>Ga0187772_10001662_pt1 | contig 10699 bp, 7 predicted proteins | sample 0116_SJ02_MP15_2_FD_133137 | JGI IMG/M metagenome (GOLD analysis project Ga0187772, IMG submission 133137) | Tropical peat soil microbial communities from peatlands in Department of Meta, Colombia - 0116_SJ02_MP15_20_MG | ecosystem: Environmental > Terrestrial > Soil > Wetlands > Peat | place... | reverse complement strand
GAATTGCTGGCAGGGGTCTGCCAAGACGTGCGCATCATCGCGCCAGCGGGGAAGTATGGCGGACTACCCTGGGCCGTGCTCGCTGACCGTTGGCCCGGCCAAGGACCGCTGGGCGGGATCGTCACGGCGCTGACTGCGCTCCATGTGAGATCCGATTCCGATGTTGACGAAGACAGTAGTTCATTGGCCATCATTCTCAGCTGCGACATGCCTTTTCTCACAAAGGAGTTCCTCCGTTTTCTCATGGACCGGGCCACCAACAGTAAAGCCCAGGTTGTCGTGCCCGAGTCTTCCAATGGATTGGAGCCTCTCTGTGCCTGCTGGCGCGCTGGGGCCGCCACGGCTATTCAGGCGGTATTCGAGGCGGGCATCCGCAAGGTCAGCGAAGCCATGAAACATGTGCCCATGGAAGTGCTTGACGAGTCGGCCTGGAAACGATTTGATAGCCATGGCCGGTTGTTTTGGAATATGAATACGCCTCAGGATTACCAGGAGGCGTGCCGCATTCTCGAGACCGGTAATCGATGAGCGATGAACTGCAGCAAGCCGGACTGACCTCGGCAAGTTCGGGTCAGAATGGCTCGGCGTACTATTTTGAGTTTCGCGGTGTGACCAAAGCCTTCGACGAGCGGGTGGTCCTGAATCAAGTCAGCTTCCGCGTCAGGCGCGGAGAAACCTGCGTCATCATGGGCCGCAGCGGCGTGGGCAAATCCGTCTCGTTGAAACACATCATGGGCTTTCTGCATGCCGATTCCGGCCGCGTCTTCATCGATGGAGTCGACGTCACGGATTTCTCGGAGCGCCAGTTTGAAGAGATTCGCCGTAAAGTAACCATGGTCTTTCAGTCCGGCGCGTTGTTTGATTCCCTGACTGTGGCCGAAAATATCGCTTTTCCTCTTGAAGGCCAGCCGGGATTGACCGATGACGACGTAGACGCCTATGTGATGAAGCTTGCGAAGATGCTGGAGGTTGAAGACGTCCTGGAGAAAATCCCGAGCGAACTTTCGACGGGAACGAAACGTGCCGTCGCCATCGGCCGCGCGCTGGCGCAAAATCCTGAAGCGATTCTCTACGACGAGCCCACCACTATGGTGGATCCCATCATGGCCGGGCACATGGGCGACCTGATTTCGCGCTTGAAAGAAGCCTTCCACAAAACGTCCATCGTCGTGACCCACGATACACATTTGGCCAAGCGGCTTGCGGACACAGTCGTTTTTCTGCAAGACGGCAAGGCCCAGGTTTTCGGATCATGGGTAGAATTTGAAAACTCCAAGGATCCCTTCCTCCGGGACTTCTTAATGCAGGACGAGCTCATTCCCGCCCTGGACGTGACTCTGTGACCACTGCCACTTCCGCGCCGAAAGACCCCAAAGCACAGCTTCGAAAGACGATGGGATTTTGGGATGTTCTCCTGTTCAACATCGCCACAGTTCTTGGCCCGCGCTGGATTTCCGCCGCGGGGCACAACGGCACCTCCTCCATCAGCCTTTGGTTGATTGCGGCGCTTTTCTTTTTTGTGCCCGGCGCATTCGTCATCAATGAGCTGTCCTCGCGCTTCCCCGACGAAGGCGGTTTGTACGTCTGGGCCAAGGAAGCGTTTGGAGATTTTCACGGCTTTGTTGCTGGGTGGACCTATTGGATTTACACGGTCTTTTATTTTCCGGGTCTGCTGCTGGCCAGCTCTTCCATGAGTGCATACGTCTTTGGAGAGAAAGGCTCACAGCTTTCACAGGACCGTTCGTTTCTCCTTTGGGTTTCGTTGGCATTGCTCGTCGTCGCAGTTGTGCTGAACATTATTGGCTTGAACATCGGCAAATGGTTGCAAAATGCAGGCGGTGTCGGAACCTACTTGCCTCTGTTGATGCTTTGCGGCGTTGCCGCGCTCGTCTATTTTCGTCACGGGACCGCCACTCATTTCACTTTGGCCAATATGGCCCCGACCTGGAATTGGGATACGGTCAACTTCTGGTCACAGATCGCGTTTGCATTTACGGGACTCGAACTAGTCTCGGCGATGAGTGAAGAGGTCCGCGACCCGCGTCGCACTCTTCCTCGCGCGGTGTTTGGTGCCGGCGCGCTGATTGCCCTTGCCTACATCGCCGGCACTTTTGCGATCCTTGCGCTGGTCCCCGCCGCCGATGTGGATCCCAAGAGCGGCGTTTTCCATGCCATCACGCTTGGTTCCTTGATGCTCAAGGTTGGTTTTCTGGGTGTTCTCGCAGCAGTCCTCGTATCCATCGGCAATGCCGGGGGCGTCGGCAGCACAGTGGCCGGTATTGCACGCGTGCCCTTCGTCGTAGGCATTGACCACTACCTGCCCGCCGCCTTTGGGAAGGTTCATTCCAAGTGGAAAACGCCCTACGTCGCGATGTTAGTCCAGGCAGGACTTTCCTGTGCGATTCTCCTCTTGAGCCAGATCAAAAGCCCGACGGTCCAAGAGGCCTATCAGATCCTGATTGATGCCACCATCATTCTCTATTTCATTCCGTTTCTATACATGTTTGCCGCAGTCCTGAAACTGGCTGGCCGCAAAGATCGCCACGAAAATCCTCACGTGGTGCTGGTCCCCGGCGGGCAAGTGGGCCTGTGGCTTTCTGGAGTTGTGGGATTTGTGGTAGTACTGATCGGAATCTTTGTCTCGCTTGTCCCGCCGGGCGACACTCCCAACAAAACCAGCTTTGAAGTTCGACTGGTGGGCGGCACCCTGACTGCGATCCTTGTTGGATTGATTCTCTACTGGCGTGGCGCACGGTCGAAGCGTGCCGCGTGAGGACGACAGAGAGCGAGAACTCTTCAAGAATAATTCTGGCTAGAATCTCTGGCTGACGAGTTGCTCGATGCTGAGATTGCTTGCGGGCTTTGCTCCGGCACGGGCTTCCAGGTAGCGCTCCACGTATTTTCCCAGCACGTCACCCTCAAGATTCACCGCGTCGCCGATCTTCTTGCCTTGAATGTTGGTGTGTTGATAGGTGAACGGAATAATTGCGATCTCCGCTACGCGGCCGTTCCAGCGCGCCACGGTCAAGCTGATTCCGTCGATGGCCACCGACCCTTGCGGCACGATGTATTTCGCAAAGGCTTCCGGCACTTCCACGGCATACCACCAATTTTCGCCCTCGGCCTCAAGCCGTGTCACGTGCCCGACCATGTCCACATGTCCGAGCACGAAGTGTCCTCCAAACTCCTTGCCCGCGGTCATGGGCTGCTCCAGGTTCACGCGCTTACCGGTTTTCCATTCGCCAATGGAAGTCTTGCGAATCGTTTCGGTGGAAAGGTCGGCCGAAAATCGTTCTTTGTCCAATTCCACAACGGTCAAGCAGCAACCATCTACGGCAATGCTGTTGGCAATGGCCAGATGAGACGCCACCGTCGGCGCGTGAATTGTCAGGCGCCCCCCTTGGTCATGAAGTTTGAGGGACTCAATCGCACCCAAGTGCTCGATGATGCCTGTGAACATGGAAACCTCTTCCAAAGCATGCCGCAAGGGATTTTAGTTCCACAATCGGCCCGTTTGTAGCCGCCACTTATAACTTACAACTAATGAGCCATTACTGAAAACTGGGAGGGGCAAACCAGGAGCCTGGACCGTGCCCCATGCCCTTGACGAGCAATTGCACAGAGAGGAAGATGTGGGCAGACCACGCTCCTGGTCGGAGGTGGTTAGTGTTTGAGCCGAAGCTGACCGACCCACATCCGGAAGCAGCGAAAACGTACCCACAAAAAGTCCATTGTTCCATCCACAATCGCGACGCAAATATTGTTGTTGGCAATTGGCCCCTTAGCGAAGAAGGCTGGAGCGGTTGGCGCGTCATCGATTGTTCGCTTTTGCCGCCTGGCGCGGTCCATTGCGGAATGGATTGCCTGTCGCAGGCGCGGTTGAAGGAAGAGTAGTCGCGGGTCACCGAGAGGGCCCCTGAGGACGCTGGAGAAGATTTCTGTGTTCGTGTCTGCATCTCGCTTTGAAAGCGATGGATCCGGCGCGAACGAGAATCAGGCCGCTTATCACGTGTGTTCTACGGAGGAAAGGAATGAACGACCCGGAAATTCTCGACCGCATCCTGGAAAGCTGCAGCTTCCGCTTTCGAAGCGTCATCTGCCCAAACAAGGACAAGATCGCGCACATTGCCGCAGTGAAAATTCAGGGGGAGGACGCGGACTGGACGGTTGCTGAGTGCTCGCTGCTTCCGAACGGCGAAGTGAAGTGCGCCATGTCTTGCCTGTTGCGCAATTTCGATTCTGAGGACTAGTTCCGTTTGTTCGCGACGAGCGCCGGCACTCATGCCGGATCTATCCTTTAGCTTGGCTTCACTGCCGCATTTCCCGCCTGGGCGATCTCCCGCAACTTCCGCAAGTCCAGTTTTCCGGTTCCCAGATAAGGAAGCTTCTCAACGAACAGAAATTGATCCGGCCGCGGCTTCCACAATGCCGGCAGGTCACTCTTCGCCAGCTTTTCCAGCGCGTCGCGCAGCATTTCTTCCTTTAGCGTGTGAATCACCACCAACCGCTCGCCTTTCTTCTCGTCGGGTATCGCTGTTACTGCAAGGACCTGGCCGTCGGCGGCCAGTAGTTCGTGGAGCTTCTCTTCGACGCGAATGTGCGGCACCATCTCGCCACCGATCTTGCTGAAGCGGCTTAGGCGGTCTGTGATGCGGAGAAAACCATCTTCATCCACGGTGGCGATGTCGCCTGTGTTGTACCAGCCATCCTTCAACACTTCGGCGGTTTTGTCCGGCCGATTCAGGTAGCCCACCATAACGTTCGGCCCGCGCACCAACAGAAGGCCCGGCTTATCCACCGGCAGCGATTCCCCCGATTCCGGGTCGATGATGTGCACGCCGATTCCTGGCAAGGGATGGCCGATCGTACCGCGTTTTGCACCAATCTGACGGAAGTACGCGGCGCGAAAATCGTACGTGTTGACCGCGACGACCGGCGAACATTCCGTGCAGCCATAGCCTTCGAGCGGGCGAATGCCGAAGTGATCTTCGAAGTTCTGCGCGATGCGCTCCGGCAGCTTTTCCGCTCCGGCCATTACGATTCGCAGACTGCCAAATGCTTCCGGGGGACAGCGGCGGGCATAGGAATTCAGAAAGGTCGGCGTGGAAAGCAGCATGGTGACCGCATATTTGCTCACAAGCGCGCCAATCACCTGGGCGTCCAGCGGGCTCACGTGAAACACCACGCCAATCCCCGCAAGCGGGGGCAGGCAGAGCGTACCTGTAAATCCAAACGAATGAAAAAAGGGAAGTATGCCCAGGATGCGATCGCCATCGTGAAGATGGAAGACCTGCTCGATCTGCGCAACGTTCGAGGCCAGATTGAAGTGAGAGAGCATCACGCCCTTCGGGTCGCCCGTGGACCCACTGGAGAAGATCACCGTTGCGGTGTCGTCCAGCGAAGGCGGCCGCGCCACTCCCAGCAACAGTTCCAGCAAACGGGCAGGTAACAGTTTTGCGGCAAGTAGCGCGGCGATTTTCTCGCCGAAGCCAGCGTTTAGGGCCAAGTCCTCCGCATAAATAACCTCGCCAGGAAGTTGAACCGGCACTTTTTCCAGAAACTGGCGCGAAGTGACCACAGTCTTGAGCTCGCATTGCTTAGCGCAGGAAGCGATGGACTCGTTTGAAGCGGTATAGTTTAGATTGATGGGGACTTTGCCGAGCAGCAACGCCGCCCAATTCACCAGCGCACCGGGAATCGAGGGCGGCAGCAGGATGCCGACCATTTTCTGATCCTGCCAGAGTGGCCGCAGACGCCGCGCGAGAAACACGGTTTTGATCAGCGAATCGCCAAACGTCAATTTGGGCGTACGCCCATCCGCCATGGCGAAGCGCCGAGGATGCCGACGCGCGGCCTGCAGGAACGATCGCGTCAGGGGTTTCATGTAGCGCCGGCGGCGCTGGAACGCGTCCACGCCCAGCTCCTGCACGGCGCGGCGCACTTCCAGCGCGGTGGAGGTCGAAGGCAGCGGCTTGCCGAAGGTGATCCGCACAGGATAAGGAATCGTTCGAGGCCACTTCCACAGGAAATGCCCGCCGGAAAAGCTGAAGATCGATCCCCAAATGCCGTCAATATTCACCGGGACAATCGGGACATCAATGCCCTTAATGATGCGTTCGAAGCCACGCCGGAAGGGGAGCATTTGTCCGATACGCGTGATCTCTCCTTCAGGAAAAATGCAGACCACTTCGCCGTTGCCCAGCGCTTCGGAAGCTTCGCGCAACGAATGAATCATCTCGCGCGGTCCCTGATCGGAGGCGATGGGGATGGTCTTCAGCATCTTCGCGAACGGCTTGATCACCGGGTTGTCGTAAACGCCTTTGAACATCAGGAAGCGGATCGGCCTGTCTGTGGCGGCAATGAGCAACACCGCGTCCACCCAAGACGCATGGTTTGGCGCCAGCAACGCGCCGCCTCGCGCGGGAATCATTTCCTGGCCCTTCAGGTCCAGCCGATAAAGCGTGTGCGCGGCAATCCACAGCAACAGGCGCAGCAGGGAATCCGGCAGCAGCCAAAGTACATAAGCCAAAGCGCCGAGCGTTCCGACCGAAGCCCAGAAGAAAATTCCTGCAGGACCGAGCTGCAGAAAGTGTTTGCAAAGGTAGTAAACGATAGAGGCCGCGAGAATTCCGACGAAGGAGAGGAGATTGGCGCTGGCTAAAACGCCACCGCGGTGCTCCTCTTCAGGCCGGTGCTGCAACAGCGCGCTGATCGGTACAATGAAGAAGCCGCCGAAGAATCCAAGAGCTGCGAGCAACGCGAGGACAGTTTCGAAAGACAATCCCGGCGCCGCTAGCAGAAAACCGAATGTCGTGATTCCAATGGCACCTAGTGGGATCAGGCCGTATTCGATTTTGCCGCCAGAGAGATAGCCCGCCGCGAGGCTGCCCAAGCCGATTCCGATGGCGATGGCCGCCTGCAGCAGGCTGCCGCGGGACGACGCCACATGCAGCACGTCACGCCCATAGAAGACAATGTCAAACTGCAGCAGCGCGCCCAGAAAAAAGAAGTAGGTATTGCCCGCGACGGCGAGCCAGAGCACGCGATCTTTCGCAATGCGCTCGCCGTGCCGCCATAGGTCGCCCAGAAAATTGAGCTGGAATTTCTTCGCGGGATCGGCCGCCTGAACGTGCGTAATTCCCAAGCTTGTGAGCAGCCCCACAACCGAACATCCCAGAAAGAATGCGCCCGAATATTCCTGGTGGCCGCCGAACCACTTGGGAAGTTGCCCTGCCACCACCGTTCCCGCAATGGCCGCAAGAAACGTCCCCAATTCAATGACCCCGTTACCCCAAGAAAGGCGGTTCTCCGGCAGAATCTCCGGCAGCAAACCGTACTTGGAGGGGCCGAACAGCGCTCCCTGCGTACTGGCGAGAAATAGCGCCGCCAGCAGCATCGGCATGTTGTGCAGCGCGAACCCCACAATCGCAAAAATCATCACGGCAATTTCGAAGAATTTTGTGCCGATGGTGACGGTGCGCTTGCTGAAACAGTCCGCGAGGAAGCCGCCTGTCATTGAAAATAGAATGAACGGCAGCGCGAACAGCGCGCCTACCAGAAGGACTTTGGTCTCCTCCTCGTCCGGAGTCAGGTTCGTGCCAACGATCAGGTAGATGATGAGGAACTTCAGGCCGTTGTCGTTGAACGCGCCCTGAAACTGCGTGGCGATCAGGCTCCAGAAACCAAGGCGCCAGGGACGGGGAGCGTCAGGCATGCCCGAAAATCCTCCAGAGGGAAGTGGGCGGTAAGGATCAAAGCCAAATAGTCGCAGACTTTGAGTTCGTAGCGTACAAGAATTTGGCGCGAATGTGCCGTCGGAGCGCTTTCCGAGGCGATTCGCTCCTGGATTGAAGCTCGTGTGCAGAAAAGCTGTGAAGGAACCCGCTTCAGAAAGCGGACGCTACGAAAAGGAGGCGAGGTTTAAGTTTTCAAACTGGCTTCGATCGCGACGTCCGGCCCGAATTGTAGAATCGAGCGGATGCGCAAGGGCAGATGAACCGGGGCCTGAAGGTACAGTAAGGGAACTCCGGCCTTGCCGGCCAGCTTGGGCGCAAAAAAGAGGACCATTTTATGGACGACATCCGCCTCAAGGGCTGCGCCGTTCAAGCGCGGCCCAGCCTCCAGCAACACACTCAGAATATCACGCTTGCCCAACTCCTTGAACACAGCGTTCAGGTCTATGCTTCCGCCCTTCAACTTCGCGGGAAACAACTCGACTCCCGCGTCCCGCAATTTGCGGGCTTTTGGCGATTTCAGCGATACCGCAGTGAAAACAACCAGATCATTGTGCGCGCTTTCGACGATCCGGGCCTTCGGCGAGAGGCGCAGCTTGGTGTCCAGAATGACGCGCAGCAGCCCTCGCCGGCGCGGCAAGCCACTTCGATCGGTCAAGAATGGATCATCCGCTAAAATGGTCCCGATTCCTGTTACCAACGCATCGGACGCGTGCCGCATACGCTGCACCGCTGCGCGCGAATCTTCGCTGGTAATCCGCTCGCGTTTTTTGCTCTTCCACGCTTGCGGCAAGGCCAATTGGCCATCGAGCGTCAGCGCCGATTTCAGCGTGACAAATGGCTTGTGCGTCGTGATCCAGTACGCGAAGGCCTCGTTCAACTTTTGGGCGTCGTCCTCGAGCATTCCGGCTTCCACTTCGATTCCCGCGCCGCGGAGCCGCGTGAATCCTCCTCTGGCCGGTTTTGGATTTGGATCCTCCATCGCTGCTACGACGCGCGAAATTCCGGCAGCGATGATTGCTTCTGAGCACGGCCCCGTTCGCCCTGTGTGGTTGCAGGGTTCCAGCGTTACATAGAGCGTCGCGCCGCGTGCTTTTTCTCCCGCCTGCTTCAGTGCCACGATTTCCGCGTGATCACGCGCATCATATTGATGAAACCCTTCGCCGACTATCGCGCCGTCCTTCACGATTACGCAACCCACCGTGGGATTCGGGCTGGCGAGCCCAACCCCCTTGCGCGCCAAATCCAGCGCGCGCTCCATAAAATGCAAATCGTGATTGTCCACGGTGTTAGTTGAAGAGCGAATCCGCATACGTTTGCGCATCGAACGGCACAAGGTCGTTGATCTGCTCGCCGGTGCCGACGAAGCGAATCGGCAATCCCAACTCGCGCGAGATGGCCACGACGATCCCGCCCTTGGCCGTGCCGTCCAGCTTGGTGAGAATGATCCCAGTAACGCCAACCGACGTCGTAAATTCCCGCGCCTGCGCCAGCCCATTTTGCCCGGTTGTCGCGTCCAGCACGAGCAGCACGTCGTGCGGCGCCCCGGGAATCACCTTCGCAGCGGTCCGCTTCATTTTTTCGAGTTCCGTCATCAGATTCGACTTCGTGTGCAGCCGGCCCGCGGTATCTACGATTACGGCGTCCACATTGCGCGCTTTCGCTGCTGCCATTGCGTCGTACACAACCGCGGCGGGGTCGGCGCCGAATTTCTGCTTGATCACTTCCACACCATTGCGTTGCGCCCAGATCTCCAGTTGTTCGATGGCCGCCGCGCGAAACGTATCCGCCGCGCACAGCACCACACTTCGCCCATCCTTGCGCAAACGGTTCGCCAGCTTCCCGATGCTCGTGGTTTTTCCCGCGCCATTCACGCCCACGATAAAAATCACGCGGGGATCGCTGCCGTTCGCAGCTTCCGCCAGTGTCGGCGTGTTGCCCCACACGTTCAGAGCCCGGAAGACGTGCGCCTTGATTTCTTTTTTCAACTGCTCTCCATCGGAAAGGGCGTTCCGCGCAATTTGTTCTTTCACAGAGTCCAGAATTTCCCGCGTCGTCTTCACTCCCAAATCGGCCGAGAGCAGCGCAGTTTCCACTTCCTTAAGAACACTGGGATCAATCTGCCGCCCTCCCTTGGTGACGTTATCCAGCGTGTCCGCCAGTGCTGTTTTCGTTTTGCTGACGGAGTCCTTCAGGCGTTCCAGCAAGGTAGGTTCAGGTTTGCCAAAAAGCGTAATCATACAAGGGCGCGACCAAATAGAGGCGTAACACAAAATTGTAGCAGATGGGGCGGAAGGGATGAGCTAGACGTGCACTTCAACGGCGGAGAGGCGCAGCTTGCCTGCTTTCACTGCAGACTCCAGGGCATTCACCACGGTCTGATCGAATTTCGAACCGGTAAGCGCCTTGATGCGGCCCAGCGCATATTCCAGGTCCATTGCCGATTGATACGGCCGGTTCGTTGTCATCGCATCCAGAGTGTCCGCAACCGCAATGATGCGCGCCATCAACGGAATCTGAGGTCCTGAGAGGCCATAGGGATACCCACGGCCATCCAGATGCTCGTGGTGCAGTTCGATGCCGGGCAGCATGTCCTTCAACTGAGAAACCGGGCGCATGATGTTCGCACCTTTGGTGGTGTGCGTCTTCATGATTTCAAACTCTTCCGGGGTCAGGGAGCCGGGCTTCTTCAGCACGCGGTCATCCACACCAATCTTGCCGACGTCATGCAGCAGTGCGCTGATCTTCAGCTTGTCCAATTCTTCCGCGGACATACGCATTTCCTGCGCGATCACGGTCGAATACTTCGCCACACGGCCAGAATGGCCTCGCGTATACGGGTCCTTTTCGTCGATTGCGGCCGCCAGCATTCGAATCGAGCCGATAAACAGCTCGCGGTTTTCTTCCGCTGCTTCCTTCAGGCGTTCGATGTACTCTTCGATGTCGCTGGCCATCAAATTGAAGTT
>Ga0187772_10001661_pt1 | contig 10706 bp, 8 predicted proteins | sample 0116_SJ02_MP15_2_FD_133137 | JGI IMG/M metagenome (GOLD analysis project Ga0187772, IMG submission 133137) | Tropical peat soil microbial communities from peatlands in Department of Meta, Colombia - 0116_SJ02_MP15_20_MG | ecosystem: Environmental > Terrestrial > Soil > Wetlands > Peat | place... | reverse complement strand
GTCTCCGTAGGCCCTTCCCTTCGCCATCTCCAGGTAGTTTGACGCGAAGACGTTCCACAGGAACTCTCTCACCTTGTTCGACACGGTGAACACGTCGTAGTTCTCGTACGCCTTCGTGCACTCTTCTATCAGCTTCCCGAGCTCGTTGAGCATCCACTTGTCGGTCCATGTCAGCTCTGCTTTCTCCGGCTGCGGGAAGGAACTGATGAACCGACATGTGTTCCAGAGCTTCGTCAGGAACTTACCCGCGCCTGCGATTCTCTCCTCGCTGAAGCGGAAGTCGTACCCTAGGCTAGCCTCGGAAGCCCCCCAGAACCTGAACGCATCAGCGCCGGACCTCGCCAGCACCGGCTCCGGGTCCACGTAGTTGCCCAGGCTCTTGCGCATGGCCCTCCCCTGCGAATCCTGCCCCAACCCCCCGATCCAAGCCTCCTTGAACGGAGCCCTCCCCGTCAGCTGGTAGCACTTGAGCATGGTGTAGTACAGCCAAGTCCTGACTATCTCCTTGCCCTGGACCCTTATGGTCGCCGGATAGGTCAGGCTGAAGAACCTGCGGTTGCCCAAGTACTTCGTTATGAAGAGCGGAGAGAGGCTGGAGTCCATCCAGGTGTCGAATGTCCTCGTTTCGCCGACGAACTTCGTGTTTCCACAGTTCTTGCACTTCTTGAACGGCGCCTCGTCCCTCCAGGGCCTGTAGTACTTTCCAGGCTTGGGCAGATGAGGGGTGTTGCACTTGCTGCAGTACCAGACCGGAATCTCGGTCGAGTAATACCTGCGTCGTGAAATCGGATAGTCGGTCGTCAGGACGTTTATCCAGTCCAGCAGGATTTGACGGTGCATGTCCGGATGGAACTCAATCTTCCTCGCCATCCTCTTCAGTGCTGGTTTGAAGTCCAGCTGCTTCAGGTAGTACTCCTCCATCGGGATGATTTCTATCGGGGTGCGGCTCCGCTCGCAGAGCGGTGTCCTGTGCTGAATCTGCTCAACCTTTGCAGCAACGCCCATCTCCTGAAGGTCCTGGATTATCTGGGACCTGGCGTCCTTGACCGCCACTCCGGCATATTTTCCGGTGGCCGCGGTCAGCTTCCCGTCCAAGTCTATCGCCACGACTTCTTTCAACTTGAATTCCCTGAACATGAGAACGTCGTTGTAGTCCCCGTAGCTGCACACCATCAGTACGCCGCTGCCGAACTTCGGGTCGACGCTCTTGTGGGCCTTGATCGGCACCTCCTTGCCGTAGATGGGGACCACGGCGGTCTTTCCGACCAGCTTCCTGTACCTAGTGTCCTTCGGGTTGACCATCACCATCTGGCACGCAGCCAGGAGTTCGGGCCGGGTCGTCGCCACAAGCAGTTCCTGTTTGGATTCATTCACCCTGAACCTGTTGGTGACAAGGTAGGTGGGGAGTTCCTCATATTCGATTTCGGCGTCGGCTATAGTGGTGTTGCAGTCCACGCAGTAGTTGTTGGGCCTGTTCGCGAGGTAGATGAGCCCTTTCTTCCACAGCTCCATGAAGGACCATTGGGTGAGCTTCCTGTACTCCTCGGAGTCTGTCCTGTACTTGCTCTGGTAGTCGCCGGAAATCCCAAGCGTCTTCATGAGTCCGACCATGTATGCCTCGAGGTCGTCCAGGGCGTGTTTGCAGAGGTTGATGAACTCCTCTCGCGGCGTCTTCCTCATCTGCACCCTGTACTTCCTTTCCGCGAAGATTTCTACCGGCAGCCCGTTCCTGTCGATTCCCACAGGGTAGAGGACCTGCAGGCCCCTCATCCTCGCCGCCCTCGCTATCATGTCGATCTGAGAATACTGGATGAGCGCTCCGGGATGCCATGGCTTCCCAGACGGGTAGGGTGGCGGGGTATCCAGTACGAAGTTTAATTTCTTGTTGTTCTTTGGGCTGAAATCGAAGATTCTTTCTGTTTCCCAGACCAATCTTAGCTCGGCTTCCAGCTTAGGGTCCCAAGAAGTGGCCTCAAGCTTTGCCGAAAACTGTGGTAGCAAACCCTCACGGAGCCCTACTTCGACCTATTTGAAGTTAAGACGGGTTTTGGGGCCTCATGAGAGCGTTACCCTTGCTCGCCCTGTCCACGGCTCTCAATAGAGGGTAGCCTATGACGCCAATCGCTATGACTTCGCCGCCCAGAAGCTCCGCCCATCCCACCCAAAGGGGGACGCCGGGCGACGAAGTCAGCACCACCAGGTAGCTGCCCACAATCAGGGTTACGGAAGCAATTTCGAGGGCGATGGCCATGAACCAGGCCCCCCTGAACCCTCTCCTCCCGATATACCAGGCCAGCGTGGCTGCCACAAAGTTGGCGATAGTGCCCCCCACGATGTCTATAGGGCCAAAGGGGGAACCGAGGAGGTTGCCGACGAACACTCCCAGCGTGAGCCCCATGATCGCGGGTGGACCGAACAGAATCGAGAGTGGCAGGAGCGCGTCTACAACGCGCACTTGGACTATCTGAAAGCTCGTCACTGAGAAGTAGAAGACATAGGCAGCGTAGAGCGCTGCTATCAGGGCTGCCAGTGCCACATTCCGTGTATTCCAGACTCTTCTTCTTGTTTCCAATTCCTCCCACACCGTGGTTTCTATGGCGGATCGGGTGGAGGTCACTCACCCGCCTTGACAGCCCTCCGGCGGCTCCTGATTTAAGCGATAGACGGAACCTTGTCACGACGTCCGCGAGGGGCTGTTGGGTTTCGGAGGCGATTCCCCTGCTAGGACTTCCTTCGGGAGGAGCGCGTAGATGTCAGGGTGTTCTGTCTTCAGGTTCGAGAATGTCGGCGGCAGGAGGCCGTTCCGCCTGGCCCTCTTCACGTTGTACTCCGCGAACCGCTTCAGGCCGCTTGTCTCTCCTGCAACCGCGACGAACGCCCTGATCTTCTCGATCGCTTCATCGTCCTCGACCTTCTTCACGTTGACGAGGTATGGCGCGAGCACCAGCCAGATGAGTCTGTGCCTGCCGTCAGAGACGGGGTGTCGGAGTAGGTCCTCGACGTATAGGTACCCCTTGCCTGTCCTTGCCCTCTGAGCGGGCACATACTGCATGACCTTGGTCTTGGTTCCCTGGAGCTGTTTCGGAAGCGGCGCCCTTCTCAAGTTCCTGACACCATCTGAAATGGCAGCCTGGGCGCTGTCTCCGAAGAGGTCGTTGAGCAGGTTGCCGCTCATGTGCACCGTCCCGTGGTCCAGCGCCTGTCTTGCCAGCTTCCATTTCGGGATTTTCGCCAGCTCGTATTTGCTGACGAGCGACAGATAGTCTTCGAAGGGGATTGCGTACCGAGGCTGGCTCTCGACGCCGTTAGTCTGCGACACCTTGAGCCCGAAGCACTCGGCCATGATGACGACCTTGTCCTGTGGCGCCTCTTTGATGAAGAACTGCTTCGCCCTCTCTGCCTCTTTCTTCGAGAATCTCGACGCCATCACCGAGTCTTGACTGGCAACCATCGCGGCGCCGAAAAAGCTGGAGAACTCGATCAGCTCTGAGATGTAAGGTTCGTACTTCGTCCGTCCCAGAGCGCTAAGCAGCCTGTTTTCTGTCTGCGCGACGACTTCGCGGCTGGCCAGGCCTTCTTCGACTGGTATCGAGTCGAAGAACTTCCTCGACCTCGGCGCGAAAGGATACCTGAGCTCTAGGTCAGACAGCAACGGTGCTCCGTAAGGCAACCTCTTCTCCTCGAAATCTGTCCTCGCCGGCTTTAAGGCTCTTCCTAGCTGCGTTGCGCCGTCGAGACTATCGAGAGCACGTCCCTGTCTCTCAGGACATAGTTCGCGGGCAGGTGGAGCCCGGACCTGACGTCCAACGCATACACGAGCCCCTTGAGCAGGTCCGAGTGCACTGTCCTCGCGAGCTCTTCTACCGTGGATCCAGTGGGCATCAAGTAGACGTCGGGGAGGACGCGACCGTGCTTGTCTGTCATCTTCTCCGCATCAGCCACGGGGTAGATTGCGTTCATCTTCAGGAGTTTGAAGACGGCAATGTTCAGGGCGAACTGGACGCCAGTCCTCAGGTACTCTCCGAACACCTTCCTCCTGATATAGGCGAGAGCGCTCCTCTGCGCGTCGTTCAGGTCCTGGGGCTTCAGAATCTCGAATCGCTCTTCTCCAGGAACGTATCTGATCAGCTTCTTCGCCTCTGCACGCCTTAGAGTCAGTTCTGCTTCGCCGCTCGTAGGGACCACGATCAGGCCCTTGTACTTCTCCCTCAGCTTCTGGAAGTTCTCCGCCGCAAAAGGTAGGTCCATCTTATTCGCGATGATGAGCGTTGGCTTTGAAACCTCCCGCAGGGACCAGCAGAAACTTTGTATTTCCTTTTCGCTCCAAGAGTCGAACGACTTGTCTCCAAGCATGGCCTCGTTCATAGCCACCACCACGTGCTCCTTCTTCACACCTATGCCCTGCATCACCTCCTCTACGGCGCTTGGCACTCCGTAGCCGGGCGTCTTCGACAGCTTGGAGACCTTCGGAAGGTTCTGCGTGAACAATTTCGTGTACCAGAGGACCAACTCGAGCTCGACGTCGGCGCAGTCCGCGATGGGGTCTCCCGTGCCAGGCTCAGAGATTTTCCCATCCTTGTCGACGCTTCCTGATGCGTCGATGACGTGGAGTAAGGCGTCTGATTGGGCGGCGACGCTCAGGAACTGGTTACCGAGCCCCTTCCCCATCCACGCTCCCTTAATCAGACCAGGCAGGTCGGTTATTTCGACTGGTATGAACCTCCATCCGTCGTCACACTTCGAGTTCTCCGGGTTGTCGGTTACCCCGAACTCCTTGTGGACACAGGGTGTCACGGCGCTCGCGATGCCACTCTCCGGCGCCTTCGTCGTGAAGGGGTAGTTCGAAACTTCGCCCGAAAGGAGCGTCATCGAGTTGAACAGCGTCGTCTTGCCCGCATTCGTCTTTCCGATGAGGCCTATCCTAATCATCGGCAATCTTAAGCCGAAAGGCGTCCTACTTATACTTGAAAGCCCGGCTGCTTCCGGACTGAGACTCGTATCACGTTGAGGGTGCCGAACGCCACGCCCTCAAGGCCTCGTACCAGAACGCGAATGCGGAAAGGATGAGGGCTCCCGAGAACCACTCAAGGAGAGGGACATACTGAAAGAACGGGTACGCGATAAAACTCAGGTAGGCGGCGAAGACGCTGACGAATACGGCGTAGAAAATGAACCTCGGCACGATTAGTGTCCCAACCCTGAGGAAGTCCCTCATCACGTCGACCTTTACTTCGTTGATGATCTCGTACTCTCCGTTGCTCTCGGAAACGAGGCCTAGGTCCTTCAGCTTGCTGAGGTGGTACTGGGCCAGCGATGGGTTAGACATGAGGAGCGCGCGCTGGACTTCTCTCACGCCGACTTTCCCTTTCTTCAGCGCATAGACGTAGACTCTGAGGGTGTTCCCTTTCAGTCCTGCGTTGACCATCCCCTGAGTCGGTCTGTCCGCTGAAGGAGGCGTGGAGTCGCTCAATTGCGACGGCCGAATCATTCTCGTTCAAAAAGATTGATTCTGAGTGATGAGCGCTGCTGTGTTAGACGTTGACCTTACGCTACCACGCGCCCGCATTGCATGGACGCACAGGCGCTGCTGGCCGTCGCACAGCCTGCCTCCCGTCAGCCTGACCTGTACCTTAGAATCGCGGCGATTCCGCCAAAGGTCCTGAGCATGCTCCCCTCCTCGGTGCCCGAGGAGATGACCTCAACCCTAGAGCCCACCTGGAAGGCCATCTCCTCTAGGATGTCTACAATGTCTCTCTCTACTACGTCGAACTCCATTCCTCCGCACTTCGCACACGCAACCGATATCAGCTCCTGCTTCCTCTGAATCTTGGCCGAAGCCTGCGTCACTTCGGACTTGGACGTCCCACACTTCCTGCACTTTGCCTCCAGCTTCACCGTGTCCAAATCGTCGGTGACTAGAATGACATCCACGTTTGCCTTCCGCAGGGCCTCGAGAATCCTGGGCAGGCCGTAGACTGCCAGCCCGCCAGGCTTGTTGACTTCCGCGAGGAACCTCTGGACAAACTTCTTCTCCTCCACCAGTCTGACGTCCGCGAGCGTGTCCGACGCCTTGTCCACGAGTTCCCTCACACCTTCCCTTCCGGAATAGGAGGTGTCCAGGACTACCAACACCTTCTTCCGGAGTTCGTAGTGCAGAAAGTCGCCCTTCAGGAATTCCTCCTTCGTGGGCCCCGGACCTCCCACGATCATGCCCGTCACCTTCTCACCGTCGATGAAGACTCTCGTGGCATGCTCGCCGACCCTGTGGTAATAGTAGGTCAGCTCCATCTCCCTGCCTCTCTCGTACCTCCTTGCCGACTGACCCCCCTTTCTCGTCTTACCTGATACCCCGGAAGTCATAAGGTCGGAGATTTCGAGCCTGTCCCCACTCAGGATGCCGAGGCCGGCCTCGCTGGCGTCGATTGAAAGGATACCGAAGACCTTCTCCTCCCGCAGCATGTCCTTGAGCCATTCTAGGTGAAAGTGATCGTCGCACTGGTACAGGTATGCGGTCACCGGTTTCGGCGGGGCTATCTCGTAGAGGTTGATCACTTCGCTGCCGGGTCCGTTGGTGGGAAGGGCCCCGCAGAAGATGACGAGCCCCGTCTCCGGAGGGGTCCGGTAGAGTTTGAGCCTCTGCATCGCCCTCGTAAGGGCATCCTGAACGTGGTTCCTCGTCGTGTCGGACTTGATGTTCCCGGCGGTCCCCCACTCGTCGCGAAGGTTCGAGATGACCTCGTGAATCGGCTTCTTAGGAGGGATGTACAGCGTAACGAGTTCCGTCCCCCTTCCTTCTTTACTCGCCAGCTCCGAGATTAGCTTCCTGACCTTGTATAATTTGACCGAATCGGGTTTTGTCGACAATGCGGAGCTACCCCTGAGTCAGGCCGAAGAGCCAGATGCATAACCTGAGGATGTCCTCATTGGAACGAAGGAATCGCCCCTCACCCATTTATAAAACCTGTCGCACGTGGAGACAGAGGATGCGAGGTTCCTACCAATGAGAGCTGTGTTGAGAATCGGCGGATCGGTGCTTGGCTCCCCACCTGCAGCAACCGTGGTCGACGCCTTCGCGACCGTCGTCTCCGACCTCAACCACGAAGGTCATTCCATCGGTGTCGTTGTCGGCGGCGGGGTCGTGTCGAGGGATTACATCAAATCTGCCGCGCAGATGGGCCTCTCCCCGTACCAGCAGGACACGATTGCAATCCATGCATCTAGGCTCAACGCCCGCTTGGTGGCCATGAAGTTGGGGGGCGTCAGCTCTGTCCCGACGTCGATTGACGGGATGCTCCAAAGGCTCGCGAGGAATAGGGTAGCCGTCATGGGCGGGCTGAGACCAGGAATCACGACCGACACGGTGGCAGCAATAGTCGCGCAAAGATGGGGGGCCGACCTGCTGGTCAAGGCTTCAGACAGGGACGGGATATACACCGCTGACCCCAGGCTCGACAAGAAGGCAAAGAAGCTGGACCGGATCTCCTACGAGAAGATGAGGCAAATCCTCGGCGGCGAGCACAGGCCTGGGATTCACAGCATCGTTGACCCAGTCGCGGTCGACCAACTCTTCACATCGAGAATCAGGCTAGTAGTCCTGAACGGGGCCGAGCCCCGCGGCGTCGCGAAAGCCGTCCACGGCGAGAAGATAGGGACGCTTGTCACCTGAGAGCGAAGGTAAGCAGAGGGGCTACCGAACCTGGTTGCTATAGCGGTCTTCGTCGCGCTCTTCGCCGCCGTCTTTGTGTCGTTCTGGACTTCTCTCATCGAGGCCACATACCTCACTCTGCGCCCCTTCTCTCTCACCTCGGCTATCAATGCGGGATCCACCAGGGCGGCGAAGGCCCTCGTAATTGTCAACGAGAAGACGAGGCTCGTCAGCGTCACCACCTTCATCGACACGATTTCAAACGTCGTCTTAGCCAGCAGTATCGGGCTCGTCCTTTCAGACTACTTCGGGCCAATCGGCTGGGTGTACAGCATCATCGGCGGGTCCCTGGCAATCATGATTCTCCTGTCTCTCCTTCCTAAGGCCATCGGAATCGAGAACGCTCTCCGCATGTCCATCTTCCTCGCGCCCGTCTCCATGGCCCTGATGGACGTGCTTGCACCTGTTGCCGTTCCCCTGACTTCACTTGCGAGGTCTCTTTCGGAGCGGATTGTCGGGAGGCCCGGCTACAAGGAGATTGACCTCGCTGCCGAATTCGAGGACGTGGTGGCTATGCTCGAGAAGGCTGGCCATATCGAACCTGATGCGGGCCGCCTTCTCAGGACTGCGCTTGCCTCCTCGAAGAATACAGCGCAGGGCGCCCTCACTCCCATCGATGAGATAATCCACATCGAAAGTGACGCCACCATCCTCGACGCCCTGAAGGCGATGGGGAAAGCGGACCATCCTAGGATGCCGATCTATGATGCCAAGAGAAGACAGTACATCGGTGCAGTAACATTCCGAACGCTCTCCAAGGCAATAGGAAGGGATCAGCTCAATGCAGATGTAAGTGACTACATGATACAACCGGCGAGAGTCTCGAAAGAGGAGGGAATCGCAGCAGTGATGGAGAAGATGCAGGACGCCGCTTCCACAGTCGCATTCGTATTCGATGGCGACAGCATGATTGGGATGATTACACTCTCTGATATTATCGAGCAGATTCTCGGCGTAAAAGTCTAGTGACAAAGTGCGGGGGGTGGGATTCGAACCCACGAACCCCTGAGGGACAGGATGCCCCATCCGAAGCGCTGCCGGATCTTGAGTCCTGCACGTTTAACCAGGCTTCGTTACCCCCGCATCAGCCCTTGGCTCCGCATCCTACGATAAAGAACCTATCCGCCTTCCGCGATATCGCATCGAAACACCCCTGAATCCTAGTCAAAGTCATTCTTCATTCGTCGTCACAAAGGCATTACTTTTCGTCGGCACTTATTCGACTGTATCGAATATAGGAAAAACCTCGACTTTTCACCAATAAACGAAGATTACCCCCTGCCGAGAAGAAGCCCCTTCGTTGAAGAGACTGAGGTACCAGATGGGAATGGCCCCACAGCCTCAGAGGAGCCTCGTGGCAACGTCTCTTATCAGGCAGCCGATCAAGGCTGGCGCCTCAAAACCGGTCGCGCAGATCTACATAATCCCTGAACGATGCAAGGAATGCAACTACTGCTGGACATTCTGCCCCAATGAGGTCCTCGAGCTTTCGAACGAGACAAACTCAAGCGGTTACCGTCATCCCCAGGTAAGGCCGGGGAAGGAGAGGGACTGCGTTGACTGTAGAATGTGCGCCTGGATCTGTCCTGAGTTCGCAATCTACACGGTCGAGGTGCCCCAATGACGGTGACCACCGTTCCCGGGACTCTCGCCCCCGGGACGTACTTCATGATGGGTAACTTCGCCTGCGTGGAAGGGGCCCTGGCCGCGGGCTGCAGGTTCTACGCCGGTTATCCAATAACGCCCTCCTCAGAGATATTCGAGAGGGCCTGCACCAGGTTCCCTCAGCTGGGAGGGAACGCCATCGAGATGGAGGACGAGATAGGGAGCATGGCCGCCCTGGTGGGGGCCTCGTACGCCGGCTCTAAGGTGATGACAGCGACCTCCGGGCCGGGTTTCAGCCTCATGATGGAGAACATCGGCCTCGCCTTCGTCCTCGAGGCCCCCTGCGTGATTGTGAACGTCCAGAGAGTCGGCCCAAGCACTGGCATCCCCACCCTCGTGGGGCAGGGCGACATGATGCAGGCGAGGTGGGGTTCCCACGGAGACCTCGAGACGATAGCCTATTGCCCGAACAGCGTACAGGAGTTCTTCGACCTCACAATCCAAGCGTTCAACACGGCAGAGCGGTTCCGGACCCCAGTCTTCGTCATGGCGGACCAGGTCATCGGCATGATGTCCGAGCGTCTGCTGGTACCACCGCCTGATGAGATAGAGATTGTCGAGAGGCAGGTAGCCGACCCTGAGCGGTTGGATGCCCTCCACGAGCTGCCGTTCGACTACTCCAAAGACTTCCTGCCGATGCAGATTACGGGCACGGGCTGCCGGGTAAACATCGAAAGCCTCACTCACGACCCCAGGGGCTATCCGAGCAACGAGCATTCCATTTCGCAGAAGATGATTGACCACCTTCTCGGCAAGATAAGGAACCACGCGAACGAAATCTGCAGGTGGGAGGGGGTGTTTCTCGACGACGCCGAAGTGGCCGTCGTCGCATACGGGTCGACTTCCCGGTCCGCCCTATCTGCCGTGAAGAAGGCCCGCTCCATGGGCATCAAGGCTGGGCTGCTGAGGCTAATCACCGTCTGGCCCTTCCCGGACAAAATCATCGAGAACCTCAGCAGGAAGGTGAACGCCCTCGTCGTGCCTGAGGTCAACTACGGCCAGGTCGTGCACTCGGTCAGGGAGAACGCGAAGTGTCCGGTGTCCGGCGTCAACTGTGCGCCGGGAACCCTGGTCGACCCCAGAAGCATAGTGGACGCATTGGAGCTGGCGACCTGATGGCCACCACGGGCACTCACGTCGGGGGACCGGTAGCCAGGGCGGAGCACCACACTAGGGACGGAATCCTCCGGGCGGAGCGCCTCCCCAACATCTGGTGTCCAGGCTGCGGAATCGGGATAGTCTTGGAGGCCTACACGCGCGCCCTTGCGAAGTCTGGAATTCCTCAGGACAAGCACGCCGTCGTCGCAGGAATCGGATGCACGGGTCGCTTCGCAGG
>Ga0187772_10001660_pt1 | contig 10710 bp, 6 predicted proteins | sample 0116_SJ02_MP15_2_FD_133137 | JGI IMG/M metagenome (GOLD analysis project Ga0187772, IMG submission 133137) | Tropical peat soil microbial communities from peatlands in Department of Meta, Colombia - 0116_SJ02_MP15_20_MG | ecosystem: Environmental > Terrestrial > Soil > Wetlands > Peat | place... | reverse complement strand
TTTTCTCCTCTAGCCCATTTCCGACAGGCCAGTTCTGGGCGCGTTTTGAGAAGCCCTCCACGAACGGGCGGTAGACTCGTTCGTGCACGTAATATCGCGTCGGAGAGACGCACACTTGACCGGCGTTCCGGTACTTTGCGGTTGCCGACAGATCGAGCACCTTGTCCAGGTCCACGTCGTCGAACACCACGACCGGGGCGTGGCCGCCCAACTCCATCGTCGTCCGCTTCATGCCATCGGCTGCGAGCTTCATCAAATGCTTTCCAACGGGAATCGATCCGGTAAATGAGATGGCCCGAATCACGGGTGAAGCGAGAAGATGGGAGGAGATCTCCGCCGGCACGCCGTAGACGATCGAGAGCACATCGGGCGGCAGTCCGGCATCGATGAGACATTTGGCCACCGCGAGCCCCGATCCAGGAGTTTCCTCTGCCGGCTTGAGAATCACGGAGCAGCCCGCGCCGAGCGCGGCGCCGATCTTGCGCGCCGGATTACCCAACGGAAAATTCCACGGCGCGAATGCTGCGACCGGACCCACTGGCTCCTTCACAATGGTCATACGCGTGCCCGGCGCGCGTTGCGGCAACACGCGCCCATAGGCGCGGCGTCCCTCTTCGGCGTACCACTCGAAGATATTCGCCGACATGATCACTTCGATGCGTGTCTCGTGGATCACCTTGCCAGATTCGGTCGTCGCCAGGCGCGCGATTTCCTCTTTGCGCTCGCGCAACAGTTCCGCCGCGCGCTTCAGAATTCTTCCGCGTTCGTCTGGAAAAATCGCGCGCCACGTCTTAAACCCTTGCTGGGCGGCGGCAAGTGCGGTGTCCAGGTCCGCTGGCAAGGCATGTGGGACCTGCCCGATCACCTCCTCGGTCGCCGGATTGATCACGGGCGATCGCTTGCGGCCCTCTGGCCCCAACCATTTGCCGCCTATCAAAAGCGTCAAATCCGCGTACGTGGATGCCAGTTCCGTGGCCATTTTTCGTGCTCCTGGGTGGTTTGGGCATAGTTTCACGTTCGCCGGACTGCCGTCAAGTCGTGCCTCGGAGCCGTCCAGCGGGCTTGCTTCAGAAAGTTTGCACGGGGCGTTTGACGAAGTAGAATCGCTGGCATCCGTGCTGACCGAGGCTCAATCGGATCGTCTGCGCGTCGTTCTGGTTGCGACCCGCAATCCGCTCAATATCGGCGCCGCTGCGCGGGCCATGAGCAATTTCGGCTTCCGCCACCTCCGAGTGGTGAATCCCTACGCGCCGGCCTTTCAAGAGGCGCGTTCGGCTGTCGGCGCCTCATCGGTCCTCGCGCGCGCGGACAGATTCACGACCGTGGCCGAGGCCGTAGCCGATGCAACACTCATCGTCGGCACGACAGCCGTCCGCCATCGCCATCTCCACCATACGCTGCGGCGCTCAGAAGAGGCCGCCCGCTTGATTCGGACGAGACTGCGGCGAGCCAATGTCGCGCTTTTGTTTGGCTCAGAAAAGTTCGGCCTCACCAACGACGACCTCAGCCACTGCCACTGGCTGCTGCGCATTCCGACCCACGAGACGAACATCTCGATGAATCTCGGCCAAGCCGTGGCCGTCTCGCTCTACGAACTGATTCGCAGCGGAGACAAGGTGCCGCACGAGCTGGAACGGTATGCCTCGGCTGGTGAAATCGAACGCATCACGCAGGTGCTGCTCGAGGCACTCAAGACCAGCGGCTTTTTGGACTTGCGTCGCGTCGCCGACTCCGAGCAGCGCATCCGCCGCCTCGTGAGGCGGCTCGATCTGCCCGCCCGTGACGCCATCATCTGGCTGGGCATCTTTCGTCAAATCGTCTGGAAGCTGCGCGCCGGTGAAACAAGATCTCGGGGCTGAAATCCCTGGGGATTTTTTGGCAAGGCAACCCACGGTTCGCCCGAAAACCTCTATACTGATGGGGTGCCAGAGGCGTTCAGAAGATGTCCAACGCACTTTTAACAGCTCTCACGAAGTCCGGAACACAAGCGATCGTTTGTTTTCTGCTCTCGGGCGCATTTTTCTCTTATCCCCTCGCCGCGCAAGAATCGGGGCCGCTGCCCGGCGCGACCCCGCAATGGGAACCGGCTCCGCGCGCTGAAGCCAAGCCGCCCGAACCAGCGCCCTCCCCGACGCCGAAAGCTCCCGTCGCCCAGCACCACTCCTCGGACATTTCCAACGAGCCACCGTCGATTCCAGCCGACCAGATCATTCAGCAATTCGCCGAGCGCGAAGCCGAGTTTAAGCGCGAGCGCGAAAACTTCACCTACACGCAAACGTTCGTCATCCAGACCATCGATGACGGCGGACAGCCAGACGGCGAATATCGTTTGACGAGCGACGTCACTTTCACGCCGACCGGCAAGCGCTATGACGTGGTCACCTATGCGCCTCCTCCGACGCTCGAACGCATTACGCTCTCCGAGCAAGATCTGGACGATCTTAGAAATATTCAGCCCTTCGTGCTGACCACCGAGGAGTTGCCCAAGTACGACGTTACCTACGTCGGCCGCGAACGGGTGGACGAAATCGGCACTTATGTATTCGATGTGGCGCCGAAGAGGATCGAGAAGAATCAGCGCTATTTTCAGGGGCGCGTCTGGGTCGATGACAAGGATCTGGAAATCGTCAAGACCTATGGAAAGGCCGTGCCGGACATTCGAAAGGGCAATAGCGAGAACGTATTCCCTCGCTTCGAAACGTACCGCGAGAACATCGAAGGCCACTTTTGGTTCCCGACCTACACGCACTCCGACGATGTTTTGAACTTCAAGTCGGGGGGCGTCCACATTCGTATGACGGTTCACTACTCCGACTACAAGCGATTTCGATCCTCCGGGCGCGTGGTGCCGGGAACGGCAACTCCCACGAATGATGTGCCGCGGATTAAGGCGCCCGAACCGAATCAGTAATAGATCTGAGAGGCAGCGGACCTCTCGGATCGGCCCAGAGGGCCGTCTGCCTGCACTTGGTCGGTGTCATGGGGAGTGGAGATTTCGAGTTTTCCCACTTAAACTGCGAGTCGTTCCGCTTACTTAGCGCATCGCATAGCTCTACGGGAGGAATCTTATGAGATTGAACGAGTACACGACGCTGGGCCGCACCGGGTTGCGCGTCAGCCCGCTGTGTCTTGGAGCCATGGGCTTTGGCACCGGATGGGGCTGGGGCGCCGATCCGAAGCAATCGTTTGAAATGCTGGATCTCTACTTCCAAGGCGGCGGCAATTTCATTGATACCGCCAACGGCTACCAGATGGGCCAAAGCGAGCAGATCGTCGGACAGTACATTGCGGACCGCAAGCTGCGCGACAAAGCGGTGATTGCCACAAAGTTCACGTTTGGCGTCGAGCCGGGCAACCCCAATGCGGGCGGCAATGGCCGGAAAAACATCTACACGGCTCTCGAAGCCTCGCTCCGACGGCTCGGTACCGACTACATCGATCTCTACTACCTGCACGCGTGGGACATGATCACCCCGGTTGAAGAAGTTGTCTTTACACTCACCGACCTCGTCCGTGAGGGCAAAATTCGCTACTACGGTTTGTCGGATACGCCGGCATGGTATTTCACGCGTGCGCAAACCCTGGCCGAAAAAGACGGCCTCGAGCGCTGCGCCACCTTGCAACTGGAGTATTCGCTCACGGAGCGCAATATCGAGCGCGAGCACATTCCTGCGGCGCAGGAGCTGGGCATCGGTCTCTGCCCTTGGAGCCCGCTGGCGGGCGGACTGCTGAGCGGCAAGTACCGGAGGCAGGGGGCAACCGGCGTCGGGGAAGGCCGTCTGACGCTGCCGAATCCCATTTTTAACAAGTTCACCGAGCACAACTGGAAGGTGCTCGATACCCTTGTTGAGGTTTCCAAGAAGATCGGCAGGGCGCCGGCGCAGGTGGCCTTGAACTGGCTCGCCACTCAGCCGGGCGTCACCTCGATCATCCTAGGAGCGACGAAGTACGCGCAGCTGGCGGAGAATCTGGCCAGTTTGGATTTTTCGATTCCCGCCGATCTGCGCAAGCAGCTGGACGATGTCGGAAAGCCCGAGCCCATCCATCCCTACAACTTCTATGAGCCGTGGATGCAGGCGCGCGTCAGCGGCAACACCACGGTCCGCGAATGGCGGCGCGGATACTTATACGAAGGCGCGATTGCGCCCCCGGCAGAGAAAAAGGCCAGCGCCGACTGACGATTCGCTTACTTTCCGGTCGCCGGGACACTCAGCCGGCCATCGATGGCCGCGAATTCGTCGGCGTTCCTCAGTTCAGGAAACATCCAGGCCCATAGTGCCGTCACCACGATCGCGCCCACGCCGCCGATGACGGCGGCGGGAACAAGTCCCCACCAGTGCGCCGTGAGGCCGGACTCAAACGCGCCCAGTTCGTTGGACGCACCGATGAAGATCATGTCGACCGCATTGACACGGCCGCGCATTTCATCCGGTGTGGCCAGTTGAATTAGAATGCCGCGCACGACGACGCTGACCATGTCTGTCGCGCCAACCATCCCGAGGGCGAGCATGGAAAACACAAGGCTCCGTGAAAGGCCGAAGAGAATGGTGAACACGCCGAACGCGGCGACGCACCATAGCATCTTCTGACCGATGCGGCTGCGCAGCGGCCTGTACGCGAGCAGCAAGGCCATCACCGCCGCCCCGAGGGCGGGAGCGCAGCGCAACAGGCCGAGGCCCCATGGCCCTGTTTTCAAGAGCTCGTGCGCATAAGCCGGAAGCAGTGCGACGGCTCCTCCGAAAAGGACAGCGAACAGGTCGAGCGAGATCGAGCCAAGCACCAGCTTTTCGCGCCAAATGTAGTGCATTCCGGCGAGAACTGTCTTCCAGCGCAAGGCGCTTTGCGGTCGCAGACGCGAGCGCAATTTCACTCCGAGCATGGAGATCGAAGCCATCGCCGCCGTGGTCATGGCAGCGGCATAGACCGGCGCAGGCCCTCGAAACGCGGCGTAAATCAATCCGCCCACCGCAGGTCCTAAAATCGTAGCAGCTTCGAAGATCGTCGCGCCCCAGGCAAACGCACTGTGAAAATGCGCTTCGGGAACCAGCGCCGGCAGAATCGCTCGACTCGCCGGTCCGTTGAACGAACGCACGATTCCGACCAAAACGCTCACACCGTAGATCGGATAGACCGAATGGGCGCCCCACACGGTGATGGCCAAAAGCAGGGCCGAACATGTCGCGAAACCGGCGTAGCCGAGCGTCAGAACGTTCCGCCGCTCGTAGCGGTCGGCAGCATGTCCGGAGACGAGAAACAGCAGAATTCCGGGAAGAAACTGGGCGAGTCCGATCAGGCCAATATCGAGAGAGCGCCGGGTGATTTCATATACCTGCCATCCCATCGCTACGGCCTGCATCTCGGTGGCCAGCACAATGAAGAAGCGCGCGGTTTGGTAAAGCACGAAAGAGGGATAAGTGAAGGCAGCGCGGCCCGCCAGCCTAGACTTCCCGGAAGAAGTCATGACCGATTAATCTGCCACAAAAAACAAAATCGCACGAGGCCCGCCTACGAAAGCGGAACTGCAGCTAGAAACTACGGCGTGGCTTGAGAACCGAGAATGGCGTCAAAAAAGATGCCGAGCAGGTAACCGATGTCCGTGTCGCTCAAAGTCGCGCTGTCCACGAGATTCTCCAACAGCAGTGCGTTCGCAAGCGCGCCCAAGGCGGCGGCAGCTCCGGTGCTGGCAACAGGCAGCGTGCGTTTTGTGCTCGCCGCAATGCGCAAGAGCAGATCGCCTGCCGAGCGGCGGATCCGGCGCTGGCGCACGCGCAGACGCGCATGGGCCTCGGGGTGGCGAATCGCGAACAGCTTAAACTCGAGAGCCAGCAGAGCGAGCCGGCGGTCTCTGGCAATCTGCGCATAATGCTGGCGAACAGCCCGCAAACGCTTGGTGGGGCTTTCCTGTTTTGCCAACAGGGCGTTCACTTCGCCGATACGCGCACGCACCCAATCCTCTAGCAGCGCAAAGAAAATGTCCTCCTTGCTGTTGAAATGAGCGTAAAAGGCGCCGCGGGTGTAGCCGGCCATTCGGGCGATGTCTTCTAAACGCGCGGCTTCGAATCCGTCTCGCGCGAAGGTTTTTTCGGCAGCCGCCAACAGACGGCGACGCGTGGCCAGCGTGCGGGCCTGCTGTCCGGAGATCTGAGCGTCCGGTCGGTAATCGGCCTCTCGTTTCCGAGCGATCACACGTGCAGGATTCATAGCGGCTCCGACAAGGGACGCTTTACATTATACATACATGCATGTATGTTACTTGTTTTGCAGGTGGATTGACAAGAGGCTTTCATGGCTACGGCCACCGCTGCCCTCATCGATCATAGCGCTTGGCGCCCTCGCTACAATCCCTACCTCGTTGCCTTCACGGTGACGCTCGCAACCTTCATGGAGGTCCTCGATACCTCGATCGCCAATATCGCGCTGCCGCATATTGCTGGAACGTTCGGCGCGAGCACAAACGAATCCACCTGGGTGCTGACGAGCTATCTAGTGTCGAACGGCATCGTGCTGCCGATCAGTGCGTGGCTGGCAACGCGGCTCGGACGCAAACGGTACTACATGTCCTGCGTGGCCCTGTTTGCGGGCAGCAGTTTCTTTTGCGGGCTGGCACCCAGCCTGGGAGCGCTGGTGTGCTTTCGCGTGCTGCAAGGCATCGGCGGAGGAGGGCTGCAACCGAGCGAACAATCGATTCTGGCGGACACGTTTTCACCCGAACAACGAGGGATGGCGTTCTCGATTTACGCCATGGCTGTCGTGCTCGCCCCCGCCATCGGCCCCACGATCGGCGGCTGGATCACGGACAACTTCAGCTGGCGCTGGATTTTCTACATCAACGTGCCCATCAGCATCGTGTCGCTCTATATGAGCCATCGCGTCGTGGAGGACCCGCCATATCTCCGCGCTGAGCGGGCCAAAAAGAAAGACGCCATGATCGACTACGTAGGGCTGGGCCTGGTGGCCTTGGGTGTCGGCACGCTGCAGATGACCCTCGACAAAGGTCAGGAGTTGGATTGGTTCGGTTCGCGCTGGATCACGGCGGGCTGCGTCTTCGCAGCCATGACGCTGTGTGTGTGGGTCTGGTGGGAATGGAGGCATCCGCATCCGATCGTCGAATTGCGACTGCTAAAACGGCGCAATCTTGCTACGGCGATGGCGGGCATGTTGCTGCTGGGCGCGGTCCTCTATGGCACAACCGTGTTGGTACCCCTGTTCCTTGAAAACCTGATGGGTTATCCCGCCGTGCTGGCAGGTGAAGCGATGGCGGCAGGCGGTTTCGTGATGATGGTAACCATGCCGGCCGCCGGCGTGCTTTCGGGAAAAATGGATCCGCGAGTTTTAATGGCCATCGGCTATGGTGTGACTGCGCTGGGTCTGTATCACATGGCTGTCAACCTTAGCTTGACCATAGATTTTTGGACCGCGTCGTTCTTGCGACTCTACCAGGTAGTGGGGCTGGCCTTCATTTTCATACCCTCGAATGTGCTGTGCTATGCGGGCGTGCCACGCGAGAAAAACAATCAGGTCTCGAGCATGATGAATTTCGTACGCAATGTCGGTGGCAGCGCAGGAATCGCCATTGTAAGCACGATGGTGACGCGAGCGACGCAGCAACGTCAGAATTATTTGGCCGCGAATCTGAACAATGGCAACCCCAGATTCCGCCAGATGATCCAGGGGCTTTCCGCCACGATGCATGGCCACGGAGCGAGCGCTTCGCAAGCAGCGCATCAGGCGTACGGACAGGTGGACCTGATCGTGCAGCAACAGGCCGCAGCCCTGGCGTTCCGGGACGTCGTCTCCATTCTGGCGATTGTCGTCGCGTGCTTGATCCCTTTAGCCTTCATCATGAAGCGGCCCTCGCCCAGCCCGGACGGCGCATCGCTGCCGCACTGAAACGGCGCTCGGCCTACGGAGAGGACCCGCTGTTGTCGTGGAGAAGGATGACGTCGGATTCAGTGTCTTGGCGTAGGACCGCGAGCTGGCTGGCGTCGGGCGACCACCCGAAACCCGAAATCTGCTGCGCATTGAAACGCGTGATCAGATGGCCCGTGGAGCCATTGAGCGGCTCGATCCAGATGTTATCGACGCCCTTTTCTGTGGTGACAAAAGCCAAGGCCTTTCCGTCGGGCAGAAAGTGGAAAGCAGAGTTTGGGAAGTCGGAGCGAAAGACCGCCTGAGCGGAGGCGCCGATCGCCAGGTAACGAATAGGAGGCGCTGGGCCCTTTTCAAGGTCGAGCAGCGCGATCACATTTCCGTAAGACTGAGATTCGGGCGATTCCCGCTCGAGAAAGACCGCCAGCGTCTTGCCATCGGGTGAAAGAGCCGACGCCATCCAGAGAGAGTTTGCAAAAACAGCTCCAGGGATCGGCTCCGGCTGTCCCCCCGCCGGCGACAACCGCAGTAGCTCGCTGTTGCTCCCTCGGTCGAACGAATAGATCCACTTCCCGTCTGGCGAGCACTGCCACAGAACCGCCCCTGAGCGGGGAGGGAACGGGGTCGGTCGAGAACCATCGAGCTGCGCGTGCCACGGCCCAATGTCGTTGTCTGCTCCATGCAAGAGCCACATCACCGTGAGCGAATCGCCGCCACACCGGCTGACGCCGGCCATCCAGGCGCCGGGGTCGCTTAAAACAGTCACCTCATGAGTCCCGTCGGCATGCATTTTTACCAGACGAAACCCCTCAGAGATCAGCAGATCGCCATCCGGCGCCCAGTCGAAGCTGGGAATCGGCTGTTGTCTAGGAATACCGGGAAGTACGAGGGGGACTGGAGCGCCTTTTGTGGGCAGAAGATCGATCTCGGATTCCCCCTGGGTTTGCACGGTCGCTAGGGTCTTGCCGTCGGCGGAAAGCGAAATGCTCAAGTAGGAGGCCGCATCATCGGTGATCGCGCGGAACTTTCCCTCGGGATAAGAAAACGCGCCAATCTGAGTATTGATAGACAAATGCGGCCCGCGAGACAGGTAGGCGCAGACGAGCCAGCGGCCATCGCGGCTCCAGGCGATGTAGGACAAATACCTATCCTTCAGCGCCAGCCAGGGATCGATCCGGCCGGCGGTAAAGTCAAATACATCGATCGCAGAGAGCGATTCGCCGGAGGGAGTCGCCCTTACAAGCGCGATGCGCTGCCCGTCGGGAGACCAGGCAATCGACCGGATGAGAGCGTGTCCCGGCACGATCTGTAGCGCTTTTTCCTCGCTTCCGTCCGCGTTCGCCTCGACGATTCGCCACTTGCCCAGTTCAGGATCATTGGCTCGCACGAAGGCGACCCTTTTGCCGTCCGGCGCAAAGGTGGGGTTGCTATCGACGTCCTTGGCGATGAGCTCCGGCGTACCTCCCAGAACGGGTGCGCGAAGCAGATTGAAGGCACCCGTCGCGCTTGCCATCGATTGGCGGAAATAGATGTAGTTGCCGTCGGGCGAAAAAACCGGATTTTGCAAGTGTTGCCCGGTGTCCGGTACGATCGCCGTATCGCTGCCTGTGGGAAGATTGCGCAGCCAGAGGCCTTGCTGTCCATTCTCTGTCTGCACGCTGACAATGAATTTGCCGTCCGGCGAAATGGCTGTCTCTCCGGACCGACCCGTCTCGGTTGCGCGAGAGACCGAAAAACCAGCGAATGGCGCAGGTCGCAATCGGTTCCAAAAGAAATAGATTCCGTACCCGGCCGCGGCCACGGCCAAAGCGGAAATGACGACGACCGCTGCGCGCAGGGCTGTATTTCTCTCCCGGACCGCGACGACCGGGACGCTCGCAGGCGCAGGTGCAGGCATGACCACAGAGACCGGGCCGCTGGGGGGCGCAGGCGGGGGTGGCACCTCCGCCGAGGGCGACTCGATCTCGGCTGGCACGATATGCCGGCTGGAATCGGTGTCCCGCTTGACGCGGGCAAGGTCGGCACGCATCTCGGCGGCGTGCTGATAACGGAGGGCTTTGTCTTTCTCAAGGGCCTTGTTGATGATCTCTTCCAGGCGCGGAGGCAAATCGGGGTTCAACCGAATCGGCGCGACCGGTGCCTTGTGCAGGATCGAGTCGAAAATCGCTGCGGAGGTGTCTCCGCGGAACGCAATCTTGCCGGTCGCCATTTCGTACAGCACGGCGCCAAACGAGAACAGGTCGGTGCGATGGTCGAGTTCCTTGCCGAGGGCTTGTTCCGGCGACATGTAGGCGACGGTGCCCAGAGCCGTGCCGGGGCTGGTCAAATGTTCCGGGGCAACGGCCAGCGTCACCTGCTCCGACAGCAAAGAATGGGAGTTGACGCCGGTGAGTTTGGCCAAGCCAAAGTCAAGGATCTTCGCATGCCCCCGGCGGGTGACGAAAATATTGGCAGGTTTGATATCGCGATGGACGATTCCTTCCGCGTGTGCCGCATCGAGCGCGTCGGCGATCTCGATGGCCAGGTGGAGCAGGCTCTCCAGCTCCAATGGCTGGCCGGTGATGAGGTGACGCAGGGTCGTACCGTCAAGAAATTCCATGACGATGAATGGCCGGCCCTCGAAACTGGAGATTTCGTGAATCGTGCAGATGTTGGGATGGCTCAACGAGGAGGCGGCGCGCGCTTCACGCCGAAAGCGCTCGAGAGTTTGCGGGTCGTCTGCCGCGCCCGGCGGAAGAAACTTGAGTGCAACGAAGCGGCCCAGATCGGTGTCCTCGGCCTTGTAGACCACGCCCATACCGCCGCCACCGAGAGCCTCGACGATGCGGTAGTGCGAGATGG
>Ga0187772_10001659_pt1 | contig 10712 bp, 9 predicted proteins | sample 0116_SJ02_MP15_2_FD_133137 | JGI IMG/M metagenome (GOLD analysis project Ga0187772, IMG submission 133137) | Tropical peat soil microbial communities from peatlands in Department of Meta, Colombia - 0116_SJ02_MP15_20_MG | ecosystem: Environmental > Terrestrial > Soil > Wetlands > Peat | place... | reverse complement strand
TGCGCGCTCGTAACACTAGGACACCACGGCATGAGCAAAGAGCCACGTTTCCCGCAACTTACGATGGATCAGCTCAACGCTGCGCAAAAATCGCTTGGCGAGCAGATCATGAAGGTTTCCAGCGTCGGGCTCGGCGGCCCGTACAATCCGCTGTTGCGTAGTCCGGTGTTGGGCCAACGCATGTTCGACCTGCTCCATTACCTGCGCTGGGAAACGTCGGTGCCGTTGAAGCTCAACGAGCTAGCGATACTCATCATCGGGCGGCAGTGGCGTTCGCAGGTCGAATGGTATGCGCATGCGCCGCTTGCCATCAAAGCCGGGCTGTCGCCGGATATCGTCGCCGAGCTTAAGGCCAACAAGCGGCCGTCAGACATGCCGCCGGAGGAGGCGATCGTCTATGACTTCGTCACCGAGCTGACGACCAAGCACGAGATATCGGATGAGACGTTCAAGCGTGCCAAGAAGCTGCTCGGTGAGCAGCAGATTGTCGATCTGACCGCGGTTGCCGGCTCTTACATCGCCGTCGCGATGCAACTCGCCATGAGCGAAGGAAGCGTGCCGCCCGGCAAGGAATTGCCGTTCAAACCGGGCGAGCCGTAATTTTTCAGTCTACGGCGGAGGGCGCGCGGTCCCGATCGGGAACGCGAGTGATCGCGACGGTCAGCGCACCAGCACGTTGCTGAACTGCCAGGGATCGTCGCGATCGATCGCTTCCGGGAACAGCCCGTCGCGGCCCTCGACCGGCGTCCAGTCGGTGTAGCGACCGATCACCGGACCGAGATAGGGCCGCTGGATTTCCAGGCAGCGGCTGAAATCCATCTCGTCAGCCTCGACGATGCCACGTCCGGGATGTTCCAGCATCCACACGATCCCGGCGAGAACGGCCGAGGTGACCTGCAAGCCGGTGGCGTTCTGGTAAGGGGCGAGCCGCCGTGTCTCCTCGATCGAAAGCTGCGAGCCGTACCAATAGGCATTCTTGGCGTGGCCATAGAGCAACACGCCGAGTTCGTCCATGCCGTCGATGATCTCGCGCTCGTCGAGGATCTGCCATTCCTGCTGCGGCTGCCACGCCGCGCCGGCCATCTCGTGCAGCGACAGCACGGCGTCGTCGCAGGGGTGATAGGCATAGTGACAGGTCGGCCGGTACAGGACTTCGCCGTTTTCGCGCAGCGTGAAGAAGTCGGCGATCGAGATAGCCTCATTATGAGTGATCATGAAGGCGTGTTGCGCTTGCGCCGATGGCGTCCATGACCGCACCCGCGTGCCGGCGCCTGGTTGCGTCAGATAGATGGCGGCATCGCAGCCAAAATCATGCCGGCGGGCATTCGCAGGCATCTTCCGCTCGTGCGTGCCCCAGCCGAGCTCCGACGGTTGCACGCCTTCGGCGCAAAATCCCTCAACCGACCAGGTATTGACGAATACGCCGTGTGGTTTCGGCTCGCGCGCGCGTTGGGTATCGCGCTCGGCGATATGTATGCCTTTGATGCCGAGACGCCGCATGAACCGCGCCCACCCGTCCTTGGTCTTGGGCACGTCCGCCTTTACGCCGGTCTCGGCGGCTATATCGAGTAGCGCCTGCTTGACGAGCCATGACACCATTCCCGGATTGGCGCCGCAGCAACTGACGGCGGTGACGCCGCCCGGCCGCCGGCGGCGCAGCGCCAGGACGCTTTCGCGCAAGGCGTAGTTCGAGCGCGCCGAGATCGACAGCGAGCGGTCGGTATAGAGGCCCGGCCACGGCTCAACGACCGTATCGATGTAGAAGGCGTCGACGTCCTTGGCGAAGTCCATCAAATCGACTGACGACGTGTCGACCGACACGTTGACGATCATGCCGCGGCCCGGTCCGCCCTTGAGCAGCGGCGTAAGCACCTCGCGGTAATTGTCCCGGGTAATGGCTGTGTGGAGAAAACGGATCTGGCGGTCGTCGAGCAGACGGCGGTCGTCATCGTCCGGCGCGATCACGACGAATTTCTTGCGGTCGAATGCGACGTGCCGCTCCAGAAGCGGCAGCGTTCCGCGGCCGATGGAGCCGAAGCCGATCATCACCATCGGGCCGTCGAACCGCGCATGCAGCGGCCACGCGGTACCGGCCTCGGTCATGGCATGCATGGCGTCGTTCCTTTCTGCGATGCGTGGGGATGTTGGCCGTCCGCCGCCCCGCCGAGATCACGCTCGGCCCGCGTACGAAATTCCGCGCGACATAATCGTCTTAGCCGCGCGATGCAAGCATTTTCATGCCGTCGGAAGCTCTTTTTCGCGAGCGCGTTAGCCGCGCCAGTAGCGGTCTTCCCAGCTGCATGACAGCCGCATCGCCGAGAGAACGAGCCCGGCCATCGAGTAGGTCTGCGGAAAATTGCCCCACAGCTCGCCCGTCTGCGGAACGACATCGTCCGACAAAAGGCCGTAGCGATTGCGATGATTGGCGCATCGATGAACAGGTCGTGCGCCGCCTCGCGCCGGCCGAGCGACCAGAGCGCGTCGATCAGCCAGAACCGGAAGATCAGGAACGTCTCAATGCTGCGGGGCATCCTTGGTATAAGTGATGCGCCAGATGGTGCCGCTTGCATCTTCGGAAACGAGCAGGGCGCCGTCCTTGTCCACTGTGACGCCAACGGGCCGGCCCCAAACCTCGCGGTCATTGACCACGAAGCCGGTGACGAAATCGTCGTATTCACCGGTCGGCACGCCGTTCTTCACGATCACCCGAATGACTTTATAGCCGGTGCGGGTGGCCCGGTTCCACGAGCCATGCTCGGCGGCAAAAATATTGCCGCGGTATTCGGCGGGAAACTGCCGCCCTTCGTAGAGCGTCATTTGCAGTGAAGCCGAATGCGCCTGGATAAGCACGTCGGGTACGGTGATTTTGTCTTTCAAATCCGGCCGCTCGCCTTTGTGCCGGGGGTCCTCGTTGGCGCCGATGTAATACCAGGGCCAGCCATAGAAGGCGCCTTCGCGCACGCGGGTGATGTAATCGGGCGGCAGGTTGTCGCCAATCCGGTCGCGCTCGTTGGTCGAGCACCAGAGCGCGCCGTTCGTCGGGTCGATCGCCATGCCGACGCAGTTGCGGATGCCAGTGGCAAAAATTCCCATGCGTTTGCCTTGCGGGTCGAAGCTCAATACGTCGGCGCGGTCGGTCTCGGGTCCCCAAGTGGCGCCAAGCGGATGCCTGGCCGCCCAGGTTTGTAGCGCCGCGCCGCTTAACTTTTCCATGTCTTCGGCGACGTTCGAGCCGGAACCGACGGAGACGAACATGGTCTGGCCGTCCGACGAGAACACGACGTCGCGCGTGCGATGCCCGCCGACCGGCAAGCGCGGCACAATGGTCTCTGCGGGCCCGCGCGCGACAAGATCGCCGTTGCGGTAAGGAAAGCGAACGATGGAATCGGTGTTGCCGATATAGATCCATTCCGGATTCGGTCCGGGAGGATAGAAGGCGATGCCAAACGGTCCCAACAGGCCGGATGCGAACACGCTCGCCTGCATCGCCCGCGCACCGTCCGGGCGCAGCACGCGAACCCGCCCAGCGGCGCTCTCAGCGGCAAAAATGTCGCCGTTCGGCGCCAGGCGAAGCAGTCGCGGATGCTTTAGACCGGAGGCAAATTCGCTTACCGAAAAGCCTGCCGGCACGCTCGGCTTTTGCGCGTCACGCTGCACGGTCGTAACCCTGTTGCTGACTGACTCGGCGAAATCGGGGGCGGGCAGGTCCTGCGGCCTGATCAGGCGGCGGGTCCCCGGACTGTCCGCATGCCAGTCGCCGAACGCCGCTTTGCCCTCGAGCAACGCACCGCTCGTCTGCGCCGACAGCGGTGCGGCAGCGGCGATAACAAAGGCCGTACTGCTGACCGCAATAATCGCCGCCATGGGATGAGGCATGTTGCACTCCTGGTTACGCTCGGTCGTGCGGTCAATCCGCACTTTGAACAAGCCAAAGTCTTGACGGTTCCATTATAAGCCTACGGCAAGACTGTATATGTGGCGGTCCGGCTTGATCGATAAAGTGAACAACCAATTGGAAATACCGCGGCGGCTGCGCGCGATCGTGCGCGCGCGCGAGTCGAGCCTGATTGCGCTGGCCGCGCTGGTTGGGGCGATTGCCGGCCTGGTCGTGGCCGCCATGGGCACCGGCGTTGACGTGCTGCATCGTCTTTTCTTCCAACTCGAGCCCGGCGTGCGGCTGTCCGGTCTGCCGCGGCTTGCTCCGGCCGTGGCGATTTCGGTGCCGCTTGTCGGCGGGCTCGTTTTCGGAATCGCCCGCGAGCTGCTGGTGCGCTGGCGGCCCGAGCGGGAAATCGATCCGATCGAAGCGAACGCCTTGCATGGCGGCCGCATGTCGCTGGTCGGCAGCATGATCGTTGCAGCGCAGACGGTGTGGTCGAGCGGTGTTGGCGCCGCGGTCGGCATTGAAGCCGGATACACGCAATTCGCCAGTGGCATCGCTTCGCGCATCGGCATGGCCTTTCGCTTGCGCCGCGCCGATTTGCGGATACTCGTCGGCTGCGGTGCCGCCGGCGGAATCGCCGGCGCCTTTGGGGCCCCGCTGGCCGGCGCCTTCTACGCCTTCGAACTCATCATCGGCGGCTATTCGCCGAACAGCCTCGCACCGGTCGCCGTATCGGCGTTGCTCGGTCATCTGATCGCCCAGGCGCTCAGTCCCGCCGATGTCGGCATCGTCGCGCCCGACCAGATGACAGTCGCGGTCCACGATCTGGTAATCTCCGGCCTGATCGGCATCCTGTGCGCCGCCGCGAGTATCCTGATCATGCGCGGCGTCGCGATCTGCGAGACTTTGTTCGTTCGCCTCAATGTGCGTCTTTTTCTGCGTACGACGATCGGCGGCCTGGCGGTAGGCTTGCTGGCGGCCATCGCGCCGCAGGTCCTGTCCTCCGGTCACGGCGCACTGCACTTTGCCGGAATTCTCAATTTGTCGCTATGGACCGTGGCGCTGCTCTTTATTCTTAAGATCGCAGCCTCGATCATTTCACTCGGTTCCGGCTTTCGCGGCGGATTGTTCTTCTCTTCGCTGTTGATTGGCGCGCTCGGCGGCCAGCTTCTTGCCGTCGCGCTTGCCGCGATATGGCCGGACGGCAATTTCGATTCGAATGCCTATGCTGTGATCAGCATGAGCGCGCTATCCGCCGCCGTCATCGGCGGCCCGCTGACCATGACGTTCATCGCGCTGGAAACTACCGGCGATCTCTGGCTGACCACAGCGGTGCTGATCGCCGTGATGATTTCTTCGCAGGTGACGCGTGAGATGTTCGGCTATTCGTTCGCCACCTGGCGCTTCCATCTGCGCGGCGAAACAATCCGCAGCGCCGCCGATATCGGCTGGATGCGCGACCTGACCGTCGGCAAAATGATGCGCCACGACGTGCGCACCGTTCCAGCCGCGACAACCATTGCATTCTTCCGCGAAAGTTTTCCGCTCGGATCGTCAGCCGCAGTCGTAGCGATCGACGACCAAGGCCGTTATGTCGGCATGGCGCTCGTCGCGGATGCGCATGCCGCGGAGGCATCGCCCGATCAGGCGATCAAGTCACTCTTGCGTGCGAAGGAGGTCATGCTGGTGCCGAGCATGGCGATCAAGGAAGCAGTGCTCGCCTTCGACCGGGCCGAGGCGGAAACCCTTGCGGTCGTCGATTCCTATACTGACCGGCACGTGATCGGCCTATTGACCGAGGCCTATGCGCTCCGCCGCTATGCGGCCGAGCTGGAACGGCGCCGCCAGGAGCTGGTCGGCGAGGAATAGGCCAAGCCGATGAATTCGCTATCAATATCCTCGGCCGCGCCCAGGTAACGATATCGAAGCAATGCAGCGGCGGCGCCAGCGGCCAGGGTCGTTTCGGAAAGTGGGATACGCGCGCCGCTGCCCCGGGTTTGGTCGATGCGCAAGCGGCGATCGTCCGCCGCAAGGATACCGCGCTCCAATACGGCACGCACACCATTTTCATGGGGCCCATCGTGTCGATCGCGATGAACGGCGACGTCGACCCGCTATGTCGACGGGCAATATACCGGCCGGGCCGCTTGATCCCGGCGACCGATCCCGACTAACCCAAACGGTTGCGCGTCAGCCGCATGCGAGAGCGAGAGTTGACAGAGCGAGCCGGAACGGCGGACCATAAGACAAATAATTGAGTTGAGGGAGGACCATCGCGCCATGAGCGTGGACGAACGCATCACCGCGCTGACGCAGAAAATGCTGCGAAGGAAGCTTTACGCCGTCATCTCGGCGGCATCGCCGACCCCCGAAAAACTGAAGGCATTTCTGCCGGCGCATCTCGAATACATGATCGCGCTGGAAAAACGCGGCGTCCTGTTCGCGTCCGGCCCGCTGGCCGACGGCGGGGGGCCGCCGGACGGCGCCGGCTTGACGATTTTGCGGACGGCAAGTGCGGCCGAGGCACGCGAACTGGCTGAAGCCGATCCTTTCGTCAAAAACGGATTGCGCAAGTACGAACTGAAAGAATGGACGGTCATGGAAGGATCGCTTGGCCTGCGGGTCAATCTCTCCGATCAGTCCATCGAGGTAGCCTAGGGGAAAACAACAAATGGAAACCGTTGGTTTCATCGGGGTCGGCAAGATTGGGATGCCGATTTCGCAAAATCTAATCAAGAGCGGCTATCGCGTTGTCGGCTACCGGCGCAGCTCGCTTGCGGAATTCGAGAAAATCGGCGGCGTGCCGGCCCGCTCGGTGGCTGAAGTCGGCGAACAGGCCGACATCGTGTTTTCCTGCCTGCCGTCGGACGACGCACTCGAACAGGTAGTGCAGGGGCCGGACGGGCTGGTGCGGACGGCGCGGCCCGGCCAAATCGTGGTGGAGCTGGGGTCGTATCCGGTTCCGGTCAAGCGCAAGCAAATCGCGCCGCTTGCGGAAAGGGGCGCGACCTTTATCGACGGCGAAGTTGCCGGCACACCCGGCATGGTGCTGGCGCGCAAGGGCGTCATTTATCTCGCCGGCGACGAGCAGGCTTGCAAAAAAATCGAACGAGTCGTCGCCGGCTTCGCCGATTCTTGCATCTTTTTCGGCCCATTCGGCGCCGCGAGCAGGGTCAAGCTGATCAACAATCTGCTGGTTTCGATTCATATCGCCGCCACCGCGGAAGCGATGGCGCTCGGGCTCAAGGCCGGCGTCGATGTAGACTTAATGATCAAAGCCATCGCGAACGGCAGCGGCGGCTCCACGCAGTTCGGTATTCGCGCGCCGTGGATGGCGGAACGGCGCTTCAAGCCGCTGCAAGGCACTATTCCCGGCTTGCAGCATTATATCGAGATGATCGGCGAGTTCGCCGACGGGGTAGGCGTGGCGACTCCGTTGCTCGATCGTACGGCCGGGCTGTTCGATCGGTTTGTGGCGATGGGCTTGGCTGATTGCGACGGTGCCGCCATGATCGACGTCATCGGCTCGCTGCCACGGGATACATCAAAGAAAATCGGCGCCGGTCCAGGGTGCGAAAACGTGTGACAGAAGGAGAGTACTCATGATCCGCGTCAGCAAGATCGCTCACGCCACCTACGACACGCCCGATCTCGACCAGCAGACCGAATACTACACCGACATTCTCGGGCTGTCCGTCGCGGCGAAAGAAGAGGATACGGTTTATCTCGCCTCAACGGTCGATCATCACTCGGTCGTGCTGCGCAAAGGGGCACAGGCCAACTGCGTGGGTCTCGCATTCCAGATCGCGCCCGATGCCGATCTCGGCGCCTTCGAGAAGCAGGTCGCCGCCCACGGCATCAAGACAACGCGGAAGAAAGACCCGCAGCCGTCGATCGGCGAGGCGGTGGTATTTGCCGACCCAAAGGGCACTACCATCGAAGTGTTTAGGCGCGACGCCTTTTCCCACCAGAAATTCCAGCGTAAGGGCATCGTGCCGCACAAGCTCGGTCACGTCGCCTTTCACGTCACCGACGTCAAGCACATCACCAAATTCTACTGTGACGTGCTCGGCTTTCGCGAGTCCGACTGGATGGCGGATTTCTTTTCCTTTCTGCGCTGCGGTCCCGACCATCACACGCTTAATTTCATGGAAACCGGCTCAAACCGCCACTTCCATTCCGCCTTTGAGCTGCGCGACTGGGCGCATATGCAGGAAGCCTGCGATTTCCTCAGCCTCAACGGCTATAAGCTCCTATGGGGACCGGGCCGGCACGGTATCGGACATAATCTGTTCGCCTATCACCGCGGGCCGAACGGGCTGATCACCGAAACGTTTGCCGAGCTTGACCGGGTGAACGAGGAGCTCGGCTATTTCGAGCCGCGGCCGTGGCACCGCGACAATCCGCAGCGGCCGAAAGTATGGGCTAAGGATCCGACGGCCTCTAACCTTTGGGGCATCATGCCGGGCGACGAGATGATGAAATAAACGACCTCCCCAACAACGGGGCGGGACACAAAATCCGGGAGGACGTTCATGCGGCCAATGTGGCGCGCAGCTGTTGCGGCTGCGGCGGTTCTACTGCTCCTGTCGCAAGCGCCGGCCTCGGCCGCGGAGCCGATCAAGGTCGGATTCAGCATGGCGCTGACCGGCGGCGTGGCACAGAACGGCAAGCAGCTTCTGATCGCGCTGCAACTCTGGCGCGACGATGTTAACTCTAAAGGCGGTCTGCTCGGCCGTCCGGTTGAGCTCGTCTACTACGACGATCAGAGCAATCCCGCCAACGTGCCGGGCATCTACACCAAGCTCATCACCGTCGACAAAGTCGACCTGCTGCTTGGGCCATATGCCACCAACATGGCCGCTGCGGCGATGCCGGTGATCGTGGAGAACAATAAAGTCACCGTCACCATGATGGCGGTGAGCGTCAACCGACACTTCAACTATCCGCGATATTTCTCGATGCTGTCGCTCGGGCCGGACGGCGTGAAAGCGTTTTCGCGCGGCTTCTTCGAGCTTGCTGCCGCGCAGACGCCGAAGCCGGAGACGGTCGCGATCCTCTCGGGCGATGCCGAGTTCGCCAGGACTTCGGCCGACGGCGCGCGTGAGAACGCGACCGCCAACGGCTTTAAAATCATCTACGACAAAAGCTATCCGCCGCCGACCACGGATTTTGCGCCGACGGTGCGCGCCATCCAGGCGGCCAATCCAGATGTGGTGTTTGCCGCCGCCTATCCGCCGGATACGGTCGGCATCGTGCGCGCGGCGAACGAGATCGGGCTGAAGCCGAAAATGTTCGGCGGCACCATGATCGGTTTGCTGATCACGCCGATCAAGACGCAACTCGGCCCGCTACTCGACGGCCTCGTCATCATGGAAAGCTTCGTGCCGACCTTTAACTTCCCTGGCGACGCCGAGTTGCTCAAGCGCTACCGCGCTGTCGCGGCCGGAGAGAAAATCGATCCGCTCGGTTATGGATTCGTGCCGTTTGGATACGCCGCGGGTCAGGTGCTGGCACAGGCCGTCGAAGGAGTGCACGGCCTCGATCAGGATAAGCTCGCCGAATACCTGCATAGCCACACGTTTTCGACGGTGGTCGGCGAGGTGACTTACGGCAGGGACGGCGAATGGACCGAGGGGCGAACTGTGTTCACGCAATTTCAGCACGTTGCGCCCGGTAACTTCGAGCAGTTCGCCAACGGCAGCGTGCAGCCGATATTGTGGCCGCCGCGCTATAAGAGCGGCACAATGATCTATCCGTACGCGGATGCGCAAAAATAACGGCGCGTCGTTATTCGCTTTTGCCGCCGAGTTGCTTGAGCTTGGCGAAGACGGCCTCGACGTTGAGCTCGTCGGATTTTTTGTCGGGCTCGGGCGCCGGTTCTTCCCTCGGCGCGGTGGTGACGGCGGCCGGCAACAGGGTGGCGCCCTGGGCCTCGATCGGCAGCGGCTTTTCCTTGGCCGCGCGCTGAACCTCGTGATCGAGATCGATCTGCGAACATAGGCCGAGCGTCACCGGATCTAGCGGAGTCAAATTCGCTGAGTTCCAGTGGGTGCGGTCGCGGATCGCCTGGATGGTCGACTTCGTCGTGCCGACGAGTCGCATGATCTGGCTGTCTTTCAGCTCTGGATGATTGCGCACCAGCCACAGAATGGCGTTCGGCCGGTCCTGACGCCGCGATACCGGCGTATAGCGCGGGCCTTTCTTCTGCTTGGCCTCCGGCAAACGGACCTTCGATTCGGCAATGTTCAGCCGGCGATTGGGGTCGGCTTCGGCCTCGGCAATTCCCTCGCGCGTGAGCTGGCCGGTCAGGATCGGATCCAGCCCCTTGATACCCTGCGCGGCATCGCCGTCGGCGATCGCCTTCACTTCAAGCGGGTGCAGGCTGCAAAACTGCGCGATCTGGTCGAACGACAGTGCCGTGTTCTCCACCAGCCAGACCGCCGTCGCCTTCGGCATCAATGGGGCGATAGCCATGGGCAAATCTCCTTTGTGCTCCGCCCGCCCTTCTGGGCGAAGCCACCTCGTCATCAGGGATGACTGAAAAGCAGCCGGAATATAGGCGTGTCGGCTTCCCGGCGCAACCGGCGGCACGAAATGCGGGTCTGCGCTTACTCTTTGCGAAATGGCCCGGATTTGGCAAAAGGGGAGCAGCGGACGCGGCGGCCGGGCCAGCGTGTTTGCGCTAACACGGAGCTTTTGTGACCGAGACGGTCGCCGAAATCCTCGTCGCCTATCGCGGCGGAGCGGCCAAGCCCGAGGAAATTGTCGCGCGCAGCTTCGCACGCATCCGCGCCCACAACGATCCGGCGATCTTCATCAGCCTGCG
>Ga0187772_10001655_pt1 | contig 10714 bp, 9 predicted proteins | sample 0116_SJ02_MP15_2_FD_133137 | JGI IMG/M metagenome (GOLD analysis project Ga0187772, IMG submission 133137) | Tropical peat soil microbial communities from peatlands in Department of Meta, Colombia - 0116_SJ02_MP15_20_MG | ecosystem: Environmental > Terrestrial > Soil > Wetlands > Peat | place... | reverse complement strand
CCGTGTTCCGTCTCAGACAGCGGGACCAAATTGATGGAAGGGGTCACGCAATCCTCAACTACGTCTTGGACGTCGTTTGGAATAGCAGGAAATACCGAGAACGATCCTTATCAGAGATATCTGACTGTCCAGTGCTACCCTGGAACTGGCTCTACTGTTTATACCCTGCTCAACAAAGTAGTTGTGTCCACATCGTTCTCATACTCGTGGACTGTTAGCAGCTATCCCCAGTGCCAGGGACTCGTCAGTGGCAATTACATGATAAATGTGTATTTTACACTCACGACATACGTCGGGATTTGGCAAGTGTACATAAGCTCCCAACACTGACTTCATTGCCTCGACAGTTGTCTGGCTCCCTGAGCCAGACCCCCCCTTATTCTTCGACCCATGCAACGCTTCTGATGGGATTCCCTGTATTCTATCTTATCCGCGTGTGGCACTAGAATGCCCGTACCGGGCCCTAACCATGGACCAGAACGCCCCGAACTTTTGGAGCCGGATTGATGAAGATCATGACTGGAGGTCAGAGAAGATGAAGGAATTAACAGGCTCCTCGAGCCTGCAAGGAGGCTGAAAATGCCTCATGGAGTGGTCGTGGGTGAAGGAGATGTAGTGGTCGCCGAGGATGACCTTGTTGCTGTCGAGCTAGTTCCTGCTAGGACTATCACCGTACCTTTCATCACGGTGGGATGGAGAGTACAGTAGTAGTCGTAGGTCCCCGGTACGGTAAAGGTCCATTGGTAAGTCTGCCCCTGACTCAGTATTGGGCTTCCACTTGTGGTCGGCCATGATGCGTAATTGGACGTCGGAGTAACAGTATGCGGCGTCCCTGTGTTGTCGGCATTAGTCCAGAACACGGTGTTGTTCACTCCTATTACTACGGTTACCGTGTCGGGAGTAAAACCGGGCGGAGAACTGGCGGCGCCGTTGACAGTGGTCACGTTCACACAAGCCGCCGAAGGACATGTGACCGTGGCCTGGCTAGAACTTGAAGTGGTTGTCGATTTGAGTTGGCTCGGCGCGATGGCGAACTGGTAGTAGCCAAGCGTAGCCACGGCCCCGATTATGAGGACAACGACCACCACCGCGACGGCTGTGGAACCCTGGCTTCCCTGAGGGTTCGTAGAGCTCATAGATATTTCGGCTGGCTCGGTTCCGAACCGCTTTAAAGGATTTTTTAGAATGTTCTATCTCTGGGCCGGCTAGGAAGAAGGGTAGTGAAGTGGAAGTACGCTACATTCCACGTGGGAAACGCTATTGGATTCCGATGCTGGGCTGGGTGTTCCTTCAGGCATGGTCAATGAGAATCAATGCGAGGAAGGCGATCCCCGTTACCGTCACACAGCTCCTCCTGCTTTTGATTCCCGCTGCCCTGTTCTTTGAACTCTCGGCTGTATTCGCATCATTAGTGGTCTATAGGGATGCCCTATTACTGATAGTCGCGTTCACTTTGTTTTTCATTGTTGGGACCGTGTTCGAGGTCAACTACGTCGACGGTCATCGTCAAGCTGCGAGCGGCCTGACAAGATTCATGAACTGGGATGCAATGAGGGAAATGCCAAGGAACGAAATCTGGCGTGTGTTCCTTTCCTCGAACTACCACGAGTTGGCTCTCGCGACCGTTGGGACCCTGCTTGGGATAGCATTCCGGGTGTGAAAGCCTCCTAATAGTGTGAAAGTAAAGGTCCTCGCGGGATGCCGCATTGATCATTGGTAAGAAGATGCGCCTGTCAAGCACAATCGAGTGGTCGTGCTTAACCATCCTATCGAAATCCACTTATTTCGTCAAGATGCGGTAAGCCAGTGCATTCAGGTTGTTGTGCTGACGCCTGGCTTCCCTATTCAGTTCACGTCTGACACCTCTCCGGAATTCTGACGCTGACGTGCACAAACTGCATTTGGCTCTTCAGATTCTGCACAACTACTTTGGCATGTTGTGTAAAAACGTATCACTTTGTGGCACAGGGGCGTAAATACCGCCAAAGCACATAAGATACGACAGGGGAAGCAAACACAATGCCTCGAGTAAGCTCTGGTACAAGAAGAATGCTCGTTATTCTCGTTTTCTCGGTCTTCTTGTTAGCCGTGGCCGGATTACGAGCCAACGCGACGACCGGTCATGTGAATGGTCCACTGATTAATCATTCGACCAACAGTTGGTATGCCTGCTTTTATGTAGACTATCCGGCCTACAATGTGCACTGCAATACTCCCGTTCCTCAGGGTTGTTACGGCGGTGGTGTGGGGACAGACTACTGCTGGTATCAGTATTCCGCACTTACCTTGTCCACTTATGTGAACTCGCAAAACAGTAGCTTCACGGAATGCGTGGGGTACCTTGTTCATGGTGGTTCGGGGCCGGTGTGCAAGAATGTCTCCGGTAGCGGATCTGGTTCCTCCTTCTCAGGATCGTCGGATACTTCGGTAGAAAGTTACTATCTGTGGTCGTCGGGTTGCGGCAGTTGCATTGTGGTTCAGAGTTACAACACAGATACTTATTATTGGAATTAAGCGCCGCGGGTGATGCGGGGTCCTAGCTTCTGAAATGGAATGCCGTCATACGAACGGTTTGGCGACGGGTGACTAGGGAGAAATGGTGGTCAGTTTCGACTGTTGCCATGTTAACACTTGGCCTTACGCTTATGATAATGATTCCATCCATTGGAATAAGCGCGGAAACGGGATTGAGCGAATACGCTAACAATGTCTCCACTTGGATTTCTATTGCGCCGACAGGACCGCCGACAGGAACTTCGTCGAATGGGCTTTCGCCTTCGATAATCCAAGAAATTCAATCCATCAAAGGTGTCAATGCAGTTTATCCGATAGCCTCCAACACTACCTACATCACCTTTCACGGGAACTTCACCATCTTTGCATTCGGCCAGAACACGACCTACCATGAATTCAACATGGGCTTCACGAGCGCGGTTTTGGGAAACAAGAGCGGTTTCCCTCCAAGCCTCTTCACGCTCGTCTCTGGGAGGCTCCCGCGTCCAGACGAAGCCGCATTTGTAATTATGGGAGACTTCAAGAGTCCAGATGGTAATCCGCTTCAACTGAACAAGACGTACTCAATTGTAATGCCCCAACCACAGAAGGACAACGTGTCATTTGTAGCTCGACTTGTGGGGATAGGGGCCCAGAATCTGCTCATTGGCAGTCTAGCCATCCTCTGGAACCCTCAATTCCTCATCCAGACCCTAGGCAAGCAACGATTTGGGCAAACCTTTGGCGGACCTGATTTCAATTATGTGGTAGTCAAAGCCGCCACGGTGGAATCAGTTGAACCTGTCGTAACAGCGTTGAATTCGATTCTCAAGAATAACGCCCCCTATGAGCCCACTTGGGACCAGGCAGGAGTGCTCAGTTTCGAGAGCTTCGTGAATGCGGGGGATTCATTATATCAGATTGTCGGAATTGCATCAATTTTGGCGGCGGGCGCCACAACAATCTTCATCGGATATCTGATGTCAAATCGGAGAAGCTGGGAGGTAGGATTGCTTTACACTCAAGGTTGGGATTGGAAGGGGATCAGGGCCTACTATTTCCTGTATTTCGGTCTCTTGGCTTTGATGTCCTCAGGAATCGGCGTGGTCCTTTCTTTGCTCTTTTCTTCTCGCATCACCCAGACATTCAATGTCTACGGTCGGACGCTCATCGTCCCTGCCTCCCCTAACGAATTACTTGTCCTCTCGGCATTTCCCATATCGATTTTTGTCGCGTACACAGTCTCCCAATTCGTCGTTTCCAGCACGAAGCACATCGGGTTGGATCGGGCATTGCGTGATTATTAGATTGATTGAGCTTCAAGGAATTACAAAGAACTTCGGCTCGACAAGAGTGTTGGGCGGTATCAACATGAGAATTGACAATGGCAGCTGCCATTGTGTTCTAGGTCCTAGTGGTTCTGGAAAGTCAACCCTCCTCAAGATCATGGCAATGATACTAATGCCTGACAGTGGCAAGGTCTTGGTTGATGGTATCGAGGTTACTACCGCTGACAATGCACAGTCAGATAAGCTCAGAGAGAGGATTGCGTATTCTTTCCAAGAACCCCTGTTACTGCCATATCTGAGCACCATTGAGAACGTAGTTGATTTGAACTCGGTCTACTCCGAGTACCCGGACGGCTTCTTGCGAGAAACTGCTCTGGATTTCTTGAGTCGGGTCGGGTTAGAGAATAGAACAAGTTACCCAGTTAACAGGTTGAGCGTGGGTGAAAGGAAGAGGGTTGATCTTGTAAGAGCTCTCCTGAGGAATCCTGGGCTTCTAATCGCGGACGAGCCATTCGCCAGCCTGGATCCCGACAACGCGCACAACGTGGTCAAACTGATTAGGGCAGCATCCGCCAGGGGCGTTACTGTGGTCTATTCCACGGTAGACCCCTCAGAGGCAAATATTCTTGGGGACAAAGTCACGCACTTGCGAAAAGCAGAAATCGGTTCGGTGGTTGAGTTGGATTCGGAGGTTACCTGAATTTGGCTTGGCTTCTGGGGCGCAACAGGCATCTTTATCCAATTCAGGTGAATTCTTCATGAATCCCAAGGGATGGCTTGCGGTGACTGTCTTTGTCAGCGTAATCGTATTGGCCGAATTTGCAGTTGTGATAGGATACGACCAAGGACTAGACAACCAGCGTAACTTCGTTCAAAACGGGCTCAAAGAAAACACCCATGACGCGACTTCAATCTCTTTGCATTGGTATCAGGATGGAAGCGGCATCGACGGTACCGTCTCTCCTCCCGCGACCTACTACCTTTCGTGCTCTTACAGTTGGGACAACACACCTATTGGCGGCTACTGCACATCACTATTGATTACGACCAATCAAAATGGGTCTTTCTCTGGGAAGTTCTGTAATCCATGCGCTTGGGCAATTCCTACTACCTACACTATCACGGTATCGCTCGAATCCGTTTCAGCGACAGTCGGAATCCATTGTTGGGGGTCGAGTTGTTCTGCTGCCTAAAAGAACCCTAATGCTATCAACATCCATCGAGGGCTAGGGCTGAGCTCTCGCTCGCTCCTATCACGTCAACAAGCTCCTGAAGGCAGGGCTCCTCAAGGAAGAGGGTGAAGGCTATACCGTCAACAAGACGATTTTTGAGAGCATGATTAAGTTCAGGAAGACGGCTCTCCCACTCCAATCGGCTTATGCCACCACCTTCTTTCTGGCACTTAACAGTTACTGGGCCTTTGTTTAGCGCTTCGAGTACCTGTTCAACGCAAACTGCCCCCTAAGCGAGACTCAACTCCACAAGAATCGCTGACTCGCTCTCCGTGCAAGGCTTGGCTCGGTCATTTTAGGGGACAAATCTTGCCCCTTAACCCAGTCGAAATAGGATCCGAACCCGGACCTTTGGATTCTTTGAATTAGCGTCGAACCCCGACGCTAACCTCATTCGGAGATATGGTCAGACGCCGACCACAGCAACGGTGAGGGTTATGGTCACACGCCGACCATAGAACGCCTGTGCAGGCTATCTGAAAGGGTTCAAAAAATATATTTAGAGAATTGACGGAAATATCCGCAATGGAATCATTGGCAACCTTGTCGGGGGGCCTGCACATAGTGCAAAAAATGCAGACGCGTCTGCTGATAACCTAGCTTCTGGTCAAAGATAGTTCGGACGTCCGAACTCATTCTGCAGAAATCAAGTTTCAGACCCCCGAGCCGGGCCGGCCGTTCGAGGAAGGGAAGGTGCTCGTTCTCGTCAGTCTCGCCTGGTTCCTAGCGCGGTCAGGGCACTTAGGGTAGAACCCCGGCCCTTGGATGATTGAAACAAGCGTTGAACTCCAGATGCCAATTCGGCGGGAGCAAATGGTCGGACGCAGGGACGATTGAGGACAGTTTACAGGACCCAACGTAGCGTAGGTGCATACAAGGGACGGGCATCCATTGCACGTCGTCACTTCCATTCAGTTCGGTATAGAGAGAGAAATTGAGTTAGATGCATTATAAGGTGGGCGGGGTATTTAACGCGCAACCGCAAGGTTGCCAAACCTATCGCAAGGTTGCCAACCAAAACATCGTTTTCTGCCCGATTTTGGCAACCCTAGGGGCACAAATGGCAACCTGTAGGTCAAGGTTGCCAGTTAGACATCAGAGGTTGCCAAATTCTGGCTCGGGGTTGTCACATGGCTGTAGAAAGTCGCCGTGCCGCCAACATCGTCACCACTAAAGGCAATGACGAATCAAATTGCAAAATGAGTGGTGTCAATCCGCACTATAAACTGTGAAATCGTCCCGAAGCTTAAAGATGGGTAACCCATGGCAAAACTAAATGCAGAAGAGGTTGGCCGTCCTTACTATCGTCATTGCTGCAATTGTAGTGGCCGCTTCCTTCGAGATATACCAGACGTACTTCACCCCGCCTCCGAGCTGCTTCGCTATCACCAGCGGAACCACTGTCCTGAGCCGGACGACAATTACCACCTTCGGACCAGTGACCGAATACAATATTCCAGGACCGGATAGGTACTCGGGCGCTCTTACTGTCTTTTGTTAGGCGCATTTTTGGCACTTTCGCGAATCCCTCCCTGTCGTGACAAGGCTCGAATTTCACCGTCCCTTATACCCAAATCGTGCTTCCCGGTGGCGATGAAGAAAACTTCTACGTTAGCTGCTCTTCTAATCGGAGCTACCTTGGTCTTCTCAATAGCACCCATGGTAATCATGGTCCATGCCGACACAAGCGTGACAACTAGTTGCTCACAGCAGGTCACGTTGGCCGCGAGGGCCCATCAGACGACCTTCGACCAGCAGGCGGCTGCGGCTACCGTGACATCGGACAGCCAGTTCGCACAGTACCAGCAGTACAACCCGGTCTTTAGCAGCGTCTATGACAACTGGACGTTCGACGCCAACTGCAACGTGACCCTGGTATCGGTTACCTTCGTCTACCAGCTCTCGAATTCCAGCCTCCTCCAGGTCCATGAGAACGCACAAGCCAACGAGGTGACCAGCATGTCGATTCAGCCTAACCTTGGTGCCGCCACCTTCAATCACAACGACGGCAACAAACTCTGGTCAGGCTATGAGACAACATACAATTCCGGTGCAACTACGGCAGAGTACCAGGCTGACGCAACGTGGTCCGTGCCGGCTGTCAGTGACCCGTACAGTGGGGGTTGTGAAAACACACCAGACTGTGAACTTGCCGTCTGGGTGGGCCTCATTAACAGCCCGTTGGCTTCAGCATCGAGCGTGGCCCAGGCGGGGTCACTAAGCCAGCTCAGCTGCGGCGTCGGCACTGCCTGCACCCAGGGTTATGGCGCTGCGTGGAACTACTCCCTGTGGTATGAGTTCTATCCCCAGATGAGTACTATCTATCAATGCGACCCGAGCGGAGCAGGCGACTCAATCACGACATATGTAACCAACGAAGCCAGTTACCTTGGCAGCGGTTACATAGACTACTGGGCCCTGAGCGTAACAGACTCCACGAACAACAAGGCCTGCACTGTCAACGGCTATTATGACAGCGGCATCGGGGTGCCATATTACACGGACTTCATTCTCGAGAGACCGGAATACGGAATCCCCTATGGCTACACCCTCCCGAAGTTTGGCTCGGTCACGATGACCGCTGGAATGTGGGCCGGGTCCCCCTATAACTCTCAGACCAACGGATACTACAACCTCTATGTGATGGAGAATGGTGCTTCGTGCCCGCCGACCTGCATCATCAACATCGGTTCGAGTGCCATAAGCTCCTCGAACGCGTTCACTTCAACCTGGAAATCAAGCAGCGGCACTTAGTCGATCAGGCGGGGGATTTTCCCCGCTCCCTAATTTTGTTCCGGCTTCGTCTCAGTACAATATAGCATCTATGAAATATCGGTTTATACGCACGTGGCTCACAGATGGCGTGGGGTCTCATATGAGAGAAGGTTTGATCTACGCGCTCACCCTGATGATTGTCGTCTCGGGTGTGGGGATAGGTAGCTTGAGCGGAATATCGGGAACGGGAGGTTCGGCTTCGAGCCCTGCATCAGTCATGGCGGGCAATTCGACCTACGTCTCCGTGGTGAACAGACAGCTGGGGCTTGCGCTTGTGCTGAGTCTCAGCAACGTGACCGTAGATCACAGGCCTGGTATTTCGGTAACCGTCAAGGTCGTCAACACTTTGTCATCCCAGAACAACGTTTCGTTAGGAAATTCGTGGGACTTCGTCCACCCGTACAACATCAGCGTGCTCCGGACTGACCCATGCGTTCTCCCGGCAGGTGTGGTCCTCTTCAAAGGCTACTACACCCCGCAGAACCTCTCCTCCGGCAGGGCGCTCAGGCTCTATGGCGGCGGGACCGCAGGCTGCCCACCAGTCACAGCCAACTATTATGACTTCGACCCGTTGAGCGACAATGCAACATTCACTAACGAGGAGCCTTCATTTCATTTTTCAGTTGAAGGAACAGTCAACATGACAGGCTACTGGACGGGCGACGTTGGAAGAATCGGCGTCGTCCAATACAACTCGTTGGATGGAGGGACCTACACCATTGTATCGCTCGATGAGTGGGGAGACCAGGTCCTGCTTCATTTCTCCATCCCGACCACTTCTACATGTCTTCTGGGTTCAGTCGTTGGGCCTCAGTGCCTTCAGGTCTCCGTCGGACCGAACCCCTCCGTCGACGGCAAGACCACCATCAACGCAGTCTTCACCAACACGTCCAACATGACAGTGAACCTAGGCGATTACATGCTCTATGACAATGTGACGGACACGCAAGGGAACTTGGTTCATCAGGGCCTGTGTGTAGTCCTCTACCCGAATCCTGCGCTTCCGCCAGGGGGAACGTGGGAATGCGACGACGCTTCGTGGACCATGCCATTCGGCACGTACAATGTCGTTGTCTACGTTTACTCCACATCACTGCACCGCGTCATCGCTTCAGCGGATGTGACCGCAGTGAACGACTAACTAGTTGTCCAGTCGGATCTTGACCCGAGAATCGGGTTCATAAGCAAAGTGCGGAACGACCGCCATGGTCTAATTCAACTCATCAGGCGGCGCAGACAGTCTTCCTGCCCCGACGAAGGTATACCACGTGGCAACTGAGGGCTGGGGATACCACGTTGTAAACTACCCCTCAGGCTGGCCGACTCGTCTTAAATTGCAAAGTTCCCTCGTCATACATGCAATCTGAAACTCAAGCAGAGGGGGAGTTCGTGAGGATTAAGAGGTCCGATCTGGAGAGGATTCTTTCTCTTCTTCAGCGGCTGGAGGGTTCAGACTCTTCTCGACGAGTCTCCTGAGCTCAGAGATCTCCTGCCTGGTCTGCGCTTCCTCTGCCGCCGCCTTGGCCCTCTCAGCCTGGTCCAGGGGGGTGGCGCACTTCGGGCAGAACCTCATCCCCGGCGCTCCCTTGTCGCCGCACCTCGGGCACACGGTCGGTGAGAACGTGGGCTTCGGGGGCTCCACCGGCCTCCCCGACCCGTACACCTGCTGGTACTTCTGGTCCAGGTCCCCACCGCTCAGGTGGATGTACACCGAGGGCATCCTCGAGTCCATGGTCCACCCGTACATCAGCTTCAGCTCCGAGTCCGTGAGGTACTTCGCGTTCCGGGTCGCCGACCCGTGCCTGAACATGTACATGTGCATCCTCTGCTTCTGTATCCTGGCCTTCCGCCCCGCCTCCTTGACCATCCTGTCCGCCCCCACCCAGCTGAGGGGCTCCCCTATGTGGTTCGTCGACGATGTCAGCCACAACGGCGCGTCCGGGTCCTTCCTGTAGGAGTGCTTCTCGAGGTAGTCTGCCAGGTACCGGACGCACGCTATCGCCCGGACCGTCCTCGACCCCGTCTTCCCCCGCCGCACGTGCACCAGCGCCCCAAAATCGTCGAACTGGATGTCTCCCACCCGCAGGAGTAGGTTCTCGCTCACCCGTAGCCCCAGCTCGTGCCCCAGAGCGATGAACGCCTTGTCCCTGTCCTTTTCCGCGGCTGAGATCATCGCCTCGACTTCCTGATCCGTGAAGTACAGGGGCTCCTGCCTCTCGTTCCTCTTCACCCCCTCCTTCAGCCACCTCACCTCGTCGGGGTATGGGGTCTCCTTGTCCGTGTCCCCGTACCGGACGAACTTCATGAACACCTTCATGTTCATACGAAAGTCGGACAGGGTGGCGGCCGAGTAGTGCCTGCCTGTGTTGACGTCTATCCCGCGCGGTCCCTTCACGGTGATCTCGTGGTCCCCGAGCCTAGTGACCATCTCCTCGATGTGCCTGCGCTTAGCCCGCCTGAAGGGCACCGGCATCAGCAGGGCCATCCTGCGCAGGGTCCAGACGTACTTCGCCTGCCTCCCCACGCTGACCTGCTTGGCCTTGATGTGCTGGAGGAATGCCAGGATCAGCTTCCTGTCCTCCGGACGTACCTTCGTGTCCCCTTGGAGTTTTTCTACCGCGTTCCGGAGGTTGTACGCGTAGTCGTAGATGTCGTCCGGGGTCATGCGGTATGTGTCAGACCTGACATTTAACGCAGGGTAGTTTCGGAGTCGTGGATTGGCCATCGCGTCAGAGTACTCTCTCCCCCCGCACCTCGAGTGGCGTCTTACAGTGATTGTCCGAAATGACATCTTTCGCGACGAGAGTTTGGAGATTGTTTCTTGGTGTAATATCAGGCGGCCTTCTGGGCCACCGGCTGAGGCGAGGGCGGTGTCGGCGGGGACTGGGGTCTCGGCGGCGCGGCCATTGGAGGCTTTGGAGGGGG
>Ga0187772_10001654_pt1 | contig 10715 bp, 10 predicted proteins | sample 0116_SJ02_MP15_2_FD_133137 | JGI IMG/M metagenome (GOLD analysis project Ga0187772, IMG submission 133137) | Tropical peat soil microbial communities from peatlands in Department of Meta, Colombia - 0116_SJ02_MP15_20_MG | ecosystem: Environmental > Terrestrial > Soil > Wetlands > Peat | place... | reverse complement strand
TTCTACTCGAAGCGGGGCTTCCGACCGATCACCGCGGTCCAGGCGCGCTCGCTCTGACGGCCCGGCGTGCGACGCGCTGAAGGGCCGTCCGCACGGGTCCGACCGACGCGGACAACTTGAAGCCGCGTGCCCGTACCGTTCGCATGGCACCCTCCCGGTCGAAACGGTCGCGCGATCGTTCGTCGTCACCGACGCTTGCCCCCGTCGCCGTCGTGCGAAGATACATCGCCCGGATCAACGCGGGTGATCCGGAGGGACTTTCGCGGCTCATGACCGGGCGGACGCGCTTCGTCGATGCCACCGGTGGCCGTTACACTCTCAACCGGGAGGCGTGGGCCGCCTACTTCGCGGATTTTCCCGACTATCGCATCCGGGTCGAGCGGGTCATCTCGGACGGACCCACCGTGGCGGTCTTCGGCGTTGCGAGCGGCTCCTACCGAGGCCGAACCGGCGCCGCGTGGCATTTCCCGGCGGCGTGGTACGCGACCGTCCGTGCGGGGAAGCTCGTCGAATGGCGGGTCTACGGCGACATCGAGCCGATGCGGAGGAGCGCCGGGGTCGGTCGCCCGTAGCGCGCCGGTCGGGCGCGCAGCGCCTTCAGCGCTCCGCGTGGAGGTGGGCTTCCACGAACCAGAGCCACTTGTCGACGCCGCGCGAGATCTCCGTGAAGAGGTCGGCCGTGTCCCGGTCCCCGAGGTGGTCGGTCGCGTCAATCGCGGCGCGGACGCTCGTGCCGAACGCCGCGAGCGCCGCCGATACCGCCTCGACGTGTTGGTGGCCCTCCCGCACCGCCGGATACTCCGGGACGGTCGAGTGGGCGGCGGCTTGGCGGGCGGTGCCGTGGGCGATCCCGCCGAGCTGCACCAGCCGCTCCGCGAGGTCGTCGACGTAATCCTCGACGTCCTCGTTGACCTTGTCGAACAGTTCGTGGAGCGCGATGAACGTCGGGCCCTTCACGTTCCAGTGGGCCTGTTTCATCTGGGTCTGGAGGTCGACCGCGTCGGCGAGCCGGGCATCGAGGAGGTCGATGACGGTGCTCCGAACATCCTTCGCGAGGTCGTTGCGGGTAGGGTAGACCACGCTGCTGCGTTCCTTGATCATGGTGCGCGCGCTCATCGCCGGGCTCAGGTCGCGGGGAGAAAAGAGACTTTCCCGGTCGGACCGGACCGCGGGGCCCCCCGACGACCGGAAGCTCGACCGGTTCGCGGCGAGGCCGGAGCGGGCCGGCCGTAGGCGCGCCGAATCCGACGGACCCCGTCGTAGCGCTCGATGAGACGGACGACCGACCGGCCCGTGAGGCGCTTCCACGAAGGGTCCCCTCGGGCGATCGCCCACCGGATCCGGGTCGAGGAAACGGTCCCGCGCCGCGCGAACCAGACCACGGGCACGCGCCGTTCGGCCCGCCGGGCCAGGGCGCTCTTCTCCCGGGAGAGAAGTAGAGCATCGGGGTGGCAGCGGCGGATCAGGGTGTCGAGGGCCCAGGGAACGGACGGTCCGTCGTTCTGCGTGACGACGTGGACTCCACGAACCCCGCGCTCCTTCAGGTACGCCTCGAGCATCGCCCGGCGCTCGCGACCCGAGAAGGGATTCGTCCGCTCGTTCGATCGTTCCGAGGAGCCGATCACGACCACCAGGCGATACCTCTCGCGGAATCGTCGGATCACCCGGAGATGCCCTTCGTGGGGCGGGTTGAACCGCCCCCAGTAGACCGCGGTCGGTCGTCGGCGCGGCACCGTTCGACCCGCTTGGCGGTAGGGAGGCCCCGCGCATGAGGACGACCCTCGCCTCCTCCCGCGGTGGTACTCGGCCGAAGCGGGCGCTGACGTTAAGCGACTCTGGCCCCCTCGCCCGTCATGGCGAAGGCTCCGCCCAGCGCTGCGTCGGCGCCCCACTTTCTCCGCCGAGGGAAGGTGAAGGAGGTCTACGAGGTCTCCGCGACCGAGCTCGAGTTCCGGTTCACGAACGACATCTCGGTGTTCGACAAGCACATCCCGAGCGAGATCCCGCACAAGGGCGAAACGCTCGCCCGGACCGCGGCGTTCTGGTTCGAACTCTGCTCCCGCCTCGGCGTCCCGCACCATTACCTCAGCCTCGCGGGGCCGACCGCGATGCGGGTGAAGCGCGTCCAGGTCGTGCCGAAGCCGGCGACCCTGGGACCCCACCCGAAGAACTACCTCGTGCCGCTCGAGCTGATCGTCCGCTACTACCTCGCGGGGTCGATGTGGGACCGGGTGAAGGCCGGCAAGGTCTCGGCGGAGGAGCTCGGCTTCCCGAAAGGGAAGACGCTCGCCTACGCGATGCCGCTGCCGCAGCCGCATTTCGAGGTGACGACGAAGCTCGAACCGGTCGACCGGCTGCTCGCGACCGAGGAGGCGCTCGAGCTCGCCGCGCTCGACCGCAAGGAGCTCGACGGCATCCGGGAGACGATTCTCAAGGTCGACGTGGCGATGCAGAAGGAGATCGGGCCCCGGGGCCTCATCCACGTCGACGGGAAGAAGGAGTTCGCGGTCGACGCGGACGGTGGGCTCATGGTCGTCGACACCTTCGGAACCGCCGACGAGGACCGGTTCTGGGACCAGGCAGCCTACGACCGGGGACGCCAGGTCGACTTTTCCAAGGAGTTCGTCCGTCAGCACTACCGCTCGACCGGTTACTACGACGCGCTGCTCAAGGCCCGGGAGACCCACGCTCCCGAGCCGGCCATCCCGGCGCTCCCGCCGCTGCTCGTCGACGAGGTGAGCCGCCTCTACACGACGGTCTACCAGCGCCTCACCGGCGAGCCGTTCGTCCCGCTGGCCCGGCCCGCCTAGGCCGGGAGCGGGGCGCTGCGTTCACCGTTTCGCGACCCCTCCCGTACCCTTATCTCCCCGCGTCCCGGTCCAGCGTTCGTGCCGTCCAAGACCAGCTCCAAAGCCTCCGAGCCGGAGGCGCAGCCCGCCGAGCCGAAGCACGAGATCGCCCTCGAAGACCTGCCGGGGATCGGGACCACCACCGCCGAGAAGCTCCGGGAATCGGGCTACACCGACCTGATGGAGCTGGCGGTCGCCTCCCCGGGGGACGTCGCCGAGGCGGCGGAGATTGGGGTGGCGATCGCGCAGAAGATCATCGGGGAGGCCCGTCGCAAGGCGGACGTCGGCCAGTTCGAGAGCGGCACCGCCCTCCTCGAGCGACGGAAGCGGCTCGGACGGATCACCACCAACTCGAAGGCGCTCGATGAGCTCCTGGGCGGTGGCGTCGAGACGCAGGCGATCACCGAGTTCTCGGGCGAGTTCGGGACGGGGAAAACCCAGATCGCCCACCAGGTCGCGGTCGACGTCCAGACGCCGGCCGCCCAAGGGGGCCTCGGAGGCGAGGTCGTCTACATCGACACGGAGAGCACGTTCCGTCCCGAGCGCATCGTCGACATGGCGAAGGGCGTCGGGATCGACCCGGAGGAAGCGCTCCGTCGGATCCACGTCGCCCGAGCGTTCAATTCGAACCACCAGATGCTGCTCGTCCAGAAGGCGCAGGAGCTCGCCCGCGAGAAGCCGATCCGCCTGCTCGTCGTCGACTCGCTCACCGCCCACTTCCGCTCGGAGTACCTCGGGCGTGGCGAGCTCGCGCCCCGGCAGCAGCACCTGAACCGACATCTCCACGAGCTGCTCCGCTTCGCGGACACCTACAACGCCGCGATCGTCGTCACGAACCAGGTGTCGGCCCGGCCGGACATCCTGTTCGGCGACCCGACCCGCCCGATCGGCGGGAACATCGTCGCCCACGCCGCGACGTACCGCGTGTACCTGCGGAAGTCGAAGCCGCCGAAGCGGATCGCCCGCCTCATCGACTCGCCGAACCTCCCCGAGGGGGAGGCCGTCTTCTCGCTCACGGGCGAGGGGATCCGGGACTAGCCGCCACGGTCCTCTTCGGCGACGACCTGACCCCAGTCGGGGCGTGAGCCGTCCCGGTCGTTGAACCGATACTCCTTCGCGAGGGTCCAGGAGCCGTACACCTTCCCGCTCTTCCGGTGCACCTTCGGGTCGGCGGCGAGCGCCACGACGGCCCGACCGAGGAGGTACGGCGTCTCCGAGGCGTAGAAGTGGCGATGGGCCACCGTGCCTTCCCTCCAGGTCTCCTCGGTCACACCGAACTGCTCGAGCATGGACTCCGAGCGAAGGAACCCCGGCGTGACCGCGACCGCGCTCAGACCCGGGAGGTGGGCCTCTTCGAACTCTTCGTGGTAGATGCGCGCGATCCGGATGGCGCTCGTCTTGACGAGGTCGTAGTAGATGCTCCCGCGGTAGTCGAGGGTGTCGCCGTCCGTCACTTCGATGAGGAGTCCCCGCTTTCGCTCAACCATCAGCGGGACCGCGTAGCGGCTCGTAACGAGGTGGGAGAAGACGGCCCGCTCCAGCATCGTCCGGCCGAGCCGGTAGTCCATCGTCCAGGGCGGCTTCGCCCACTCGGTCAACTCGTCGCCGCCCCAGATGTCGTTGACCAGGATGTCGAGGCGCCCCCTTTGCTCTCGCCGGAGCCGGTCGATGAGCCGGCGCACCTCGCGCTCGACCGTGTGGTCGACCCGCAGTGCGTGCGCCGTGCCACCGTAGGCGCGGATCATCGCCGCGGTCTCGGTCACGGTCTCGGGTCGACTTTTCGTGGCCAGATGCCCGCGGACGCTGCGACCGGTCGCGTAGACCGTGGCGCCCGCGAGTCCGAGCGAGACCGCGATCGCGCGACCCGCTCCCCGCGTCGCCCCGGCGACGAGCGCCACCTGCCCGCGCAGCGGTCTCGTAGTCGCAAGCGGCCACCCCTCGTTCGGGGGCCGCGAGGTCGCGCCCTTGTCCCAGGGGGCTCGGCGGGCGGTCATTCCACCAGCTTGCCTCCGCGCACCAACGTCGTCCCGTCCACCCGCAGGTCCCCCCCGCGAAGGATGAGCCACGCCCACCAGAGGACGGGTGTCGCGCCGCCGACATGGTCGTTGCGCCCGATCTGAAGGGTGAGCGCCCCCGCGGCCTGGTCGAGCAGCAGCGGCGACATCGCGATTCGGTCGTTCAACCCAACGGAGAGGGTGCCGACCCTCTCGCGTCCGGGTCCGGCGCGCTCGTAGCTCTGCTCGAACAGCTCCTGTCCGCGGACGTAGGAGAACCGGTCGAGGCGGCCGCCCGAGAACGTCCACCGGCCCTCCTCGACCTCGCCGACGGTGTCGGAGACCCCGACCGAGTTGGGGACGTTCGAGCGGAACGTCCCCTCTCCCACCCGCTCGTCAAGCGCGACGGTCGTGACCCCCGCGGGCAGCTGGACGAACCCCCAGACGTGGGCCGCCCGAGCGGGCGGGACGATCCCGTCGGAGACCTCCGGGCGACGATGGCGTAGACCGAGGGTGAGTCGAGTCCCGTTCGCGTGGGAGATCTCGATGGTCCGTCCTTCCGCGAAGCGACGCGCGACGCGCTGCGCGCGGCGCCGCAGGAGCTGCGGGTCCACGATCGTCCCGGCAATGAGTTCCTCCTTCCAGGCGGCGAGGTCGACCCCGTACATCCGGGCCGACGCGGGCGACGCCCGACCGAGCGCGAGCTGCACCGCGCGGGTCCCGGCCTTCGCCGCGGCGCCGTAGAGGTGGTCGAGGTACTCGCCGAGACGATAGCGGGTCTTCCACGGGAGCGCGTGGTGACGTTCCCGGTCGCTCGGGCCGAAGAACGTCACGAGCGCGTCCGACTTCGCCACGGCCGCGCGCAGATGGTCCCCCACCCGAGCCAGGTTCGAGGGGCGCGTCTCCGCCACCGCCGCCCAGTACGTCGGCTCGTCCTGGTAGAGCACAAGGGGTCGCGCCCCGGCCTTGAACGCCTCGAGCACGAAGGCGTTGGCGTACTCGAGCGTCTCCGACCAGGTTTCGATCGCGACGTGCTCTCCGGGGCGAACTCGCAGGCATCGTCGCAGCACGACCCGCGCCATCTCTCGTGCTCGGGCATCGGGGGCCGATGGGACCGACACGGTCCGTCGAACCGCGAGGGGCTTCTTGAACCCCGGGTGTCCCGTAACACTTAGCTCGTAGCGTAAGCGGCGCCCCGCGTCGCTCTCGGCCACCTCCCCGGGCGATGCGACCCATTCGAACGGGCCGCTGACGTCCGAGTACGTTCCGAGGAACAGCCCGATCGCCCGGGAGGTCTCGGCCCGGCCGGCAGCGTCGCCCTTCGATACCGGGAGACGCCCGCTGGCCCCGAGGTTCCGTTGGACCCGGGTCGACCACGCTCCGAGGTCGTCCTCCCGTTCGAGGCGAACGTTCGGGTGACGCGTCGCCCATTCCCAAAGCCCGGGTACGCCACCGGGGTCCGGCATCCGAACGATCACCCGGACGGGGCTCCCCCGCCCGACGGCGCGCTCGACGCCCCCGAGGAAACGCAGAAAGTCGCGAGAGCGCGCGGTCGGGTCGCGACCGGGCACCGCCTCCGCCCAATCGCCGATCGCGAGCGCTCGGCCGACCCCCGACCCGGACGCGCCGGTCCCGACCGGTGCTCCCGGCCGAATCCTCTCGAGGTCCGCCCGCCCCGGACCGAGGGCGAGCGCGACGGCGAAGTCCGGGGGCCGAAGGTAGACCCCGACCACGTCGTGCGGCTCGAGCGGAAGCGCCGGGTCCGCCCGGAACGGGTCGCTCCCGAGTCCCGCCGGTCGGATCCCGAATTCGGCCCAGATCCTCCGGACGCTCGTGTGGCTGACGCCGTGCTTCCGGGCGAGGCTGCGAGTGCTCGTGCGTCGCGGCCCATAGGTCGCTCCTTGGACCGAATCGCGAAGGATCGCTCGTACCTGCGCGGTCGGGATCCCCCCGGAGCGGGGGCGGCGACCGGGCGATCGGTCGAGTGCGCGCAGCCGGCTCGCAAGGAACCGCTGACGCCAGCGGGCGACGGTCAGACGGCCGACCCCGAATCCCCTTCCAATGTCGACGTCCCGCCGGCCCTCGGCGGCCGCGAGGACGATGCGAGCACGCAGCGCGCGCAGGTCGCGGGACGGATTCCCTCGGGCCCACCGCACCAAGCGCGCCCGTTCCTCCGGGCTCAAGACGACCGGCCGGGCGACCCGCATGCGAGGAGGAGGGGCACGCCACGTCTTAGCGGCGTCGCAAACCCGCGCGGTCGATAAGTTATGGGATAGTTGTTCCACACGGCATCGCGTTGATATCCCCGTTTCCGGGTGGAGCGGTCATGTCCGCGAAACCACGCGCCGCGAAGAAATCGATACCGAGCCCTCAGGAGATCTCGCCCGGGGTGTTCCTGGGAGGTTGGAACGACGCCGCGAGATTCGACGGCACGAAGTTCTGCGTCCTCGATGAGGCGCCGGACGACATGCCCGCGGCGACCCACGTACCGATCTACGACGAAGCGAAGGACGCCCCGATCGTGGCCAACCTGGACCGACTGGCCTCGGAGATAAACGCCGCCCATCGGGCGAACCGACCCGTGCTCGTCTTCTGCGGGCACGGCGTCCGCCGCTCCCCGCTGGCCGCCGCCTGGTACTTGCACCGCTATGAGAAGCTCTCCCTGGACGAGGCCTACGACCGAATCCGATCCGTTCGTCCGAAGGTCGAGGCGGCCCGGGAGTGGATCGGGAACTGGAAGAGCCTCCAATAGGCGGCCCGTCGATTGCGGAGAATCGCGGGGCATGCAGCCGGAACCGGACCCGGACGCAGCGTGGGTCTCGGCGCTCGCCGGTGTTCCCGAGGCCCGTGCTCGCGACGCGATCGAGGAGGCATCGCGCGAGAGACGCCTCTTCCGGCATCTCGATCGGATGCACCGGCTCGGCGGCCGTACCTCGTACATCGAGATTGACGCGCCGCTCGAGCTCTACGCCATCACCCGGCTCCTTCGGCCGAAGCATGTCGTCGAGGTTGGCGTCTCTTCCGGGGTTTCCTCGGCGTACCTGCTCGCCGCGCTGAATCGGAACCGCCGGGGCACGCTCCATTCGGTCGACCTCCCGTCGACCCCCCACCGCTCGGCCAACCCCCGGAACGCCTCCTGGAGCATCCCTCCCGGCTGGAGCTCGGGCTGGGCCGTCCCGCCTCGCCTCCGTCGAGCCTGGGACCTTCGGCTGGGAGACAAGGCCGACGTCATCCCTCGCTTGGCCCGAGAACTCCCGCGCATCGACTTCGTGGTGTACGACGTCCCCCACAATGAATCGGACCTCGTCCGAGAGTTCGCGTCGCTCGACCGCCGGATGCTGGCCGGGGCGGTGGCGATCGCCGACCACGGCCCCGGTGGCGGCCGGTGCGCTCCGCTCGCGCGGTGGGCGCGTCGCCGCTCGTCGCACGCCGTCCGGCGCGCCGAGCTCGGTCTGTACGGCTTTCGCTCGGGCCCGCGGCGACGGATCTAGCCCTCGGAGCGGCCGGGGGTCACGTCCCGACCCGCCGAAGCGCGGTCGCCTTCACGTACAGATAGACGGTCGCGCCGGGCCGCAACTTGAGCTGACGGACCGTCTCCTCGGTCACCGCTACTCGGAGGGAGACGCCGAGACACCGGACGGCCAAGGTGAGGCCGATCGACCGCGGGTCACGGTGGACTCGCTCGACGGTGGCGCGGACGACGTTGCGGGCGCTCGAGGCGAACCGACGCCGGGCGACGACCACCGACTCGGGGTCCAGGAGGACCGATACCGCTTCGCCGTCTCGGGCGGGGAACGCGACCCGCAGGCGGAGCCCCTCCTCGAGCACGACCTCGGGGGTCGGGGTGCGTCGATACACTCCGTGAAGGAGGTTCGGTTCCGTGAGGGGGGTGACCGGATGGGCGTCGAGGAGTTCGACCGAGTCGAACCCGCCGCGGACGATCCGGTCCCCGAGCCGTGTGAGCGTCGAGCCACCGTGCCCCGCCCCCCCGCGGACGGCGGCGACGACGGGTCCGCCGAACGCGCGCTCGAGCCGCTCGAGGCGGTAGACCGCCCGGTCGCGGGAGATCCCTAGGCACCGGCTCGCGGCGGCGACCGACCGTTCGCGGGCGAGCGAGCGGAGCAGGGCGATGTCGGTGTTCGTCACGAGGTTCCCCCTCGAGGCCGTCATCGCGCCCCCCCCGAGTTCGCGCCCAGCGGGTGCACGCGGGTCTCGTCGACGTTGAAGCGGAGTCGGTCGCCGGCCATCGGGAGCTTCGCCGGCCACGGCCGGGGGAGGCGGAGGACGACCAAGAGCTCGTCGACCGCGAGCTCGACCCGAACGCCGTCCGGGTTCGGCCGGGCGCTCCGGACGACCCCTTCCCAGGTCGACGGCACCCCGATCGTCGGGACCACCTCGGGGGTTCCGAAGGCCACGCCCTCCGTGCCGGCCGCCGCGAGCAACCACGCGGTGAACGGCCGTTGCCGGCCGACCTCGAGCTTCGCACGGTCGAAGACGTTCTCGTAGCCGGCGAACCGCGCGACGAAGGGGTCCGACGGCCGGTCGAGGAGCGCGTGCGCGTCACCGGCGACGCGGACGCGGCCGTGGTCGAGGACGACGAACGCGTCGGCGAGCGAGAACGCGAGCGCCGCGTCGTGCGTGACCACGATGACGGGGATTCCCTCCACCTCCCGTAGGTCGGCGAGGACGACTCCGAGGTCGTGGCGGGCCTGGACGTCGAGCGCCTGCCACGGCTCGTCCCAGACGATTAGCTCGGGCTCGGCCGCGAGCGCTCGCGCGAGCGCGACGCGCTGTTGCTCGCCGCCGCTCAAGTGGGCCGGTCGTCGGCGCCCGAGCGCGGTGAGCCCGAACCGTGCGAGCAGTTCCTCGGTACGTTCCTTCGCGTCGGTCCGCCCGCGAAGCTCCATCGGATAGCGGACGTTCCCGAAGACGGTGCGATGGGGGAAGAGACCGAGCCCCTGCGGCACATAGCCGAGCGAGCGCTCCTCGGGCATCCAGTCCGATATGTCGACCCCGTCGCGGAGGAGCCGTCCCTCGCGGCACGGCAGGAACCCGGCGAGCGTTCGGAGGAGGGTGGTCTTCCCGGCCCCCGAGCTACCGAGCACGGCGACCGCTTGTCCGGCCCGGAGCGAGAGGTCGACGGGGCCGAGATGGAACCCGTCGAGGTCGGTCTCGACGCCGTCGACGACCCAGTCGCTCATGGCGTGAGGTCCCCCCGGCGCCAGGGAAGCCAGCCGCTCCGCTCGCCGATGCGCACGGTGAGGAAGAGGACGAACGCGATCAGGAGGAACACCGAGCTTACGGCCGCCGCGTCCGCGAGGTCCCCCGCCTGGAAGAGGTCGTAGATGTAGACCGAGACCGTGTTCGTGACCGGACCGTTGTAGAGGCCGCCGGGATAGATCGTGTAGGCGAGGATCAGGATCCCTCCGACCTCGCTCACCGCTCGGGCCCAGGTGAGCACGAGGCCGGCGACGATCCCGCGCAGCGCGACCGGCAGGGTGACGGTGATGAAGACGGTCGCCGGGCCGGCCCCGAGCGATCGAGCCGTCTCGAGGACGCGAGCGTCCACCGCCTCGAAGGAGAGTTGGCTCGCGAGGACCGTGTACGGGGCGCTCACCACGGCCATCACGAGGACGACCCCCCAGATGGTGTCGTAGACGGGGAATCCGATCGCGTTCGTGAACGAGTAGAGCGGCGAGCCCGGAAGCACGAGGAGGAAGAGGCCGAGGCCGACCATCAGGTGGGGAACGGCGACCGGGAGCGCGACGACCGACTCGACCACCGACCGGCCGAAGAACCGGCGCCGGGCGAGGAGGTACCCGAGCGGGATTGCCAGGAGCGCGGTCGCGAGGACCGCGATCCCCGACGCGTA
>Ga0187772_10001653_pt1 | contig 10718 bp, 7 predicted proteins | sample 0116_SJ02_MP15_2_FD_133137 | JGI IMG/M metagenome (GOLD analysis project Ga0187772, IMG submission 133137) | Tropical peat soil microbial communities from peatlands in Department of Meta, Colombia - 0116_SJ02_MP15_20_MG | ecosystem: Environmental > Terrestrial > Soil > Wetlands > Peat | place... | reverse complement strand
TGTAGCCCTCGTCGTGTAGAATGACATCCCCAACTCGGAGCCTGTAGATCTCTCCCGGGCGACAGCCGGAGTTGAATAGAGCCCAAATCCACGCTCGATCGCGGAAGTTCAGCGCTTGCTCGGCAATGCGGGCGACGTCATCGCGGGTGAGCATGTCGCTCGCCCCGTTAGTGGGTGTCCACCGCTCCAACTTGATTCGCAGCCAACTTGGATAGTCCTTGCCTTCCCGGGCGAGATTCCACCGCCAGAACGTGGTTAGGCACTGGGCTACGGTCACTCGCGAGGCGCGCTTGTAGTGGCTTTCTACGAATGTTTCCGCGAAGAGCCGGGGGGTGTCGCGGTCTGGGTTCAGGAAGCCGTGTCCGAGTTTTGCAGCCGCCAAGGGCAACCAAGCCACGTACGTTCTCCGCCTCAGGTCGCTTACGTCGTGGCGGGCCCTAACGAACTCGAGGATGGCATCGCGTTCGGATCGGCCGAGTTCGAGGCCCTCGCCCACTGGCCCGTCCGACCGGAGCTGCTGAATCCGGTGTTCCAGGTATCCGCGTACTTGGTGGATGTCGGATAACCGGTCGGGCTTGGGGGCCTTCGTCTGGGGCATCTTGTCGAGAGAAGGGCTAGATGGGATATGAACTGAGAGGTAGTGCGGGGAGAGGGATTTGAACCCACGAACCCCTACGGGACCAGACCCTGAATCTGGCGCCTTTGGCCAAGCTTGGCAATCCCCGCGCGGCGCGACGGTAACGGTCCCCCAATATCAGGGTTCGGACGCTCGTTGGGGGTCGCTCGGTTCTAATCCTGACGAGCGTACGGAGGTCCGTGCCGGCGAGAACCTCGGCTCGGGCGGTCCGCGCGTTCGTCGATGACCTGGAGCGCCGGTTGGCGCCGATCGACCAGGGGATCCTCCGGGCCGAGTGGGGGCTCGCGATGGGACGCGGCCCCGGGAACCTCCGCACGCTGCACACCCGCCGCCATCGTCTCCTCGGAGACCCGTCCGCGCTCGACCGGACCCGGCGCTACCGGGGACACCCGGTCCCCGATCGGGTGGCCCGCCGGCTCGAGATCCTCGAGCGGGCGATCCTGGCCTGCCAGATCGAGGAGGCGCCCGACATCGCCGACCGCCGGGATCGGCTCTCCCGCGCGATCGCCGCGTTCCGTCCCCGGTGGCGGGGCCGACGGGTCGGGCGCGAGGTCGTCCGGCGGGCGTTCCGCCGCAGCCCCGACCGGCGGGAGCGGGAACGGGCCTACCGGGCCGAGGACCCGCTGTATCGGCCGCTGGAGGCAGAGCTCCGGACGCTTGCCGTCCTTCGGAACGAGCGGGCCCGCGCGCTGGGGTTCCGCTCGTTCCCGGAGTTCCGGCTCTCGCTCGAGGGGTTCACGGTCGCTCGCCTGGAGTCGCTGATCCAGGAGGCGGTACGCTACGTGCCGCGCGAGATGCGCCGACGCCGGGCCGAGTTCGAGGAGCGCTCGGGGGAGAGCGGCTGGTTCCCGTGGGACCTCCGGTACTCCCACGAGGTCGCGGGGGGGCTCCCCGACCGTCTGTTCCCCGGCGCGTCGATGCTCGGCGAGGTGGTGCGGGCGGTCCGGCGCTGGGGGTTCCCGGACCGGATGTTCCAGTTCCGGGTTGACCGCCATGACCTGTCGTCCGGCGGGCTCTGTCTCGCCCCCGACCCACCGGCCGACGTGCGGGTGATCGTCCACCCGGGCGGGGGGTGGCAGCAGTACGGGGCCCTCTTCCACGAGGTCGGCCACGCGCTCGCCTCCCGTTCGGTCCGCCAACCGACCCACCTGCTGCGCTGGCACGAGCACCTTCCCGGATTCGCCGGGCTGGCGGAGGGCGAAGGACGGTTCTTCGAGCAGATCGCGGTGTGCGAGCCGTGGCTCCGCGATCGGCCGGGGATCAGCCCATCCCTGCTCCAGACCGCCGTCGAGCGTCGACCCCGGGTCCCCCTCCTCGCGGTGTCGAACCTCGGGGAATGGATCCTGCAGGAGCTGGCGCTCTTCCGGGACCCGGCCGGGGACCCCAACGCCGAGCGGGTTCGGTTCGCCCGACGGGTCTTCGGGTATGACGACTTCCGTCCCACCTCGTTCGCGGACTCGTTCCTGGTCGAACTTCCCCTCTACACCCCGAGCTACCTGTACGCCGAGCTCCTGCGCCCGCAGCTCGCGGCGACCGCGCTCGCGGACGTGGGAGGGGAGCTCTGGCCGAACCCCCGTCTCGGACCGTGGCTGGTCGACCGCTGGTTCCGGGACGGGTCGTCGTATGACTGGTGGGTGCGGCTGCGCGAGCTCTCGGGCCGGCCGTTCGGGGCCCGGGCGTTCAACGCGGAGATGCGCGCGGCCGGTGGATAGCCGGTCGCGCGGCGGGCACCATCGCGGGGGCCGCCCCCGGACCGTCCCCGCGCACTTCCGCCTCGAGCACGTCGAGCGCCTCGCCGACCGTCGCCTTTTCGTGGATGATCGCCCGCAGCCCCTTCAGCATCGCTACCGGGTGGTCGGATTGCCAGATGTTCCGCCCCATGTCGATCCCGTGGGCGCCCTGCTCGATCGCCGAATGGCAGAGCTCGAGCGCTGCGCGGTCGCTGTCGAGCTTGGGACCTCCCGCGACCACGATCGGGACCGGGCAGCCGTCGACGACCCGCGAGAACCCCTCGCAGTAGTACGTCTTCACGAGGTGGGCCCCGATCTCGGCGGAGACCCGGCAGGAGAGCGACAGGTACCGGGCATCCCGCTTCTCGAGCTCCTTGCCGACGGCGGTGATCGCCATCACCGGGATGCCGGTCTCCTGGCCGGCATCGACCAGCCGAGCGAGGTGCTCGAGCGAGGCGTGCTCGTGGGGGGCCCCGACGAACACCGAGTGGCAGAGCGCGCTCGCGTTGACGCGGACCGCGTCCTCCATCGCCGTCGTGAGGCTCTCGTCCGAGAGGTCCTCCTTCAGGACCGTGATCCCGCCCGACACCCGGAGCACGATGGGGGTCGTCGCCGTCGGGGGGACGCAGGCGCGCAGGACCCCGCGGGTGAGGGCGATCGCGTCGGCGTACGGGAGGAGCGGCGCGATCGTCGCCCGCGGGTCCTCCAGATGATGGGTCGGACCCATGAAGTAGCCGTGATCGACCGCCACCATGACCGTGTTACCGCTCGTCCCCGGGAACATCCGGGCGATGCGGTTCTGCATTCCCCACTCCATCGATACCCTCCGCCGGTGTCGCCGACGTCCTGAGAGCGGGCTCGGGGGCTTAACCGTTGCCGGACCCGCGGGGGGACCGGGGGCTCACGCGTCGGGCGGCCGGTCCCCGCCCCGGAGGACGACCGGAACCCGCCGGTCCTCCTTTACGCGGTTGAGCACGACCTGGGTGTTCGAGCGCTCGACGTACGGGTCCTGCAGGGCATGCTTCACGAACCGGTCCAGGTCCCGCCGGTCCCGGAACCGACCGATCAGCAGGGCATCGTGATCGCCCGTGACGTCGAAGATGACGTAGGCGTGCGGGTCCTTGGCGAGCCGCTCCTCCACCTCGCGGAGCCGTCCCTTCGAGATCCGGATGCCGATCGCCGCCCAGAGGTCCCACCCGAGCTGCTGGTCGTCGAGGAGCGGGATGTAGCCTCGGATCACCCCCTCCTCCTCGAGGCGGGCGACCCGGCTGCTGACGGTCGTGGGGGAGACCTTCAACCGGTGGGCGATCTCCCGGTGGCTCCGGCGAGCGTCAATGTTCAGCTCCTCGAGGATCGACCGGTCGAGCGCGTCCAGGGTGGACGTTCGGCGCATGCGGCTTGAATCAGTCAATTAGAGTTAACGGCTCGCTCCGACGGATTGGACGAACGTCCAGAACCGTCGGGGGTGCCTTGATGTACCACGGCCGGCTCGTCCGCACGGGGGCACGAGCGTGGCGGCGGGTCGGGGGAAAGGCGCGACGGACGGCGAATCGGTGATCGCCCGGTTGAAGGAGCAGAAGGTCCGGTGGGTCCAGCTGTTCTACACGGACGTCTTCGGCGGGCTGAACCAGGTCGACATGCCGTTGAACGCGCTCGACGCGGAGATGTTCCGCTCGGGCGTCCCGAAGCTGGACGGCTCGTCGGTGCGCGGGTTCCGCGAGATCTTCGAGTCCGACATGCTGCTGGTCCCGGACCCCACCACCCAGGCCACGATCCGGTGGGACCCGGACGCAGGCCCCACGGTCCGGTTCATCTGCGACGTCCGCCTCGGGGGCTCGAAGGACCCGTACGAGCACGACCCCCGCGGGGTCGCTCGGAAGACCGAGCACGTGCTCGCCGACGCCGGGTATGACCTGTCCTACTGGGGTCCCGAGGTCGAGTTCTTCATCTTCGACCGGGTCGAGCTCCTCCCGTCGTACGACGGCGTCCGGGACGCGTGGGCCGGGGCGGGCTACCTGATCCACGAGGCCGAGGCGCCGTGGGAGACCGGCTCGACGCGGCCGACCATCCGGTTCAAGGAAGGGTACCATCGGACGCCCCCGGTCGATTCCCTGGTCGGCCTCCGGGCGGAGATCTGCAACATCCTGGCGGACGACTTCCATCTCACGCTGGACGCCCACCACCACGAGGTCGCCACCGCGAGCCAGTCGGAGATCAACCTGCGGTTCGACGAGCTCGTGCCGATGGCCGACCACATCCAGGACCTCCGGTACGTGATCAAGAACGTCGCGCGCCGCCACGGCAAGATCGCCTGCCTCATGCCGAAGCCGATCTACGGGGACAACGGCATCGGCATGCACACCAACCAGTCGATCTGGACGAAGGGGAAGAACGCCTTCTACGACCCCGCCGACCGGTATGCCGAGGTCAGCCAGACCTGCCGCTACTACATCGGCGGGCTCCTCGCCCATGCGCGGGCGATGTGCGCCCTCACCAACCCGATCACGAACTCGTACCGGCGCCTGGTACCGGGCTACGAGGCCCCCGTCTTCATCGCCTGGAGCAAGGCGAACCGGTCGGCGAACGTCCGAATTCCCTTCTATCACCGGGGGCGTCCGGGCGCGAAGCGAATCGAGTACCGCACGCCTGACTCGGCGGCCAACATCTACCTGACCGAGGCGGCGCTGGCGCTCGCCGGCCTCGACGGCATCCGCCGGAAGCTCGAGCCGCCGGCCCCGGTCGACGAGAACATCTACAAGCTCACGCCCGCGAAGCGCAAGGAGCTCGAGATCCGCGAGCTGCCGGGATCGCTTGGCGAGGCGCTCGACTGCCTCGAGTCCGACCGGGCGTTCCTGAAGCCCGCGTTCGCGGACTCCCTCCTCGACACCTACATCGAGCTCAAGCGGGAGGAGCAGCTCGAGCTCAACCTGAGGCCCCACCCGTACGAGTTCTACCGGTACCTCGACGTCTGAGCGGAGGGATTGAGGCCGGCCGGGCCTGGCCCAGGGGCCGGAGGACGGGCGTGACCGACGCGCACCTGTGGACCGGGGGCCGCGTCTTCACCGGCCGCCGGTACGTCGAGGCGCTGCTCGTCGAGGACGGCCGGGTGGTCGCGGCCGGGCCCCGGGATCGCGTCCTGGCCCAGGCGGCCACCGGCACCGACCGGACCGACCTCGCCGGCGCGCTGCTGATCCCCGGGCTCATCGATGCGCACCTGCACCTGAGCGAGCTCGCCCGCCACCGGATCGGGCTGGACGTCTCGGCGGTCACCACCGAGGACGAGCTGGTCGACCGGCTCACCGCGTGGGCGGCCGAGCACCCGAGCGGGCCGATCGCGGGCCACGGCTGGGACCCGGAGGGATGGACCGGTCACCGCTGGGTGGACCGGACCGTCGTCGACCGGGCGATCCGGGACCGGCCGGTCGTGCTCGAGCACGGGAGCGGGCACGCGGCGCTGCTGAACTCCCTCGCCCTCGACTCCGTCGGCCTCGACCCGGCACGGCCCGCGCCCCGGGACCCCACGATCGGGTGCGGCGGCGACGGCCGGCCGAACGGACTGCTGTTCGAGGAGGCGCTGCGACCGGTGCGACCCCTCATCGACGCGGCCCTTCCGATCGGCCCGGCCGAGCTCTCGCGGACGCTGTTCGAGCTCGCGGGGTGGGGCCTCACGATGGTCGCCTCGATGGGTCCTCCCCCATCCGAGCCGCCGGCGCTCCGCGACCTCGCCACGGCCGGCCCTCTGCCGGTCTCGGTCCGCCTCTACCTCCGCGCCGCCCGGCGCGGGGGGTTCCGTCCGGGACCGCTCGGGGCCCCGGACTCTAGGTGCTCGGTGGTGGGGATCAAGGAGTTCATGGACGGAGCGTTCGGAACGCGGACCGCCTGGCTCTCCGCACCGTACGCGGATAGCCCCGCCACCTCCGGGGTCCCCGTGGGGGACGACGCGGAGCTCTCTGCCGTGCTGGAGGAGACGAGCCGGGAGGGCTGGGCCCCTGCCCTCCACGCGATCGGCGACCGGGCCGTGGCCCGCGCGCTGCGGCTCCTGCGGCCGACCCGCGGACGCACCCTTGCCCCCGGTCGGATCGAGCATGCCAGCCTCACCCCCATGGAACTGATGGCCGACCTCGCCGAGGTCCGTCCGACCCTCGTCGTGCAGCCGGGATTCGTGGCCAGCGACCACTGGCTCGGCGCCCGGCTGGGGCCGGCCCGCGCGCGATGGGCCTACGCGTTCCGGACCCTGACCTCCCGGGGGCTTCTCCTCGCCGGCTCGAGCGATGCCCCCTTCGATCCGGTCGACCCTTGGCACGGGATCCGGGTGGCGGTGCACCGTCGCAACGAGACCGGCGGTTCCGCGAATCCGAGCGGGGCCGAGGTCCTCTCGATCGAGGAGGCCGTGGGCCTGTACACTTCCGGGGCGGCCGCGGCCCTGGGCGAGCCGGACCGCGGCCGGCTCGAGCCCGGCGCCATCGCCGACCTGACCGTGCTCTCGGTCCCGGACCTCGCGGCGGCGCTCTCGGCCCGGGCGAACCCGGTCCGAGCGACTTGGGTCGAGGGACGACCGGTCGCCGGGGCGGGTAGGTAACCGTCTAACCCGCGGGCGGTCTCCCCGGGACATGCCCGGAGCGGAGGAGATCCCCCGGATGCGAGCGATCTCCCCCTCGATGCGCGTGGACGTGCTGATCTCCGACTGGCGGGCCGAGCTACCGCCGGAGTCGCCGGACGAGGAGCGGGAGCGGGCGCTCTACGGCCGTGCGTGGGAGGCGTACGTCGAGGGCGACTACGGGTTCGGGCTTTGGTGCTGGCACGAGGTCGACCGGCTGACGAACAACCTCAACGGGAACGTGCGCGAGGTCACTCGCATCCTGGGGCCCGGACGGTACTTCGGGTTCTCCCACCGGCTCGCCGTCGCGAAGGAGGTGCCGATCGAGCGGATCTACCGCCCCCGCAAGGGGGACATGAGCACGCCCCGCACCGACGCGTTCGTGCTGCCGCTCTACCAGGTGCTGTCGGTGTACCTGGCGAAGGCGGACGGCGGCGACGCCAAGGCGAAGGCGCTCCTCGAGATCGCCCTGGGGGAGCTCGAGGACCGTCGCCGGGAGGACGCGTTCCTGCGGCACTTCGAGACGTTCCGGATGCTCCTCGAACGGACGAAGGCGCTCCCTCCGGCGACGGGCGCCCCCCCACCCGAGGCGACCCCGCAGGTCCGGTCCGGGAAGCGGCCCCCCCGCCGCTCCCGATCGGCGCAACGGGACCCGAAGTAGCGAGCGTCGGCCGCCCTCCCAAGCTTCGAATAGGCCGCTCGACTGCGGGCCGCGAGGGGCCTGTGCGCGCGGTCGTGCTGGGGGGCGGAGGGCTGACGGGTCGGTGCTCGGTCCGGGCGCTCGCCGAGGGGACGGTCTTCGATGAGGTAGTGGCCGCCGATCTCGATGCCGCCCTCGCGACGTCGGCCGCCGCGGCGGCCGGGAAGCGGGCGACCGCGGTCCCCCTTGACGTGCGGGACCGTGCGGCGGTCGTGCGCCTCCTGAAGGGCGCGGGAGTGGTCGTGAACGCGGTCCAGTACGGGTTCAACCTTGCCGTCATGGACGCGGCGCTCGAGGCCCGCGTCCCGTACCTCGATTTCGGAGGGCTCTTCCACACGACCCGCCGGCAGCTGGAGCGGGACGCCGAGTTCCGCTCGGCCGGGCTGCTCGCGATCCCCGGTCTCGGCCAGGTCCCCGGGATCTCGAACGTGCTGGCCTACGCGGCGGCCTCGGACCTCGACCGCGCCGATGCGATGGTGATCCGCGACGGCTGGCGCGACCTGACCGTCGGGGGTCCGGAGATCGCCTTCACCTGGTCCCCCAGCACGTTCCTGGACGAGATGATCCAGCCGGCCGTGGTCTTCGAGAACGGGGCGTACCGCGAGCATCCCCCGATGAGCGGGGCCGAGGAGTTCGACTTTCCCGAACCGGTCGGGCGGACCCGGGTCTACCGCACCCTCCACTCGGAGGCGGCGACGCTGCCCGGCAGCCTGGCGGCCAAGGGGCTGCGGCACTGCGAGTGGAAGGAAGGGGGTCCGGGGATCGAGCTGCTCCGCACGATGGCGCTCCTCGGCCTCGGATCCGACCGTCCGCTGGCCGTCGGTGGACAGTCGGTCGTCCCGCGGGAGTTCACCCTGGCCCTCCTCAAGCGCGAGAACTTGCTCGGGCTGCCGCCCGGTATCCCGATCAACGACTGGGAGGTCTTCGACATCGAGCTCCGGGGCTCGCGGGCCGGGCGCGCCGAGATCCGTCATGCCCAGGCCCGGTTCCCCCCGAAGCCGGAGTGGCATCTCTCCGCCACCGAGTATGCCGTCGGGATCGCCGGGGCCATTGGGGCGGAGCTGATCGCGCGCGGGGAGGTCCCCGCGCAGGGAGTGGTACCCCCAGAGCGGTGCGTCCCGGTCGGTCCGTTCCGGACCGCACTGCGGGAGCGGGGGATCGAGACGGTCATCGTCCCTCCCGAACCCCCTCTTCCCCCGCATCGGGTCCGCTAGATCTCGCGGCGGTGCCCAACCGTTCTCGGGCGCCCACCGGCGCGCAACCACCTCGGGCGACCGGCCCCTACCGGCCAAGCGTTTCATGGCTGAATATGATTAGTTTTTCGGGCCGAAACATCACTTTTCGACGCCCAATCTATGACCCGATAGCGGTAGAATGCCGGAGTGATTTCGTCGGGCCGCATTCTCCTCCCCGGGCATCTATATATACGCACCTCGGGGTGGAAGAACCGTCTGAGATGAGTATCCTATGGCGGAATCCAAACCCGCCCTGCTCGGTGATGTCCCCGAGCGACCGGACGCCGTCCCGGACCCGGGATCTCCCTCCCTCTTGCTGAGCGCCGAAGGCGCGGTCGAGCCGCCGGCCACCTCTCCGGCCTCCCGGACCGAACCCAAGGAGTCCAAGGAGACCAGGGAACCGAAGGAACCCAAGGAATCGAAGGACTCGGCCGAGCCGAAGGAGCCGAAGGAGGCTGCCGAGCCCAAGGAATCCAAGGAGCCCAAGGAGGCGAAGGAGACCAAGGAGGCCAAGAAGGAGGCCGCCGAGGCGGCGCCCCCGGCGCCGGAGGCCGAGCCGATCCCGATCCCGATCGCCCGGCTCATCCCGAAGCTGCGCAAGAGCGCGAAGCTGTTCGAGGAGGGGAAGAAGCACGTCCCGAACTCCTCGAGCTCGCTGATCCGCGTCGCCTCGTACGACCCGTGCCCCCCGTTCATCGCCAAGGGGAAGGGGGCCCGGATCTGGGACGAGGATGGGAACGAGTACCTCGACTTCAACCTCGCCTACGGGGTTTTGATCAACGGCCACGCCCCCGACGCCCAGGTGAAGGCGATCCAGGAGCAGGCGGAGCTCGGGCTCACGTTCGGAGCGCCGACCGAGATCGAGATCGAGGTCGCGAAGCTCTTCCAGAAGCTGGTGCCAAACGCCGAGCGCGTCGCCTTCTGTACGAGCGGCTCGGACGCGACGATGAACGCGATCCGGATCGCCCGGGCCGTCACCGGCAAGGACGGGATCCTCAAGTTCGAGGGCCACTACCATGGCCAGCACGACACCGCGCTGATCAGCGCCGAGGCGCCGCCGATCGTCGCGGGGACGGACGAGTACCCGCGGCCCCTACCGAACTCGGCGGGCATCCCGCCGGGGGTCACCGACTATGTGATGGTCGCCCCGTTCAACTCGATCCCGGCCTTCGAGCGGATGGTCAAGCGGTACCGGGAACGGCTCGCGGCCGTGATCCTCGAGCCCGTCATGGCGAACTCGGGGGTCATCCCCCCCGCCCCGGACTACCTCACGCGGCTGGTCGAGATCGCCCACCAGAACGACATGCTGGTGATCTTCGACGAGGTCTTCACCGGCTTCCGGGTCGCGCCCGGCGGGGCACAGCAGCTCTACAAGGTCGAGCCGGACATCTCCTGCTGGGCGAAGGCGCTCGGCGGCGGCGTTCCCGTCTCGGCGGTCTCGGGCAAGGACGAGTACCTGAGCCTGATCGCCCCGGGACGGATCTCGTTCGGGGGCACCTACAACGCGGCCAGCCTCACGATGGCGGGCACCCTCGCGAACCTGCGGGCGCTCCACCGCGGGGGGGACGACCTCTACGCCCGGTTCGGCCGGCTCACGGAGAAGCTCGAGAAGGGGATCGAGGAGGCCGCGCGGGACGCGAAGATCTCCGTGCTCGTGCAGTCCGTGAACGGGATGCTCCAGTTCTTCTTCACCCGGCGCAAGAAGATCGTCAACTACCGCGAGTCGCTCCAGATCGACTGGAACCTGTACCTGCGGCACCACCAGCTCCTGCTCGACAAGGGGATCTACATCCACCCCGACAACTACGAGCGGATCACC
>Ga0187772_10001652_pt1 | contig 10726 bp, 8 predicted proteins | sample 0116_SJ02_MP15_2_FD_133137 | JGI IMG/M metagenome (GOLD analysis project Ga0187772, IMG submission 133137) | Tropical peat soil microbial communities from peatlands in Department of Meta, Colombia - 0116_SJ02_MP15_20_MG | ecosystem: Environmental > Terrestrial > Soil > Wetlands > Peat | place... | reverse complement strand
GACCCGCAATTCCTCTTCTTAAGTGAGAGCCATCGGACGGCGATCGAATCTCTCCTTTATGGAATTCAACAGAAGGAAGGGTTTATGGTCGTTGCCGGGGATATCGGAACCGGGAAGACGACCGTCTGCCGGGCCTTCTTAGAGAGATTAGATAAAAACGTGAAGACGGCGGTCATTTTCAATTCCTTCCTCACCGAAGAAGAATTGTTGGAATCGATCCTCCGAGATTTCGGGTTCTCCTCAAAGGGAAAAACAAAGAAGGAGCGGATCGATGCGCTGAACAAAATACTCATTTACTTCTCGTCTCACGGAAAGAATGCTGTCCTGATCATTGACGAGGCCCAGAATTTGTCCACCCCTGTCTTGGAACAGATTCGCATGCTCTCCAATTTGGAGACGGAAAAGGAGAAATTGCTCCAGATTATATTATTTGGCCAGTTAGAACTGGACCAAAAACTCCGATCCACCGAATTGAAACAATTGAATCAACGGATCGCCGTCCGGCATTACCTCCTCCCCCTCACCCAAACGGAAACGGAGTCTTATATCTACCAACGTTTAATGGTGGCAGGCTCCCGGGGAGGCATTACCTTCTCAAGATCCGCTCTCCACGAGATCTACAGATTTTCAAGAGGCGCTCCCAGACTGATCAATCTTCTCTGCGATCGAGCCTTATTGGCCGGTTTCATCCAGCAAACCTACTGTCTCGACAAAGAAATCGTCAAGCTGGCGAAGGACAGTCTTCTGGGAGAAGAGGAAAGTTCAAAACCACATTATTCTTTCACCCTGCCAAGAAGCTTAGCCTCGTTGCGCATCCCCTTCTTCACCTTTCTCATCCTCTTGCTGGCGGGTATGATCTTAGCGAACCAAGGCTATTTCTCTTCAATTCAAAATGCAAAGGACTTTATTCGGGAAAAAGTTCAAGGTATCTACGCTCAGATTCCAGGATCCGTTCCTCCCTCCGTTTCCGCTCTTCCCTTGGATACGGAACGGTCTCAAAATCCTACGAAAAACGACCCCCAGGAGAACTCAGAAATGGCATTTCAGGAGAGTTCACCATGAGCCTGATCATCGATGCCCTCAACAGGGCACAACAGCTTCGATTGAATGGGTCCGAGGGGTCTCCAATCCTAAATTATCCATCGCCGAAGAGAAAGAGGGGAAGGAGATATAAGAAACAATGGATTCCAGCCGGCCTCGGTCTCATCGGTCTCTGCATCGTTTTATTCGTTTTTTTGCGACCCGCCTCTTCACCCTTGGCCACCCAAACCAATCGAGCGATTGCTCCCATGGAGAGGAACCCTCCCGTCCCTGTGGAGGCGAAGATATCTCCGGAACCTCCGGAGAAAGTGTTAACCCTCCCGAAGGATGAGGATCCCCTGGCTACCGGCCAGGCATTGAATCCCGCCAACGGCGGGACTGGTTCGGGGGAGAAAAGGGAAAAGAAATCAACTGAAACCAAGACATCTTTCGTCGAAAAAAAGGGAGGATCATTGAGCAAACAGATCCCTCCTTCTCTTCCTCTGGTGGCCCAGAAGGAAAGACCCTCTCTTAAGCCGATTGGAGTGGAACAGGAAGGCGGAAAGTCCGACACGTCGGCTTCGGAGGTCCTCAACCACTTCAATTCGGGGGTAGCTTTTTATAATCAGAAAGAATTTTCAAAAGCGATCCAGGCCTATCAGAAGGTCATTGAGCTGGATCCGACTTATGTCGAGGCCTACAACAACTTGGGAATCATCTATCAAATGGCGGGAGATGTGGACAGGGCCTTTGGAGCCTATCAGAAAGCAACGGAGATCAACCCGAGGTATGAAAAAGGGTATAACAACCTTGGAATCCTCCTCTTGCTCAGGGGCCGTGACGAAGAAGCGTTGGAAGCATTTAAAAAAGCCCTGGCCATCAATCCTAATAACATCGAAAGTCATATTAACCTGGGAATTCTTTTTAAGAAGAAAGGTCAGTGGGATGAAGCGATTGAGTCTTATCAGAAGGCCCTTGCGATCAATCCGCTTCACAGAGAAACTCATTACAATATTGCACTGCTCTATGAACAATTAGAAAAATGGGAATTGGCAATCAGCCATTATCAAGAATTTATCCGGCTCTCCTCGAAATCTCATCCGGATTTGGTCTCGAGGGTGCGAAGACATTTGAATGATTTAGTGAAGGGAAGAGATAGGTAGCGCTCTGATTGATTGGGGGTTGAGAGAATTGCGTTGGCAATAAATGCTTACGCTATTGTAACACGTCAAAATGGTCCAGGGTTAAGGTTACGGCTACGAGGCCCGTTTGGTTTAGGGCGTCAGAAGGTTACGCCGGGTTCTTAGGACGAAAAACCTAACCGTTAGACGACACGGGCATCCTGACCGTTGCCGAGGGACGAAACCCTTATTTTCTTCGTAATTGCTCTTTGGAGGCATCCTATGGCCGAGGAGAAAAAAAGTTTTGGAGAGTTTTTGGTAGGATTGGGAGTCCTCACCGCCGATCAATTAAAAAGGGCCTCCCAGGAACAGAAACAGAGAGGGGAACGTTTGGAACAGACGGCCATCCGGCTGGGCTATGTCAAGGAAGAACTGATCCTTCAGTGTTTGGCCGATTATTCTAATCTCCCCTATGTCGACCTGGACACCTATCTGATCGATGAGAATATCGTAAAAACCATCCCCGAAGAGCTGGCGCGGCGCCATACCTTAATCCCTCTCTTCAAGATTGGGAACACTTTGACGGTCGCCATGCCCAATCCCCTCAATCTCCTTGCACTGGATGAGGTGAGAAATAAGGTGAAGGGTGATGTGGAGATAGCCGTTGGCACTGAAAAAAAGATTAAGAAGGCGATTGAACAGCACTACGGAGCCGGGGCAGCGGTCATCGAAAGTGCTGTCCAGCGAATGGTAGAAAGCAGCGCCGGCGGGCTGGTCCAGGAATCTACAGACTACAGAAAGACCTATGACCTTGTGGTGAAAGACCTTCCCACCAGCCCGTTGGAAGACGCCTCGGCTGCCCGGATGCTCGATCTGGTTATGATGCAAGCCATCAGAGATCGCGCTAGCGATATTCACTTCGAGCCCGATGAAAAGGCTCTCCGTGTCCGGCTCCGGATCGATGGTTTTTTATATGAGTCCCTCACCCTTCCCAAACACATCCAGCCCGCCGTGACCTCAAGGATCAAGATCCTGGCTGAAATGGATATTGCGGAGACCCGGCTCCCCCAGGATGGAAACTTCAATGTCAAGCTTGAGAGGCGGGGGTTCGAAATCAGGGTCTCCACTTTTCCCACCATCCATGGTGAAAATGTGGTGCTCCGAATTCTCGACCAGACCAGTCCTCTATTCAAGTTAGAACAATTGGGATTCTCTGACGATACGCTCAACCAATTCAAACAATTAGTTCGAAAAACAAACGGGATCATCCTGGTCACAGGCCCCACGGGAAGTGGAAAAACAACCACCCTCTACGCCCTTTTGAATATGATTAATTCAAAGGACAAGAATATTATCACCATTGAGGATCCTGTGGAGTACCGGCTGGCGTTGATCAGGCAGACACAGATCAATCCCAAAGCGGGCATTACCTTTGCTACAGGGTTAAGGTCTATTCTTCGTCAAGACCCGGACATTATCATGATTGGAGAGATCAGGGATTTGGAAACCTCAGAAATTGCCATGCAGGCAGCCCTGACAGGCCACTTGGTACTGAGTACGTTACATACGAACGACGCCCCGGAGGCGATCTCTCGACTGATGGATATTGGCGTGGAACCTTACCTCATCTCTTCATGTGTCATTGGAGTTTTGGCCCAACGGTTGGTCCGAACCATCTGCCCGGATTGCAAAGCCCCTTATCAGGTAGACCCGAAGAGCATGATTGATTTCGGTGTTGATGTCTCGAAGTTAAAAGAGCCGTTAACCTTCTATCGAGGGAAGGGCTGTAAGAATTGCAAGCAGTCCGGGTATCGAGGAAGAACTGGAATCTACGAACTCCTCTTGGTCAATGAAGAGACTAAAAAACTCATTTCCGAAAGGGCTTCTACCCAGGTAATTCGCGAGGTGGCAAGGAAGACGGTAGGGATGGTTCCCTTGCGAGGGGACGGTCTGAGAAAGGTGCTGAAAGGAATCACCACTATTGAAGAGGTGGATCGGGTCGCCTACTAACCTTCCCTAAATCCCCCTTACCATGATAGTAACCCCCTTGTCCCCCCGTATAACTCCCCCTCCCCCTCTTAAATTAAGAGGGGGAGAGCGGAGGGGGTGTTAGATTGAGGGAAAAAGGGGGAGTTCTGATGAGCGATATTCTATCTGAATAAATTATACTTAATAATCCAGTAAACGGCTGCCAGTCCATCCTTCCAATTAAGTTTCTTACCTTCGGTATAGTCCCGCCCCCAGTAGGAAATCGGAACTTCATAAATGCGGCAACCCATTTTTGCAATCTTGGCCGTAATCTCTGGCTCAAAGCCAAAACGGTTACTTTCGATTTTTACTTTCTTAAGTATTTCGGATCGAAAAACCTTATAGCCTGTCTCCATATCAGAGAGATTTAAATCGGTGAGAATATTCGATAAAATGGTGATGATCCGGTTTCCTAACGCGTGCCAGAAAAAAAGAACCCGGCGCGGTCCTCCCAGAAACCGGGAACCGTAAACAACGTCAGCCTTTCCCTCCAGGAGAAGGGTGAGTAGCCGGGGATATTCAGATGGATGATACTCTAAATCAGCGTCCTGAATAATGATACAATCTCCGGTGACACGGCCGATGGCTGTGCGAATGGCAGCCCCCTTCCCCTGATTAAATTTATGGGTAAGCACCACGACCCTATCTCCCTCGATTTTTTTAAGAATCTCATGAGTCCCATCGGTAGAACAATCATCTACAATAATAATCTCCTTATCATAAGGAGTTTCCTGCACCGTCTTCACCACTTCGAGGATGGTAGCCGCCTCATTATAGACTGGAATGATGACTGAGAGCTTCATATTGATTTTCTTTTAACCTTTCTCTCCGACGACGATCAGGGATTGTCCCACCAGGGTGGGCACAACTTTTTCCATCCAAACAAAGAGAGGGACCATTGCGTTAAACGTCTTGATTTGCCCTGGCTGCAAGAGACGCCTCTTCAAAAGGGTCCCGTTGACAAACCATCCAATTATTCCAAAAAAATTAAAGTACTTTGAGGAACAAATCCTGAAACCATTCCTCACCAGTTTCTGGGCCAGTTCTGCCCTGTTGTATCGCCGAAAGTGGCCGAGTTCTTTATCCAAGGCATTGTAAAGCATTTTCAAAGCCGGGACCAACACGATGAGTCTTCCCCCTTGCGGGAGCAAACGAAAAAAGTTTTCCAACGCAGCTTCATCCATGTTGATATGCTCAAGGACGTTCGAACACAGGATGGTGTCAATCGGTATGTCAATCGGTATATCAAAAAATTTGGTTAGAGATTCCTCGACATCCCAGACAAGAATTCCCTTCAGATTGGGATGATCTCGGTATTTATTTTCCACCCTTTGGAGGTAGCTTCTATTCACATCGGTTACAATCACCCGCGCCTGATTCAACAGCAATCCCGTCAAATTACCGATGCCACACCCCACTTCAAGGATATCTTTGCCTAAGTACGGCCTGATTTTATCGAAAACCCATTGATGATAGGCATCGGCGCCCTCTAAGATAAACAAGGTAAGCGTATTGGTTTTCTCGGTGTCCATTATTCGAAATTGCCTATACAATGACGTGTCAGTGTCCCTGCCTGCCGGCAGACAGGCGTGCCACGTGTCCGCAAACTACGAATGATTCTTTCGGAACAGACAAAGCCCAACACAACCGACGATCCCCAAGAAGGTAAACAGGGCACCGATCTTAAAACTCAAGGGATCATAAACGAACTCTACCTGGTGTGTCCCAGCACTGAGGGGGATCGCTCTGAATGTATAATCAGCCCGATATATCTTTGTCTCTTTGCCATCCACGAAAGCCTTCCACCCTGGATAGTAAGTATCACTTAGAACCAACAGGCTATTCTCTACTGCGTTCACCTGAAGGTCCAATCGGTTATTGCTCTCTGACAAGATTTGGACCTTCTGAGAGAGCCCAATGAGTGGCTCCCCTGGATCATTCGTTCCTCGTAGGAGCGGCCCTCTGTGGCCGTCCTGGTTTTGGGTGGCTTCTCCCCCCTTTACAAAACCGGCGATGGGGGAATTAAAGGGCGGCGAGGAGGGATTTATCCATTTGGGTTCCTCTTCAAGTAAAACGTCTTTGTCGGGATGAAAATCTTTGCCGGTCATTCTTGAAAGGATAGTACCGGAATCCATGACTTTGAAATCCTTTACAAGCCATGCTCTCGGGAGAGGATTGCGCCTTTTATATAATTTTATGGTATTCTTTTTAAGGAGATCTTTCCTTTTCCCCTGAAGTCCTTCAATCCTTGCATAAATGAGTTCAAATTTGCTTTTCTCGTTAAGAAGGGTAATTGAGGTAACATATTTCACTCCGTAAAGGTCAATGAGATGCGTTGCCGTAATAGACGGAGCATTGGTGAATGCCTTATAGAGATCTTCTGCTCTTTTTACCCGAATCACATCGACTCCCCAGATGTCATGCAACTGAAAAAGCAGATTCATGGATGGAGGATTCTTCTCTTTTAGGATATTAAGAGAAGTGGGCTCGCCAATTAAAATGGTAGTCTCTTGTGAAATGGTTTTAGCAGTCGAAAGTACCCTACCATTTTCTTTGTCAGAGGAGATGATTTCTAAACTTTTGGTTTTTTGGAAATAGTCCTGGGTCTTTTCCCTGCTAAAGTACCCCATATTGCCGAAAAGATCGATGATTAGGAATGCGACCAATAGAAATTTGGTCCAGCTTTTCCATCTCTTCTCAAGGCCTACCCTGATAAGGAGAAAGAAGAGGGCGAGCCAGAAAAAAAATCTTTTCGCATGATAGAGGTTTACGCCAAGAAAATTAAATTGGGGATAATCTATTCCTCTTAGTTTTAAGAATGGTTCAATCTCCCTATGGGCTAAAATCAAGGTTAAGAGGAGAAGGCCGCTGACGAGAGAAGAAATCATAAGGATATTCTTTAAGTTATTCCCTCTTCTCTTTTCTGAAAATTCGACCACCCTCTGAAATCCAAGACCTGCCGTGATGGAAAGGACAAGAATAAAAATGTGGAGAAATTTGGCAGGATATCGGATTCCGTTAAAAAATGGAATGTACTTAAAAACAAAAGGATAAAGAGGATTGTAAGCGCCTAGCGATAGAAAGATCGAATAGAACATGAGAACGAGAAAGAGCATCTTGTTGTTTTGGTGCGCTTCCGTTCGATCCTTTTCTTCAGAGGATAAGGTGTAGCGATGGGGCATGAGAAAGAAGATCAAGCTCAGTATAAAGGGAAGTCCTCCCGCATAGAGCGTTTTGAACCAGCATTGAACTGTCCAATATTTTTTCATGTCTAAAAAATATCCATAGGCATCGGGAAGAAAGAATAAAAGAATATCCTTAGGTGCAAAACTCCACGTTGTTGCTTCCTGGTAGGAAATTCCATTTCCCCTGACGGAGTGATGGAATAATTCAATAAAAGGGAATAATTGAACGGCTGAAAGAAATAAGAATAGGATGGATACAACAAAGAGACTCTTTGTTCGTCCCCAATAAATGGGGACGCTACATAGGAATTTGGAAACAGGAGCGTTAGAAAGGAATTTGTAGCGTCGGGGTTTATCCCCGACGGATTTGGCATAGGCAAACGGTGAGAAAATCACCATGATGAAGAGCACAAAAAAATTACCATAGACAATTTCTATCCCTCCGCCCAAGAAAGAAATAGCGATCAAAATAGCCGTAAAAATCTCATTTTTTAAACCCCACCCGTAGATTGCCCTTCTGAAAAACATCATAATTAAAGGTGTCCAGATACTCGAAAGAAGAATGGTCAGCAGGCTATGGACGGAAAGGAGGTAACCGCTGAGCATGAAGATCAAGCCAGAAATAAATGCCCCTGTTGAATCGACCTTTAAATCCTTAAGAAGCAGATAGGTGAATAATCCTCCGAGGAAGAAATGGAGAATAATAATGGCATTGAAGGCTATATCAAACGGAAAAATGAAGAAAACGAGGTTCAATGGATAGAGCATGCCATGTTGGGGGTTTGCAAAGAAAGGCTGGCCGCAGAACTGATAGGGATTCCAGAGAGGGAAACTGCCATGTTTGATGCTCTCAACCCAGAAGAATCTCGAGGGGATGAAATAAGGACCCAAGTCCCTTTCTATAAGAAGGAATCTTTCCAATTCCGTGAAGAGAGGTTCTTTAAAAAAAAGATCATAGAAGAAGAACAGGGATAAGAAAAAAAAGGCCAGAGCAGCCAAAAAATCCGGCGATCTGACCCACCTTGTTTTCCTTCTTGGTGTTTCTATCACGAGAGGCCGGTCTTACCCCATTCCTTTCCTATGTTGTGTTACCATGTTGCGAATGTTCCGGTGCCGGCAGTGATCCGGCCTGGGGTAGTGAGAACATTTGGATAGGGAGTCAGTGTAAACCTGCAGCTGATCCCCTCAACTGTCATTTTAAACCGCGTTGCTGCCGCGGTCCAGCTGAACCCGTATCCCATCGTAGTGGGAGCGCGCAACATACTAAGGCCAACATACCGCATGGTGTAGGTCCCGGTGGTTCCCCCGAGTACAGGCTGAGCGTATATCAAGGTGTTCTGGCTTCTTAAAGCACCCAATACACCTTTTGCGATACCATCTGAGGCATTCTGCCTCAAATCAATGTAGTGGAGAATGGCCGTTGCCAACAAAATGGAAGTAATTACTATTGTAACAATCAATTCGAGCAGGGTAAAAGCATTCTTTTTTCTTAAAATTCCCCCACTCCTCACCAATATCCCTTCCCCCAGAGAAATACCAACATACATCCTCAAGTAAAATGACGGTACCCATCATCAATAACAATCCGAGCATAATAAACACCCTTTCCTTCTCCCATGCTGAGGAAAAGGAAAGGGTTTAGGAGAACATTTTAAATTTAGTTTAGCTATCCTTCTGTTCTATTACCACGTAGCCGTTGCAGCCGACACTTTTCTTAGGTTGGTCGTGTTTACCATGTTGCGTATGTTCCACTGCCTGCAGTAATTGTGGCCACTGTTGTGGGTGCCGCAGCGCCGGCTGGTTGGAAAGTAAAGGTGTAAGAATAACCACCAACAGAAAAATTATAAGTAGTAGCGCCAGATGCTGTGTTCGAAACACCCTGTATCGTAGCAGCGTTCAGGACGTCCCCCATAGTGTAGGCAGCAACGGTCCCGCCAATGGTCCTTGATGCATACAAAAGGGTGGTCGCACTTCTGAGGGCACCTAAGATTCCCTTTGCCGACCCATCAGCTGCCTGTTGAGTCAAACTAATATAATTGGGGATGGCTACTGCTGCGAGAATTCCGATAATCACGATGATCACAATCAACTCAATTAATGTAAAACCCTTCTTATTTCCAATCATTTTTCTCCTCCTCTTCGAGATTTTATTTGAGTTAACTCCAATTATCAGAATTTAATAACAATTTGCAAATTCCTTGTCAAGTGAAATGATTTATAGCAATATTTATGCCAATCAAATCCAAAATTGGTAGGATAATCTTACTTCGAAAAAAATAATTATTTCAAATAGTTAATTAATGGTAGCCAGTTATTGCTGAACGTAGAGGTAATCAGTTGGCCAAAAAAAGACATAAGTTTCGCCTGTTGGACAAAAATTGTCCGTTTTTCCGTCTTATCGGCCAGGACTTTCTCCCCTCACCTTGATTAATTCTGCCGCAATGCTGACAGCGATCTCTTCGGGGGTTTCGGAGTTAATCTCAAGTCCAATGGGCGCACGAACTCGTTTCAGTGTCTCTTTGGAGATTCCTTTTTTCATCAAACCCTGATAGAGGGTCATAATCTTCTTCTTTGACCCGATCATCCCAATATAGCGGGCGTTTGTCTTGATCGCCCGTTCCAGTACGAAAGCATCATAAAGATGACCCCGGGTGACGATGACAATATAAGAGGAATTATCAATACTGAGTTGATCGAAGCACTCCTCAAATTCTGATACGATCACTTCGTCTGCCTCCGGGAAACGCTGTCGATTTGCAAACATTTCCCGATCATCGATAATCACCACTCTGAAATGGACCTTCTTGACAAAAGGGGCCAACTGTTCAGAAATATGTCCTCCTCCAAAGATATAGACCGTCGGTTCAGAAAAAATGGGTTCCAACAGGACTTCCATCTTGCTATGCTCAGAACTTAGGGTCACCACCTTTGGTCTTTTTTCTCTTAACAAAATCTCGCCTTCACTCAAAATCTTCTTCTCTAATTCCACTTCACCTAACAAGGAACCAACCTTTTCTCCAGAGGTTTTTATCAATATCTTCGAACCTTCCCCTTTTGGAAAATCGCGATCCGCTGAGACAAGGGTAGCCAGAATGGCTACCCCTCCTCTCAGTCTTATCCTTGCCGCCTCCTGATAGATGTTTAAGAAATCTTCTCCAAGGGGTTCTAAAAAGATATCAATATTCCCACCGCAAATAAGGCCACCTTCCGCCAATTGTTCAGAGGTGAGGTCAAAATGGAGAATTTCCCCCCTCGCTTCTTCCATGACTTTCTGGGCCTTCTGCCAAACTTCTGCCTCAACGCACCCTCCTCCAATGGAGCCCAAAGAGGTGCCATCCTCCTTTACCAGATATTTCGCGCCCACAGCTCTCG
>Ga0187772_10001651_pt1 | contig 10729 bp, 8 predicted proteins | sample 0116_SJ02_MP15_2_FD_133137 | JGI IMG/M metagenome (GOLD analysis project Ga0187772, IMG submission 133137) | Tropical peat soil microbial communities from peatlands in Department of Meta, Colombia - 0116_SJ02_MP15_20_MG | ecosystem: Environmental > Terrestrial > Soil > Wetlands > Peat | place... | reverse complement strand
GGGTGGGGGGACGAAGTTTCTTGCCAGCTCGAAGCCGACGACGCCCATGTAGAAGAGGTGGACCATTACAAGCAGGTTCCTCACCTGAGGAAAGTCTGTAGTCTTCTGCCTGTACACGTAGGCAGCCGAGGTCCCTGTTATCAGTATCGTAACGACGTACACAGAGGGTATCAGGAGGTCGCTGGGTTCGAGCACAGACCTATCTCCTCCTGGCCTCCAGCGATTCGGTGATCGCCATCAGGATATCTCTCGGCTCCCCCCTGGGGAGGCTCCTCAACTTCGTTCTGGCGATCGCCGCGTGCTTCTTGGCGAGCTGGACTGCGAACTCCACAGATCCCAGGTCGTCAAAGATCCCGAGGAGGTCCGCCACGTTCCCTAACCCAAAGGCACTACGTGTCATCACGGACCTGAGCATGCCCCCTGTCTTGGCGTCGGCATGGGTCAGGGCATGTATTACGACTATGTTGGAAGCATTGTTGTGCAGGTCCTGGAGCATCGGCTTGCCCATCTCTTCGCTGCTTCCAGTGAGGTCGAGCACGTCGTCGACCATTTGGTACTCGATTCCGAGGTTCCTCCCGAATTCGTACACGTCCTTGATGACTCTGGGCTTTGCTCCCCCGACGATCGCTCCCGAAGCCGCGGCGGCGCCGAAGAGGGCTCCCGTCTTGAGTCCAGCCAGCTTCACGTAGTCATCGACCGTCGAGTCTATCTTCTTCGAGAGCTCCATCTCCATGTATTCCCCCTCGGCAGCCTCCTTAGCCGATTTTGCGACGTACCCTAGAAGCGTTGCGAGTTGCTCCTTCGAGACATCGAGATCCGAGTATTCTGCCAGCATCTGGAACATCTGAAAAATCATCATGTCAGAAATGAGGATGGCCGTCGTGGTTCCGTGAAGCGTATGGGCCGTGGGCATGTTGTGCCTGGTAGGGGAGTTGTCAATGATGTCGTCCTGAGTAAGGGACGCCGTGTGGGCCAACTCGTAGGCGACTGCGACGGGGAGGGCGTCTTTGTAGGACCCCTTCAGGGATTCGCAGACCATGAGGGTGATGGAGGGCCTGAGTCTCTTCCCTCCCGTCTCGACGAAGTCGTAGGCAAGGCTCATGATCTTGCTGCTAGGGTTTCTCCGCTTCCTCAGTTCGTCCTCGATGGCCGCGACGTATGGGGCAAGTCTTTCGCCCATGGCCGCATCGTCGGGCGTTGTTTCCTCTCTCTCATATGTGACCAAGGCAAATCACCCTCCCCAGTGCCGTAACCACCCCCCACAGCAGGTACTCCCCGTCCGCGGCCAGGTCCCGGAGCGAGTCCCTGTGTTTCCCGGATTTTGCATAGAGCCTGTATGCGAATGAATACGGTACGAAAACAAGAAGCCCTGATGAGAAGACGGGAAGCAATCCAGAGGCAACGATGGCGGCCAAGTACACCCCCGATGCGACGTCGAGCGCGTCCATGACCCTCGAGGAACCTGCCATCCCCATCTTCACGGGGAGGGTCTTCACTCCAAACGAGGCGTCGGCATCAATGTCCCGCTGGTCGAAGAAGATGGTGTTTATCATCAACCTCAGGAAAACGAAGGGTGCCAGTGCGAAGATCGCGGCCGGCAACTGAAGGTAGTAGAGGCCCACCAGGAAGGGGACCAGGGACCAGGCGAAGGAGACTGTGAAGTTCTTGACCAGGGTAACCTCTTTGAGCCTCGACACCCCCAACCTGTCTTTCATCCGTTGTGACCCCACGCTGTAGGCGAAGGCGAGCAGGAGCGGGATTAGGAGCCCGGAGAAGAAGACAAGGTTACGCAGGAGAGCAAGAAGGTACCCGAGACCGAAACAGACGGCCACAGCCCCCTTCAGCCAACTCATCCGGTTCCTTAGGTAGGCCGTCCGGTCCGGGTGCGAAACTGCGTCCTGATCGAAGTCAGAGATTCTGTTGATGGAGTACCCTCCGAAGGAAAAAAGGTATGCCATGAGGAGAAGGTTCCAGGTGGGGGTGTTCCCCGTCACCCAGGCGGCCGTCGCCGCCATGCTCGAGGTCCCGAGGGCGAGCAGGTGCCCTCCGTAAACGAGCTCCTTGTACACCGCCGTCGCGAATGTCATTCGATGTTCCCAGTCCGGTTTTGTGCCTGTTGAGGCCCTGTCTCCCCTGGACTGTATAGCCGCCACCCCCTCTTTGGCTCGAACATCTCCTCTGGGATCGCCAGAGGTCTGGTCTTGGTCGTGTCCAGCAAGGTAACCTCGTACGAGTCCCCCGCCCCCTGGAGGTGAACCTCAACCTGCTGGACGCACGTCTGGAAATCGGCCATGGGTATGTCGACTAACGCGAGATAGGTCTTGTCTTCGCTTCCCGCTTCGAGCCAGGTGAACGGGAGGCTGTTGCAGAACTTTCTGACCTTGGTCATCCCTGCCTCGTCCAGTTTTTTCGAGATGATGATTGCCTGAACCATCCCCGAGGGGTTCCTCTCCTGAAAGGGCCTGACCCACCTGATGTTGTTCCCAAGAATGAAGCCATTCTTCAGCACGTGCTCGGCGTGGTGATAGCGAACCGTTCGAGGATTGACCCTGATTTCCTTCGCAGTCTTAGCAAGCGGCATGGTAGGATCCTTCATCATCGAACTCAGTATCTTCAGGTCTATGTAGTCCACCTCGGAATCCCTGTTCACATCCAGGAAGGAAGGGCCTATTTCGCTCATCGTCGTCTCGAACCTGTTCCAGTCCACCTTCCACCCCCTTTCGTCGAAGTCGTAGTACTCGGGCCTGAAGGGGGGGTACCTCATCCAGTAGAGTTCCTTGAACTCGTAGTCGTCGACAAGCCCTTCTGTCTTAAGTTGTGCGAGGCTGTCCAGATACTTCTTCTTCAGTCTGAAAGGAACAGCGGTGAGGCAGAAGTGGCTGTTGGAGCCCATCTTCTTCCCTGCGAACACAACGTAACTCATACGGTCAGACCATGACTTGCCCGAACTCCCGTTCGGCTTTACAGTCAGGTACCCCATGGTCAGCCCGAGCTGCCCATAGTTCACGTCGATGGTGGTCGACAGGCCTAACTTCGAAAGGTGCCTATTGACCTTGTACCTGATGGTCTCTGCATTTAGCCCGGTCAGCCTTGCCAGTAGAGAATAGTTCTGGACCCCGACACGCTTTATGGTCTCCAGGAGCTTGTAGTCCTGGTTTCTCCTTTGCAGCTTATCTACAGAGCCCAACATGAGAATCGCCATTGATACATTTTATAAGCAAAATGTATCCAGAATCGATTTTCCTAGCTCTGTTAATAAGCAGACATGCCGGAATGGTCACGCCGCGGTTCAGAAATCTTTGAATTGGGACAAATGGAGCCCAAATATAGACATTCTTAGCGCGTGATACGGCACGATGTTGCCGCAAATCGAGCCCTGGTGACAAAAAGAATATAGAAAAGGCGGAAGGGGCGGTCTCCGTCGATCTTGGAAGAAACAAAAGAGGAACGAGTGCAGACTGGTATACCCGGACTCGATGGGTTGATCCAGGGGGGGCTCCAGGCTGGAGACTTCGTACTCCTTGTTGGTGGGATAGGAACTGGTAAGACAATCTTCTCTTCCGAATTCGCATACCAGGGAGCCCTAAGCCTAGGTCAGCCGTCGGTGTACGCCACGTTCGAAGAAGACGTCATTAGCCTCAGGAGGAACATGCTAAAGTTCGGCATAGACTTCCCAGCACTCGAGGCGGCCAAGAAGGTCAAGTTGCTCGACCTGGAGGCGCTGGAAGGGAGGGGAATGGGATCTAACCTGGAAACCATCCTTTCCGCCATCGACGAGGTCAAGGCGAAGCGCCTCGTCTTAGATTCACTAACTGCTTTCCTGAGCGGGACCTCCGGTAAGTTTGACTACAGCTTCCTGATGCACCTTATCTACAAGACTCTGAAGAGAGAAAGGATAACGACGGTTATGACCGTCAGCGAGTTCAACGCTCCCAACGAGTACTCTCAGGGTTTGGAGCAGTTCGTGGCGGATGGGGTGTTCCAGATAGAGAACTATCTCGCAGATAATATGGAGCTCAAGACCAGATTTATGGTGAGGAAGCTTCGGGGCGCCGAACACTCCCGGAAATATCACACCGTGGTCTTCTCGTCCAAAGGAATCGAAATCCTTCCTTATACCGTCTGACGCCTTTTGCGGAGAGCTTTCTCCCCATAAGAGACAAAAGTTAGATATGCTGACGCGCCTCGCCATAGAGGAAATGAAGCTGGACAGAATCATCCTCGCCGGTCTGCTCTGCCTCGTTCTCTCCGTGTCTCCGGCGGTAGTTGCGTCATCGGGTTCGTCTCAGGGGGGGCATAATGGATCGGTCCCTCTGACCTTAGGACTCGAAGGGCTCATCACAAACGCCGGCAATCAGGCCTACTGGCTCGGCGGGGGCCAGCTCGTCAGCGGCGTAATCAACGGGGAACCGGTCTCACCAGGCCACATGAATTTCGGCTTGACCGCAAGGGTTCACAATCTAGCCGTTAACGGGTGGGGTTTCTTGGAACTCAGTGGATTCAACGCTCAGATAACCATCAACGGTGCCATACCGGCAGCGATCTTTCCGCTCTCTCCAGACGGGTCGAACTGCGACCCAACCAGTGGGGCCTGCAACAGCGAGATTCCTCTCTACTTCACGGGGATGGCCTTCGTCAACACGGGTAATGGTGACCCCGTTCAAGTCCCCATTGGAATTGAATCAGCCTATTGGGATCCGTTGGGCAATCCGATCGTGATAACCAGCCTGGAGCCAGGCGGCTTCACCTTCTCTTTTGTCGTGGCATACAGCTCTGCCACCATTACCTGGTCAGGGGTCCAGCTCCAAGGAGGGTTCGAAGGCACTCTCGGTAACGAGCCCGTATCGGGCGCCTACAGCCAGGTCACTTTCTCACAAGAGAACCTCTTGAGGGGAACCGAATCCGATTTCGGCACCATCGCCTTCGCAGACGCTAGCGATGCGAGCATCGACGGACAGGGGCACTTCTTCGGGCATACGACGTTCACCGCCGCAGGCGGGGTGGATTGCTCGATGCCGCCCTTCAACTTTCCCGTCCCTGAGGGCTATTGTTTAGCTACAGGAGCGACTTCAAACGGCTCCTTCTCCATGACCGTTGGTCATGGGGCGTTCATCCTCGGCACGTATCAGACGATTTGGTCCGTGCCTTCGCTCTTCACCACGACCACTGTCATCGCTTCGATGTTTTAGGATTTCGTGGTGGGGCTCGTTTCACGCTCGATTTAGGGTCGAAATGATGGGATCTGCGCCTGGCAGGTCCTCGACATAGGACCTCCCTGTCCTATCATGGGCGGCACGATGTCATATGGATTAGTGCTAAGTATTATAGTTCTAATCAAAGGAAGAACCCCAAGCTTTCCCCGACTCCGTCGCAAATAATTATATCGATGACACCCGCACGGAACCAAACATGTCCTCGCGCCGGGAAGGTTACACTTGCAAGATCTGTGGAGTCGAGAACATACCGGACAAGACCCTCCTCGTCGAACACCTAAGGAACGAGCACGAAATGCTCGAAGTGACCTCCTACGCGGCTACGACTATGATACACGAAGAAGACAGGGACAGGATCGCGCAAGAATACTTCAAGCAGCTCGAACAGATAAAGAAGGAGATTGCAAGCGGGTAGTGAATCGCGAAATTTTATGGTATCAGGCGTATGGATTATCCATACTTATGATTGAAATACTCAATCCCGGCCAATTGGGAGACAGCGGACATTGAGGAAGACAACAATCCTGGCGCTGACCGTTGCACTGCTGCTGTCCACCATCCAGTTTCTCCCGGTTTCTGCGGCCACGTCAAGCGTACCAGGTCCTGCAACAAGTGTAGTGTTGACCATAGTCCCTCCGAAACTCCCGGCTGATGGCGGGACTTATCCGGCGCTCGTTGTCTCGGTTGACGATGCGAACACCCTTCCCACCGAGACTCTCAGCAACCTGACCGTGTTCCTCGCTTCTTCCCAGACCAACATAGCCTCCGTCCCTGACTCGGTGGTGATTCCTGCTGGCCAGGAATACATTGTTGTCAACATCACCACCACGACCACGCCCGGGACTGCTATGATCACGGCACAATCGCAGGGACTCACGTCCCCTCCCCCCTCACAGATAACGACAGTCACGCCAAGTGGATACCCGTCAAAATTGCTGGTGTTCACTAGTCCTGCGACCTTCCTCCCTGGAGCTGGTTCTGGGACTGTGAGGGTCGAGGTGGTGGATGATGCGGGACTGCCGTCTAAGGCAATTACGGACATCCCGGTCTCATTGAGTTCCTCGAACACGAGCGTGGCGTCTCTTAACCAGGCCTCTTTGATAATTCCCGCCGGAAGCATCCTTGCAGATGGGTCCTTCAGCACCTCGGAGCCCGGAAGCGCAGTGATAACCGCCACTTCGGGAAACTATCAGACAGGGGCGGCGCTTGTTAACGTTGAGAAGCCAGGTACATGCGTGGGAACCTGTATTCCAGTCAAGCTTGCTCTCAGGGTAGTAATAGGGGGGACCCCGGGGACTCTCCCTACCGACGGCCAAACCTACAAGGTCCTCGAGGTGGCAATGCAGACTTACTCCGGCACACCGGCGACATCCTCCTCAGACACCGTGGTCCAATTAACCTCCGACAATCCCGCCGTCGCATCGGTGGTTGACCTGGTCACAATCCCTGCAGGTTCGATTTCAACCCTGACGTACATCACCACCAGTGCGTTGTCAGGTGTGGCTAACGTGACTGCGACAGCAGTGGGCCTCATCCCCGCTACCGTTCCTCTTCACACGGTCATTCCTGCGCCGTCAAAGATTCAGACGTACATCGCTCCGCCATCCAGTGCCTTCTCCAACACTGGGAATTCCCCTATACTCGTGGTACAGCTGCAGGACAGCAGTGGAAACCCGGCAAGGGCTCGCCAAGACACCAACATTGTGATCACCTCCTCCAACTCGACCCTCCTCAGCAGCTTTGTGACCCTTAGCATCCCTGCGGGATCCGACTACGTCTTCAGCTACCTCCACACAAAGGGCGTAGGCAAGAGCGTACTGACCGCAACCTCGCAGGATCTTGCTTCCTCACAAAGCCAACTGGTATCAGTGCCTAGTCCCCTGGCCGTGAATTTAGTTCTCTCATCGACTTCTAACACGTTCATCTACGAGAACCAGACCGCTACCCTCGAGTTCAGCGCTTTCCTGGAGGGACAGCCGGTACAGAACCTGAACGTCACCTGGGCCAGCAGCGGCGGAACGATAACTCCTCTGGCGAGCAGTACAGGAACCTCCGGAAGCACTTCGACTACCTTTACACCTGGATCGTACGGGGCCTACAACATCTCGGCGACCGCCCAATCTCCGCAAACCGGCTTCGTCTCCCTCGTCAAACAGATTGTTGTTGCGCAGGTCCCTCCTAAGCCCTCGGCCACTTTTGCCCAGCAGATTCTCGGTCTTTGGTACTACTTGGTCGCAGCCGCGGTTGTGGTGGTAGTGGCTGTTGTCTACCTGATGAGGATGCGTCGGAAGAAGCAGCGAGCCGAAATCGAAGCAGGCTTCGAAGTAGTCTAGGCCACAGGCCAGAGAACTGCGAAAAAGCATACCGACGTTATCCATTCCTTATGCGAATGGATGTATTATATCTTGACTTGCTTTTAAGTCCAAATATAGAATCACAAGCGTGATTCGTCCCTCTATCAAGAGGGAGCAGGTTGCAATACCGGCGGCCGTCGCCGCAAGTGCCATCCTAGGAGGCTCCGCCATAGCCTACTTCGCCGGAGAGGCGCTTGCGTTCATTTCTCTGATTTTCGGGGTCTTGTTCTTCGCCTTCGCGGCAAGGTACTACGTAGCCACGATTTCGGTGCTCCTCCTCCCTTCAGTGCAGTCCGTGAATGGGAAGAATGACGCCCCTTTTCCAAACGGGGGTGCTAACGGAAACGGTTCGAATGGGACGCCGATGATATCGGTTCACCTTGCAGTATACAACGAGGAACGAGTTGTTGACCGGTTGCTTACCGCCTGCACCAGGCTCGATTATCCGAACTACGAGGTAGTCGTGGTTGATGATTCGAAGGACGGGACGGTAGTGAGACTGAGGGAATGGCTTCTCAATTCCCTCAAAACTGATGGCCAGAGGCTGAAGATAATTCACAGGCAGAACAGGTCGGGCTTCAAGGGAGGTGCCCTCAACGAAGCGCTCAGAAATACCAGCCCCAAGGCCGAGTACGTAGTTGTTCTGGACGCTGATTTCGTACCGGAGCCAGACCTGCTGAAGAAATTCCTTGCCTACTTCAACAGGCATGGGCCGAACGGCAATGGAAATGGCAATGGAAACGCCAACGGAGGAGGACGCTATGCAAACGGCCGACTTGCGGCCGTTCAAGGGTACCAGTGGCACACTCTGAACCGATCCGAGAACTGGCTGACCAGGGGGGTCAGCTGCGAGTTCAGCGGGAGCTACATGATCGATCGGACGTTCCAAGAGGTTGCCGGGACCTTGAAGATGGTCGCGGGCAGCGTATACATGATAAGGGCCGATTTGCTAAGGAAGTACGGTTGGAGCAACAGCATCACGGAAGACTGGGAGCTCACGCTCAGACTCTACGAAGACGGCTACAAAGTTCTCTACACCCCTCTCATCCAAGCTCCCGCCGAGTGCCCTTCGACTTTGGGGAAGCTCATCCGACAGAGGATGAGGTGGGCTGAAGGGCACACCTACAATGTAAAGAGGCACTTCCTCTCTGTGCTCCGATCCTCGGAGCTGACCATCAGGGAGAAGCTGGAGTTCCTCTATTACGCCCCCTACTACCTACAGTCGGTATTCCTCATTCTCGGGACCTTCTTCTGGCTGACTTCTGATATCGTGCTCGGGGCGAAGATTCCATTCTGGACCGCCGAAGTTGGGTGGGGGTTGGTCATCACGAACCTACTTGCGCTGCCCCTGATGTCACTGGCGGGACTCTTCCTCGAAAAACGCGCGGGGAAGGATCTCCGGGGACTGTTTTCTCAGGTCGTCCTCATCTACGCCCTGTCCCCATACCAGGCCTTCTCGTCTCTCAAGGGCTTGGTCGAGCCCGTCGAAGGGAGCTGGGTCAGGACGTTCAAGTCGGGAAGGCTGGCAGGATTCCCTGGTAGGCTCGAGCCTCGGAAGGTCATAAGAGACGTCCTGCCCCCGAGGAAGAAAGCGTTCTTCGCCACCTCGAAGACAGCGGTGACCTTAGTCATAGGGTTGTCACTGCTCCTAGCGGTTGTATTCGCACAGGGTCAGAGCGCGTCTTCCCTCCAACCCTATCCTGCCTATTACTTCTACAACCAGCCGGCTCCCCCTGGATATTCGCCCTATTCTTCCGAGTCTCCGGGTTCATCCTTCCTCATGCACCTCGCCCCCCCGTCGGGCCCTGAAGCGCAAGCGATCATCGGACCAAACGAGAGTTCGGGACTCATTTTCTTCAGCGATCCTGCGCCAAGCAATGTCAGTCTTCCTACTGGTGCTTCCGTGAGCGTACAGATCTGGGTGAACGAGACTGTCGGATGGTGCGCATGTAGTGCCGCCCCCGTCCCCGCTTGGACTTCCACAACCACATCAACTACAACCAGTCATGCCAAAGAAATCCTTAACGCAAGGATTGACATCTACAACCCAGCCAACAACAGCGTCACCCAGATCGTCGGGGCCCAAAATACACAGACATTCTGGTTGGAGGAAGGCGTCAACGAGTACCAGGCGAGTTGGGGGAACATGGCCCCAGGTCAGGCCGTCTCGGAGGGGGAGACCCTAATGGTCACGATTTGGTGCACAAACTGCTACTCGGGTGCAAGTCTGCTCTTCAACAGTCCTGCGCACCCGAGCAACATCGACTTCCCAGTCGAGGTGCCCGAGAACTCGATATCACTGATCCCGCTGGCGGTTCTCGTCCCAGGCATCGCGGGATTACTGGTGGACAGGCAAGTTGATGATGGAGAGGGGGAGTCTGCCGATGGGGGGAATGGGGGCCTAAGGCGTGTTCAAGGAACTCTCCTGATAGCCGCTGCCCTGATATTCCTCACTCTCCCATTGGTGATTACATTCAGCGACGCCCTTGCCTCACTGGCAACCACTACGGGATTTGACAAGGTTGTGTCGTCGATCGTCCCGTATGAGACCACAGCAGTAGGAGATTTACTCAGGGGTTTCGGTCTACCAGCAGGGAACAGTGCCTCGAGCGTCTGGATTGGGGGAGGTTTCGTCCCCGTCAGCGCTCTTGTGGATTGGAACTGCGCCGGGTGGCAGGGGTTCGTTCTGTTCGGGTTGACATCGGCCGTGGGGCTCGGGGAGGTGAGGTCCTACCGCGCTAAGCTTGGGGTCGTGCTCGCTGGAGTTCTAGGCGTGTTCGCCGTGAACGTCCTACGGATACTTGTGGTGGTGCTTCTGGGGTACTTCGTAAGCTACCAGTCAGCACTGATTTTCCACGATTATGGAGGAGCCGTGATGACCTTGGGTTGGCTGGTCGTTTTCTGGGGTCTTGTTTTTCGGCACGAGAAACAGACCTGATTCAGACTGCTAAGATCGGGTTCATCAGTTGTTCTCATCTCGTTGTCTTCCAAAGGTCTAAGCGATTTGTAGTAGGCCCAGGCAGACATCGGCAGCATAGTGGGAATGACGCAGGTGACCCAAATCGGGGCGGCCATCCCAATCGAAATTGAGACGCCTAACAATGCGAGCGAAGGACCCGTCATCAGGTACGCCCCGGAAAGGAGCTTCCCCGGGACGCCTCT
>Ga0187772_10001648_pt1 | contig 10731 bp, 7 predicted proteins | sample 0116_SJ02_MP15_2_FD_133137 | JGI IMG/M metagenome (GOLD analysis project Ga0187772, IMG submission 133137) | Tropical peat soil microbial communities from peatlands in Department of Meta, Colombia - 0116_SJ02_MP15_20_MG | ecosystem: Environmental > Terrestrial > Soil > Wetlands > Peat | place... | reverse complement strand
CTGATGTTCGCGTTCAATTCGTTCAGCCACGGCACGCAGGACCTATACCCGACATTTCTTGAAAAGAATCATGCGTTCTCATCAGGAACGGTCGGTCTAATCGGAGTCATCTATAACGTAGGCGCACTCGTGGGCGGAATCGTGTTCGGGGCGTGGTCAGAGCGAGTTGGGCGGCGGCGCGCAATTGTGGTTGCGGCGATACTGTCCGTACCGGCGATACCGCTTTGGGCGTACGGGCATTCCGTGGCGATGCTGGCGCTGGGCGGATTTGTGATGCAGTTCATGGTGCAGGGAGCCTGGGGAGTGATTCCCGCGCACCTGAACGAGGTATCGCCGCCGGCCGTACGAGCGACATTTCCCGGTTTTGCGTACCAGCTTGGAAATCTCTTAGCGTCACGGAATTCCGTGATTCAAGCTCGAATGGCCGAACAACACTACTTTGGCAACTACGCTCCCGTGCTCATGTGGACGGTGCTGATCGTAGCTGCGCTGGTGACCGTGGTTGCAGCGGCGGGCAAAGAGGCGAGGGGCGCTGACCTGTCTGTTTCCTAGGCTGAATTTACTGGTGACTATGATAAAATGACCATAGTCATGAGGAGTTAGCATGAAGAAAATCGCTGCCGGGAAGTTCAAAACACACTGCCTTGCGATCATGGACGAAGTTCAGGCCAAGCGGGAGACGATCGTAATCACGAAACGCGGCAAGCCCATCGCGAAATTGTCTCCGGTTGAAAAGGAGGCGGACGATATTTTTGGCTTTATGATCGGCAAAGGGTCTATCGTCGGGGATATCGTGTCTCCGCTTCCGCCCGAGGATTGGGGAAATCTTGCGTGGTAATACTCGACTCTCACGTACCCGCTTGGCTTGCCTTTGAACCGGGCCGAGTGTCTCGGGCCGCGCACGTAGCAATCGACGAAGCCCGAAGGACGGGAGCTGGAGTTGCTATATGTGACGTGACGATGCTCGAACTCGCGATGCTGGCAAGGAAAGGCAGACTCCGTTTGGACACCAGCCTTGAGGATTTCCTCGGCCAAGTTGAGTCCAAGTTTCGGGTTCTACCTATCACGGCTGAAGCTTGCGTTCGTGCGACGGCCCTCCCGCCTTCGTATCCGAACGATCCGGCTGATCGAATCATCGGTGCTACTGCGATTATCGAAGGACTACCGTTGGTCACGGCGGATCGCGCAATCCGACAATCCCACGCTCTTCGCACGATTTGGTAATCCTTCGCCCTCGTTGAAACGGTGTCGCGGAGTGCGTCCGAAACGGGTAAAATTGCATCTTTATCAGCGTAATCTCAAGGAGCACTCATGAGCGTCGCCTCCCCCGCAGGACCATCCGCTTCAACGATCTCCACAATTAAAGAGAAAGCACGCCGCCTTCGTATCCTCTCGGCGATGGCAACAACCGCTGCTGGTTCTGGCCATCCCACATCTTGCATGTCTGCTGCAGAGCTGGTTGCAGGGGCCTTTTTCTACGCCATGAAATTCGATCCCCAAAAGCCGAATTCGCCAGAGGGTGACCGCTTTGTGCTTTCAAAGGGTCATGCCGCACCGGTCTTGTACGCCGCGTTTGCGGAGGCAGGCGTGTTTCCCGTATCGCGTGTGATGACCCTGCGCCAATTTTCGAGCGAACTCGAAGGGCATCCGACTCCACGCGTACCCGGAGTTGATGCGGCCACTGGGTCCCTGGGACAGGGAGTTTCCGTGGGCGCTGGACTTGCGATTGGCGCTCGGCTGGATAAGAGCAACACGCGCGTTTATGCGCTCACCGGTGACGGTGAACTGGCGGAAGGCCAAATCTGGGAAGCCGCTGCGTTTGCGGGACACTACAAGCTGGACAATCTCACCGTGATCACCGATATCAACGCGCTCGGACAGAGCGAGTTTACGATGTACGAGCACGATATGGAGGTTTACCGGCGGAAGTTCGAAGCGCAGGGCTGGGCGACACAAGTGATCGACGGCCATGACGTGACCGCGGTGCTTGCGGCGTTCGATTGGGCCAAAGCTGCGAAAGGGCGGCCGCAAGCGATCATCGCCCGCACCGAAAAAGGCCACGGCTTCAGTGAAGTTGCAGGCAAGCAAGGCTGGCACGGCAAACCATTCCCGAAAGACATGCTGGAGCGAGCAATTAAGGAACTGGGCGGCCCGATCGACGTTCCACCCGATCCCGGCAAATCGTATGAGCGCAAATCGCTTCCCCACAGGCTGGCCGACTATCCTGCTCCGGGAGCGCCTGAATACGACCGGAGCAAACCGGTGGCGACCCGAGAGGCTTACGGCTACGCGCTGAAACGAATCGGCGCGGTGAATCCGGAACTGGTAGTGCTCTCCGGCGACGTGGACAATTCCACATTCTCAGAGATTTTCGCGAAGGCTGATCCCGACCGCTTCTTCCAGGCGTATATCGCCGAGCAAAATATGATCAGTGTCGCCGTGGGCCTTGCCGCTCGGGGCAAAACCGCGGTGGCGGACACGTTCGCCTGTTTTCAATCGCGCGCGTACGACGAGGTTCGCATGGCGGCGATCAGCCGCGCGAACATCAGTCTGTGCGGGTCACACTGCGGCATTTCGATTGGCGAGGACGGGCCCTCGCAGATGGCGCTGGAGGATATAGCGATGTTCCGGGCCGTGAATGGCTCGGTCGTGCTATATCCGAGCGATGCGGTTTCCGCCGAGCGGCTGACGGAGTGCATGACGCGCCGAGACGGAATAACGTATCTGCGCACCTCGCGGCCGAAAACTCCGATTCTGTATTCAAACGACGAGAAATTCCCGGTGCCAGGATTCAAAGTTTTGCGGCAGAGCGGTCAGGATGGCGTGACCGTGATTGGCGCGGGCGTGACTTTGCATGAGGCACTGAAGGCCGCGGATGAGCTAAAAGCCAAGGGCACGAACCTCCGGGTCGTTGACCTCTATTGCGTCAAGCCGATCGACGGGAAGGCGCTAGCGGAACAGATCAGGGCCACGGGTGGAAGGGTCGTCACAGTTGAAGATCATTGGCCAGAGGGCGGGATCAACGAGGCGGTGCTTTCGGCGCTGGCGGAGGCTGGATACGCGCCCACGAAGAGCCGAGGGCTCGCGGTCGAACGAATGCCTCACTCGGGTAAGCCCGAGGAACTCTTGGATGCGTTCGGGATCTCGGCGAGCCGTATCGTTGCTGCAGTGAACGATCTCGGTAACGGCTCACGATAGGCTGGCCCATCGAGCTGGCTGCACCGTTGCGGCACAACCGTTTCACACCGGGTATGCGCGCGGAAGATCAGCGACTGCCAAAGAATTAAATCGCTCGCAGTCCACGGGTTTTTGCAGTTTTTCGCCTTCTCTTTGGGTATGCAAATGCCAGTGACTTCGCACCCGTATGAGTGTGCCTGCCGAAGCCCCGCCGTACCGCGTCACGCCCGCCGTCAGACCAAAGCCTCGGTCCATTGAACGCCGCATTCGGTTGATGCAGTCGGGGACTCTGGGTGTCGCGGTTCTCCTGTTTTCCACCGCTTTGTATTTGGGCGTTACGTATCAGAGGAGACTAGCCACGTCCATTCAAGCGCTCCACGTGACAGGCGGGGAGAGCGAACGGCTAATCCGGCTAAACGTGGAGATGCGCGATTCGTCGCGGCAGATGTTGGCGTTACTGGTTGCATTCGCGGCGTATTCGGTGGCGGTCAACGCATGGTTCCGGCGCGCTCACCAGCGCTACATTTGGCAGCATCTAGATAACTTGAGCCAGTTGGTTGCGGAAGTTCGCAGCGGCAATCTGAACGTAACTGCGGAAATTCCCGACAGCATCGAGTTCGGTCCACTCATGGAAGCTTTTGTGGGAATGGCGGCGGAACTGGCCGAAACGCGCAGGTTCCTGGAGCAAAAGGTGGTGGAGCGGACCGCAAAGCTAGAGCTAGCGCAGAAAGAGGTCTTGCAGTCGGCGAAGCTTGCGTCTCTCGGACAGCTCGTTTCGGGAGTGGCGCACGAAATCAATAATCCGCTCACGTCGATTCTGGGTTTCAGTGAAGTGATCCTGAGCCAGATGGGCATGGACCCGTCCGTGGTGGTGCCTCTGCGGACGATTCGGGAGGAGGCGCTGCGTCTAAAGAACGTGGTGGCCAATCTGACGAGTTTTGCCCGTCGAGCGCCGCACCGCACGCAGCGGCTCGACCTGCGCACAGTCATCGACCGCCTGGTTGACCTGCGCGAGTATCATCTTCGCGCCGATAACATTAGCCTGCATGTGGCGAAGCCTGCCGATCCGGTGTGGGTGATTGCCGACCCCGACCAACTCTTGCAGGTGTTGCTGAATCTCTTGCTCAATTCGGAGCACGCGATCCGCCAGGGGCGTGATCGTGGGAATATATGGATCCAATGTCGAGCAGATGGGACTGTGGCCCGCCTGACGATTCGAGACAACGGCGCTGGTATGTCAGCGGAGGTCCGAGATCGAATCTTCGAACCATTTTTCACTACTAAGCCACCAGGTCAGGGAACAGGGCTCGGCCTTGCCGTTTCTCACGGCATCATTCAGCAGCATCAGGGAAGCATTTCCGTGGAAAGCGCGATGGGGGAGGGTACCTCGATCCAGATCGAGCTTCCGGTTTCGAGCGACAAGCCGGCTGCACCGCGAGCGACAAATGGTACGGTGAAACCTGGCGAATCCGCGCCACTGCTGCGCCACGCGCTGGTGATCGATGATGAGCAGGGGATCCTGGAAATGATCGGCGATGCTATGGAGAGAATGGGCGGCCGGGTCACTCTGCTTAGCGGATCAAGCGGCCTGGAGGCGGCCCTACAGCAGAATGAGTTCGATGTTGTCCTTTGCGATTTGAAGATGCCGGGAGTGAGCGGCCTCGAGGTCTACCGCCTGCTGAAGTCGAAGCGGCCCGATCTGGCGCGGCGCTTTTTGCTGATGACGGGGAATCTGGCCGATGCCAACGAGCACGGTGCGGAGCTTGCTTCCGTCCCAATCCTGCCAAAGCCGTTCACGCTGGCACGCTTGCGGGAAGCTGTCACACAACTCCTGACGAGATAACCGACCTCGGCTTGACTGCCGGGCACTCCATGAACTGCGGACCAGTTGCTGGAAAGGCGCGTGTGTGTGCTATGGTTCGGATGAAATCAGTTACAAACGGCGTAGGCATCGAGGCGCGACGTGGCGGAAAAACTCGTTCTTGTGGGATTGATTCCGGAAGTCATTGTGCTTGAAGCCGGTGATCAAGTGACTTGGCTTTCGAACGCGGGCAACCTGAAAATCGAGTTCGACCCCCAGCGTTGTCCGTTTTCGTCGAATGTCCTTCAAGCACCGCCGGGAGTGCGCTTGCAAAGCGGCACCGCGCGCCCAGGCCTTAATCCAGGGTCGTACCGATATCGCCTTTCGATCAATGATGCAGTCGTCGGCCACGGCGAAGTGGTCGTGCGCGGAAAACAAATGGGTTAGAGGATGCAGACCGGGAGCCCCGTGTCGGGGGCGTCAGCCTATTATGCCGTCTGAGGCAGTCCACTAGGAGTCTTAATCGCCAGCGGCTGCTGAGGACACCCGCTCCTGTGCCACAGAGTCCGCGAGAACGCGACGCAAGGGAGCAAGCGATGCTGCGGAAACCGGGCGTTCTCGCTGGACGGCGAGTTCGGCTACCTTCCGAGGAAAGTCGCGGCGACGATCAAGCCACAACCCGAACTCGGCCAGGAGGTCGCCTGCCATATTGGGGTCATCGCTGCGCTCAACACCCCAAAACCGGAGCTTTTCTTCATTCTTTTGTAGAGCCTGCAGCGACTCTTCCAACTTCTTCATCGCCCCGTTAAAAGACGAGGCAAGAAAGTACACGGGTAGCGTCCAGCCGCTGGAACCACTCCCAAACAGGGCACGAACACGGACGTTGTACTTGCCGTTCTGATTCTTCTCTATGGCGCAGCGATATTCATTCGCGGGCATATTCGTCCTCGGCTTGCGTCCCATCACTATTTCAAACTTGTTGGAACCGGACGTACGATGGGTCCCACCGTGGCGTACCACCGCGCTCACCCTTCGGGTCTTCGAACTGTTTGCCGGCATGGGAGTGCTCCTCAGAGTACGTTCTTTTCAATTCGAGCTGCTTCGGCCGGGAAGGCCCCCGATGAAAAAGCCCAAGCTAGGTTGGTCCCTAGGCTGGGCGCAACCCCGCTGGCGAATCGGGGCAAGCTGCGGATGCAAAGATTGTAGCCGAGCAGGCAGACTGGGGGCAAGTGCTCAGGTGAAATTTTGTAATCTATTTTATATCAGATACTTACGGTCTATCCAGCGCTGCTGAGGCGGCTTAAGACCTGTTGGTTAATGGTGAGCTTTCCTTCTTTTTTCAAGCGGTCCTCGAGAGCGGTTCGGAAGGCTGAGAAGGCAGCTTGCTGCTTGGATTGGAGTAATTGCTGTTGGATCTCCTGTTTCTGCTTTGCAAAGTCATCCATGTTGGCCTGTTCGTGGGCTACGATCTTGTAAACGACCCAATTACCGCTCACCAACTTGGGAGCGCTGACCTGCCCAACCGGCATTCCAAAGGCGACCTCGATTTGGTTCGCCGAGCCGATGTCGGGCACGTTGCCGGCGCGAGAGAACGGTTCGGAATTCTTTACATCAAGGCCGAGTGCCTTGGCCGCCTTGTCGAAAGGCGTGCCCCCCTGTGTCTGCTTGGTCAGATCCGCAGCCTTCGATTGCGCCAGTCCGACGGCCTTTTCCTGCTGATAATCGGCTAACACGCGGTCCCGGACTTCCTGGAGGGTAGCTTGATGGGCAGGCAAGATCTCCTTCGGAGTGATAATCGCGTACCCGGCGTCCGTATGGATGGGCATGCTTAGTTCGCCACGCTGTAGCTCGAAAAGGGCGCTTCGAATCTCCTGGGAAGCTCCCAATGCCCCAACGACATCGGTGTTTGAAACTGGAGGTGTAACGCTAATTTCGAGATTGAGCTTCTTGGCGACGTTTTCAAGGGGCTGGTGACTCGATTGCCGTATCACCGCGGCCATTTGATTTGACCGGTCATTCGCCTGTTGATTCGCTTGCTCGTCTGTCACGATAGGCAGAATCGAGTCCCGCACTTCTTCGAATGTCTTGGTATTGGCGGTCTGCTTGTCCAGCACCTTGATAATGTGAAAGCCGTACTGGGTCTTCACAAGGTCTGAAATCGCGCCTTTCGGCAGATTAAACGCTGCTTGCTGGAACTCCGGGACAGTCTGGCCCTCCACGATCCAGCCGAGATCGCCCCCTTTTGGCTTGGAAGCGTCATCCTCTGAGTACTTCTTCGCCAAATCCTCGAAGTTCGCGCCCTTTTTGGCTTGATTAAGAACGTCCTGAGCCTTCTTTTGGATTTCGGCGATTTCGGCATCGGTCTTTCCGACAGTTTTGAAGAGGATATGTTCGACATGGACGCTGTTCTGGACCTTATAGTCGTCAATGTGACTGTCGTAATAGGCGCGCAACGCATCATCCGAAGGATGCAATTGGGCGCGCAACTTCGCCAAATCGAGGAGGACGTACTGCGCGGATCGTTTCTCTGGAATCTGGTATTTCGTCTGATTCTGCTTGAAGTATCCGGCTAGTTCGTCGTCGGTGGGGTGGATCGTCGAAGCAATGTCCGCTGGCTTGATGAGCGCGTACTGGATGGTGACCTTTTCGTTGCGGCGCTTGAACTCCTGCTCAAGCTCCGCAGAGCTGACGCTGATTCCATCGGTGACGAGGTGGTTGAACTTCTCTGCGAGCATGCCCTCGCGCAAGGCCGCCTCGAACTCCGGTACGGACATGCCGGTCTGTTGCACTTGCATAATGTATTGGTCCTTCAGCCACGTTTCGCCAGAGAATGCAGACGGGATGATCTCGCGGATCCGGTCGCGCTCTTCATCCGGCGTAATGCTGATGGAGAGGCGGTTGGCTTCATATTCTAGGGCGCGGTCGAAAACCATTTGATCTACCACTTGCTTCACGTATAAGCCCCGCATCATGGGAGGGAGCGCTTGCCCGCGGGTCATCTGGCTCACTTGGCGCTGGACATCCGCTGCCGAAATCGCAGCGCCCCCGACGCTGGCGACCGCGTCAGGACTGGTCGTATCGTTCGATCCGCTCATTAATCCAGGGATCAGAGTGATGACCATGCTGAGGCAGATCAGGACGAGAATGACGGTCATCGAGATCTTGATCCAACGATTGCGGTCCAGGTCGCGCTGCTGAATGCTTTTCAACATAACTCTACGAGCCCTTTCACTGACTCTCGAAACAAGCAATTATAGAAGAGTCTACTCAAGCGCTCAATCACAATCGGGGCGAGCCTTGATGGTATTATCTCGCGCTGTTATTTCGAGGGGATGAACTCATGCATCTGAAAGCTCGGATTGCAGGTCTGATCTGTGTTTTTACGAGTTTGGCGCTTCCTGCCGCCGCGCAAGATTCGCCTCGTACAGTGAGATATGAGCCCACTTATGCAACTGTGAAGTTTGCATTCGGGCCCGGTGACCCCGTCGCCCGTGTAGCGCCGGGCGACATTCTCGAAACGGATACGCTCAATTGTGTCGACGACTGCGCCGGGATCCCACCTGACAAGCTCGAGTTCGCCAAGAACTCGAACTTGCTGACCGGCCCTTTTTATATTGAGGGGGCTTCCCCGGGCGACACGCTCGCCATCGATTTCCTCGAAATGCATCCGAACGGCGACGGCGAAGGAACCATTGCGCCCGGATTTGGCGCCATCAATTCAACCAACTACACACCGATGCTGAATCCAGACCTGCCGCGGAGGAATTGGGCATATCCGATTGACCGCGCAAGCAACACGGCGACTTTCACGGCTCACGACGGCGGCTTCTCGGTGAAAATCCCCATGCACCCGTTTCTTGGTTGCGTGGGCGTGGCCCCAGCACTCGGCGAGACACGAGATTCCCTGGTGCCGGCCGAATTCGGCGGCAATATGGACGCGTCTGAATCCAGCGTGGGAAACACTCTGTATCTGCCCGTGAATGTTGCTGGGGCGCTCGTGTACGTCGGCGACGGTCATGCGGCTATGGGCGACGGTGAAATCGGCGGCACTGCCATCGAAGTTCCCATGCATGTGCGGATGCGCTTCCAGGTTATCAAAAATCATAGAATTGACTGGCCGCGCTGGGAAAACCAAAACGAACTTATGGCAGCGGGCATTTACCGACCGCTGGACGATTGCCTGCGCATCGCCTTCACCCAGCTAGTCGGATGGATCCATGACGATTACGGTTTGTCTGAACTTGATGCCTACGAGCTGCTTTCAAAAGTGGCGACGATTCATCTTGCAGAGATGGTCGATCCGAATTATGTCGTTGTAGCGAAGATCGACAAGAAATTCCTGCCGGCCAAACGACATTGACCGGACGTCCAGACCTCGCAGAATTCAGATGACAGGCAGATGCGCAGCGCGGCACAACACTCGATTCGATTGACATAAGAGCACTACTCTCCGATAATCGGGCCGTCGGTGGTGGATTCTCCAGCGTTCCGACGCCGAAGATAACAGAACAGCCCGACGAAAGCCGGCACGTACCTTTGATCGAGTTCAAGTGAATCATCCTTGAGTTGGCTTTACACATTCGCCCTCTGGCTCGCGCCCGCCGCGAATCCGGTCACGGACTATTGGCGCCGCAACATTGACCCCCTGAAGAATCCGTTTCGCGGTCTTTATCAGCTAAATTCTTTCGACCTTGCCGTTATGCTCCCGTATTTCTTTGTAATGGTGATTCTTGCGGCGTACGGCATTCATCGTTACACACTTGTGTACAACTTCTTCAAAAACCGGCGCAACGTTGCCGGTCCGCCTCCACAGATCGCGGCGTGGCCAAGAGTCACAGTTCAGCTTCCGATTTACAACGAACGATATGTCACCGAGCGGCTGATCGATGCTGTGGCGCAATTCGATTATCCTCGCGAACTGCTCGATATTCAGGTGCTGGACGATTCGACCGATGAAACGCAAACAGTTGCGCGAGATTGCGTCGAGCGCTATCGCGGACTCGGGCTGCCGATCAGTTACATGCATCGCGATAACCGCGAGGGATTCAAGGCTGGCGCCTTACAAGAGGGATTGAAGTCGGCGAATGGAGAACTGATCGCAATTTTCGACGCAGATTTTATTCCGCCGTCGGATTTTCTACGGCGTACCGTGCCGTACTTCGCGGACGCGAAGCTGGCGATGGTGCAAACGCGGTGGACGTACGTCAACCGGGACTATTCGGCGCTGACAGAAGTGGAAGCAATTCTTCTGGATGGGCATTTCGCGATCGAGCACTCGTCTCGTTTCCGCAGCGGCTTGTTTTTCAATTTCAACGGTACGGCCGGCATCTGGCGCCGCAACGCGATCGAAGACGCCGGCGGCTGGCAACACGATACGCTTACGGAGGACACGGATCTCTCGTACCGCGCGCAACTTCGCGGCTGGCATTTCCTGTATCTCCCTGAAATTGAGTGCCCGTCCGAATTACCCGTTGAGATGAACGCGTTCAAATCGCAGCAGGCGCGCTGGGCCAAAGGGCTGATGCAGACGGCGAAGAAAATTCTGCCGCGCGTTTTGCGTTCCGACGTGCCCGCGGCGGTGAAAGCCGAAGCTGTGTTTCACCTGACGGCGAACATCAGCTATCCGTTGATGGTTTTTATGTCCATCATTCTGCTACCGGCGATGATCGTGAGGTTCTATCAGGGTTGGTTTCAGGTGCTCATCATCGACCTGCCGCTGTTCCTCGCGTCGACGTGCTCGGTCTCGTCATTCT
>Ga0187772_10001647_pt1 | contig 10735 bp, 8 predicted proteins | sample 0116_SJ02_MP15_2_FD_133137 | JGI IMG/M metagenome (GOLD analysis project Ga0187772, IMG submission 133137) | Tropical peat soil microbial communities from peatlands in Department of Meta, Colombia - 0116_SJ02_MP15_20_MG | ecosystem: Environmental > Terrestrial > Soil > Wetlands > Peat | place... | reverse complement strand
GAAGGAAAGCGATGTGCCAGCAGGAAATGAGTGGCTGGGCGCGATCGAGATGGAATGCCTGCAGAGTTTTCGTTTTGCCAAGCGGCGTACTGATTGGCGGCTGGGACGGTGGACTGCGAAACACGCTCTCGCCGCCTGCCTTGATGCACCCAGTGATCTTGTCGCCATGGCGGACATTGAAATACTCGCCGCCGAGTCCGGTGCGCCGGAAGTTTTCCGTCGCGGGCAGAAGATCGATGTCGGCATTTCGCTGAGCCACCGCGCGGGCGTCGCGCTATGTTGCCTGTCTCGCGATGGGAGCGGGATTGGCTGTGATCTCGAAGCTGTTGAGGCTCGCAGCGATGCCTTCATAGCGGACTATTTCACCGCTGCGGAGCGGGCACTCATTCAGCGAGCTTCGAAGAAGGATCGATTTGTAATTGTGACTCTGCTGTGGAGCGCGAAGGAAAGCGCGCTCAAGGCGATGCAGGTCGGACTTAGAGCCGACACGAACGACCTGGAAGTTCAGCCGGTCGATGATCCGGCGGCGGACCATGATAGCCCATGGCCTGCGGTTCCCGGGAGGCTCACGCGATCCGCGACATGCGATGTCGAACCTGCGGACTGGCGGCCGATCGAGGTCGTCGCCACAGAGGGCGCCGTCTTTCGCGGCTGGTGGCGGGAAGCCGACGGCATGGTGCGAACTCTGCTCTCCCTCACGCAATGAACGTTTCTGGATTCTTCCTTTCCTGCGATTCTTGGCTGGAGCTTCTTGATCCTTCGGTAGAGGAGCCCGTGCGTTGGTGGGCTCCAGGCTCGCTCCAAGGCTCTGCTAGATGGAAACTCACATGCAGTCCTGCCCTCTTAGTCGCAATCCCGCGGGTATAATCAGTTATTAGAAACTCTCCAATCAGGATTGGTCCGATCATGACTTCGGCAAATGGAAATGGCAGTAATGGAAACGGTGCCGGCGGCGATTACAGCGTGCCGAAACCGCGCGCGGAGTGGCTGGCGCGCCGCAAACGAGAGAATACGAGCGGTAACTTCTCGCAGATGCACTACGCTCGCCAAGGCGTGGACACGGAAGAGATGGGATACGTCGCCCACCGCGAAAAGCTGGCGCCGGAACTGGTCCGCGACGAAGTTGCGCGGGGACGGATGATCATTCCCGCCAACGTCAACCATCCGGAATTGGAGCCGATGGCGATCGGCGTAGCTTCCCTTTGCAAAATCAATGCGAACATTGGCAACTCAGCAGTCACGTCGGAGATCAACGAAGAACTTAAAAAGCTGCACACTGCGGTTCATTACGGCGCCGACACGGTTATGGATCTTTCCACCGGCGGCAACATTCACGAGATTCGCGAGGCGATTCTGCGCCACTCGCCCGTGCCCATCGGCACCGTTCCAATTTACGAAGCGATCGCGCGCGTGAAGCGCGTCGAAGATCTCAACGCCGAGGTCATGCTTGAAGTGATCGAGGAGCAGGCCGCGCAGGGCGTCGATTACATGACGATTCATGCGGGTGTGCTGATTCAGTATCTGCCGATGATTTCCAAGCGCATCACCGGGATCGTAAGCCGCGGCGGCGCGATCCTGGCGCAATGGATGGCGTATAACCACAAACAGAATTTTCTCTACGAACGCTTCGACGATATCTGCAAAATCTTCAAAAAGTACGACGTCAGTTTTTCGCTGGGCGACGGACTGCGGCCCGGTTGTGTCGCCGACGCCAGCGACCAAGCCCAGTTCGCCGAACTGCGCACGCTCGGCGAACTCACCAAGAAAGCCTGGGAGCACGATGTGCAGGTCATGATCGAAGGACCTGGGCACGTTTCCATGGACAAGATCAAGGAGCAGGTCGACAAGGAAGTGGAATACTGCTACGAAGCGCCATTCTACACTCTGGGTCCGCTCGTAACGGACATCGCTCCCGGCTATGACCACATCACGTCGGCCATCGGTGCAGCCATGATCGGCTGGTATGGCGCGGCGATGCTCTGCTACGTGACACCAAAAGAACACCTCGGCCTCCCAAATGAGAAGGATGTGAAAGACGGCATCATCGCCTACAAGATTTCTGCGCATGCTGCCGACATCGCACGCGGACGGCCGGGGGCGCGCGACCGTGACGACGCCCTCAGCTACGCCCGCTACAAGTTTGACTGGGAAAAGCAGTTCGCGCTGTCGCTCGACCCGGAAACAGCCCGCGCGATGCACGACGAAACCCTCCCCGACGATTACTACAAGGAAGCGGCGTTCTGCTCGATGTGCGGCCCGAAATTCTGCTCGATGAATTACTCGTCGAAGGTAGACGAGTACAACAAGCAGGTCCACGGCATTGAGAAGAAGGACTATTCAGAGCTGGTCGAGAAGCTGGTGACGCTGAAGTAGGCTGAGCCCTCCGGAACTTTGCGCGCCCCACGGATCTCAGACGTCGTTCCATCGAACGACCATTGACTTTCTCCCAGGGTGTACACTGCCTTCGCTTGGGACAGCAAGATCAAAGTCCCGAGCACCAATCTAGCGAGGATCAACAATGAACATCAAATTGGGGCCAGTCTTCGCAGTCGTGTGTGCAGTGGCGATGTCCGCATTGTGCGTCGCGCCGGCATCGGCCCAATCGCAGGAAGTGAAAGAAAAACCGCGCATGTATACATATGTCGCGTTCTGGACGATTGCCCGGCCGCAGTGGGCCGACGAGGAAAAGGCGGTCGCCGCGGAAGAGAAATTCATGGAGAAGGGAGTCGCCGACGGACAGCTTGTGGCCTATGGCGACGACAAGAATCTGATTCATCAGATCGATGGCGCTACCCACGATACGTGGTTTTCGGCGATGTCGATGGCCGGCCTTTTCAACGTTCTCGACGGAGTCTACAAGTCGGGCATGCCGACCGGCCCGGTGCAGGCGGGTGCCGCCAAACACTGGGATAGCGTTTTCGTGAGCCGCTATTACAACTGGCATGCCGGGTCATGGAAGGAAGTCTATTCCGGAGTGGCCAACTACAAACTGAAGGCCGACGCACCCAACGATGCGATCGACCTATTGAGCAAGAACCTGTTCGTACCGGTGATGGAGAAACTGCTCGCCGAGGGAGCGATTCACGAGTACGAGGTCGACACCGAGGCTATTCACACGGATAATCCGGGAAATTTCTGGGTCGCGTACATAGCGGCAAACGCCGAGGGGCTGGATAAGGTTCAAGCCGCGGTGCGCGATGCCGTTCGGGCGAATCCGCTAAGCGGACCGGCCTTTGGCTCCATGGTTGACTTCAACGAGCACCGCGATTACCTGTCGCGCACGAATGCGACCTACAAATAAATAATCTAGTCGTGTGAGGAGAAATCCCATCCTGTCGACTAGGCGGCGGGATGGGATGGTTTGAGGGACGTCACTTCTATTCCAGAGTAATATCACCCACGCCGACGTGCGCCCGCAATTCGTACTTTCCGTCCCCTCGATATTTCAGTTCCTTGCCCAGCCAGCCGCTGGTTTCGCCATAGCCGTCGCTGTTAAGGTCGCCAATGCCGGTGCTGGCGCGCACCAGATGGTAGCTGGAATTCCCTTTCGCAATGCGGATGTCGCCAACACCTAACTGAAGATCCTTGTCGCCCTCAATGTCGTCGACCGTAAGGTCTCCGACTTTCTCGTGCACGTCGAGATTCGTATTCGCGGGCACTTCGATCTCGACGTCGAATTGTGTATTCGAGCTGGGTGCGTGGAACTCGATGGTGGCATCGTTGCCGCGCACATCGAAATCGACTCGGGCTTCCTTGACGTTGCGCTCGCGATGAGATTTGACCGTATAGGTCAGGCGGAGCTTGTCTGAATCCCCGCGCTTGATGTGCATGTCGCCGACACTCATGTGAACGTGCAGCATTCCGCCGGCAGCGAACTCGCGGCTGTCATTGCGTGTTTCCTGGTAGTGCCAGTCCCTATTGGCGCCGCGCGCGACGCACAAAGGAAAGAGAAGGAGACCCAGCAGAACTGCCTTGTGCAGTGAACGTAGAGAGGACCGATAGCTTCCGGACATGGAACACCTCCCGCGCACAACCGCGCCTGTTTATGGTACGGAACCAGAGGGGCTACGGTTCCGCGCAATTCTGGAGCGCCCATTAGCTTTGGAAGTCGGCGATCCCATCCCACACCAGTTGGACGGCGATGGCAAGGATCAGAAAGCCGAAAATCTTGTTGATGGCGCCGACGGCGCCGGGGCCGAGGCGGCGCACCAGCGGACCGCCGAGGCAAAAGAAAAGCGATACGCTGACGGCGATGGCGGCGACGCCGATCACCATGCCGATGTAGGCGGCGGCGTTGTCGACATGCGCTGCCAGCGCCATGACCACCCCGATCGCGCCAGGACCGGACATCAATGGCATAGCCAGGGGCGTCAGCGAAATGTCTTCCTTGTTTTCTGCCTCGTGGCTCTCCGCCGGCGAAATGCGGGCCGTCGACGTAACCATTCCCCAAGCCGTGTTGGCGACGATCAACCCGCCTGCAATCTTCAGGACGGGCAGCGAGATGCCGAAGAAGTAGAGCACGAAACGACCAAAAAACAGAAACGTTACAAGAATGAGAAATACCCACATGCCGGTCTTGAGGGCGGTCTGGGAGCGCTCCCGGGCAGTCCAGGAAGAGGTCATAGTGAAGAAGATAGGAACGCCGCCGAATGGATCGACGATCGGGAACAAGGCAAGGAACGTTGCCGCTGCCGAGGCCGGCAGTGTGCGCAGGAAATGTCCGAGAGCGTGAGCGGAAGACATAGGTTATCGATACACCTCCAGGGCCTTCACCGCGCGCTCGATTGCCGCCGCAAGGGCAGCCAGTTGCTGGCGCGCCCGTTCGCTATCGCCTTTGTCGAGCGCCTCATTGACGCCGGGAATCACGACTGCCGAGTAGCCGGTATATTCTCCCGGCGCATAGATAGCGTGGCGATACCACGGCCGGTGCGGCAATCCCTGTGGTTCAAGGAAAGCCCGTTCGCCGTTGCGGAGTGCCTGGTTCAGGCGAGCGACGTCCCGTGGCGGATTTTTCTGCTTTGCCAGAATCTTCGAGCCCGCGCTCTGAAAGTGGCGAGCTGCGGTGTTGACCGCATCGAAGTCAAGTACATGGGCGCCGAATTTTCGCTCAGCGCGCTTTTGGGCCGCCTCGAGATACTCGAAAAGCTCCTTGCCGTAGTCTTCGTAGTCATACGGAAGCACGTCTGCGTCGGCCATGCGTAGAGCCTCGAGGCCAAGAATGCGAGCCATCTCCTGCTCGTACACGAAGTCGGGATCGGCAAACTTCTTGAACCACGTGAAGTCGTCAAACGTGGAGTGGTACACACCATAGGGACCACTCGAAGTGATGTCGGACGACGGCACTCCCAGATGCTGGAGGAAGGCCGTGTAATCGGAGCCGCTGCCGAGATCTCCCACGGGGACGTCGGCGCTCTGCGCCGCCGGAACCCGCCGGGTGTCGCCGATCGCCTCCGCTGGAGTTTGTAGCGTGGGGCCTTCGGGCTGCGCGGCTTTCTGCCAGGCTTCGTAGACGGTCCCACCTTTCGGACTTGAGACAACCTTAGTAATGTCGCGCAGAAATTGTTTTAGGCTGGGTACGGCGGACGCACCGAACTTGGGGCCGGTGACGGCAACATCGACGTTGAAGTAGGCGGCCGCGTTCGCGAGTTCCGACTCGTGCTGCTCCACCCATTCGGTCGAGCCGATCAGGCCTTCCTCTTCTCCGTCCCAAGTGCAGAACACAAGCGTGCGCTTCGGCTTCCAGCCTGACCGCAGCAGGCCGCCGATTCCGTGCACAGTCTCGAGCATTGCCGCTGTTCCGCTGTTCGGGTCCACCGCACCGTAGACCCAGGCGTCGCGATGATTTCCGGCCACCACCCACTCATCGGGCAACTCGCTGCCGCGAATTCGGCCGACGACATCCCAGAGCGTGCGGAATTGATAGTCCTGCTTGAGATGCATTTTCACTCGCGCCGGCCCCGGCCCAACGTGATAGGTGAACGGGAGGGCGCCCTGCCACTCGCGCGGAGAATCTGGCCCGCGAAGATTCTGGAGAATCGGCCACGCGTCGTGATAGGAGAGCGGCGTCGAAGGGATTTTCGGCATTTGCGCCGATTGATCCGGCGAAATGCGCTTCGAGTTGGGTAGCGATGGAAGGGACGCAATGCCGGGCGTCGTCGGATCGCCGGGGAACTCGAACATATAACCAACGGAACCGCGTTGCACCGCAGTATCCGGCCGCCACGGGCCTTCGGGATATTTGTCGCCGCGGCGCCATCCATCATCGGCGGGATCGGAATAGATGATCACTCCTGCCGCGCCGCGCTCCTGCGCCACGAAAACTTTCACCCCACGAAAATTCTGCCCGTAGCGCACGAGGACGATCTTTCCGCGGACGTCGACTTTGAGTTTTTCGAGCTTGTCGAAATCGTCGGGCGTTCCGTAGTTGGCATAAACCACGTCGGCCTCGACATCGCCGGAAGGGGACATGCCGTTGAAGGGCATGACGATGCGGGGGTCGTCATCATAGGGATCGCCGTCAACGTGCTCGCGGGTGGGGCCATGCATTTCGACACCCGAAGGAGCGGTCATGTCGACGCTGATCTCGGAGGGATAATTCATCCATACTTTGTATTCGTCGATCTCCGTATCGAGCCCGGCCTCGCGAAATTTCTGGGCGACGTAGTCCGCAGTGTCTTTGTCTTCGATGGTCCCCGCCATGTGCGGAGCCTTGGTTAAAATCCGGAGATGTTCTTCGGCAAGCTTGGGATCGGGGACTGCCAAAAAGCGCGACTCAATTGCGGATTCGGCAGCCGAGTCGCGAAAACCGAAGATGGAGTAGGGGGCTGAACCGTTGTCCCCGGCCGTCGTTGGAGATGTAGATAGCAAAAGGGCGGAGAGAAATACGCCAAGAGTCAGTTTCATGGGGCTCCCGGAAGGAAGTAGTAAGGTAGCACAGCCGGGCTTCGCACGGTCGTACGCAACTACTACCGAACCTGCCCCGTCCCGATGATTTCGTATTTCGAGGAAGTCAGCTCCGCCAGCGCGAACGGACCGCGGCAGTGAAGTTTCTGCGTGCTGATCCCCATTTCCGCACCGAAGCCGAATTCGCCTCCGTCGGTGAAGCGAGTTGACGCGTTCCAGTAGACCGCCGCCGAATCGACCTCATGCAGGAAGCGGCGCGCATTCGTTTCGCTGTTCGTGACGATGGCGTCAGAGTGCTTCGTTGAGTACTTGTTGATGTGCGCGATGGCGGCATCAACGCTCCTTACTACGCCCACCGCGATGCGCAGTTCGAGGTATTCCTCGTACCAGTCCTGCTCCGCTGCCACAGTGATCTTCAAACCGTCGGCGAGAATGCGGGATCTCTCGTCACCGCGCACTTCCACTCCGCAGTCAATCAGCTTTCCGACAATCCGCGGGACGTATTCGGCAGCAATCTGCTCATGCACTAGCAATTTCTCGGCCGCATTGCAGACTGATGGGCGCTGGGTTTTCGCATTGATCACGATGCGGTCGGCCATATCAAAATCGGCAGACTCGTCCACGAAGATATGGCAATTCCCTGCCCCGGTCTCGATCACTGGAACAACAGAGTTGTCGACGACGTATGAGATTAGGCTGACGCCGCCGCGCGGAACGATCACATCGACAAGGCCGCGGGCTTTGATCAGATCGTGCACCGACTGCCGGGTGCTCGAATCAAGCAGCTCGACCGCCCCCTCCGGCATGCCCGGAACTGCGGTCATCAGCTCGACGAGGCATTGGTTCGTTTGCGCGGACTCCTTGCCGCCGCGCAGAACTATCGCATTGCCAGCTTTGAGCGCAAGCGCGGCAGTATCAACGGTGACGTTCGGGCGTGACTCGTAAATGATTCCCACCACTCCCAGAGGTACGCGCACTTTGCGGATGCTCAGCCCGTTCGGCCTCGTCCACTCCGCCAGCACTTCACCGACGGGGTCGGGCAAAGCGACCACCTCGCGAACGCTCTGCGCCATCTCTTTGATGCGGGCAGGAGTGAGCGTCAGGCGATCGCGCATCGCGCCCTGCAAACTGGAATTCTCAGCGTCGTGGAGATTTGCCGCCAGAATCTTCTTCTCGCTGGCTTCGATTGCGTTCGCGATAGCGAGCAGGAGCGTGTTCTTTTCTTGAGTCGAAAGCTTTACTAGTTGCGCGGAAGCAGCGCGAGCACGTAACAGCTTTTCCCGCGTCGGAACGGATTGGACGAAAGTCGCAGACATCAGCTTTTCCTGCTGGGCGGGAAATACGTTCCAATCCTGCGTTCCAAACCCCAGCGGATCGCTTGTGGATGTCGACCATTGACGATGGCCACATGCACGCCGGCCTCGCTGGCGAGCTTGGCGGCACGCAATTTGGAAATCATTCCACCGCGGCCCAATGCACTTTTGCCATTGCATTGAGCCTCCAGCGCCGGCGTTAATTTGCGAATCACCCGCTGCAGGCGCGGCTTGCGGCGGCCATCAGGGATCATGAATCCATTGACATTGGTGAGCAGTAGAAGCCAGTCCGCTTTTACGGTCGTCGCCAGCAGAGAACTCAACTCGTCGTTGTCACCAAATGCCCCTTCGAGTTCGCGCACCGAGACGCTGTCATTCTCGTTGACGATCGGCACGACGCCCATCGCAAGCAGCTCAGCCAGCGTGTTTTGCAGATTGCGGTACCGTACGGCGGAAGTGAAATCATCGCTCGACAGCAACAACTGCGCAACGACTTTCTTGCCGAAAAAGAGACGCTCGTAGGTGTGCATCAGGCGGCTTTGGCCGACGGCGGCGCAGGCCTGCATGCGCGATACTTTGCCCGGCCGCTTGCCGATTCCCAGGCCCGACATGCCGGCCGCGATGGCGCCCGAAGTGACGATCAGGTATTCGTTGTGCGCTAGATCAAATTGATCGACCATGCCGCGCAATAGCTGCGCATCGATTCGCCCTTCCGGGGCAATCAGGCTTGTGCCGACTTTGATCACCACTCGCATTTTTGTGCTTCGGTCGATCCTCATGCCGCCGCTAGAAACTAAGCAGCCCTTGATAGGCTGACGGTGGCGACAACATCTCTATCCTGCCGTTAGAATGATTTCCTGGCAAGTCAAAGACCCGCGCCTGATTCTGACTTTATGCCCGCTTCGAACGCGACCAGCCGCTTTTCGGATCGAGTCGAAAATTATGTTCGCTATCGGCCGGGTTATCCGGGCGACGTGTTGCGAGTGTTGAAGGAAAACTGCAGCCTGCAGCCACACCACGTCATTGCGGACGTGGCCTCGGGAACTGGCATCTGGACACGAATGCTGCTTGAAAACGGCAGCCGTGTCTTCGGAGTTGAGCCGAACGCTGAGATGCGTCAAGCAGGAGAGCGACTGCTGGCGGGTTTCGCTCGATTCACCAGCATTGACGGAACGGCGGAAACGACCACATTGCCGGATGCGAGCGTCGATTTTGTGACCGCAGCTCAGGCCGCGCACTGGTTCGATCGGAAGCGCGCACGGCGAGAGTTCGTGAGAATTCTGCGCCCCATTGGATGGTTGGTTCTGCTTTGGAATGAGCGCATTACCGATTCAACGCCTTTTCTCCGCGCGTATGAACAACTGCTGATCGGGTATGGCACGGATTACGGAGAGGTGCGGCATGAGCGGACGACCGATGCAGTAAATGAATTCTTTGATCCTGCGCCATATAAAGAGCGCACGTTCGATATGCGGCAAGAGTTCGACTATGCCGGACTCGAAGGCAGGCTTCTCTCGTCCTCCTATGCCCCCGGGCCGGGACATTCCAAGTATGAGCCGATGCTCCGCGAGTTGAAAGCGATTTTCGTGGAGAACGCCGTCGCCGGGAGAGTCGCCTTCGATTACAAGACACGCGTGTATCTAGGACAGCTAAAGTAGACGAAAAGCAAACATGCCAACGAAATCGACAAGGGGAAAGGCGAAAGCGAAGAAAAAGGCTGCCGAGAAGTCGTTTCATATGACGCCGGAAGAATTCCGCCGTCATGGCCATGCCGTGGTCGATTGGATCGCCGACTACCAGTCGCGCGTGGAGTCGTTCCCGGTGCTGTCGCGGGCGAAGCCTGGAGAAATACGCGCCAGTTTGCCCAAGAACCCTCCGGCGCAGGGCGAGCCGTTTGACTCGTTGCTCAAAGATGTGGACCGACTGATTCTCCCGGGAGTCACGCACTGGCAGTCGCCGAATTTTTTCGGCTACTTCACCTGCAATGCCTCAGGGCCCGGGATTCTTGGCGATCTGATTTCTTCGGGACTCGGCGTGCAAGGCATGCTGTGGTCGACGAGCCCGGCCTGCACCGAACTGGAAACGCACGTCATGGATTGGCTGGTCAGAATGCTCGGGCTGCCGGACAAGTTTCTCTCGTCAACGAGCGGAGGGGGAGTCATTCAGGACACTGCATCGAGTGCGGCCCTTTGTGCGCTGCTGGCCGGGCGAGAACGCGCCACAAATTACGCGACCAACAAGAAAGGATGCGATGGGCGGGTGGTCGTCTATGCTTCGACGCAGGCCCATTCGTCGCTCGAGAAGGCGGCCATGATTGCCGGGATCGGGACTGAGAATCTACGGCTGATCGAGGTCGATGAGAATTTCGCCATGCGTCCCGATGCCCTGGCGCAGCAGATCGAGACAGACAAACGGGCCGGGAAGATTCCTTGCTTTGTGTGTGCGACGATTGGCACGACTTCGTCAAACGCTATGGATCCGGTTGCTGCGATTGGCGAGGTTTGCCGCCGGCACAATCT
>Ga0187772_10001646_pt1 | contig 10736 bp, 11 predicted proteins | sample 0116_SJ02_MP15_2_FD_133137 | JGI IMG/M metagenome (GOLD analysis project Ga0187772, IMG submission 133137) | Tropical peat soil microbial communities from peatlands in Department of Meta, Colombia - 0116_SJ02_MP15_20_MG | ecosystem: Environmental > Terrestrial > Soil > Wetlands > Peat | place... | reverse complement strand
GGCGCAGACTAGAGGTTTAGATTGGAATACAAGTGGAAGGCGCTGTCGGTCACATCGATAGGCGCCCTGATGGCGGCGGTGGACAGCACGGTGGTCTTGCTCGCCCTGTTCCCCATGGCGGCGGACCTGCACTCCGACTTCGTGACCATGATCTGGGTGATCATAGCGTACCTGGTCGTGAACACGGCGCTCGTGCTGAGCCTTGGAAGGCTCGCCGACATGTACGGGAGGAAGCTCCTCTACAACGTGGGCTTCGTGGTATTCACGATCGGGTCCGCTCTTTCCGGGTTCGCACCGACCGGGCTCTCCCTCGTCGCGTTCAGGGTGGTCCAGGGGACGGGCGCGGCGCTACTGACGTCGAACTCGTTCGCGATACTTTCCGAGGCTTTCCCTAGGAACGAGACGGGCAGAGCCTTCGGGCTGATGTCCATCGTGTGGGGGCTCGGGAACGTGGTCGGCGTGATCCTCGGCGGGGTCATCATAACCTACACCACCTGGCGATGGATATTCCTGATCAACGTCCCGATCGGCATCGCCGGGACCGTGTGGGCGTACAAGACCCTCAGAACCATCCTCCCCCCGAAGGGGCAGCGCGGTTCCTTCGACCTGCCCGCGGCCGTCGCGTTCACTGGTGGGTTGCTCTCCCTCCTGCTGGGGGTGACGTGGGGCCTGCTCTATTCCTGGACCGACGCCACCACCATCGTTTCTCTCGCACTCGCGCCGGTCATCTTCGTGGTTTTCATAACCTGGGAGGCAAGATACAGCAAGAGCCCCATCCTGGACTTCGATTTCTTCAGGAACAGGGTCTTCGCCTTCTCGATAACCGCGGCGCTTCTGCAGTTCCTGGCGGTCTTCAGCGTGAACGTCCTTCTGATATTCTATCTGGAGGGCATCGAAGGACTCTCCGCGCTCGAGTCGGCCTACCTGATCATCCCATTCGCCCTCGCCGCCGCCGTGGTGGGACCTGTCGGGGGGATCCTGACTGACAGGTTCGGCTTCAGGAGGATCTCGATCCTCGGCCTTATCGTGGGGGCGGCTTCCCTCTTCCTGTTCAGCCAGCTGACGGTGAACTCGACTCTGTTCCAGATCGGCCTCATCGAGACCCTGTCGGGGGTCGGGCTGGCCCTCTTCTGGCCGGCGAACACTTCCGCCATAATGTCGTCGACCCCACCGGCGAAGTACGGCGTCGGGTCGGGGACGATGAACACCTTCAGGAACACCGGAGGGATCCTGAGCTTCGCGCTGTCCCTCACGGCTGCGACTTCGGTGATTCCAGCTAGGGTGGTCTACCAGCTGTTCGTGGGGAACCTTTCGGGCAAGCTTCCGGCGGCCCTCGCCACCTCCTACCTCTCAGGCCAGAGCTTCGCCTTCGAGATATCAGCCGTTCTACTTGTCCTGGCCCTCGTCTTCATCGCGCTGACGAAGCCCGGGGAGCGCCACATCACGTCTGCGGAACCGATTCCCTGACGAGGTTCCTATTCAGGGACCAGAGGGTAGAGGAGGGACTGGATTACCGACTCGGCGGCCGCTTCGGGTGTTATCTCCGTCGTGTCGACGTGAAGAGCCGATTCGGGGGGCTCGAAGGCGGCGTAGATCCCCTGTACCCTCTCCGGAGGGACCCTCGAGTACCTCGTCGCGTTCCTTCTCAGGGCCGTCTGCAGGTCGCACTCCAGGTACACGAAGTCGATCGTCGTGCAGTGTCCTGAGAGCTCGTCTGCCGTCACCTCCCGCCTCCTCTTGCTCCCAAAGGTGCCGTCGAGGATGACCATCCGGCCCCTGTCGAGCCACGCCTTCGCCACGGCAACGCAGGAGCTGTAGACGAGCTCCGACTCCTCTGCGCCGAAGTTCGGGACGGTGATCATCGACCTGATGGAGTCAGTCTGAATCATGATGGAGAGTGGGTCGGATCTCGCGACCAGGCGTGCTATGGTCGTCTTGCCGCTGCCGGGAATACCACAGAACACTATCAGTCTCCCAGGCAAACGGCACCCTGCCTACCGTCCGCCCATTAAAAATTGGCGCATGCCAAAAATCGCCGCATTTTCGCAAGGATAAATAACGAACCGGCGTTGACGCGTGTAGGATGCCTCAGAACGTCGAGCTGACGGACAAGGCGTACAAGATGCTGGTGAACGCGAAGAGGCCCGGGGAGACCGTCTCTGACACGATCATACGCAACCCCGACATAAGGAAGGCCAACCTCCAGAAGAGGGGTGAGGTGGAGATCACGACGGTGGAAGGGAAGAAGCTGAAGGCAGGGATAGTGGAGGACCTCTGCCTCGGGACGGGCTTCTGTGCGGTCCTGGCTCCGGAGCACTTCTCTCTCGAAAGAAGGGAGATAGGAGCTGAGCCGCTGGGCATCGCCGACGCCGACGAGAAGCTGGTGGACCTCGACAGGCTAAGACGGGCGGCGGAGTCGTGCCCCTGGAGGGCGATCTACCTGAAGGAAGCCGAGTCCGGGGAATTCGTCGTCAGGAGCGGTTAGCCCCGACCCCTGATAACTGACTGAGGGTAGGCCAGATTGGGTTCCTAACCGTAACTAGGCTTTCCTTTTGAGCCACGCCAGCGTCTCCCTGATCCCGTCCTCGTAGCTCCGCGTCGGATACTTGGTTCCGAAGAAGTTGGTGAACTTGGTGCCGTCCAGGATGAGCTGCTCCTGAGTGAGGTACTGCATCTCCGCGAATTCCCTTGCCAGGTGACTGAACAAACCTGTGAGCCGGACGGTCGTCCGGCTTGTACCGGTCATTTTCGGCTCGAAGCCCGCTTCCTTGTAGACCAGGCTTATCCAGTCACTGACACGGATGGGTTCTGGCCCTGGGATGTTGAAGTCCTGACTCACCGCGTCCGGTCGATCCCCCGCGATGACCATGGCCTTGGCCGCGTCGGCGATGAAGATGAATTCGTGCATCGCGTCCAGCCTACCGTACCAGCGGGCGGTCTTGCCCTTGAGGGCGGACGCGAATATCCCATCCGCGATGGATGAGGACAGGTTCGGACCATAGTAATCCGGGAAGCGGACGATCACGCACGGGACCTCCCCCTCCCGAGAGCGCGCCATGAACGTCTCCTCTAGCTGGAGCCGTATCCTTCCCTTCTTGGAACAGGGATTCCTCTGCTGCTCTTCACTGACCAACCCTGATGGGGCGTGGCCGTAGATGTAGACGTTGCCAGGAAACTCCATCCGGGTCTTCCCTCTGCGCGCCGCGTCGATTATCCCCCCATGAACCTCGGGTAGGCTGGACCAATGCTGGTAGTATGGCGGGTTGATGCAGTTGTAGAACAGGTCCGCGCCGTCGAACGCCTTCTGAAGAGTTTGAGGGTCTTCAACTGAACCCTGTACTAACTCCACTCTTTCTGGGTTGGCGAAGACCTTCTGCGCCTTCGCCGGGTCGCGCACCAACGCGCGGACGGGAATCCCGGCTGAATTGAGCTCGTTTACGATCGCACTTCCGAGCGACCCGGTCGAGCCAAGAACGAGATGCAAGCCTAGAACATCTTCCCCAGCTTGTCCAATAGAGCCGGGTACCTGGGGTCTTCCCTCGACTTCGCGAACAGGGGATTGTAGATCACGTACCTGTAACGCATAACGTGCTGGTCCGTGGCCTTGTCGATGTACGCGAAGTAGGAGTCGAGGTCGCCGAGAGCGTAGTAGACGAAGGCGATGTCGTTGAGGGTGGAGGCGCCGGTCCACTTGTTCTCGAGTTCCTTGATGACCCTCAGGGCGCTTTCCCTGTCCCCCATCCTCGCTGCGATGAATCCCCGCATCCAGGGCAACCAGTTGCTTGTGGGCTCGAGCTTCTCGACCTTCGAGAAGGTCTCCTTCGCTTTGTCGAGGTCCCCCTTGTTGAGGTGGTACTCGGTCATGACCCTGCTGGTGGCCGCAGGAGCGAACTGGGCCGTCTTCTCCCAGTGCTGCAGAGCTTCGTCCTCTCTTCCAAGGTAGAAGTAGTAGTCTCCGAGCCACTCAATGTACTGCGGCCTTATCGGATCCAACCTGTAGCACGTCTCCAGAGCCTTCATCCCCTCTTCCTTGTCCTGCTTCAGGAAGGCCACGTTCGACAGGACCCAGTAGGCGTCCGCCAGGCTCGGGTTCAGGGAGATGGCCTTCTTGGCTTCCTCTATCCCCTGGCGGACGTTGTCCTCTAGGAAGCCGATGTACCCCAGTATGGCATGGGCCTCTGCGAGCTCGGGGTCGAGCTGAAGCGCCTTCGTCACAAGGAGCTCCGCCTTCGGGACAAACTTCTCGTAGGACTCGTATCCGTCGTTCACAAGTGCCCAGTAACACTCCGCGATACCGGTGATGGCCTTGGCGAAAGTGGGGTCGAGGTTCGTAGCCTTCTCAAAGATGGTCACGGCCTGCCTGAGGGAAGGCTCGGCCCTTTCTCGTAGCAGCTCCCTGCCCTGAAGGTAGTACGTGTACGCCTCGGTGCTCTCCGTGGGCCTCTTCTCCAGCGAGCGCTTTTCTTCCTGCACCAGGCGGACCTGGAGCTCTCCTGCGACCTTTTCGGCTATGTCGCTCTGGACGGCGAATATGTCGTCGAGGTCCTTGTCGTAGTGGGAGGACCAGAGGTGCCCTTCGGTGTTGGCGTTGATCAACTGGGCCGTGACCCTAATCCTGTTCCCGGCCTTCCTGACGCTCCCCTCCAGGAGGGCGCCCGCCTTCAGTTCCCTTCCGATCTGCGCAGCGTTCTTCTCCTTCTTCTTGTAGTTCATGACCGACGTCCTGGCCAGCACCTCCAGCCCCTTCACCTGGCACAGTTTGTCGATCAGCTCCTCGGTGAGCCCGTCAGCGAAGTACTCGTCGTTGGGGTCGGGGCTCATGCTCGCGAAGGGGAGGACTGCTACGCGGTTCTTGTCCAGCTCCACTGGCGCAGCCTCGTTCTCCCAGGGCATAACCATTCGGTACACCTCAATGGGCTCGGAGACGTTCTTCAGCTCTTTAGGGCCGAGGCTCGCCATAGGGAACTCGAACTTGTTCTTGACCTGGCGCTGGACCTCCTCGCTGATGCAGATCCCCCCGGGGGTCGCCAGGGGCTCAATCCTGGAGGCCACGTTGACCGCGTCCCCGTAGACGTCCCCCTGGCTGTGGATGACGTCCCCCAGGTGTATGCCTATCCGCAGCTGGACCTTCCCACCGGGCGGGCGGCTGCCGTTCAACTCGTGCATCGACTGCTGGATGTCGTAGGCGCACCTCACAGCCTCCAGGGCGCTCCCGAACTCTACCAGAAAGGCGTCCCCGATGGTCTTCACCTCCCTCCCGTTGTGCCGGGGAAAGAACGGCCGCACGAGGGCCCGGTGCTCCTCCAGCAAGGACATGGAGAGGGCCTCGTCCTTCTGGGCGAGGGCGGTGTAACCGACGATGTCGGTGAACATGACGGCGGCGAGCCGACGCTCGCCCTGCGACAAGAACAACATCCGAGTCGGCAAAGGCGACGGAATAAATCCTTTGCAAGTGCTATTGCGTGATGTTCAGACTTGCAGGGGGTATGCTCTGACCATCATGGTACGCCTGCGCCCCGCCTTCCCCTGTCTACGCATTTCGGTGTTCGAAACCCAAAGACACTTACTAAGATTCAATAACGAAGGCGGATTTTGAGATGCCAGACTTGGCGCCTGAAGAATGACTGCACGGTGGTCATCGTCACGCACAACCTCCAGCAGGCAGCCCGGGTGGCCGACATGACCGCCTTCATGTACCTGGGGAAGCTAATCGAGCTCGGCAGCACCACAGACATCTTCGAGCACCCAAGAGAGGAGCACACGGAACGCTCCATCACGGGGAAGTTCGGTTAAGGCGAGGGTCCGGCGCGGGCAATCCTACGAAAATCCTCAGGATTCATCGTGGGGACAAGACCGCGTCCTTGAGGTCCTCGGATTGCGAAATCAGCCTTTGATAGTCCCAGGATGTGAAGTACACGGGGGTTATCTCGAAGACCACGTAGCCTCCGCTTCTGACTCTTTTTAGCGCCGTTCTAGCCAGAGGGTGGCCTTTCTTTACGTACTTCGCGAGGATCTTCGAGGCGAAGGAGAGCGCCTCCCTATTGTCAGTCAGAAGCCTCGCCTTCCCTTTTCCCTTAACGCCAGCGTAAGGCCACCTATCGCTGTCAACGTCAAAGTAGACCTGGCTCCTCGCCTTGATGTTGCGTGCTTTTCTCAGGGTGGGCCCCGTGTAGAAATACAGCTTGGTATTGCCCGGCTCGAAATAGTACCAGACAGGATGTATCATGGGAGTCCCATCCGCTTCGGAGGTCCCCAGGACGAGCGTCGACTTGCTCAGGGCCAGGAATCTCCTGACCTCGAGCTCGGTCATCCCGATCCCCTCGGCTTGGAAATACTTCATTTCCGAAAAACAGCGAAACCGGGCTATTTTAGGCAGACCAGATGCTCACGATGGCAAACTAGAGTGCCTCGTGCAAGCGCAATTCGCCTAGAAACCCTTTGAGTACATGAAGACCTACGTCTTTTAACCAGAGCCCCGCGTCCGCAAGCTCGAATCCCGGCCGCCTGGCGCAGCAGAGAGTAATACCTAACTCTTAAGTATTACTCAGTCAGAATTATTACCTATGGCCGAAGCAGTCGTCACGGTGACGAAGAAGGGTCAGGCGACGATCCCCAAGAGCATGCGCGAAAGGCATGGCATCGGAAGGAAGGCGCTCGTCGAAGACACCGAGAATGGGGTCTTGCTGAAGCCTCTGCCCAGTCCTTCGATGGAGAGGGGGTCCCTGAAGTCCGTCCTCAAGGGCAGATCGTCGAAGGAAATCATGGAGGAGGTCAGAAGGGCGGAGTCCACTAGGGAGAGGGCGCTTTCGAAAGGACGTGGGGACCGGTAATTGCGCCCTATCATTTTCGACACTCAGGCCTTGTTGGTTTTCTACCTGGGGGAGTCCGGATCGGACAGGGTCGAATCCTATCTTGAGCAAATATCCGAAGGCGCAACGAAGGGTTACCTGAATATCGTAAACCTGACCGAGTTCCATTACGTCCTGCGAAGAGTCAGTAAGACTACGGCTGAGGAAAAGGAGAGGAACCTGAGAAGTTTCGGAGTCAAGATTGTACCTGCCACTGACAACTCTCCTTTGTGGAAGGAGGCTGCGGCAATCAAGGCAGACAACGCTCTCTCTCTAGCAGACGCCTTCGCGGCATCGACAGCACTCCTGCGAAAAGGAACACTCCTGACAGGAAGCGATGTCGAGTTCGACCATGTCAAAGATTTGAAGGTTGAGCGGGTCGGTGGTTAATCGTCTCCCGGGCGACGGCAAAGACACGCCCTTGTTTGGCTCTGGCAAAGTATCGAGCCCCTGACAACATGCAAAGCGACATACGTCACCGGCCTGCCAAAGGCGCCCACTGGGTAGTGTCCACTGAGCATCCCGTTTCCTAGTTACAGTAAGAATAAGGTCCGAAGACTCATTAGTGCACCCCTAAGCGATTACCTGGTTGGAATCTAAGAAGGCTCCAGCGCGTTCCTCGAGGCCCCGCCCCAGGCGCCGCGACCACAGGCCCACGCGACTGAAGGTCTCTCCAACTGGCCCCGCCGTCCCACAGGCCGCCGACTGGAAGCCACGCAGCGGGCCTCGGACGGGCATCGCGAAGAACATAGTGCAGTTGATCGGCCAGACCCCCATGGTCAGGGTGAACAGGATCACAGAAGGCCTCAGGTGCGAAGTCCTCGCCAAGCTGGAATACCTCAATCCCGGAGGGAGCGTGAAGGACCGCATCGGAATCGGAATGATCGAGGCGGCCGAAAGGAGGGGCCTGATCAAGCCGGGGTTCACTATCATCGAACCCACGTCCGGGAACACGGGCGTCGGGCTCGCGCTCGCGGCCGCCGTCAAGGGCTACAAGATCATCTTCACGGTCCCGGACAAGATGAGCAGCGAGAAGATAGACCTGCTCCGCGCCTTCGGGGCCAAGGTGATAATCACCCCCACCAACGTCGCCCCTGACCATCCCGCCAGCCACGTCAAGGTCGCCGAAAGGATGGCCAGGACCATGCGCAACTCCTACATGCCCAACCAGTACTTCAACGAGGCCAACCCCAGGGCCCACTTTGACAACACGGGGCCGGAGATCTGGCAGCAGACGAATGGGAAGTTAGACGTGTTGGTGGCAGCCATGGGAACCGGCGGGACCATAACAGGGACCGCTCGGTACCTCAAGAAGATGAATCCAAAAATTCAGGTCGTGGGGGTTGACCCGGAGGGTTCCATGTTTTATCACGAATTCTATGGCACCAAGGGCGAAGTTCACAACTACCGAGTCGAAGGGATAGGGGATGATTTCATGCCATCGACGCTCGACCTGAAGATGGTAGACAGGGTGGTCACGGTCAACGACAGGGACTCTTTCCTCATGGCAAGAAGGCTCGCACGCGAGGAAGGGATCTTCGCCGGCGGCTCATCGGGCGCCGCGATGCTGTGCGCCCTGGAGATTGCCAAAGGCCTGGGACGGGGGAAGAGGGTGGTGGTGATTCTCCCGGACACCGGCAGGAACTACATCAACAAGCTCTACTCCGACGACTGGATGAGGGAATTCGGCTTCCTCGAGGCTGGCGGAGAAAGGATAGCCGTGTCCGACATCCTGGAGTCCAAGTCGAGGAGGGTCGAAGGGGTGGTTGCGTTGTCTCCTGACGACAGCCTGAAGACGGCGGTCGAGCTGATGAAAGAGCACGGGTTTTCCCAGCTTCCCGTCATCAAAGACGGGGTCCAGGTGGGGAGCGTCCGCGAGTTGGATCTACTGAAGATGCTCTCTCAGTACGAGGCGAGAGCACAGCAGTTCGTCTGGGAGGTCATGGACCAGCCCTTCCCTTCCCTCACAATGGAGGACAGGCTGCTCGACCCCTTCAAGCTGCTCAAGAACAGCAACGCGGCCATGGTGCTCGGCGGCGGGAAGATTGTAGACATCCTCACCACCGCCGACGTCGTCAACTACCTTGCGGGTGAAAGGCACCAGGAAGCCCATGCAAACAGAAGAGTGGCGAAGGTGAGTTGACAAGAAGAAGAGGCCGCGGCCGTTCGGGCTGGAAGTTCGCAACGAGGGCGGTCCACGTGGGCGAGGAACCCAACTTGGGGCCTGGCGGCAGCGGTGACGTGGCAGTCCCGATCCACCTCTCCTCGACGTTCGCAAGAAGGAGGGTCACCGAGCCCACCGGGGGGTTCGAATACTCGAGGACCTCAAATCCCACCAGGCGCGCGCTCGAGGAGAAGTTGGCATCCCTCGAGGGGGCCAGACACGGACTCGCGTTCTCGTCCGGGATGGCGGCCGAGACGACCCTTTGTCTCTCACTTCTCGAGAAGGGAGACCATGTCATTGCCTCCGACGACCTTTACGGTGGGACCCGCAGGCTGTTCTCCCAGACCCTCGCCAAGTTCGGCATCGAGTTCTCATTCGTTGACGCGAGGCGCCCAAGTCTCGTATCGGCCGCCGTCAGGGGGAACACTAGGATGATCTGGCTCGAATCGCCAACGAACCCGCTGATGAGGCTGTGCGACATCAACGAGATCGCACGGGTCGCGAAGCAGCGGAGCGTAGTCACCGTGGTCGACAACACCTTCGCCTCGCCCTGCTTTCAAAGCCCGCTCGGGCTCGGGACGGACGTGGTGGTTCACAGCTCGACGAAGTACCTGAGCGGGCACAGCGACGTGGTCGGCGGTGCGCTCATGCTCTCCGACGAGAGGCTCTTCGAGAGGGTGAAGTTCAACCAGAACGCCGCCGGGGCCGTCCCCTCCCCGTTCGACTGCTTCCTCATCGCGAGAGGGATCAAGACCTTGTCGCTGCGGATGGAGAGGCATGCGTCCAACGCCCAAAGGATAGCTGAATTCCTCTCCAACCACAAGAAGGTCGACGGGGTGAACTATCCGGGCCTGAAGGATTTCCCACAGCACACTCTCGCCCGGAGGCAGATGTCCGGGTTCGGTGGCATGCTTTCCTTCCAGCTGAAGGGCGACGCGAGCGCTGCTAGGAAGGTGCTCGAGAGGACCAAAGTCTTCTCCTTGGCTGAAAGTTTAGGGGGCGTTGAGTCGCTGATTGAGCACCCGGCGACCATGACCCATGCCAGCGTCCCGCCGGACCAGAGGGCAAAGCTGGGCATAACTGACACACTGATCAGAATCTCCGCGGGCATCGAGGACCCAGACGATCTGCTGGCCGACCTTCGTCAGGCCTTGAGTTAGTTCTGCCTATCGTTGGACTCCCCCAAGGCGCCTCTCCACCCATGCGGGTCTCGAGATTCCTAACAATCTGGGCAAAACCCAAGGGAAAATTGGGCCCGCTGGGAAGCGCTTGCCAAACCGAAGCGGAGTTCCACCGCAGTCTTCGCGTTCTACACGATTCTGGTGATGAGCGCCCCGACAAAGCCTCCAGCGACTGCAGCCAGAAGCGCTACCACGACGACCACCAGCCCGATGTCACGTCTGCTTATCATGTCCTCGGTACGGGTGACCATGTCCAGGACCGGTTTGGTGTCGAAGCTATTGTGGAGGTAGCTCTTCCAGCCCGGCTCCCCGTTGAGCATAATCCTGAGATCCCGGTCCTGTTGGAGGCCGCTCTCCAGGGAACTTGTTCCTTGGGCAAGAGAGTCGGAGATGGCGTCCGCCCTCCCAATCTTCTCCGTCAGTTCGAGACAGTGGGCTCTGATGAGCTTACGCAGCTTCCTTCTCCTGAGGAACTGCCTTTCCCGGGTCTGGTTGAATTCGTGCGTCAGATCAATCACGGTTTCCCTCTGGGCGTCTATGGTC
>Ga0187772_10001645_pt1 | contig 10737 bp, 12 predicted proteins | sample 0116_SJ02_MP15_2_FD_133137 | JGI IMG/M metagenome (GOLD analysis project Ga0187772, IMG submission 133137) | Tropical peat soil microbial communities from peatlands in Department of Meta, Colombia - 0116_SJ02_MP15_20_MG | ecosystem: Environmental > Terrestrial > Soil > Wetlands > Peat | place... | reverse complement strand
CGAAGAGAATTCAGATTGTGCGAACCGAGACCCATTGGGAAGGCGACTCTGGTTACCTGGACATACTCGACGCCCGCTTCGCCGAGAAGCCTAGGTAGGTGGCGGAGGCGGCCTAGTGCCCAGGACCAGGTCCAAGGTCATAGAGCGCCCTCCTCTGATAATCCCTAGCACTATTGTTTGGCCGGGAAGGGTGTGCTCTTCAAGATATGCGGAAAGCGCATCGGTGTTCACTATCCTGGTCCCGTTGATGCTTACGATTATGTCGCCGCCGATGGAATACTGGCTACCCATCACGGTTGCTGTCTGGGTACCGGCCTGCACTCCGGCTTGGGCCGCAGGGCCCCCCGTGGCGACCGACTCGACAAGCACACCATACGTGACGTTCGTGCCCTGTAGCTGAGCGAGCTGGTAGTTCATGTCAACGCTCTCGATTCCCATGTAGGAATGCAAATCGTACTGCCCCGTGGCGACTAGGAGCGGCAATTCACGTATGATCGTGTCGGAAGGGATCGCGAAACCCACTCCCTGGGAGCTCCCTATGGTCGCGGTAGTAATCCCAATTACACTCCCGTTAGAATTCAGGAGTGCGCCTCCCGAGTTCCCGGGGTTGATAGGCGCGCTGAACTGGATGACATCCGCGATGGCGAAGTTCCCCGCAAGTGATTCAGCAATGGTTCTCCCCAACTGGCTGATGATGCCCACGGTCATCGACCCGGATAGGCCGAAGGGATTCCCTATGGCAACGACGGACTGGCCGACTTCGAGCGATTCGGAGCCGACAATCTGGAGAGGATGGAGCTCCTGGATTGGGGCAGTGCTATTCAACACCGCGAGGTCGCTGTACGGATCGGTCCCCACGACCGTGGCGGGATACGCGTCCCCGTTCGAGAACGTCACGGTCAACCCCACCACGTCCTGCACTACATGGTAGTTCGTCACAATATAGTAGGAGTTCTGAAGCTCAGTCACGAAACCTGAGCCGAGCAGGCTGGCGTTGCCGGACGACGATACTTGAACACCCTGCACGGTCACTATGCTCGCGCTGGTCTTCGCGTAAATCTCCACCGGGTCGATCCCGGCGGTCGAGTTCGCCGCAGGCTGGCCAGAAGCCTGTTGTGCTTGGAGCAAGGAGTTCTCGCTCTGCACCAGGCCGACCAACCGCTGCATTTGCTGGTTGTTTACGGTCGAAGTTCGCGGAGCAGTCATGGACGTGACCGAATACGTCACGGCAGCGCTCACAATGACAACGAGCACCATCAGCCCCCAGTAGTACTTCGATGGACTGCGTCTGATTTCCACTAGCTTTCTCCCCGCGGATGCCCATCCAGGACGCACCCACACAAAAACCTATACCTTTGGGAGGAGGCGCGACCCTGCCCGGAGGGCGTAACACTCCGTACATACCCTCGCCCCCAATGACAGGTAAGGCTATATCTCCTCGGAGATAATCCCATTCGCTCTAGATGAAGGGATTCGGAAGAGCCGGCTGAGATTCACGATGAAGACAAAATCACAGATAGAGCATCCGACGAATCCTAGGCACCACCCTTGGTGCGCATGATCTTCTTACGACCCATGACCGACCAGTACTCCACCTCGGCACCGGGAGCTAGTTCGCCGCCCAGTTCCGCAGCTTCTTCAGGCGTTGGCTTCGGCTGCTCGAAGACCTCGAAGGTTTCTAGGTCCATGACTTGAACCGAGGCGTCTGTGACGGAGGTTATCTGCCCTGATCTCTTGTCGATCATCGGGATGTCCACCCTGGACTCTGCCGGCGACACGTAGCTCTTCTTGCTCCCTGTGAATATCGAGACGGCCATGAGCCTTACCTTTGCGCTTCCGTGCTTCCCGGGTTTGAAGTGCTCCCGGTCCACGACCTTGCATGGCTCTCCGTCGAGGACTATGTAGCTCCCGACCTTCACGCTGCCCAAGTCGGCTGGTCTGCTCACTGTTAATCGCGCTCTGCTTTTTGACTGAAAGTAAATAAGCTTAGTTTGGCAACCCATACTGCACGAAGAGAACTATGAGACCTCGGAAGGAGCGCACTCGCACGACTCGTAGCATGGAAAGAATGTGAGTAATCGAAGGAAAGTTGCTTGTCTGAAACTGCATACATCCTAGATTCCACGGCCTTCTATGCGGGCATTCCTTACCAGGGCAACGGCAGGTACTACACGACCTACCTGGTCCTGGAGGAAGTGAAACACCACAACGTGGGTTCGTCTTTGATACACACGAGGGTCCAGGTCACCGAGCCCTCCCAGGAGTCCGTCGACGCCGTCAAGGCCACCGCGGGTAGGACGGGCGACATCAGGGCCCTTTCTGCCACGGACATATCTCTCCTTGCCCTAGCACTTGACATGTCCAAGACAGAAGACGGAGCCCGCCTCGTCACCGACGACTTCGCGGTCAGGAACGTGGCCGAAGTCCTGTCAATCAGGCTCTCAGAAACCTCGATGAAAGGAGGGGAATGGAAGAATATCACCTGGAGGCTCTTCTGCAGCGGTTGCGGAAAGACCTACACTAACCCGAAACTAATCGAATGTCCCGTTTGCGGCACAAGGCTAGTCAGAAAGGCGGTAAACGGCTAGAAACATCCTCTTTCTGCCCGCAATGGCCCAATCAATTACGGATCTGGGCTGGTAAAGCCCACGCAACCAACTTAGTAACGAAATACTACCATGTTTATAAGGGGCATATCACATATGTTATACCGTGAGAATAGATTGAGCATACAAAGGGTATCTGCATTACCCATATCCGACAAGTGTCCGAACTGTGGAAGGAGAACGCTCATCGAGGATTCGACCACGGGCGAGCTCTCCTGCAGCAACTGCGGTTTCGTAGTCAGGGAAAGGGCGGTGGATCAAGGGCCCGAGTGGGTCTCGTCTGCGAACGACGGCGCGGCAGATCGGGTCAGGACGGGATCGCCCACCTCCATAACGTACAGAGACATGGGGCTGTCTACTGTGATCGGGAGGTCCTACCAGGACGCCTCGGGGAGAGCTCTCTCATCTCCCATGAAGAGCACCATTGACAGGCTCCGGAAGTGGGACAGCAGGTCGCCCGCCTACGGCTCCATGGAAAGGAACCTCGGTCAGGCCCTCGCTGAGCTCGACAAGATCGGCGACAAGCTCGCAATATCTTCGTCCATCAAGGAAAGGGCGGCCTACATCTATCGCAAGGCCCTCGAACGCGGCCTGCTAAGGGGCAGGTCGATTTCAGGCATTGTCGCTGCATCCCTCTACGCGGCTCTAAGGGACACCGAAACCCCGAGGACTCTGAAGGACATAGCCGCATCCAGCAACCTCAGGCGGAAGGACATAGCCCGGGACTACAGGATTCTCCTCAGGGAAATGGACCTCAGCATGCCAGTGGTGGACGCGACTCGGAACGTGGCAAGAGTAGCCTCAAAGGTCGGCATGTCCGAGAGGACCACGAGACGGGCCCTCGAAATCGTCCGCCTTACGGAGGAGAAAGAGATCTCGGCCGGCAAGGCGCCAATGGGGCTCGCGGCCAGTTCGTTGTACCTCGCCGGACTTCTGGAGGGGGAACCCAAGACCCAGAAGCAAATAGCCGAAGCCGCTGGGGTCACCGAGGTCACCGTGCGCAACAGGTACAAGGGCCTCAGGGCCGAGCTTAAGGGCCTCATACAGGGCCTCGACGAAGACGCGATGGCCGACGCCAGCTGAGGTAGAAGCGGACCGGGGGATCAGCCCCCGATAGGAAGGCGAAGGGCAGAGCAGAGATAAGGCGTCTCTCTGCCTCTGCTTTGACATCGTATTACCGTCGTCTCAACAGAGGGAACCGAATTCAAGTCCCTGCGACTGTCAGTGGTTTAGAGCGGGTTCACGCCATTGATTCAACCCCATGGGCACTCCCCAGTCGGTCGTAACGAGTGTATGCTTCGCTTTCGCGAGCAGTTGCCCGTCGGGGGAGTGAATTGCTCCTCCTGCTGTGCGGACGCGCCCTGATTCGCCCACCTTCCATCCCGTCACGATATGCGGTTGCCCCGCCGTCACAGGAGAGATTAGTTCGACTGCCAAGCGAGCCGTGACGGCTCGTTCTTCGGTGTCGGGCTGACCTTGGAGGACTAGCGCCCAGATGGTTGGGCAGTCGAGAGATGACCAGATGAACTCCGACTTGACGATACCAGTAGAATCAGCCAGCGACGGTGAAGGCGTCCAGGGCGCGGCGACGAGATTGCGTCCAGCCACGCTACCTGGAAAGATCCTGAGTCCGTCTCCCTCGAGACGCATTGGACCACAGTTGAAGCAGGTGGGGACCAGGTGCTTCCTTAGGCCTACATACGCTTCTGCCGCGACCACGCTGGCGTCAAGCCCCACTGGCTCCGGCACCTCGAGGTCAACGTGGGTATCGTGAGCTGTGGCATAGGCATCGACTCCTTCTAGGAGCGTTCGGGAGTCATCCGGTCCAGTCACAATCCGGTACGGCTTCCCGAGCCTGACCGGACGATGCAGAGTGACTTCGGCAGCGGCGCGCCCCTGGGCAAGCACTCCGCCAACGTAACCCCCCAACGCGATGTCTGGAAAGCCGTTGAACCGAGCGTCAATTACGACCGTCGCCGAATCCGATGGTCTTCGCGTCTCCAATGCTTCTCGGGCACACCTGATGCGTAACCCGCGCGCCCAGCCAGCATTTATGCCTAACCCTTTAGGGACTTTTCAAGGGACGGCCGCACGAGCCTGTGCCGCCCTTACAGCATTCCAAAGCGCATGTTGAATCTGATGCGCACGCTTCCGCAAAGCCAAAGTCCCGTCGATCAGACCGATTTCATCCTGAGCTATTTCAAAATGGACCGGGGGGGAATTGAACCCCCGACCTTGGGACCCATGTCGGGTTCTCCCGCGTGCGAGGCGGGCGTTCGTACCGCTGAACTACCGGCCCTAGATTGCGTGCTCGTGGTGTTCCGCGTTTAAGGCTTACCGTAGAAGCCGGCAGATCTCGGGCATCTTACGCTTGTGAGAAGATTCCTTGTACTTCGCGAAGACCCGCTGAGCAACCTCGGCTGGTGCGCCCGACCGTCGTCCTGCCTCCATCCGGCTCACCCGCTCGTCGAGGTACATCCCGAAGAGTCTGTCGATGGTCTCGTAGGTGGCTCCAAGCTCTCCCTCGGCCGTCTGACCAGGCCACAGTCGGGGACTGCTCCTTTTCTTGATTATCCTCCTGCTGATTCCAAGTATCTCCCCCATCTTCCTCACCTCAGTCTTGTAGAGGTCTGCGATTGGGAGGATATCGACACCTCCGTCGCCATACTTCGTGAAGTATCCGACCAGTGCTTCCGACCTGTCGCCGGTCCCCACTACCAACCTGTTCGTGAGGTTGGCGTTGTAGTAGAGTATGGACATTCTAATCCTCGCCCTGAGGTTCCCCTCAGCGAGCTTGTTCGGTTCTAGGTTCCTCATGAACGCCTGGTGGATAGGCCCGATATCCGTGAACTTGGTCTCAATGCACAGCTCTTGAGCGACGGTCCTGGAATCCTCGATGTCCTCCTCCGGTGTGACTCTTCCGTCCGGCATTATCACTCCCAGGACTCTCCTGCTCCCCAGGGCTTCGACGCAAAGATAGGCTGTCACGGCGGAGTCGATCCCACCGCTTATGCCGAGCACTGCGCCGTCCAGTTTCGATCCCTCAACTTTCTTCCTAATGAATTCTGTAATCTTCCGCCTGGCGACCGCCAGGTCCAGCTCCCTTCGGGGCAACTGGCCGAGCCACTCTCGAGCGGAACAGAAATACTTTTTCAAGGCCGTCCTCGGGCACATCACAGGGAAATGCCCCGATTCGACCTCGAGGACAGGCTGTTCTGGCTGGCCCGGGAGGACGAGATAAAGGACGCCACCACCACGGACATGTACTTCCTTCACACGAAGGAGGTCCTCAGAAAGGCCAAGATCAACTCGAAGGTCGTCATGGAGGTGTACGCGCGCGACCTTCCCTACTCGACAAACTGGGGCGTGGTCACGGGCATCTATGAGGCGGCCAAGCTTCTGGATGGTCTGCCGGTCACGGTCAGGGCGTTCGACGAAGGCTCGGTATTCTTGGCCGACGGGTCGACCGCACTGTACGAGCCGCTTATGAGAATCGAAGGGAGATATGTCGACTTCGTCGAATTCGAGACGCCGCTGCTTGGCCTGCTTTCGTCCTCCACCAGCATATCGACGCGCGCGGCAAGGTTCAGAGTGGCGGCTGGAGAGAAGTTGCTCTTCAGCTTCGGGACGCGCAGAGTGCATCCCGCTCTTGCTGCGCTTGTCGAGCGTGCCTGCTACCTGGCGGGTTTTGATGGCGTCTCGAACGTCCTCGGAGCGGAACTGCTCGGGGTCACCGCTTCCGGGACCATGCCCCACGGCCTGGTGCAGATTCTAGGCGACCAGGAGCGGGCCTGGAGGCTCTTCGACAAGGTCGTGCCAACGTCTACGCCGAGGGTCGCCCTAGTGGACACGTTCTGGGACGAGAAGACAGAGGCGATACGGGCGTTGCAGGTCCTGGGGCACAAACTCTGGGGCGTAAGGCTGGACACACCCGCGTCTCGCAGAGGGAACTTCAGGAAGATTCTGGAGGAGGTCAGATGGGAGCTTAACATCAGGGGCGGAAAAGCAGTCAAGCTGATTGCATCCGGAAAGCTCGAAGAGGAAACGGTCAGCGAACTCGCCTCGATTGCGGATGGCTTCGGTGTCGGGACGGCGGTAGCCTACCCACCCGTCGTGGACCTGAGCGCCAAGATCGTGGAGGTGATTGATGGCCGACGCAGGGACTTCAGGGCGAAGAGGGGCGGGCTGGGCGGAAGGAAGGAAGTCTTCAGGGCTACTGGCTACAAGGACACCGTGGTGCTCGAAGGAACCCGGAGGCCGCCCGGGTCCACGGGGCTCCTCAAGCCGCTAATCGAAGACGGAAAGATTGTGCGAAAGTACGAGGGGATTGACGCCATCCGCGCTCGACTCTCAAAGAGCCTCAAGGAACTCGGGTCCGCAGAGCCTTCCCTGGGCTGGTTATGACACGACGAAAGTCTGCCGGCACGTAGCAGTGATGTCATCATCCTGACCCTCAGGGCCAGTCCAGGTCGCCCGTCGAAGCACGCTACGTGCCAGACGTGCGTTCAGGACCGACTTCGTTATTTATTCTTTTGACTGAGACGCACTCTGGCTCACTTCTTATAAAGTGAAACCGACGGTGCAAGCCCATCGTTGAGTGAGGAAGACGAGAGGTTCCCAAACTGGTATGCCGCCATAGCCGAGGATCCCGAGTACTACACCAACACTGAACAGGGCCAAAAAGAACTCGCGGAGATGATACGGCGGGAATCAGAGAGGCTCATAGAGGAGCTGGGAAAGAGTGTCAAGAGAACAAAGGAGATTGTCTGGTTCTCACGCCACTGCAGGGACTGCAGATTCTTCCTGCAGGAGGGTCAAAGGATGCAGTGCGGCCGCTGGTCCGTCCGCATCGTCAAACCGTTCTACGGCAGGGCCATCTGGGGAAAGGCGCCATCGAGGCTGGTGAAGGGCGAGACCGAACCGGTGGTCGAGGGAATAGACTGGAGTCAGAAGTGGAGGGAGATTTCGGACCAGATTGTAGAGAGGGCGGTGGATTCTGTCAACGGTGGGTATCCCTACTACTGCTTCACAAGCAAGTGAGAGCCGCTGGAATTGGAGGGCCGCGAGAGGGATTCGAACCCTCGATCGAGAGGTCCACAGCCTCCTATGCTAACCAAACTACACCATCGCGGCCACTGCTGTTTAGTCGAATTCTGTGCGAATATAAGAATTGGCCGCACCAATGAGACTACTGGAGTGCTTTCTTGATGGCTTCGAAATCGGGCATTACACCGGGGTTAGGTGCAACCCACTTGTACCCGATTGTGCCCGAGTCGTCCAGGACGAATATCGCTCTGTTGGAGACATTATAGCCCTTAACGCCCCCGAGGTCGTTCCAAAGCAGCCCGTAGCTCTTCACGACTTCCCGGTTGAAGTCGCACAGAAGGGGGAACTTGAATCCATACTTCTCGGCGAAGGCCTTCGCCGCCCAGGGTGCATCAACGGAGACTCCGACGAGCACCCCGTTCAGGCTTTTCAGCTCATCGAACATATCCCTGAACGCGCAGAATTCTTTGTCGCAGACACCGGTGAAGGCACCCGGGAAGAATGCCACTATCGTTCGGTGCCCCTTCACGAGGAATTCCGATAAGCCGCGTTCCTTCTTCTCTGCGTCGAACAGTTTGAAGTCCTGCGCCTTTTGACCAATTTCTGGCAATGATGATTCTGGGCCTACAGGCCAAGTCTTACGTATAAGGGTTCGCGCGTCTAAGGTGATATCATGACCAGCACGAGGAATGTCTTCACCATCGGACATTCGACGATGGCTGCTGGCGCATTCATCGAGCTTCTTCATGACGACAGAGTGGCGGTTGTAGTCGACATCAGGACCATTCCAAGATCTAGGCACAATCCGCAATTCGAATCAAAAGCCCTCGAAAAGAGCCTGCGCGAGTCAGGAATCGACTATGTCTGGATGAGGGGCCTTGGCGGCCTTAGGCGACCCCTCACTAATTCTAGGAACCTCGGCTGGCGGAACGCCTCCTTCAGAGGCTTCGCAGACTACATGCAGACCCACGAATTCCACGAGAACCTTGAGAAGCTGATTGAGATCATTTCGACGAGGCAGGCCGCGGTCATGTGCGCGGAGGCGGTGCCCTGGAGATGTCATCGGTCCCTACTGGCAGACGCTCTGCTGGTCAGGGGCTTCGAGGTGAAGCACATAATCGGTAGGTTACCGCCGAGGCCGCATTCACTGACGAGGTTCGCCAAGGTCGTGGGCGGAGAGATAACCTATCCCGAAGCGATTCACGAATGACTAATCCTATGGGAGAAACTTCTCCCTGCTCACGAACCTGTCCAGAGAGAGCAGCAAGGCGACCGCCACCGCTAGGATGATGAGGGCGATCGCTCCCTCCAACCAGAAAACCAGCGGCCCCACGAGCGCGCCGAGTATTAGGCCCGGGAACACGGGGATTATCCCCACCCCCACACCAAGGGGGGAGTTCATGCCACTTGGCCTCCTCTGCATAGAGCTGAACGCGGTCATCAACACGGTCACAAGGGCGACGTCGGCGAGGCCAAGCACCAGCGAGATCACAGCCGATTCTGACCTGAAGACAAGACCGTTCGGCGAGAGAGCCAAGTTCAGGAGGATGCTCGGAGCCATCACGGCGGCTGCGAGTTCGAGCGCGCCCTTCAAGTAGCCACTGAAGACCTCACGCTGACTCATCCCGACAGCCAGGAGGTACTCAAGAACACCGGCGTTCTTGTCGTACACGAAAAGGAAGAAGACAGGCGTCGCAGCAACAACCCCCACCAACGCTCCGAATGAAACGAGGATGGACCCAGTGAACGCCCCAACATCAAATGTGGTCCCGTTCTGAACGACCGTGCCGACACTCCCTGCGAGGTCGAGGACTACCGTCAAGACCACGCCCATTATCAGACCGATAACGACATACATGACTCCCATGTGCGAGCTTCTCACAAAGACCTGCCTCGAGATGTCCAAGGTCTATCTGCCCCCTGTGAACAGGTCTTCGAGCGGGTTTCCAATCTCCCTTACCTCATAGACCAGGATCCCCGCAGCCACTATCCTCTTGACAATCTCGCCCACTTCCTCGTGCCCGCCTACGCCGAGGACGAAGTATTCCTTCTCGTATCGCCCCTCCGGGAAGAGGCTGGAGAGGTCGGAGGAGGCTTTCACTCCTATTCTGTAGGCGCCCGTTCTCAACTCCTCCTTCCTCCCGTAGAAGTCGAGTCTTCCGTCTCTCACCAAAATGATGAAGTCGCCTATCTCCTGCGCTTCGTACAGGTTGTGAGAGGAATAGAGGAGGTATCTCTCCTTGCTCAGGCCCAGCAGGATGTCCCTCACCTCTCTCGCGGCCACAGGGTCGAGGTTGGACGTCGGCTCGTCCAGAAGGTACAGCTTCCTCTCCCTCAGGAAAAGTTTTGCAATCGAGGCCCTCTTCTTCTGGCCTTGGCTAAGGTCGCTAACCTTCCTGTTGGCCAAGCCTCCGAGCCCAAGCGCGGACATTGCGGCGTCGGGGCTCCCTTGCTCGATAGAGCCGTAGAATCTCAGTGCCTGCAACACGGTCATCTCCTCCGGAAGCGCGGAAAAGTGTGACAGGTAGCCGATGTCCCGCCGGACATCGCCCGAGGAGTACAGGTCCCGGCCGTCGAGAAATACACTTCCCTTGTAGGGTCTGATGACCCCCGCGACAGTTCTGAAGAGCGTCGTCTTTCCCGCCCCGTTCGGACCCAGGACAACATAGATCGCTGGCTTCGATGCTTCAAGCGAAATTGAGTGGAGCACTTCGCTGCCATTGTAGCCGCCACTGACGCTGTCAAGCTTTAGCAATTCTTCGCGTCACAAGCGACGAGCGATTCTCTAATAGAACCTTCCCTGCGCAGGCCGACCGTCTCGACCGAACAATTCTTAAGGGCCGCACCGAAATCGGGCACAAGCCTACTCGATTTGTCCACTACTTTCACATCGGCCGGAACCTCCTCCGGTCTGACGAACGACGAACTGATTCGCTACAGCCGGCATCTGCTTCTTCCCGAAGTCGGCGTTGAGGGACAGAAGGTCCTGAAATCCAGAAGCGTCTTGGTGGTTGGGGCCGGAGGTCTCGGAACGCCGGCAGCCACCTACCTCTCCGCGGCCGGCGTTGGAAGAATAGGCTTGGTG
>Ga0187772_10001644_pt1 | contig 10737 bp, 9 predicted proteins | sample 0116_SJ02_MP15_2_FD_133137 | JGI IMG/M metagenome (GOLD analysis project Ga0187772, IMG submission 133137) | Tropical peat soil microbial communities from peatlands in Department of Meta, Colombia - 0116_SJ02_MP15_20_MG | ecosystem: Environmental > Terrestrial > Soil > Wetlands > Peat | place... | reverse complement strand
GGATTTGCGTGGCTCCAGTGCGGCGAAAGAAATTCACTGAGCGACTGAACAGTCTTATCGGAGATGGGTGCAATCTCACAGCCATTGGCAATTAATGAGTCCGTGGCCAGCACGCCCGGCCCTCCCGCATTTGTGAGGATCGTGAGGCGCGGTCCTTTCGGCCGAGGCTGATGGGCCAGCGCTTTCGCCATATAGAAGAGATCGCCAATCGTCTGAACGCGCAGAACGCCGCAGCGGCGCAGGGCTGCATCAAACACTTCGTCACTTCCGGTGAGAGCGCCTGTGTGTGAACTAGCGGCCTTCGAAGCCGCCTCCGATCGGCCTGCCTTGATCACGATGAGCGGTTTTTTTAGCGCTATAGCACGTGCTGCTGACAGAAAAGAGCGCGCGTCGCCGACTGATTCCATGTAGAGCAAGATGCTCTCCGTGTTTGGATCTTCGCCGAAATAATCGATCAGGTCACCCCACCCGGCGTCCAACATCGAGCCAGTGGAAACGATGGCGCTAAATCCCACCTTCTCTTCCAGGCTCCAGTCAAGGATGGCGGTCTCCAGTGCGCCACTTTGGCTCAAGAACGCGACATTGCCCTTGAGCGCCATATCATGCGCAAAAGTTGCATTGAGCCCCGTAATAGGATTCATAATCCCGAGGCAGTTCGGCCCGATGACGCGCATCCTGCTGTGGAGCAACACTTGTTGAATTTGCTGTTCGAGCCGCTTCCCTTCCGCGCCACGCTCCTTGAATCCGGCAGAGATCACAACCGCTGAGCGAACTCCCGCGTCTGCGCATTCCCGAATGATCTCCGGCACGGTTGGCGCTGGCGTAATTACGACTGCAAGGTCGAGTTTCTCAGGCACTGCCGCAATGTTCGGAAAAGAGCGCAATCCTAGGATATTTTCCCGTTTTGGATTTACCGGGTAGATAGAGCCCTTGAAATCGGGATTCGCAAGATTGAGCAGCAATGTGCGACCCACGCTACCTTCGCGGTCAGTCGCGCCGATCACGGCCACAGTTCGCGGCGAGAACATGCATTCGAATGTGGCCCTTTGCCCGTTCACACGCGCCTCCTGGGATTCCGGCCTCACCGCTACGGTATCACCGGATCTCGTTTCGGGAGAATGCGTCTGGTGATCAATCGCATTTGTTTTCACGCCCACACCTCCAGAAAAACGGTTTTCACCGTGACAAGCAATCATTGGGCCAAAGCCCGTTTGCTGGCGCTTTAATCCTCAGCGAACCGAGTATGAACTCAGCACGCGCACATAGTTCAGCCGCTGAAGCGCCGAGGGGTTCGGAACCGAGCGGTAACTCATGCTGCCTACCATTTGGTGGATCGATTCGTACTCGTGCTCGTCCATCCATTGGGTGATTTGTTCGAGGACAACTCGGACGTGCGCGATTCCATCTCTAAGGAGTGCCGAAGTCATCATGGCCACGCTTGCTCCGGCCATCATCGATTTCAGAACGTCACCGGCTCGATGCACGCCTCCGGTGATAGCAAGATTCGCCCGAACCTGACCGTACAGAATCGCGACCCAATGCAACCGAAGCAAGAGGTCTTGTGGGTGACTCAGGGTGATCGCCGGGACCACGTCGAGAGCTTCCAAATCAAATTCCGGTTGGTAAAAGCGGTTGAACAGAACCAGTGCATCCGCGCCCGCTTCGTCCAGCCGCCTTGCCAAGTAGGGAATCGCGGTGAAGAATGGCGACAGTTTAACGGCCACAGGAATCGTCACGCCCGCTTTAACCTGACTGACGATTTCGCAATACTCCTGCTCAATCTCTGTGCCGCTGCGGTCTGGATCGACGGCGACGCCGTATAAGTTCAACTCGATCGCGTCGGCTCCAGCCTGTTGCATCAAATGTGCGTAGCGAAGCCAGCCGCCCAAAGAAGTTCCGTTCAGACTAGCGATTACGGGAAGGGAGATGGCTCGTTTAGCCTTGTGAATCAGTTCGAGATAACCGTCCGGGCCCAAGTTGTAGGTGCGCAAATCCGGAAAATAGTTCAAGGATTCCGCAAAACTGTCGTCACCGCGGGAGAGATTCGAATCGATTGCGTCGCTCTCAAGTTCGAGCTGTTCTTCGAACAAGGATGGCAGCACAACAGCGGCAATTCCTGCCTCCTCCATCCTTCGAAGATTGTCGATTGACTCGCAAAGGGGCGAAGCGGACGCGACGAGGGGCGACTTCAGCTTGAAGCCGAGATATTTGGTCGTCAGGTCGATCATTCGCCCGCTCCCTTCTCCGGCGTGCTTGAAACACCGGCCTCAACTGGAACAGGTCCTGACGACTCTGCCTCACCAGTCATCGAGGCCCGGTTCGAATAAACACGCCATTGGCGATCAACATCTTCCTGAGCCAGCCGCAGCAGTTCTTTCGCAGCTTCAGGGTTGCTCTGCGCCAACATGGTGTATCGCGCCTCTTGGTAGGCGTACTGCTTCAACGGAATCTTTGGAGCCTTTGAATCAAGTTGGAACGGATTCTTCCCTTCCGAACGCAGCGCCGGGTTATAGCGAATCAGCGGCCAGTAGCCGGAATTCACTGCCGCCTTTTGCTGTTCAAGCCCAAATGCCATGTCATATCCGTGCGCGATGCAATGGCTGTACGCAATAATCAACGAAGGCCCGTCATGCGCTTCCGCTTCCATGAAAGCCTTGATCGTGTGTGTATCACTCCCTCCCATGGCTACGCGAGCGACGTAAACGGAGCCATAGCTGATGGCCTCCATAGCCAGATCTTTCTTTGAGGCCTGCTTTCCGCCGGTCGCGAATTTGGCCACAGCACCGCGAGGTGTTGCTTTTGACATTTGCCCGCCAGTGTTCGAATAAACCTCAGTGTCAAGCACGAGAACATTAACGTTCATGCCTGAACCGAGAACGTGGTCGAGCCCGCCGAAGCCGATGTCGTAAGCCCAGCCGTCCCCGCCGACGAGCCAGACACTCTTCTTGACGAGTGCATCCGCGACCGCGAGCAGTTCGCGGGCTTCCGCTGATCCCAGGCCTGCGAGCCTCTTCTTCAGTTCGACGACGCGCTCTCGCTGCCTCTGAATCTCGCTTTCTGTGCTTTGGGCCGAAACGAGCAAGCCGCTCGCCAGGGAGTCACCGACAACCCCCGCCAATTTGTGCAGTAGTTCTCGAGCGTATTCTCCTTGCTTGTCCACCGCGAGTCGCAAACCAAGCCCGAACTCGGCGTTATCTTCAAACAGCGAGTTACACCACGTGGGACCCCGCCCGCTGGAGTTCGTCGTGTAAGGAGTTGTCGGGAGGTTGCCGCCGTAGATGGATGAACAACCAGTGGCGTTGGCAATTAGCAGGCGGTCGCCGAAGAGTTGCGTCAAGAGCTTGATATAAGGGGTTTCGCCGCATCCTGAGCATGCCCCAGAGAATTCGAACAACGGCTCAAGCAGTTGCGAGTCCTTTACTTGACTGTGTGAAAGTCGCTCGCGATCGAACTCAGGCAGATTCGCAAAGAAGTTCCAATTGGCCGATTCAGGTTCACGCAACGGAGCCTGAGTCTGCATATTGATGGCTTTGTGTTTGACGTCGCTCTTGCTTTTCGCGGGACACACCTCGACGCACAGCCGGCATCCTGTGCAATCTTCCGGTGAAACCTGCAATGTGTATCGAAGCGTCTCGAATTCACGCCAGCGCGGCGTTGAAGATTTGAATGTTACCGGAGCATTCGCAAGCAGGGAGGAATCATATACCTTTGCCCGGATCACAGCGTGCGGGCAGACAAGGACGCACTTTCCACACTGAATGCAAAGCTCCTGATCCCAAACTGGAATCTGCTGGGCTATGTTGCGTTTTTCCCACTTTGCAGTGCCAGTCGGAAACGTGCCGTCAATCGGGAGCGCGCTAACGGGTAACTCGTCTCCACGCCCCGCGACAATGGGTCCCAGAACGTCGCGAACGAACTTTGGAGCTGTATCTGCAACAGGATGGAGAATATCGAACGTGCTGGTGACTCGATCGGGAACCGTCACCTGGTGCAGAACCGCGAGGGCGTGATCGACCGCAGCGAAATTCTTCTGAACAACGGCTTCGCCCCGCTTTCCGTAGGTCTCACGAATTGCGCTCTTAATTGAGGCAACAGCTTCGTCGCGGGGCAAAACTCCACTGATAGCAAAAAAGCAGGTCTGCATCACCGTGTTGATGCGGGTGCCCATACCAGCGTCTCGCGCAACGCCGTACCCGTCGATGACATAGAACTTCAATTGCTTTTCGATGATGGTCTTCTGAACATTCTGCGGCAGATGGTTCCAGACGTCATCAGGGCCGAAAGGTGAGTTCAGCAGGAAAATTGCGCCCGGCTGCGCTGCAGCGAGAACGTCCATCCGCTCCAAAAACTGGAATTGATGACAAGCAACGAAGTTCGCTTTGCTGATTAAATAGGAGCCACGGATCGGCTTTGGCCCAAACCTGAGGTGCGAGACGGTGACCGAACCGGCCTTCTTCGAGTCGTAGACGAAGTAACCCTGCGCGTAATTGTCGGTCCCTTTGCCGATGATCTTGATCGAATTTTTGTTTGCGCCAACCGTCCCGTCGGAGCCCAATCCAGAGAATAGCGCCCGCACGGTACTGGGATCTTCGGTCGAGAACTCGGGATCGTAGTGCAAGCTGGTATGTGTGACGTCGTCATGGATGCCCACCGTAAAGTGGTTCTTTGGCGTTTGCTTCTGCAATTCGTCAAAAACCGCCTTCACCATGGCAGGGGTGAACTCCTTCGAGGACAGACCATACCGACCGCCAATTACGCGGGGGCGCCTCACGGCGACGTCAGCCGGCGATTCATTCAAGGCCGTAAGAACGTCCAGATAGAGCGGTTCTCCAAGAGCCCCTGGTTCCTTAGTACGATCAAGGACCGCAATCGCCGTGACCGACTTAGGCAGTTCGCGCAAGAACGCTTCCACCGCGAACGGCAGGAACAACCTGACTTTGAGCAGACCGACCTTTTCACCGCGAGCATTCAAATAATCGACTGTTTCCTCCACTGCTCCCGCGCCTGAGCCCATAATCACAATCACGCGCTCCGCATTGGGATCACCGACGTAATCGAAAAGCTGATAGCGCCGGCCCGTCTGACGCGCGAACCGCTCCATGACGTCTTGCACGATCGTTGGGCAAGCCAGATAGAACGGGTTGATGGATTCACGCGCCTGGAAGAAGACGTCCGGATTTTGAGCCGTGCCCCGCAGCACCGGATGTTCGGGTGACATCGCGTGATCTCGATGCCTCAGGACATGCTTTTCGTCGATGAGCGCCCTCAAATCATCGTCACTCAGCACTGCAATTTTGTTGACTTCGTGAGACGTCCGAAATCCATCGAAGAAATGCAGGAAAGGAATACGAGATTCAAGCGAAGCTGCCTGTGAAATGAGGGCAAAATCGGCAGCCTCCTGGACGGAGTTCGAAGCGAGCATCGCAAAGCCCGTTGCCCGGGTTCCCATCACATCGCTGTGATCGCCAAAAATAGAGAGCGCATGAGTCGCTACCGTACGAGCTGCAACATGGATGACCGCCGGCGTCAGTTCCCCAGCAATCTTGTACATGTTGGGGATCATCAAGAGCAGCCCCTGCGACGCAGTGAACGTCGTACCTAGCGCACCGGCCTGAAGTGCTCCATGAAGAGCTCCGGCTGCTCCGCCCTCGCTCTGCATCTCGATGACGGTGGGCACAACCCCCCAAATGTTTCTCTGGCCCTCTTCTTTCCATTGATCTGCCCACTCACCCATAGGGGAGGACGGAGTGATGGGATAAATAGCAATCACCTCGTTTAGGCGATAGGCCACCGAGGCGGCGGCTTCATTTCCATCGAGAATGGCGGTGCGCTTTGTCACGTGACGCTCCCCACAAACCAGTTTCGGTACCCTTGGACGGAATTAACTTTCAGTATCTGAACTACTTACGTCTATTTGAATCGGCTGCTTGAGCTTTCTTCTGCAGTGCCAGCTTGAAGTGTGGCAAAACGAGAAGGGGCCACACTGTGATATGGGTCACAAATGTGTGTGATGTTGGCCTAAACACAGCACATACCGCCGGTCTCACGAGTTGTGGCACCACGATGCCAGAACGGGCGCCCGAGATACTCTGACCCGCGGCTGCAACATGGGCGAATCGCAATTCTAGTGGGTTTTGGGATGTCGAACAATTTCTACCGAACAAGGTGCATAACGGGCGACAGATTCGGCTACGCTCCCAAGGAAGAAGCGGTGCGCACCGCCGTGGTTGTGAGAACCGAGGATGATCAGATCGGCTCCCCAATCCGCGGCAGTGTCAATGATCGTTTCTCGAATGTCGCCTTTCTTGAGAGTGGTTTCGGCCTTGAATCCGGCCGCACAGAGCCTTTGCTGAGCTTTCGTTAGCAGCTCCCATGCGGGTTTTGCGAACGGCTCCAGTTCGGGCGCGTAGCCAGATGACATTTGGGGCGGCACAGACCCGGCGATTGGCTGTAGAACGTGCAAGATGCGGATGACCGTGTTTTCGGGCTGCGCCTGTGCCGATATTGCGTTCAGCACATCCTCAGTAGAGCTCGAATCATCAATCGGCATTAGGATTTTCATGGCATCACCCTCCCCATGCGGCTACAGGAGGCCAACGCAGGATCCAAAGAACCAACACAGCATAGTAGACTCCGACCACTGCAATCGAAATCAAAAGCGTGCTCCAGCCCCGGTGCAGGCCAGCGAACTCGCGCCGCCAACGGTACGCGCACGTTGCAATCAGCCCAAAGGAAAGAACCACGGCCAGAGAAGTCAGCAAGCCTGTTGGGAAAAACGGGTTCGTTGCATGAAAGGCCAGAGAAACGTCACGTGCAAGTCCCGACGCGCCGCTCCAAGCCAAATTCAAGATTAACCACGCGATGGGCGCGACAATACCCATCATGTACGCCCAGCGGTCCTCGAAGTAAAACAGCATGAGCACGATCGCCAAGTAGATCAGTGACTCGTAAAAGTGAATCAGAAAGAACTGTGCGTCGAAATGGCTCAGCAAGAGAAAGCACAGTCCTAGAGACAAAGCCAGACTCGCTATACCCCGGTGTACCATATTGGGCCCCCTTTCCTTGCCCTACTATCATGGGCGATCCGATGATTTGCCGCACCTCTAAGCGGCATTCGGGCATGATCGGCATAATCTTATAGCATTTGCAAGTGCTTGCTCGACTTCGCCCTCATATGGCGGGAATGCCACATAGTCCGTAGCTCCGGCAGCAAGCGCCATAATGTATGGCTCCCATTCGTCTCGCCTTGAGACTACAATCACTGGCACGCCCGGCCCACGACGTTGCACGCCCGCGATGACCGCTCGGAAATCATCATCTGGCAGCACGTCGTCGCAGAGAACCGCCGCGTAGGTGCCCTCGCCGAGGAGCTTCACACCTTCTGCAGCAGTTGTGGACATCCTGGGCTCCCAGCCACCTTGCCACACGGCGGACGCCAGCGCCTCACGCCGCATGGAGTAACCACTGATGATTAGGATTTCTTCTGATCTTTCGCTTTCTGTGGGCATTCCTTCTGTCAACCTCCCCTGTTAAACTCTCGCATGTGGCAACTGGGGTGCTCGATGCTACGGGTCACGCCGCCCTGTGACGCGTGTCACGCGAGGAGCTGTTTTGGGTCCGTTAGCATTAGCGTTGGTCTGGCCACCGTCTGGGGTCAGATTGACGTGGACGAGGACTGAATGCGATGAGTACCGCGCTTGCGGGTGTCAGGCCCAGCTTGCCCTCCGACGATAAGCGGCGGCGAATTGTCTATGGCACAATGCGGCGCCACGGTTATTCGCGCGATGCTCTGATCCAAACCCTTCACACAGTCCAGCAGTCGTTTGGATTCCTCGACGGCGATTCACTCACCTTCGTGGCGAACTCACTCAGGGTTCCGCTGAGCCAAGCCTATGGTGTGGCAACTTTTTATCACTTTTTCACGATGAAGCCGCCAGGCGAGCACACGTGTCTCGTCTGTTTGGGTACTGCATGCTACATCAAAGGGGCCGCGCGCCTGATATCCCAGGCTGAGAAGACGTTGCACGTGCGAACAGGGGAGACTACGCCGGATTCCAAGGTATCGCTGTTAACTGCCCGCTGCCTCGGTTCATGCAGCGTTGCGCCAGTAGCCGTTTTCGACGGCGAAGTCGCAGGGGAGGCAACCGCCGATCGATTACAGCAACAGTTGGAGACTTGGCTGGGCCCAGCGAATGCCGCTTACGCAGCAGCGCGCGAGGAGTCGCAAGGCGATAATCGTCAGATTGCCTGAGGAAAAATGGCCGGCGAATCCGCTGAACATGGCATTTTCACGATCGACGCAAAGCACCTACAAGACCTGCTCACGGCCATTTCCAAGAAAGGCTATCTGCTTTTTGGACCGACGATCCGTGAAGGCGCCATCATTTACGATCGGCTGAACTCCGTGGACGACTTGCCACAGGGATGGACGGACGAACAGAACGCCGGTAAGTACAAACTGACTCGCCGCCAGGATTATGCGTTTTTTGGCTACAACGTTGGCCCCCACTCCTGGAAGAAATTCCTGCAACCCCCCGAGCATCGCCTGTGGAAATGCAAACGCGAAAACGGTGGACTTCAAATTATCTCCGATAGCCCTGCACCGCCAAAGCACGCGTTCATCGGTGTGCGGTCTTGCGAACTCCGGGCAATCGCGCTTCTGGACAAGGTCTTCACCGGCGGCGCTTACACCGACAGCGAATACAAAAACCGAAGGGACGGCCTGTTCATCGTCGCCGTCAATTGCGGCCAGGCGGGTGGCACGTGCTTCTGCGCATCGATGAATACTGGCCCGAAGGCCACTTCAGGTTTCGATTTGGCGCTGACTGAAGTGATCGACGGCGAAAGCCATTTCTTTGTCGTGGAAGTCGGTTCTGAAATAGGAGCCGAGGTCCTTGGCGAAACACCTCATCGCGCCGCAAAGAGCAAAGACCATGAGGCAGTCAACCAAATCATCGCGAAAACAACGAGTCAAATGGGTCGCGCGATGAATACAAACGGCCTCAAAGAACTCCTCTATCGCAATTACGAGCATCCACGATGGGACCTTGTGGCATCGCGCTGCTTGACCTGTGCCAACTGCACCATGGTTTGCCCGACCTGCTTTTGCACCACCGTCGAAGACACCACTGATCTAACCGGTGAGAACGCTGAACGCTGGAGAAAGTGGGACTCCTGCTTCACGATGGATTTCTCCTACATCCACGGCGGCAGCGTGCGCGCAACACCCAAATCGCGGTATCGCCAATGGATGACTCATAAACTAGCGACCTGGGTCGATCAGTTTGGAGAGATTGGCTGCGTTGGATGCGGCCGGTGTATTACCTGGTGTCCCGTTGGGATCGACATTGCAGAGGAAGTCCACGCGATTCGTGAGAGCGAGTCGCCCACTGCCGGCGGTTAGAAAGGAGTGCGATGATTCATTCCTTGGAGCCCGTCATTCGCCAGCACCCGTTTTTCAAGGGATTAGAGGAGCACCACATCCAGTTCATTGTCGGATGTGCCAAAAATGTCACCTTCGATCAGGATCATGTCATTTTCCGCGAAGGCGACGCCGCCGAGAGATTCTATTTCATTCGCGATGGCCTCGTGTCGATAGAGATGGTCGTCCCGCACAAAGGGCCAACAACTCTTCAAACTCTAGGTGAGGGAGACGTCCTGGGCTGGTCCTGGTTGACCCCACCGTATCGCTGGCACTTTGGCGCTCGCGCGCTCCGAAAAACGCACGCACTTGATTTCGATGGTAAATGTCTGCGCGAGAAATGCGACACAGACCACGACCTTGGCTACGAAATCTTGAAAAGGTTCACAAATGTTGTGACTGAGCGGCTTGATGCCGCCCGACTGCAGCTCTTGGATCTTTATGGCGCACATGCTTGAAATGCCGACCATCAGCGGGTTGGCTGCTGACCCGATGGTTCCCGTGCCGCACCGGATCGAACGGGTGAAGCGGGAGACGCATGACACCTTCACTCTTGAGCTCATGCCTGCTAACGGAATTGGGCTGCCGTCCTTTGGCCCTGGCCAGTTCAACATGCTTTATGTATTCGGTGTTGGAGAGGTGCCGATTTCGATCAGTAGTGATCCGCGACATTGCCCTGGCTTGGAGCATACGACCCGCGTTGTCGGGACCGTGACGAAGGCGATGGGCGCTCTGAAACGCGGTGACGTGATCGGAGTTCGCGGCCCATTTGGAACGTCCTGGCCGGTGGCCGAAGAACCGGGCCGGGACTTCCTGATCGTGGCCGGAGGAATTGGTCTGGCTCCATTGCGTCCTGCCCTCTATCAGTTGATGAAAAACCGCGAGAAGTACCGAAAGATTGTCCTCCTGTACGGGGCGCGCGCTCCTGAAGATATTTTGTATCGCCATGAACTCGAGCGGTGGCGTGGAAAGTTCGATCTGGAAATCCAGGTTACAGTCGACCGCGGCTCCAGTGGCTGGCGCGGCAACGTCGGCGTTGTCACCACTCTGGTTGGTCGAGCACCTTTCGATCCGACGAATACCATGGCGCTCGTTTGTGGACCTGAAGTGATGATGCGGTTTGCCATCATGGAACTGCAGAAGCGCGGCATGACAACGGAGCGCGTTTTTTTGTCGATGGAACGAAACATGAAGTGTGCTGTCGGATTCTGCGGGCATTGCCAGTATGGGCCGACCTTCATTTGCAAGGATGGTCCAGTCTTTCGATTCGATCGCATTCAATCGATCTTCGGCAGAGCGGAGATATAGATGCCTGC
>Ga0187772_10001643_pt1 | contig 10738 bp, 7 predicted proteins | sample 0116_SJ02_MP15_2_FD_133137 | JGI IMG/M metagenome (GOLD analysis project Ga0187772, IMG submission 133137) | Tropical peat soil microbial communities from peatlands in Department of Meta, Colombia - 0116_SJ02_MP15_20_MG | ecosystem: Environmental > Terrestrial > Soil > Wetlands > Peat | place... | reverse complement strand
CCAGCGCTCGATCGAGGAGGACCCGCAGCGATTCACGCGCATGGCCGCCGAGATCAAGGGAGTGACCGAGGAGACCACGACGGGTGTCCATCGCCTGTACCAGTTCGCCGAGCAGGGTGGGCTGCTGTTCCCGGCCATCAACGTCAACGACTCGGTGACCAAGAGCAAGTTCGACAACAAGTACGGCTGTCGCCACTCGCTGATCGATGGGATCAACCGCGCCACCGACGTGCTGATCGGCGGCAAGCTCGCTGTGGTGTGCGGCTACGGGGATGTGGGCAAGGGCTGCGCCGAGTCGCTGCGGGGTCAGCGCGCTCGAGTCGTGGTGACCGAGATCGACCCGATCTGCGCCCTCCAGGCGGCGATGGACGGCTACCAGGTGCTGACGCTCGAGGATGTGGTCGAGTCGGCGGACATTTTCGTCACCGCGACGGGAAATCGCGACGTGATCACGGCCGAGCACATGGCGCGGATGAAGCATCAAGCGATCGTCGGCAACATCGGCCACTTCGACAACGAAATCGACATGACCGGCCTGTCGAGGATTCAAGGCATCACCAAGATCGGCATCAAGCCGCAGGTTGATGAGTGGGTCTTCCCGGACGGTCACTCGATCATCGTGCTGTCCGAGGGGCGGCTCTTGAACCTCGGCAACGCCACCGGCCATCCGAGCTTCGTGATGTCGAACTCGTTCACGAACCAGGTGATCGCTCAGATCGAGCTCTACGGCCGCAGCGACGGCTACGAGAAGAGCGTCTACACCCTGCCCAAGCACCTCGACGAGAAGGTGGCCCGGCTGCACCTGCCCGCGCTGGGCGTCAAGCTGACCGAGCTCACTGAGGGCCAGGCGGCGTACCTCGGCATCCCGGCCGAGGGGCCGTACAAGTCGGACCACTACCGGTACTGAGGCAGCCGGGGTCGCGATGGCCCGTACGCGGCTCCCGCCCCACGATGTGGCCGACCTGGCGCTGGCGCCGGTCGGCGCCTCCCGGATCGCGTGGGCCGGCGGGCAGATGCCGGTGCTGGCACGCATCCGCGAGCGCTTCCGCACCGAACGACCCCTCGACGGAGTCCGCGTGGGCGCGTGCCTGCACGTCACGGCCGAAACCGCGAATCTCGTGCTCGCCTTCGCCGACGGAGGCGCCCGGGTGGCACTGTGTTCCGCCAATCCTTTGTCCACGCAGGACGACGTGGCCGCCGCGCTCGTCTACGAGCACGGGATCGAGGTCCGCGCGCTGCGCGGCGAGGACGTCGACACCTATGTGGGCCACGTGCGCGCGGTGCTCGACGGCCGGCCCCAGGTCACAGTCGACGACGGTGCCGACCTGCTGATGACCGCCCATGCGCGCGGCGGGGATGCGCTCGGCGAGCTGATCGGGGGAACCGAGGAGACGACGACCGGGCTCGTCCGCCTCCGCCGTCTCGAAGGCGAGGGCAACCTCTCCTGTGCCGTTGTCGCGGTCAACGAGGCGCGCACCGAGCGCGCCTTGAACGATCGCCACGGGACGGGACAGTCGGCGCTCGACGGGATTATCCAGGCCAGTCACGTGCTGTTGGCCGGCCACACCCTGGTGGTCGTCGGCTACGGGTGGGCCGGGCAAGGGATCGCCGAACGGGCGCGAGGCGCAGGCGCCGCGGTGGTGGTGTGCGAGGTCGATCCGCTCCGGGCGCTCGAAGCACGGATGGCCGGCTACGAGGTGATGCCGGCGCTCGAGGCCGCCGAACGCGGCGACATCTTCGTGACCGTTACCGGTTCGCGGCGGGTCTTGCGCGGAGAGCACTTCGCGCGGATGAAGGACGGCGCGGTGCTGGCCAACGCCGGGCACTTCGACGTCGAGCTCGACCTCGACGAGCTGCGCGCGCTCGCGGTCCACGTGCGCGACGTGCGGCCGCTGATCGAGCAGTACACGCTCGAGGACGGGCGCCGGCTCAACCTGCTCGCGCGCGGGCGGGTCGTCAACCTGGCCGCCGGCGAGGGCCACCCGGCCGCGGTCATGGACGTGTCGTTCGCGCTGCAGGCTCTGTGCGTCGAGGATATGGTGCGGCGGCGCGCCGAGCTGTCGCCAGGAGTTCAGCCCGTGCCGGAGTCGATCGATCAGGAGGTGGCGACGCTCAAGCTCGCGGCGCTCGGGGTCATGATCGACCAGCCGACCGACGAGCAGCGGCACTATCGCGAGTCCTGGACCTGAGCCGCGTCTAACCGGAGTCGGACTAAGATCCGATTTCATGGAGGCGGTTGGCAGAACCCCGTTGCGAGGCGGGATCGATCTGGGCGGAACGAAGATCGAAGCGATCGTCGTCGACGCCGACCAAACCGTGCTCGGCTCCTCGCGCCACCCGACGCCGGCCACCGGGGGACCGACGGCTGTCGCGGCTGAGATGGTGGCGGCGGTGAAGGCCGCCTGCCAGGCCGCGAACGTCGAGCCGAATCAGCTCGTTGGCGTGGGCGTGGGGTCGCCCGGTGTCGTCGACGACGCGACCGGAGTGGTCTCGTCGGCCCGGAATCTATCCAACTGGGAGGGCAGCTTCGAGCTCGGGATGACCCTCAGTCACGAGCTCGGTACACAGGTCTTCGTCGGCAACGACGTCCAGGTCGCCACCGACGCCGAGTTTGAGCTGGGCGCAGGCCGCCCCTACAGCTCGCTCCTGGGCGTGATGTGGGGCACCGGGATCGGCGGTGGTCTGATCCTGAACCGGGAGCCATGGCTCGGGCGCGGCGGCGCCGGCGAGATCGGGCACATGGTGGTCAGGATCAACGGGCGCCGCTGCCCGTGCGGACGACGCGGATGCACGGAGGCCTACGCCGGACGCGCCGCGATGGAGGCCAGGGCGCGCAAGAAGTACGAGCAGGGCACGAGCACCGACCTGTTCAAGCTCATGCGTGAGCGCGGGCGCACCAAGCTGACGAGCTCGGTCTGGGCTCGCGCCCTCGAGCATGGCGACAAGCTCGCCACCGAGCTGATCGACGAGGCCGTCGAGGCGCTCGGCGCCGGCATCGCGTCAGCTCAGAATCTGCTCGATGTCCAGGCGATCGTGGTCGGTGGCGGCCTCGGCGTCCGTCTCGGGCAGCCGTTCGTGGACCGGATCACCAAGGCGATGGGGCCCCACCTCTTCAACGACGTCCGTCCGGACATCATGCTGGCGGCGCTGGGCGACCTCGCTGGCGGGCTGGGGGCGGCGCTGCTGGTCAGCCGGCGAACCGGCGAAGGGGATCAAGCGGGGCCTACGGATGGGTCTGCGCCGGCGACCGGATCCGACGCGTCGGCGACCGGTCGTCCCGTCTGAACCGTCCGAGGCGAAGCCGACCTGACATCTGCCGCCCCGCGATGCTTGGCGCGGGACCATGTAAAACGTCGCAAGCCTCCCGTCGCCGCGGCGCTTTGTGCAGATAAGCGTCGTGGGCATGCTTATCTGCACAAGGTCGGGCTGGGGGTGGGGGGTTTGGTGGATTTTGCATGGTCGGGAGGCGCGCTGGGCGTTAGGCACAACGGCCACCGCGTCAGCGCTTAACCCGCTCTGAACATCCCCTTATGGCGGCAAGGCGCCGACTTTGGCAGGATGAGCGCGCCGCCGGACGAACTGGGCGGCAGGAGGGGAGAGAGGTCCCGGCGATGCATCATGCGATAACAGCACGGACGCTGAAACGCTTATGATCGCCCGCGTTGCCGCGGTCGCCTCGCTGGTGACCGCGATTGTCGTCGTCGTGCTGGTCGTGCTGGGTGGAGGCTCGTCGTACACGCTGAAGGCGGATTTCCAGGACGCCGGCGGGCTGGTCGCGGGCAACGACGTGCTCATGGGGCCGGCCAAGGTCGGGTCGGTGCAGTCGATCTCGCTGACCCCGAACGGTCAGGCGCAGGTCACGATGTCGATCGACTCGCAGGCGGCGCCGTTGCACGAGGGCACGGTGGCGCGGGTCTACGAGAACTCCCTGTCCGGGATCGCCAACAAATACGTCGTGCTGGAGCCGGCCTCGAGCCAGGCCCCGGCGATACCGAGCGGGGGCACGATCACCGAGCAGGACACCTACTCGTTCGTCAGCCTCGACCAGGTCTTCGACGCGCTGGATCCGCTGACCCGCGCCGGCCTGCGCGGGGTGATCCAGGGGGAGGCGGCGAGCATCAACGGCCGGGCCGCCGAGGCATCGAAGACGCTCGAATACCTCGCTCCCGGCCTGGAGAGCACGAGCAACGTGACGGCCGAGCTCGACCGCAACGAGCCGGCGTTCGACGGCCTGCTGGTGCAGGGGGCGCAGGCGATGCAGGCGCTCGCGTCGCGCAGCTCGCAGCTGGCCGACTTGATCGCCCAGGCCGACACGGCCACCGGCGCGATCGCCCGCCAGAGCCAAGCCCTGGAGCAGGCGCTTGCCTTGTTTCCGAGCACCCTCAACCGCGCCACCAGCACCTTCGCGGGACTGCGCTCGACGCTCGACGCGCTCGATCCGCTGGTGGCGGAGTCGAAGATCGCCTCGCGGCGGCTCGAGCCGTTCGCGGCGAGCCTGAGAACCTTCACCCAGGCGGCGATCCCCACCGTCACCGCCCTCAGCGACCTGATCCACAACCCGGCCGGCACGGGTGACCTGACCACGCTGCTGCGAGACACGCCGGAGCTCGCGCGCCTCGCCGGCACGGCGTTCCCGGATCTGATCGAGTCGATGAACGACTCGCAGACGCAGCTCGACACCCTGCGCGAGTACACCCCGGACGTGGTCGCGGCGCTGACCAACGTCGGCCAGACCGGCGCTTACTACGACGCCAACGGACACTACGTCCGCGTCCAGCCCACGTTCTTCGCGTTCGGGACCGACAGTCAGGGGCAGCTCACCACCCGGCCGCCGTCCGAGCGTTACGAGGGCCTGCAGGTGGCGCACGACCGGTGCCCCGGTGGCGCGGTCCAGCCTTCGCCCGACGGCTCCGCGCCCAACGCGGTCTCGGGCTGCCAGCCAAGTTCGAGCCCGCCGGGCCCATGAGGCGCATCGCGCTCGTAGCGCTCGTGGTCATCGTGGCGGCGGGAGTCGCGGCGATTGCGACCGGGTCAAGCGGTGGCGGCGATCCGTACTACGTGCGCGCGATCTTCGACGATGCTTCGTTCGCGGTCCAGGGCGAGCAGGTCCGGATCGCCGGCGCCCCCGTCGGATCGATCGCAGGCCTCGGCGTGACCGCGAACAAGCAGGCGGCGGTGACGCTCGAGATCGACGACTTGCGCTTCACGCCCTTCCACGCCAACGCCACCTGCGCGATCCGGCCCCAGTCGCTAATCGGCGAGATGTACGTCGACTGCGAGCCCGGCACGGCGGCCGCACCAGAGCTGCAGCGGCTCGCCGCCGGCCCCGGCGCCGGCGATTACTACCTGCCAGTCACGCAGACCAACTCCCCGGTCGACTTCGACATCGTCCAGGACATCTACCAGGAGCCGATCACCCAGCGGCTCGCGATCATCCTGAACGAACTGGGCACCGGGCTGGCCGCGCGCGGCTCCGATCTGAATGCGGTGATCCACCGCGCCGATCCGGCCCTCGGCAACACCGACCAGGTGCTTAAGATCCTGGCCAGCCAGAACCGCGCGCTGGCCAAGCTCGCCACCGACTCGGCGGCGGTGCTCGGACCGCTCGCTCAGCAACGCAACGCGCTGGCCGACTTCATCGTCCAGGCCAACACGACCGCCACGGCGAGCGCCGCTCGCGCCAGCGACATCTCACGCTCGATCCAGCTGCTCCCCGGCTTCCTGCGCCAGCTGAAGCCCCTGATGGCCGATCTGGGGACCCTGGCCGACCAGGGGACGCCGCTGGCGTCGGAGCTCCGCACGAGCGCGTCGGCGCTCGGCCGCGAGTTCACCGAGCTCACGCCGTTCGCCACCGCGGCCCGGACGTCGCTGATCCAGCTCGGCGCGGCGGCGGCGAAGTCGCAGGGACCGCTCGTCAACACGATCCCGCTCGCAAAGCAGCTGAACCAGCTCGGCACCCAGGCCGCGCCCGCGGCCACCACGCTCGACCGTCTCACCGCGAGCCTGAGCAAGACCGGTGCGATCGGACAGCTGATGGCCCTGCTGTTCTACGGCACGAGCGCCACCAACGGCTTCGACAGCCTCGGCCACTACGTGCGCGACGAGCTGCTGGTCAGCGACTGCACCGGCTACGCCACGTCGCCCGTCCCGGGCTGCTCGGCCAACTTCACGGAGACGAGTGGATCGGCCGATGCCGGCGCCACTGCCGCCAGCGATCGAGCCGCCGCCAAGCAGGCGGCCAGCAACCGCGCGCTTCTGAGCACGGCCCTCGCCGGGGACGCGATCGCCAAGAACACGGCAGCGCCGCTCCAGCGGCTGCTCGGCTACCTGATCGGACCTGAGGGATGAGTCAGCGTCGCCGGCAGAGCGGCCTCGCCAACCCGGTCCTGATCGGCGCGGTCACGGTGCTCGCGGTGATCGTCGCCGTGTTCCTCGCCTACAACGCGAACAACGGGCTCCCGTTCGTCCCAAGCTACAACCTGCACGTCCAGGTCGCCGACGCGAGCGAGCTGACGCACGGCGCCGAGGTGCACATGGGCGGCGCCCTGGTCGGGTTCGTCGACAGCGTCGACCCCGCCCGCCTCCCGTCCGGGCAGCCGATCGCGGTCCTGAACCTAAAGCTCGACAAGAGCATTGGCAAGCTCCCGGTCGACTCGACCTTCACGATCGGGCTGCAGGGAGCGATCGGGCAGAAGTACCTGGCAATCGGGCTCGGTAGGTCCAGACGCACGTACGCGAGCGGGGCGACGGTCCCGATGCGCCAGACCAGCGCCACCGTCGACCTCGACCAGGTACTGGACATGTTCACGCCCCCCACGCGCACCGGTGTGGTCGCTTCCACGATCGGCTTCAGCGACGGACTGGCCGGACGCGGCGTTGACGTCAATAACGCAATCGGAGCCTTCGTCCCTCTACTTGGAGACCTCCGGCCGGTGGCGCAGAACCTGGCCTCCCCGCACACCGATCTCGCCGGCTTCCTGCGCGGCCTCGAGCGCTTCACCGGTGCACTCGCACCCGTCGCCGGCACCCAGGCATCGCTGTTCGTCGCGCTCGACAGCACGTTCCGGGCGCTGGCCAGCGTCTCGGTGCCCTCGCTGCAGGACTTCATCTCCGACACGCCGCCGGCGTTCGACGCGGTCATCGCCGACAGCCCCAAGACCCGGCCGTTCCTGACCGACAGCGCGGCGCTGTTCGCCGAGCTGCGCCCCGGGATAGCCACGCTGCCCGCGAGTGCGCCCGTGCTCGCCGACGCGTTCTCCGCCGGCGCGCGCAACCTTCCCGGCACCGCGGCGCTCGACCAGCGTCTGGTCGGCCTGTCCCAGCACCTCGAGAGCTACGGCCAGACGCCGGCCGTGCAGCAGGGGCTCGACCGCCTCACGCTGACCGCGTTCAGCCTGCGGGCGCCGCTCGACTTCCTGACCCCGGTCCAGTCCTCGTGCAACTACGTGACGCTGTTCCTGCGCAACGTCGCGAGTCTGCTCTCGGAGACCACCACCTCGGGGACGTCGCTCCGGTTCTCGCTCGTGGCGATCGACGACGTGCTGGGCGGTGAGTCGAACCCGTCCAGCCAGCCCTACACCACCCCGGTGACCAACCCGACCGCAGAGCACGGCCCGCTCCACGTCAACCCGTACCCGAACACCGACTCGCCCGGTGAGACGGCGGAGTGCGCCGCCGGCAACGAGCCGTACTCGGGCGCGGCGGCGGTCATCGGAAACCCAGCGGGCAACCTGGGCCTCAAGACCGAGACGACGACCGCGAGCAACAACACCGGGAGCAAGAAGTGAGGCGCCACCGCCCCCGCATCCCGAACTTCGCCGCCGGGATCCTCGCGGCCGTCGTGATCGCGGCCGCCGTGTACCTCACGTTCGGAGGTCCCACTCCGTTCTCGGGCTCGCCGTTCGTGCTCAAGGCGGTGTTCACGACGGAGACCCAGCTCAACATTCCCTCGCCGGTGCGGATCGCCGGCGTCGACGTGGGCGAGGTCACCTACGTGAAATCGCTCGGCAACAACACGCAGGACGCCGTGGTCACGATGGACATCAACTCGAACGGGCTCCCGATTCACGCCGACGCGACGGTCGGGATCCTGACCCGGATCTTCCTCGAGGGCAACTTCTACATCGACCTGCATCCGGGATCGCCAGAGGCGCCGGTGCTGTCCTCGGGCGCCACGCTGCCCGCGGCCAACACCTCGGGCCCGGTCCAGCTCGACCGGGTGCTGGCGGCGCTGAACTCGAACGCGCGGGCCAACCTACAGACGCTCGTGCAGGGATTCGGCGCGGCCCTCAACGGTCAGCCGTCCGCGGCTCAGGACGCGGCCCAGAACCAGGATCCGAGCGTCCGAGGCCTGACGGCCGCGCGGGCGCTGAACGAGTCGCTCAAGTACTCCGCCGGCGCGTTCAAGGCCTCGGCGATCGTCAACCAGGCGCTGCTGGGAATACAGCCACACGACCTCTCACAGTCGGTCGTCGGCAACGAGGAGGTGTTCCGGGCGCTGGCCTCGCGCCAGACCCAGCTCGCGAGTCTCGTCACCACGTTCGACTCGACCATGTCGGCGCTGGCCGCGCGCCAGCAGGACCTGAGCGGCACGATCGCAGCGCTTCCGCCGCTGCTGCGCACCACCGACACCGCGCTCACGTCGCTGAACGCTTCGTTCGGCCCGACGAAGGCGTTCGCGCGGACGATCCTGCCCGGGATCGAGCAGCTCGATCCCACGATCGGCCAGGCGCTGCCATGGCTCGCGCAGGCGACGGCGCTGGTCGCGCCGAGTGAGCTGGGTGGTCTGGTCAAGGACCTCACGCCGGCCGTGCAGGAGACCGCGAGCACGATCAAGTCGACGACGTCGCTGCTCTCGGCCAGCGACGCGCTGGCACGGTGCGTCGTCCACAACCTCGTCCCCACCGGCAACGAGGTGATCCAGGATCCGCCGCTGCCGAGCACCACCCGCGTCTACCAAGAGCTCCTGCAGTCCGCGGTCGGGATTGCCGGCGCGGGAGAGAACTTCGACGGCAACGGGCGGTACCTGCGCTCCACGCCGGCCGGCGGCTCGACTCCGGTGCAGACCAGCAACCTCGGCGCCCAGGGGCCGCTGTTCGGGAACGCCGTGATCCAGCCACTCGGGACCCGTCCGGCCTGGCCCGGCCAGGCGCCGCCACTCAACAGCACCAAGGCGTGCTACCAGAACGCCGCGCCCGATCTGAACGACGTGACCACGGGGGCCGGACCGTGAGGCGCGCGATAACCGCCCATCGCCGAGACTTCGTCGCCATCGTCGGGCTGGTTGTGATCGCGGTGGCGATCGCCGGCTACATCCTCGACCACCAGCCCGCCTTCACCTTCGGCCGGAGCTACTACAGCGTCAAGGCGGAGTTCGCCTCGAGCGCCGCGGTGACCCCCGGTCAGGGCCAGGCGGTGACGATCGCGGGCGTCCAGGTTGGCCAGGTTGGCGGAGTCGAGCTCCAGAACGGCCGGGCGGTCGTGACGATGAACCTCTACAAGCAGTACGCGCCGATCTACCGCGACGCCACGGTGCTCCTGCGCCCGCGCACGCCGCTCAAGGACATGTACCTGGCACTCGATCCAGGTACCAAGGCGGCCGGGGCCATTCCGGACGGCGGGCTGCTGCCGGTTTCGGCCACCTCGCCCGACATCGACCTCGACCAGATTCTCGCTTCGCTTGACGCCGACAGTCGGAGCTATCTGCTGCTCCTCCTGTCCGGCGGCGCGCAGGCGTTCCGCGACCCCACCGGCGGGTCCGGCCCGGCCGCGCCGGCACCGGATTTCGCGGACGGGTCGGGCGCGACCGCGGCGCCGAGCGCGGCCGCGGTGGCGGATCTGCAGGGGACGTTCAAGCGCTTCGCGCCGCTCGACCGCGACACCGGCGAGTTCGCCACCCTGCTCGCACAGCGCAGCGCCAACCTCCGCCTGGCCATCCACAACCTCCAGCGAGTGGCCACCGCGCTCGGCGGCGTGGACGGCCAGCTGGCCTCGCTGATCGTGTCCTCGAACACGAACTTCGCCGCCATCTCCTCGCAGGACGCCAACCTCGAAGCCGGCCTGTCGCTCTTCCCAAGCACCCTCGCGCAGACGAACACCACGCTCGGCAAGGTCCAGGCGTTCACAAACCAGCTCGGACCGGCGCTCGGCCAGCTGCTCCCCTTCGCCCGCGCGCTGGGGCCGGCACTGAAGGCGTCGCGGCCGCTGTTCCACGACACCACGCCGGTCATCCAAACCCAGCTGCGCCCGTTCTCAACCGCCGTGCAGCCGCTGGCGCGCGCCCTGCGCCCGGCCGCCACCCAGTTGGCGCGCGCGACGCCGCCGCTCACGCGCTCGATCGAGGTGGTGAACACGCTGTTCAACACGCTCGCCTACCAGCCGTCGGACGGCGAGCAGGGCTACCTGTTCTGGGGCTCCTGGCTGGCCCACATCGCCAACAGCCTCACCGACCTTCAGGACGCCCAGGGGCCAACCGTGCGGGGCATCTTCATGGCCACCTGTCCGCAGCTCAACCTGCTCGAGACGACGATCCAGGCGGGCAGCCCGTCGGTGGGGCCGCTCCTCGACCTGCTGAACGCGCCCGACTGGACCCAGATCAAGTCGTCCTACTGCCCGGCTCAGCTCGGCTCCCTGACCCGGAGCGCGGCGAACAGGACGGGGGCGGCGCGATGAACAAGCAGGCGCCGAGCACCGGGCGGATCCTGACGATGGTCGCGTTCGCGGCCTCGTGCATCGGCCT
>Ga0187772_10001642_pt1 | contig 10738 bp, 10 predicted proteins | sample 0116_SJ02_MP15_2_FD_133137 | JGI IMG/M metagenome (GOLD analysis project Ga0187772, IMG submission 133137) | Tropical peat soil microbial communities from peatlands in Department of Meta, Colombia - 0116_SJ02_MP15_20_MG | ecosystem: Environmental > Terrestrial > Soil > Wetlands > Peat | place... | reverse complement strand
AACGACCACATCCCGCTGGCCTCGGAGATGCCCCACGGCGGCTTCAAGCAGTCGGGCTACGGCAAGGACCTGAGCATCTACGCACTCGAGGATTACACCGAGATCAAGCACGTGATGGTCTCCCTCTCGTGATCTGAGACCGCCGCCTATTGGTCACATGGTCAGCTGGTGGCTGCAGCAGGCAGGACCGCTGGCGCCCGCGCAGGAGCTGCGCGACGCGCGGCGGGCTGATGTCTGCATCGTCGGGGGCGGGTTCACGGGGCTGTGGACCGCGCTCGAGATAAAGCGCGTCGAGCCTTCGCTCGACGTCGTCGTGGTCGAAGGCGACGTGTGCGGCACGGGCGCGAGCGGTCGCAACGGTGGCTTCGCGATGACCTTCTGGCATCACTTCATCGGGCTCGAGCGGGCCTGTGGAGCCACGGAAGCGGTGCGATTGGCGCGCGCTTCGGACGACGCGGTGGCGAGGATCGGCGCGTTCTGCGACGACCACGGGATCCAAGCCGATTACCGTCGGGCCGGTTGGCTCTGGACCGCGACCAACCCGGCACAGGTCGGCGCGTGGGAGGGCACGCTCGCGGCGATCGAACGTCAGGGCGAGAGACCGTTCGAGCGACTCGGTACCGACGAGGTGGCCGCACGCGCCGGATCGCCGAGGCACCTCGCCGGCGTCTTCGAACCAGGCTCGGCCACGGTCCAGCCGGCGCTGCTCGTTCGCGGGCTGCTTCGCGTCGCCCGGATGCGGGGCGTGCAGGTATTCGAGCGTTCGCCTGTGGTCGCGATCGAGCGAGCCGGCCCGCTGACGGTGCGCACGGATCGCGGACGGGTAAGCGCCGACCGCGTGGTGGTCGCGATGGGGGCATGGGCGAGTCAGCTACGCGAGCTGCGCGGCGCGTTCGTGATCGTCTCGAGCGACATGGTCATCACCGACCCGGTCGGCGACCTACTGCGCCAGAGCGATTTGCGCGACGGCGTCAGCATCTCTGACTCTCGACTGATGGTGCACTACTACCGACCGGCGGGCGACGGGCGTGTCGCGTTCGGCAAGGGTGGTGGTCGGCTGGTTCACGGGACGCGGATCCCCGCGTCGTTCTCGGGTCCCTCGCCGATCGCTGACGAGGTCACGGCCCGTCTGCGTGCCACCTATTCATGGCTGGCGTCGACTCCAATTGCGGCGAGCTGGACGGGGCCGATCGACCGGACCGTCGACGGCCTGCCGTTCTTTTGCGCGTTGGGCCGTCCCGATCTCGTGTGCGGCGGCGGCTTCTCGGGAAACGGCGTCGGCCCGTCCGCCCTCGGGGGACGGATCCTCGCCTCGATGGCGCTTGGGTTGGACGACGAGTGGGCGCACTGCGGGCTCGTGCGCTCGCCGCCGTCGGGCCTGCCGCCTGAGCCGCTGCGTTACCTCGGTGGCCGGGTTGTACGGGGCGCCGTGGCGCGCAAGGAGCGCGCCGAGGATGCCGATCGCCGGCCGTCGACGCTCGACCGCGCGCTGGCCCGGCTGGCGCCAGCGGGACTCGTGCCGGTGGACTGAGCTCAGTCGCCGAGGCATAGTCAGATCTGCCGGCGCTCATCGCCTTTCTGTCGGGATTGGTCCGGCCCGTAACGTCGTTTGTGGTCGCTGACCCGTCCCTCTTGCCGTCCTCGGCAATGCGAAGCCGGTCGGAGCATTCTCGGGCGTTGACAGAGACCTGCGTGTGGCAGAGGATTGGCGTGAGCGAGGGCAAACGCAGGACGGAGGACGATCATGCAGACGCTGGCGGGAATCTCGTTGGCTGATGTCCAGGCTGTCTATGACGGACCTGAAGGCGACCTGTGGGAGTTGGTAATGGGCGAGCAGATCCACATCGGTGGATTGACCTCGTCGATGGATCTCGCCGAGCGGGCCGGTGTCGCGGAGGGCAGCTCCGGGGTGGATCCGTGCTGCTGCAATGGCGCGGGGATGCGGTTCCTGGTGCGCTTCCGAAGCGTCGCGCACGTGACCGGCGTGGACGCGACGGAACGCGTCGTCGAGCGCGGGCGGCGGCGCACCGACGAGGAGGGGCTGTCGGACCGCGTCGAGTTTGTTGTTGGCGACGCGACCGATACGGGTATGCCCGACGCGTCTGTCGATTTCGTGTGGGGGGAAGACGCGTGGTGCTACGTCGAGGACAAGCGGAGACTGATCGCCGAGGCGGCCCGTCTCACCCGCTCTGGCGGCAAGATCGCGTTCACCGATTGGCTGGTTGGTCCGGAGCCGATGGATGATGGCGAGGCCGAGCGCTATTTGCGATTCATGAAGTTCCCCAACGTCTGCGATCTCGATGACTACTGCGATCTGCTGCAGGAATGCGGCTGCCGAGTCGAGACGGCCGAGGACACCGGCCGGTTCCCATCCCACGTAGACCTGTACTTGCAAATGCTGAACATGCAGCTGACCTACGACGCGCTCAAACTCATCGGCTTTGACATGGAACTCATGCAGACACTCGGTGGGGAAATGGACTTCGTCCGGCAGCTCGCGCACGAAGGCAAGATCTGCCAAGGCAGGTTCGTAGCTGCCAGAGCCTGAGCGCATCGCTCTCGGCCCACTGACGCCCTTCAGACCGCGCAAGAGGGTGCGCAGTGTTGGAGAGCAGTGGGACTGTCGGAAATGGGTGCAGATGACGTCGCGGAGGCGGGCCGGTGGGCGACGGGGGCTGGCAGATCCGGACTGAGTGCGCGAGCCTCGCCTACAACGCCTAAGAGAGCATTCGCTTCCGTACAAACCGCGGGCGGCCCTTGTCCAGGTACGCGCCAAGTGGATACGTCCGGTAGCGCAGCCGCGGCAGCTTCTCGATCGTGACGAAGCCGGGTGGCGCGTTGATCACGTCGGGAATCCGGTTGACGAGCTGTGTCACGGTGGTAACCCCGGTCGGAACCGCCGGGTTTGAGAGATGGAGCTCGGGCTCTCCGGTGACTGTCCAGTCGTTGATGTCAGCCTCGCCGGGCTTGTACAGCCTTCCGGTCATCTCGAACGTGAGCGTCATGCCCTCGTGCGTCCGGACCGTGTCGACGTCGGTAAATCCGACGACGCGGCCAGGCTCGACGGTGAGGCCCAGAGCAGTGGACGTCACCGGCTGGTCGGCCACCTCCGGGCGGGTCGTGCTCGTCACTTCGGCGACCGTGACGCCGAGGTCCTCGACGAGGGCGCCGAGGGTGTTTCGACCGAAGCTGGGGGGACGGTCGGCTTCGGCGAGCCACTGGTCGAAGTCCTCAACCGTCGTATCTACGCGCTGATCCTTGGCCACCTCGGGTCCGTAGTCGTCCACGTTCCAACTCGCGCGTCCCGTTACCGTCTCGATCCGGTGAGAGGTCCCCAGCACCAGGCTGACCAGGTTCACCCAGTAGGTGTCCTGATGGCCGGTGCCCGTGATCGTGACGCCGTTCCGGCGCGCCAGCTTGTCGAGCTCGGCCGTCTGCATCGGCGCCTATTCCACGGGTAGAGCGCCTCCTCGGAGATGGTCACCGCGTTGACGCCGTGCTCGGCGCAGCGGCGAAGGTGCTCGTACATGTCGGACATGTAGCTCGCGACCGCGATCACGGCGATGTCGGCCTCGCGCGTGCTCAGGACCCGATCGGGATCGTCCTCGACGATCACCCCGGTCTGATACCCGAGGCCGGCGACGTCACCGAGGTCTTTGCCCACCTTGTCCGGGCTGCGGGCGAGCGCCCCGACGATGTCGACGCCTTTCTCGATCATCATCCGCGTGGCGATCGAGTTCATCGCGCCGACGCCATATACCACCGCCTTGATCCGTCTCATCCGCTCTCCTTCGCCTCGCTGACCTGACGCCACCCCCGTATGCCGGTTGACGAGAATATCGGCGTGCGCAAAGGTGCGTTATGGGCATCCGCGCCGGCGCGCCGTCGTAATCGACTGCGACGAGGTCGAGGTTGCGGCGGCGCGCGAGCGAACCCGAGCCTCAACGAACCCGAGCCTGAACAGAGAAGGAGGGCAACATGGAGGATCTCTACATCGACGGCGAGTACACGGCGAGCAGCTCCCGCGCTGCGATCGAAGTCGAGAATCCCGCCACCGAGGAGGTCATCACCGAGGTGCCCGACGCCGACGCGGCGGATATCGACCACGCGGTCGAGGCGGCGCGCCGAGCGCAGCGCGGGTGGAGAGCGGTCGACGGCCTCGAGCGGGCGGGGCTGCTGCACCGCTGCGCGGACCGGCTCGAGGAGCACGCCGACGAGCTCGCGGTCCTCCTCACCCGAGAGGGCGGCAAGACGCTCAAGGAGAACCGCGACGAGATCGACTGGAGCGTGACCGCTTTCCGGCACCTGGGGGAGGTCGCCCGGTCCGCGCGCGGGCGCGTCGTCGGCGCGACCAAGCCTGGCCAGATGAACTTCGTGCTCTACGAGCCGCTCGGCGTCGTCGTGCACATCCTCCCCTTTAACTACCCGATCGTGCTGCTTGCCTGGCAGGTGGCCGCCGCGCTTGGTGCCGGTAATACGTGCATCGTCAAGCCGAGCGAGCAGACGCCGCTGGCCACGCTGAAGCTCGGCGAGGTTTTCTCACATCTGCCGCCTGGGCTATTCAACGTTGTCACCGCCCGCGGCGAAGGCGCAGCACGGCTGGTCGACCACCCCGGCACCGACATGATCGCGTTCACGGGCTCGGTCGCCGTAGGGTCGCGGATCATGGCCGGCGCGGCTCCTCGGATCAAGAAGCTGCTGCTTGAACTCGGCGGCTCGGATCCGTTCATCGTCCTCGGTGACGCGAAGCTGGACGTGGCCGCGCGCGGCGGGGTGTTCGCGGCGTTCCTCAACGCCGGCCAGGTCTGCACATCGGCCGAGCGGTTCTTCGTCGAGAGCTCCGCCTACGACGAGTTCATGGAGCGCGCGGCGGAGGTGATGGGGACGCTGCGTCTCGGCGACCCGTTCGGCGAGGTCGATGTCGGCGCCTTGATCTCGCGCCAGGCACGCGAGCAGGTCGCGAGCGTGATCGACGACATCTCCACCCGCGGAGCGCGCGTGATACGGGGCGGCCAGGTGCCGCCCGACCTGCCCAGGGGGTACTTCTACGAGCCGACGCTGATCGAGGTGACCGACCCCCAGCGCCAGCGGTTCGAGTCCGAAATCTTCGGACCGCTCGCCACGGTCACGCGCGTGCGCGACCTCGACCACGCAATCGAGCTCGCCAACGACTCGAACTTCGGTCTGGGCGCGAACATCTACACGTCGAACCTCGAAACCGCGATGCGCGCCGCGACCGAGCTCCAAGCCGGCACGGTGTGGATCAACGACCCGCTCAAGGACAACGACGCGGCGCCGTTCGGAGGCGTGAAGTTCAGCGGTCTCGGGCGCGAGCTCGGGGTCGAGGGCATCAGCGCCTTCACCCAGCCCAAGCACGTGCACATGGACTTCGCCCAGGTGCCCTCGCCGGAGTGGTGGTTCCCGTACGAGCGTCCCGCGATCGGGGAGCGGGCGGCGAGTGAGCAGGAGTCGGCGGCCCGGGAAGCAGCGCCGGCGTGAGGCCGGTGCGCGTCGTCGTCTACGGCGTCGGGGCGATGGGCGCGATCATGACCCGCCTACTCGTCGATAAGGGCGCGAAGCTGGTGGGCGCGGTCGGGCGCAGCCCATCGAAGGTCGGTCGCGACCTGGGCGAGGTGGCCGGGCTCGGGACGATGCTCGGCGTGACGGTCGAGGACGGCGCCGAGGCCGTGCTCGGCCGGGCCGGTGCCGATGTCGCCGTGGTCGCGGTGTCCAGCTATCTGGAGACGATGTACGACCATTTCCGCACGTGCCTCGAGCACGGCGCGAACGTGGTCACGATCGAGGAGGAGAGCTTCTTCCCGTGGGCCACGGCGCCCACACTCGCCCGACGCCTCGACGAGCTCGCCAAGCGCCACCGGGTGACGATCCTGGGCTCCGGCGCGCAGGACCTCTACTGGATGACGCTGCCCTGCGCACTGATGGGGTCGGCGCACCGGGTCGACTCGGTGCAGGGCCGGACCACGTGGAACGTGGATGACTATGGGCCGGAGGTGGCCCAGCACGTCTGGGCAGGTTCATCGCTCGAGGAGTTCGAGTCACACCTCGCGCGGGACGGGTGGCCGCCGTTCGTCGTCCGGAACACGCTCGACGCGCTCGTTGCCGACGCGGGTCTGACCGCGGACGGCGCTCAGACGTCGGTCCGACCCGTCCTGGCGGAAGTGCAGACGCCGTCGAGCAGTCTCGGTCGAGTGATCGACCCCGGGCAACTGCTCGGCGTGATCGACACGGCGACGGTCACCACGCGCGAAGGCCCGACGTTCACGTTCGAGCAGACCGGCTGTGTGTACGGTCCGGGCCAGTCTGACGTCAACGAGTGGATCGTGCGGGGGGAACCCGACGAGTTGCGATTGCGCAACGATCGCGTGCCGACGCGGCTGGCCACGTGCACCCAGGTCGTCAACCGGATCCCGGACGTCATCCGGGCGCCGCCCGGGTTCGTCACCGTCGCGGAGCTGCCGAGGATCCGCTACCGGCACTTCGCGCTGGACTCCTATCTGGGAGGACCATGAGCGAGCGACCGTCGTTCGAGTCGTTGACGCCGACCTCCTTCCTGGCGAGATCGGCGGTGGTGATGCGCAAGACGTCGGGCCTTCAGTGGCCCGAGGGACGCTTGGCCTTCGCCGGCTCGGACCTGGCCTCCGGCTCGGCCGTATGGATCCACGGCACCGTCGACAGCGGGCACCGCGCGGCTCGTGCCGCCAAAGATGCCCGCCACCAAAGCACTGGCATGACCGTGGACAAGTCTGTACAAAGGAGGCGTTGCGGACTGTCCTGTCACGACGGCCGCCACGCCGTAGGATGACATTTCAGCGGGCCGAGATCACGAGGAGAGGAGATCCATGACTGAGAGATCCCCAGGCGAGGAGCTGACCGCGCAGCAGCAGACCAACGGTCACGTAAACGGCCTGCCCGAAGAGTTCTTTGAAGAGTGGCGCGACGTCGCCTACAACTGCTTCAGCTCGGGGCACAAGTTCTGCCGCGAGGTCTGCCCGGTGATGCAGGTCACCCGGGACGAGCGCCACAGCCCGACCGCGTTCCACGCCGACGTCGTCGCGATGGAGAAGGGCCATCTGTCGGTTGAGGACGTAGCCGAGGACTACGTCCACTGCACGATGTGCGGGGCGTGCGAGCTGCGCTGCCCCAACACACTGTTTACCGGGGACTTCTATCGCTTCCGTCAGCGGACGATCGACGTGGTGAAGGCGGTTCGCGCGCTCGCGGTGAAGCGGGGCGTGCACCAGAAGAACTGGAAGCGATGGGCCGAGCTCACGGACCGGTGGGGGAACGAGCCGGTGCTCGGATGGACCCGCGAGACCTCGGGGAGCAAGGTGCGGGCGTGGGCGGCCGGCTTGGACATTCCGACCGGCGGCGAGGCCGTTCTGTTCGCCGACTGCGAGGCTGCCTTCTACCGCCCGTCGGTGCCGCGAGCGGTGGCTTTGCTCCTGCGCGCCGGCGGCGTCGAGTTCGGCCTGATGGATCAGCAGTGGTGCTGCGGCGGGCCGATGTGGGAGACCGGTTACGTGGACATCGCCCACAAGATGGCCGAGCACAACATGCTCGACTGGCGTAAGACCGGTACGAAGCGGATCATCTGCCTAGACCCGCACGACTACATAACGATCATCGAGCACTATCCGGCGCTCGACCCGAATTTCGACGAGTTCGAAATCGTGCTCGCTGTCGACGTGATCGCACAGCTGATCCGGGACGGCAAGCTTGAGCTGACGACGCCGGTTGAACGGACCGTCACTTACCACGACCCGTGTCGGTTGAACAAGCGGATGGGGGTCTGGCAGTCCCCGCGCGAGATCTTGCGCGCGGTCCCGGGCCTGACGTTCATCGACGTCGACCACGTCACGCAGTGGTCCTACTGCTCCGGGGCGGGCTCGAACCTGTGGGTCGAAAAGCCGGAGCTGACGGCCGAGATCAGCCGGCGTCGGGTCGCGAAAGCGAAGGAGCTCGACGGTGTCAACACGCTCGTCTCGGCGTGCCCCTGGTCGGAGCGACCGTTGACCGAGCAGGGAGAGGCGCAGGGCATGGAGGTGTTCGACATTTTCGAGCTGGTCGCCGAGGCGGCGGGATTCGAGGTGTGACATGGCGATCGCGCTTCTCGAAGGTGTCATCGACGAGCTCACCGCAATCTGCGGACCCGATCACGTGTTCTCGGAGCGTTCGGCGGTGTTCAACCGCGCCCGCGTACCTGCTCCGTTCCCCGCTCACCGGTGGGAGGACCACATTCCCTCGGCGATCGTGCTCCCCACATCTGCCGAGCAGGTCTCGGAAGTAGTCAAGCTGGCCAACCGCCACCGGATCCCCGTCGTGCCCCGAGCCGGCGGGACCGGCTTGACCGACGGCGCGGTCCCCCTCCGTCACGGGATCCTCGTCGACGTCAAGCTGATGAACCAGATTCTCGAGATCGACCACGACAACCGGACGGTGACCGTCGGCCCGGGGATCAACATGCTCAAGCTCAACGAGGAGCTTCGCAAGCACGGCTACATATACCCGGACAATCCAGCGTCCTACCCGTGCTCGCTGGTGGGCGGGCGGATCGGCACCAGCGGCTGGTCGCTGATCGGGGCACGGTACGGACACACCCGCGATCTGGTGATCTCGTTCGAGATCGTCCTCCCGACCGGCGAGATCATCAGGGTGGGCGACGGCGGCGGGCCGAAGGTCCGTAAGTCGTCCAGTGGCTATCAGCTCAAGCACCTGTTCATGGGCCACCAGGGGACGCTTGGGATCGTCACCGAGGCGACCCTCGAGCTGGTGCCGCGACCCGAGGCCGAGTTCTCAGCCTTCTTCACCTACGGGAACTACATGGACGCCTGGCGGGCCACAGGCGACCTCGCGCGCTCTGGCGTGGCCACCCTGGCCGGCGTCGTGCTGTTCGACGAAGACAAGGTCTCCTACCTGCGCCGCGACGACGAGGCGTACATCCCGCAACCCGAGTCCGTCAGGTCCGTCGTGGCCTGCGCGTCGTACGGCAATGCCGACGAGGTGAGGGTGGGGGCGAAGCGCCTGCTGCGGGTCGGCAAGGCATCAGGAGGCGCCTACACCGGCGACGAGATCTCCCAGGGCGACTGGGCGTCGCGGCACGACCGGTATGCCACCCCGCAGCACGGACGAACGCGGGATGGGCAGGTCGCGCTCATGAGCTGGCACTGCGAGGACGCGGCGATTCCGTGGCCCGAGCTTCCGGCCGTCCGCCAGAAGTGGCACGCGATCGCGAGCGACTTGTGCGACCGGTTCGACGTCTTCGACGACTGGGGGATGTTCGCCTACACCAACGGTGCTTACAAGCCGTGGGGCGATTACCTGGCCGAGATCGACATCGGCATCTGGGAGATGAAGTGGGACGACGAGAGCTGGGCCGCTTGGGTGGATGCCAAGCGCGAGCTGGCGCGGGTGTCGATCGAGCACGGTGGCTCGATCTCGGCGTGTCACGGGTCGTGCCGGGAGGGCGAGGTCGATCTCGTTCCGCTCGAGCTCGGCGGCGGGTTCGAGGTGATAAAGACGATCAAGCGCGCGCTTGACCCGAACAACATCATGAATCCGGGCAAGTACCTGCTCGACCAGGCCTACGGGGAGGAGTGAGCATGCTCGGCTTCAGGTTGTCGGCCCAGAGGCCGCCAAAAGCGGAGCGGGTTACCGACGTCGTGGTCAGCCGGTTCGAGCATGTCTACGAGGTCGATCCTGCGTTGATGCAGGAAAACGTCAGGCAACAGGACATCCCCAACTGGGACTTCGAACGGATCGTCGAGAGCCGGTGGGAGCACTTGGCCTGGATGCACAATCACTTCGCGGACTCGGTCCTCTCGGGCGAGGAGCTGCTCGCGGAGATCGAACGAGAGGGTTGAGGCTCGGGGCGCGATAGTCGCGCCCCAGAGAGGAGAGGGTTATGTCAGTTGCTACCGGCGGGAACGTGCGGTTCTCCTACTGCATGCTGCCCGACTATCCGCTGAACGACTCGATCGAGATGATCAAGGTCGCCGACGAGCTGGGCTACTACGCCTGCTACTCGGTCGACGAGACCTGGCACAAGGATCTTTGGTGCCTGTTCTCGGCGGCGGCCGACAAGACGCGGAACATTCGTTTCGGCCCCAATGTCACACACGTGTTCCTGCGCGAGCCGACGCTGATCTGCCAACAACTGGCGACGCTCGACGAGCTGTCGGGCGGCCGGGCCGAGGCGGTGGTGTCGACCGGCAACTTCGTGATGTTGGAGCAGTACCACCTTGACTGGGCCAAGCGCCGGCCGTTATCGCGCCTGCGCGAGGCGATGCACGTGATGCGGACATTCCTCGACGACGGCAAGATCGACTACGAGGGGGATTTCTTCAGGTACACGGGCATGTTCACGGCGGCGCGCCCGGTCCAGGAGCGGGTTCCACTGAAGATGGGTGGCATGAAGGGCCCACGCTCGTTCGAGGTCGCGGGCGAGATCGCCGACGGGCTCCACCACGCGCTCTCCTATTCGCGTGAGGCGTACGACTACGTGATCGACCACGTCAAGATCGGCGCCGAGCGCGCTGGGCGCGACTGGCGATCGCTCGACCTCGGCGCGTGGATCGTGTCCGTGGTCTCCGACGACTCGGCGGCGGCCAAGGCAGCCGCGCGAATCCTCGTCGCGTTCTACATCCCGTCGATGCCGGCCGAGCAGCTGGCCCGACACGGCATCGACCAGGCCGAGCTTCAGCCGATCTTCGACGCGTTT
>Ga0187772_10001641_pt1 | contig 10739 bp, 7 predicted proteins | sample 0116_SJ02_MP15_2_FD_133137 | JGI IMG/M metagenome (GOLD analysis project Ga0187772, IMG submission 133137) | Tropical peat soil microbial communities from peatlands in Department of Meta, Colombia - 0116_SJ02_MP15_20_MG | ecosystem: Environmental > Terrestrial > Soil > Wetlands > Peat | place... | reverse complement strand
TTGGTAATCTGCGGCGGTAACAGTGTCTTACGCGTTGAATACGTACAGCTCGAAGGCCGCAAGCGAGTGGGGGACCGCGAGTACATGAACGGAGCGCGCATCGTACCGGGCGAGCGCTTCGGCACATAGAATCGCGCCATGGCTGTCTCCCCTTCGCGACAAATCGCGTTTGAGGTGTTGCGGCGCGTGGAGGCGGAGGACGCGTATGCGAGCGACGTGCTCCACGAAACGCTCGACGCGAACGTCAAACCTGTGGATGCTGCTCTCGCGACGGAAATCGCGCTCGGCGTTTTGCGTTGGCGGCGCCTGCTCGACTGCCTTCTCGAAAGGCATCTGAAGAAGCCGGTCGAACGGCTCGACCTGCCCGTTGCGCTCGCCCTGCGGGTGGGGATTTACCAGCTACGGTTCCTCGAAAAGATTCCGGCGCGCGCGGCGGTGAACGAATCGGTGGAGTTGGTCAAGCGCGCGCGCAAAACCTCCGCTGCCGCTCTGGTGAACGCCGTCCTACACAAAGCGGCGGGTGAGGCTTCCACTCCTGCCGAGAAATTGCTGCGGCCCAATCCACAGCCGGCCGAACGGCTGGCGATCCTGCATTCGCATCCCACGTGGATGGTGGAGCGCTGGCTTTCGCGACTTGGGGAGGCGCAAGCGACCGCGCTGCTGGCCGCCAATAACGAAAGACCTCGGCTCGCCTGCGTCATGCACGAGCCGAGTCGCCAGCAGGAAATTCTCGATGAGTTCGAAGCAGCGGGAATGCGCGTTGAGCCCGGCGTTTTGCTCAAGAACGCGTTCTCCGTAAGCGGCGGGAGCCCAGCGAAGACGCGGGCGTTTCGCAACGGCCTGATCTCGATTCAAGACGAAGCTTCACAGGCGGTGCCGCTGTTGCTTGGCGTCCAGCCCGGCGATCGGGTGCTCGATTTGTGCGCGGCACCAGGGGGAAAGACAGCTGCGATGGTGCGCGCGGCCGGAAGCAGGGGAATGGTCATTGCAGCGGACCGCTACGCGCACCGTCTGCGCGCCGCGAGAGCGCAATTCGAGCGGCTCAAGCTCACCGGCGTGGAGCTTGTCGCGCTGGATGCCGAGCGACCGCTGCCCTTCAACGAACAATTTGACCGCATTCTCGTCGATGCGCCGTGCTCGGGCACGGGCACGCTTGCGCGGCATCCAGAAATTCGCTGGCGGCTCAAGCCCGAACAGCTCGGCGAGTTGCACCGCTTGCAAGTGCGCATGTTGTGCAACGCGCTTGCGAGCCTCGCGCCGGGCGGGCGGCTCGTCTATTCGACATGCTCGTTCGAGCCGGAAGAAAATGACTCAGTGGTCGCTGAGGTGCTGCGCGGCGAACCGTCGATCCGGCAGGTCACTGAGGGCGTGATGGCCGAGGCGATCGATCCTCACATCGCCGAAGGGGTGGACGCGAGGGCACTGATCACGGGCGACGGCTGCTTTCGGACTTCGCCTGCCCTGCAACATACCGACGGCTTTTTCGCCGTGGCTTTCGAGCGCGCGTGATCGTCGTTTCGTCTCTTTTACAGGACGGTTTGGTTTCCTACACCTTGCTTCGAGAGCATCGAGGGGTCGTGCTACTCTCGTCGGCGGGAGGCACAAGTACTTGACTCTGCGCGAGCGTCTGGAATGGATTCTGCGGATGGCGCTGCTGTTGTTCATACTGTCGTCGGTGGCATTTCTGAGCGCGCTGACGGCAATGCGGTTCGCAATCCAGGGACGCGAAGTGAAAATGCCCGACGTTGTAGGGACCAGCGCCAAGCAGGCGCGTCAGGTGCTCCAAGGCCGCAGCCTTGGAATGAAGGTCGAGGATCGTGTTTACAGCACGCTGCCGGTGGACGCCGTCGTCCGGCAAAGCCCGCCGCCGAACATGCAGGTGAAAACGGGGCAGTACGCCCACGTCGTGCTGAGCCTCGGCCCACAGAAAGTTTCGATTCCGCAGCTCAAAGATTTGAGCCTTCGCGCAGCGCAGGTCGAGCTGCTGCGCAGCGGCATGCAACTCGGCGAAGTTTCGAGCGTATATTTGCCCGGCAGCGCCGTCGACACGGTGTTCCTGCAGAATCCCGCACCAGGCACGACGGACGTCCAAAGCCCTCACGTGAACCTACTCGTCTCGCTAGGGCCACGGCCGCCCGCGTTCGTAATGCCGGAATTGGCAGGGCTGACCGTTGCTGAGGCGGCATCGAAGCTGAGCGCTGCGGGGCTGAGGATCGCCAAAGTCACCGCCGTACCGAGCCCGGATCAGGCGCCGGGCACTGTGGTTGCGCAGGCACCGCCGCGGGGCCAGCGCGTGGACTCCAGTTCAACGATCGAGCTGGAGGTGGCACAGTAGGGCCTTCCCGTCCCCGGCTCTCGCCTGTGCTAGAATCCGAATAACTGCAATGGCTTACGCAAGAATCGAGATCGCACCGTCGATCCTGGCCTCCAATTTCTCCCGGCTAGGCGAAGAGATTCGCGCCGTCGAGCAAGGCGGCGCAGACGTCATTCACGTGGACGTCATGGACGGCCACTTCGTGCCCAACATCTCGATCGGGATACCGGTTGTCGCGTCGCTAAGCAAGGCAACCCGCCTGCCGCTGGACGTGCATCTCATGATCGATCGTCCCGAAAGGTACATCGAGGAGTTCGTTCGCGCCGGAGCCAGCCGCGTCCTGATCCACGAGGAGGCGACGGCGCATCTCGATCGCGCCCTGGCGATGATCCGCGAGTTCGGGGCTCAGGCAGGTGCCGCGATCAATCCCGCGACGCCGGTCGTGATGTTGTCCGAGGTCTTGAACAAGCTGGACACTGTTCTGGTGATGTCGGTTAATCCGGGGTTCGGCGGGCAGAAATTCATCCCGGACGCGCTCGAGAAAATTCGGCAGTTGAATCAGTGGCGGGCGCGCTATAATGCCGCCTTTCGAATTGAGGTGGATGGCGGCGTTGACGCGGAAAACGCCGCGGAACTGGCGCAGGCGGGGGCCAACACGTTCGTCGCGGGGACTTCGATCTTCCACACGCCCGATCCAGCGGCAGCAACGCGCCAAATGCGGAAGCTAGCGACAGAGGCCATAAGCCAGAAAGTTTGAGAGTTTCATGAGCGGATTCCCTCTCAAGTTGCGCAGTGTGCTGATTGCTGCTCTGGTTGTGTTGCTGGCGAGCCTCGCGACCACTGCCACGCACGCACAGAAGCCTCACGTCACGAAAGTCAAGCCGAAAAAGGGCAACAAGAACGGGGACGCAAGCCAGTCGGCCGAACCTGACAAGGTGCTTTACGATCGCGCGATGGTCAGCCTCAAGAAGACGAAGTTTATCGAGGCCCGCCTCGATTTGCAGACCTTGATCAACACGTACCCGGACAGCGAGTACCTCGCCAAGGCGAAACTCGCTATTGCGGACTCGTACTACAAGGAAGGCGGCACTTCGAATCTCACTCAGTCCGTCGAAGAGTATAAGAATTTCATCGTTTTCTTTCCGTTTCTCGACGAAGCGGCGTACGCCCAAATGCAAATCGGCATGGCGCATTACCGGATGATGGAAAAGGCGGATCGCGATAACAGCCAAGCCGAATACGCCGAAGACGAGTTCCGGACGTTTTTGCTGAAGTACCCGCAGAGCCCGCTCATACCGCAGGCTGAACAGTATTTGCGCAACGTGCAGGAAGTCCTGGCCGACGGCGAGTTCCGAATTGCGCGTTTTTACTACGCGAAGATGGACTACCGCGCGTCCGCCGCCCGGCTCGTCGAACTGAGTGACCGGTATCCGCTCTACAGCCAGGGGGATCTGGCGCTCTCGATGCTGGGCAACATCTACATGCGCGCCAAGCAAGTGTCGAAAAATGAAGACGACAAGAACCACTGGGCCGATCTTGCCGGGCAGTGCTATACGCAGATTATGAGGGATTACCCGCTCTCGAAGCTCGCGCTTGACGCCAAGGCCAAACTTACCTCGATGGGAATGCCCGTCCCCAAAGCTGATCCAGAAGCTGTTAAACGGATGGAGGCGCAACTGGCATACGAAAAGGAGCACCATCCGAATACGGTGACGAAGTACCCGATGGGCATGATCAAAGCCAATCCGGATATCTCGATGGCGGCGCGATCCGGTACGCCAAATTTGAACCCGCCCGACGACACGGTCTCCGCAACCGATGTTCTGAATCAGGGCGCAGCCGGGCCGTCGTTCAGCATAACCGCGCGAGCATTATCTTCAGGCGGCGATTCGGCATCGACAGACACAGAATCTGTCGAGTCTTCCTCTAGCAGCGACACGACGGCAGCCGGCGCACAGATCATTGCCGCGCCAACACCTGCGGCGGCGGCAACGGCTCCAGAGGCAGCACCCGCGCTGCCGTCAACCATGACTTCGGTATCTACGGCAGCGCCGGAGGCTGGGGGCGAAGTGCCAAATTCGGCTCCGTCCGCACCACCTGCGACAGCCACCGCGGAATCACCCGCTCCGCCGGCGCAGTCGGCGCAAGCTGTGTCGAACTCCGCAAATGCAACAAGTGGAGCAACTCAGTCCGCCCAATCGACAAACCAATCCTCTACGAACAAAAGCGATCCCAAGAGCGAATCCACCAGCAAGAAAAAGAAGGGTTTGCACAAGATAATTCCCTAGCTGGCAGGCCGTTTACTCCCTACTGACAACTCAGGCACCCTAGGGCCTCGTCGCCGTTGACGCCCCTCTGCGGTAATGCTGCAATAGTCGGACAGGGGATATCGCGGGGTTCTGCAAGCGCGTCCCGAGGGGATACCAGTGCCCAAAATTCTGGTCGCTGACGACAACGCCAACATTCAGAAAATGGTGGCGCTATCGTTTGAAGACCGCGGCGTGCATGTAGTGGCTGTCGGCAACGGCGAAGCCGCCGTGCGCCGCATCCCCGACCTGCAGCCAGACCTCGTCCTTGCGGACATCTTCATGCCGGTGCGCAACGGTTATGAAGTCTGCGAATTCGTGAAGAAAGATGAGCGGTTCTCGCACGTCCCGGTGATCCTGCTGGTCGGCGCGTTTGATCCGCTGGACGAAAGAGAAGCGCGGCGCGTTGGCGCGGACGGCGTCCTGAAGAAACCGTTTGTTCCTCCGGACCCGCTGATTGCGATGGTGATGTCCGCGCTCGAAAAAAATCCAAAGATCGCCGCGGAACTCGCGAAGGCGAAAGAGGCAAAGGCCGCGGTAGCGCCGCCCGAGCCCGTCGCAGCGCCAATTCCCGAGCCGGCGAATTCTGCGCGAGCCGAAGTCAAGCCGCTCCCCGATTTCCCGGAGCCAAGCCCGGAGGAAGCCGCTCTCGTTTACGGTTTCGGGACTGGAAAGAGAGCGCTCGACGAAGAGCTAGAAAACGTCAGCGCGGACCCCAAACCTCCCGTTGCTCCGGCGAACGAGGCAGAAGAAGAAGCCGGCGAGGAAGACTCCGAGGGTGCGGCCACCGCCCGAGATTGGCGCCGCAACGCGATGGATTTCGATATTCCGCCGGAGGCCGCGAACAAACCGGCGTTTGCCTCGCATGAGGATCTGGAGCCGTCGATGTTTCCGTCCGAGCGCGATGTGCCACCGCGGCATGTAAAGGTTCCCGAGCCGCCCGAAGAGCACGATGCGCTCGCGCAGGATCACAAGCCAAAAGCACCGCCGGAGGCCCCGAAATTCGAGCAGCCGATCGCGGAAGAGCCTGACGCCGAATATTTCACTTCGGCTAGCGCACCAGCACCGGCCGAACCTGCGCCTTCGCCGGTAGCGGAGTCGATTCCTGTCGTCGAACCAGAACCTGCGCCCGTGCCGCCGCCCCAATCAAGCGCGGCACACTGGATGGATCAACTGGCGCAGGGTTCGTCGCAGCGGGGACCGGCGGACTGGATGAGCGTGCTTTCCGAGCAGTCCGCGCCGCCTCAACATTCCGTCGCAGCCCCTCCGGAACCGGTGAAACACGACGAAGTGGTCGAAGGCGTTGCACCGTCTGCTCCCGAGGCCGAGATTGAAGAGACCGAGCAGTTCAACTCGAATCCATGGGCCCGCGCAGAGTCGACTGCAATTCCCCAGGAAAAGACCGAAGAGGACTTTTTCGCGGAAGAGCCTGCGCCGGCGGCGTCGAGCGAGTCGTGGCTTTCGCCTGCTGCGCCACCTACTGAGATTTCGGCGGCTCCGATCGAGACGACCTCCGCAGAAGCAGTTCCGCTCGTCGCCGCAAAGCCAGACGACGCTTTCGAGCTCGAGTCAGTTACCGAGCCGCCGATTTCGGGCAAGGATCCGGAGTTGGTGGAACCGCCCGCGGTCCATGTGACGCCCGAGCCGCTGCTTGTTGAAGACGAGCCGGACGCGCCTTCGCAATATGGGGCGCACACTCAAGAAATGGAGCCACTGCATTCGTTCTTCGTGCAGCCGTCGCCGGCGCCTGCTGCCGAAGAATCGTCAGCGCGAGAGATGCCGGGCCGGGTCGAACCGCCGGTGGCGTTGTTCGAACCTCCGCACGCGGAAGTGAACGAGCGGATTCCCACCGGACCGCCGCCCAACCGCGAGGTTCTCGCCGAGATTCCATTCCTTACGCCTCCTCCGGAGTTTCGCGCACAGGTTCGCGAACAGTCTGCGAGCGACCCCGGCACCGTGGATGCCGTAGTCCAGAAAGTTCTCGAAAAGCTCGAACCGCAGCTCCACGATCTGCTCTCACAGGGCGTCCTCAAGCCGCTGGTCGAAAACCTGCTTCAGAGCGAACTCGCCAAGAAAGAGAAATAGCGCTGCCCGTTTTTTTGACTTGACCGATCCGAATCCGCAGATTATATTCAACCGATGGGTTGAATAATGGCCACGGCGCAACCATCGCAACTCGACAGTACGTTGTCGGCGCTTGCCGATCCTACTCGCCGGGCCATCCTCCATCGCCTTTCGAAGGGCGAAGAGAGGGTCACGGAACTGGCACGCCCATTTGCCATGTCGCTGAACGCCGTGTCGAAACACATTCGTGTTCTCGAGCGGGCTCGTCTTGTGAAGCGGCGACGGAACGGCCGTGAGCACTTCCTGTCGTTTAATCCGGCTCCGCTTGCGGACGCGACGGCTTGGATCGAGGCTCAAAAGGCAATCTGGTCCGCCCGGCTGAGCGCTCTGGACGAAATGCTTCAGGCAGAAGATGTCGCAATGGCCCGGGCGGCCAAAAGTAAAGGACGAACGCAATGAGTGCCGAATCCAGGGCCACGATCCGAGTGAAGCACCGGTACGCGGCAGCGGCCGAGCGCGTCTTCGATGCGTGGCTCGACCCCGAGCGCACCGGCAAGTGGCTATTCGCAACGCCCACGGGGCAGATGGTGCGCGTGGAAATCGACGCTCGCGTGGGCGGAAAGTTCATCTTCACTCGGCGGGACGGCGAAGACGTCGATCACGTCGGTGAATACCTGGTAATCGACAGGCCGCGCCGCCTCGTGTTCACGTTCTCCGTGCCGAAATACTCTGTGGAAAAGACCCGCGTCACGATCGACATCGTTCCTGCCGGCAGCGGATGCGAACTTACGCTGACCCATGAGCTTGTCCTGCCCGAGTGGGAGAGCCGCACGGCTTCCGGCTGGGCGACGATCCTGGAAAACCTCGGCAAAACGTTCGTCTGAGGCTTGCTGCGAGTGCGTACTTCACCAGACTTCGGAAGCGTCTCGTCGCGAGCCGCATTGACGCGTCTCTCGCGCCCCTCGTATATTGGTAATTTCACGTCAGCGGTAAATTCAAGAACATAAGGAACGCATGCCCCGGGAAATTCCCAAGGCTTACGAGCCGCAGGAGATCGAAGAGCGCTGGGCCAAGGCCTGGTATGAGGAAAAGCTCTTCCGCGCCGAGAACAGCGGTGATGGTCCCGTATTTTCGATCGCGCTGCCGCCCCCGAATGTAACCGGCTCGATCCACGTCGGCCATCTGCTCGAGCACACGCAAATCGACATGCTGGTGCGCTGGCATCGCATGAGGGGCAATCGCACGCTCTGGCTTCCGGGAATGGACCATGCCGGAATCGGTACGCAATACGTCGTCGAGCGCGAATTGGCCAAACAGAATCTTCGCCGCCAGGATCTAGGCCGTGAGGAGTTCGAACGCCGCATCTGGCGATGGAAGGCGGAAAGCGGCGGCCAGATCAAAGGGCAGATGATCCGCCTCGGTGCTTCCTGCGATTGGACGCGCGAGCATTTCACGCTGGAGCCCAAGCTCTATCGTGCCGTCCTCGAAGCCTTCCTTCGTCTCTATCATGAAGGGCTGCTCTATCGCGGGCCCTACATGGTCAATTGGTGCCCGCGTTGCGAGACGGCGCTCAGCGATCTCGAAGTCGTTCACGTAGAGCGGCCCGGCAAGCTCTGGCACCTGCGCTACCCCATTACTGGATTGAGCGAGTTCCTCGTCGTCGCGACGACGCGACCCGAAACCATGCTCGGCGATACGGCGGTCGCTGTCCATCCGGAAGACGCACGCTACCTGCATCTTATCGGCAAAACCGTCACGCTACCGCTGATGAATCGCATAATCCCGATCATCGCCGATACATACGTCGATCGCGAGTTCGGTACTGGTGCGGTGAAAATCACCCCGGCGCACGACCCGAACGACTTTCAGATCGGCAAGCGCCACAACCTGCCTGAAATCGATGTCATGACCGACGACGGCCACATGAGCGCTGCCGCTGGGATATATGCCGGACTCGACCGCTTCGAGGCTCGCAAGCGCATCGTGAGCGATCTCGAGGCTCTGGACCTGATTGACCGCATCGAGGACATCACTCATGCCGTCGGAGTCTGTGATCGCTGCAAGTCCGAGGTCGAACCCCGGATCTCCATTCAGTGGTTCATGAAGATGAAGCCGCTCGCGGAAGCCGCGACCCGGGCGGTTCAGGAAGGACTCACCGAGGTTGTGCCGGACAACCAGAAAACGATCCTTCTGCAGTGGTATGCGAACATTCGCGATTGGTGCATCTCGCGCCAGCTGTGGTGGGGCCACCGCATTCCGATCTGGCACTGCGCCGACTGCAAGGAAATGGTGCCAGCGGCGGATTCGCGCGTCGAAATCGTCGACGGCCATGCGCGCGCCGCAAGCGTGCCGACAAAGTGCCCCAAATGCGGCGGCTCGAAGTTGACGCAGGACACAGACGTGCTCGACACGTGGTTCAGCTCGGCCCTGTGGCCGTTTTCAACGCTCGGCTGGCCCGACGACACACCCGATCTGCGCACATTTTATCCGACAAGCTTACTGATCAGCGGCTACGACATTCTGTTTTTGTGGGACTCCCGGATGATCATGATGGGCCTGAAGCTGACAGCCGGTGCGACGCCAAAGGGTCGGATTCCCTTCCGCCGCCTCTACCTGCATTCGCTGGTGCGCACGAGCGAAGGCGCGAAGATGTCGAAGACCAAGGGCACGGGCGTCGATCCGCTGCAGCTCACGCAGCAGTACGGGACGGACGCGTTGCGCTACATGCTCGCCAGCATGGCCGCGCCGGGCACGGATATCATCCTGAGCGAAGACCGAATCCTCGGAGCGCGCGCCTTCGCAAACAAAATCTGGAATGCCGCGCGATTTCTTTTCGTCAATCTCGAAAAGGTGGAGGCCACCGGCCTGACGCTCGAGGAACTTGCCGCGCCTCAAACTCGCGCGAAGGCGCCGTATCCCGTTCCGGGCGAAGGCGCGCTCGCGCATCGCTGGATTTTTTCGCGCCTCGCGGCGGTCTCCGCGCAGGTCAACGACGCTCTCGACAATTTCCGGTTCCATGAGGCCTGCCAGACGATTTACCAGTTTTTTTGGGGCGATTTCTGCGATTGGTACATCGAGTGGGTGAAGCCGCAGTTGATAACATCGGATCGCGAAGTCGCGCTCGCGGCCTGGCGCAACATTTTCGCGGCTCTGGATGCCGCGCTGCGCCTACTCCATCCCGTGATGCCCTTCCTCACCGAAGAGCTGTGGCATCGGCTGCCACAGCCCGCGGGCGCGCGATCGATTGCGCTCGATGGATTTCCCGAGCCACACGCTAAATGGAGTGACATCGGTGCGGACGACTCCATGGCGAAACTCCAAGAAATCATCGTCGCGGCGCGTAACATTCGGTCCGAAATGAAGATCGACCCCAAGCGCAAAGTGCCTGCCGATTTTTCGACGCGCGGCGCGATGATTCCCAAGCTTGTCGAAGAGAACATGGATCCGCTGCTGCGCCTGGCGAATCTTTCGGAATTGCGCGTCTCATCGGGCCATCTCGATGCCACGGGCGCCGCAATTCGTTCCACCGCTGCATTCGATCTGCGCATCGCCTACGGCGAGACGGTCGACAAGGCGGCCGAAATCGCGCGCCTCGAGAAAGAGATCGCACGTCTCGAAAACGACATCGAATCCAAGCAAAGGCGGCTCTCCGATTCCAATTTTACGAGCAAGGCTCCGGGCCAGGTCGTCGACGCCCTCCGCGCAACGCTGATCGAGCGCCAGATCGAGCTGAAGAAGCTAAAAGACCGCCTCGACCAGCTCAAGTGACCCTCGGCGCGCCAACCTCCCCATTGGCGCGTTCGCACAAATCGTAACTCGATCCCGACATTCCACGGCGGACGCACACCGGCTTTCAGCCTCTCTTCGGCAAGCGCGAGTCGTACTTGCAAAACAAAGCGCGCGTGGTTGAGGGAGCCCTATATACCAGTCGATTACGGCAAACAAAATGCATAAAAGTTCGATTGCAGTAATCTCGCAAAAAGATTGGGGGTTAGCCCGCCACTCTGCAGACTGCCGGGGTTAAAGCCGTGATTCAGATGCTCACTGGGCAAAGC
>Ga0187772_10001640_pt1 | contig 10740 bp, 11 predicted proteins | sample 0116_SJ02_MP15_2_FD_133137 | JGI IMG/M metagenome (GOLD analysis project Ga0187772, IMG submission 133137) | Tropical peat soil microbial communities from peatlands in Department of Meta, Colombia - 0116_SJ02_MP15_20_MG | ecosystem: Environmental > Terrestrial > Soil > Wetlands > Peat | place... | reverse complement strand
CCCTTGCCGGCGAGCGACTCGAGGACCTTGTAGGCGCTCGTCCTCGGGATCCCCGCGGCCGAGGCGAGGCCGGCGGCGTCCCCCACTCCCCGGGCGACCAGGGCGATGTACGCCCGGGCCTCGTACTGCGTGAGGCCCACCTTCTCTAGGACCCCGACCGCCCGGCGGAACTCTTCGCTCGTCGGATTGCCGAGCGCCACCGCTGTCTCCTCCACCGAGGTCATGCTCCCGGTCCCGCAGCCCGGCCGGCCGCCTTAACCCCTCGGGCGAGGCTCAGGGGACGGGCTCGGCGAGCCGACGCAGGGCGGCCTCGCCGAGGAGGGCCTCGACCTCTTCCGGGGTCAGCAGCCGCTTCTCCACCAGGAGCTCGCGTACGGGGCGATGACGGGTCTCCGCCTCGTGCAGCACCTCCGCGACCTTGAGGTAGCCGAGCTTCGGGGTGAGGACCGTGGCCAGGGCGCTCGAGCCCAGCAGGAACTGCTCCAGCCGTTCGGCGTTGGGGCGGATCCCGTCCACGCAACTCTTCGCGAAGACGGGCAGGTAGTTGGCCAGGATCTCCGCCGCGAACAGGACCTCGAACGCGGCGAGGGGCATCATGACGTTGATCTCGAGCTGCCCGGCCTGGACCGCTTGGGCGGTCGCCGCGTCCGCGCCCAGGACGTGGAACGCCACCATGTTGAGGCACTCGGCCGCGGACGGGTTCACCTTCGCGGGCATGATGGACGAGCCCGGCTGGATCTCGGGAAGCCGGAGCTCGTCAAACCCGGTCGCCGGCCCGCTCGAGAGCAGCCGCAGGTCGTTGGCGATCCGTCCGAGCTCCAGCGCCAGCGTCCGGAGCCAGGCCGAGGCGAAGCCGAGCGGCCAGCGGCTCTGCATCGTCTCGAACGGGTCCCGCGCGACGACGAGCGGCAGGCCGGTCAGGCGGGCATACTCCTGCACGGCCGCGCCACGGAACCCGGGCACGGAGTTCACGCCGGATCCTACGGCGCTGCCGCCCAGGGGGAGCTCGGCCAGCGCCCGCTCGACCGCGGGCAGGGCCTCGACCGTGCGCTCGAGCGAGGTCGCATAGGCAGCGAACTCCGCCCCGAGCGTCACGGGCATCGCGTCCTTCAGGTGGGTCCGGCCCCCCTTGGCCAGCCCCGCGAACTCCCGTGCCTTGCCCCGGAGGCTCTTCGTCAGCGCCCCGACGGCCGTGCGCACCTCCGCCAGCGCGAGGAGGGCAGCGACCTGCGCGGCGGCGGGGAAGGTGTCGTTGGTCGACTGCCCGCGGTTGACGTGGTCGTTCGGGTTGAGGGTCGCGTAATCCCCCCGGGGCTTGCCCAGGATCTCCAGCCCCCGGTTCGTCAGGACCTCGTTGACGTTCATGTGCAGGGACGTGCCGGCCCCGGCCTGGAAGACGTCCACGACGAACTGGTCGTCGAACTTCCCGGTCGCCATCTCTTCCGCGGCCTGCTCGAGGGCCTTTCCCCGCTCCGCGTCCAGCCCGCCCTTCGCAACGTTCGCGCGAATGCAGGCGAGCTTGAGGAGCGCGTAGGCCCGCTTGAGATGCCGGGACGCGGTGAGCCCGCTCACCGGGAAGTTCTCTCGGGCGCGAAGCGACTGGATCCCCCAGTAGGCGTCGGACGGCACCTGTCGCTGACCGAGGGAGTCGGTCTCGACACGAAACCCCGTCATGGACCGACGAGCGGGAGTCGCGACAAAACGTTTGACCCGCCCGGAAAGCTGCCCCGGGCCGTGGGCGTTAGCGGCCGCTGACGAGGAAGACGACGCCGCCGACCAGGGTGAGGATCGACCCCAGGATGGCGAGCACCCCGGAGCCGAAGCCGAGGACGAGCCAGCCGGCGACGACCAGCACGATGAGCACCGCCCCCGCGACGACCCCCGGCCCTTCCCGCCGCAGCCCACCGAGGCCGGAGAAGACCGCGATGATGAGGGCGACGACGAGCAGGATCAGCGCCTGGTCGAACGGGTAGAACGAGTGCCAGCCATGGCCGGCGGCGAGGTAGTACACCCCGCGGGCTAGGTCCAACAGGCCATCCACGGCGATGAGCGCCGCGCCGAGGAGGCCGCACAACGCCCCGACGCGACGGTCGCCCGAGCCGGTCACCATGCTCCCCTACATCCTTCCCTGGGGCTCGCGCGGCTCAAAACGGTTCGCCCGGGCCCGGCCACGGCCGCGGGAGCGAAACCCGCAAAACGTTAGGCCGACCCCCGGGGTCTGGCGCTGGGCGGAACGGGAGGAGGGTCGGTTGGCCGGCGCATTGAGCCTCTCCTTCGACATCACGTCGATCGCCGTCTCGACGGCGATCCCCGGGCTTGCCTGGGCCCTGCTCTTCGCGCTCGCCTGGCGTCGTCCGGGCTTCGCTGAAAGCCTGGGCCTCGGACGGCGGACCTTCTGGTTGCTGCTGCCGGGGGCCCTGCTCGCCTCGTTCGCGTTGCTTCCGGTCGCCCCCGTGACCGACGACATCGTCGCGGTCAGCCTTGCCGGTGCCGGCTTTCCGCTCGCCGTTGGGGTCCTGGTGCTGGGCCGCATCGCGCCGCCGCTCGGGCGCGCGATCGTCCGGGTGTTCGGTCTGCTCGTCGTGGAAACGACCGTCCTGCTCGCGATCGTTCTTCTCGCGGACGCGGGCGACCTCGGAAGGCCCCGGAGCTGGGGGACCGAGCTCTCGCTGGTCGTCCTCGTCGCGGTCGCGTTCACGGCCGTCGTCCTTGCGGCCGCGGCCCGACGGGCCAGCTCGGCCCTGCGGGCGGAGGCAGGGCTGGTCGCGATGACGAGCGGGGTCCTGGTCCTGACGTTCGCCGGTGCCCGGGCGATCCCCGGGGTCGGCATCGCGGAGGGCTTCCCCTACTTCCTGCTCCCCCCGATGTTCGTCGGCGCGGTCGCGGTGCTGGCCGCTCCGCTGCTGTTCCCCGGTCGCGAGGCGCTCGCGCTACCCGCCGCGTTCTTCTCGGCCGGTTGGGGGGTCGTACTCGGGGCGGACATCCTCTGGCAGCCCCCGCTGTACGCCCCTGGGCCCGGAGGTCTCTACGCGATCGGCGGTGCCGGCGTGCTCGACCTGGTCTATCTTTCCGGCTTCCTGGGGTTGCTGGGCGCATGGGGTGCCCATCGGCTCCTGGGACGAGGCTCAGAGCCCGTGGACCCGCCGCCGGCCCCGTCGCCGTCCAGCCCCACCGCTGCGCTACGGGAGGCCTACGTGCAGGGCGTTCGGGGGTCGCTGGCCGCGTCGCTGGCCGCCTCTGCTGTCGCGGGCCGCGCGGCCGCTGCGCAGGCCCAGCGCCTCCTCGGACGCCCGCTCCCACCGACGCAACGGCCCTGGGACGGCCTCGGGGTCCCCGGCTGGGTCGTGAGCGACCAGGCGAACCTCGACAGCGTCGCGCAGAGCGGGACCCGCGAGCCGCGGGAGGCGTTCCGGGCGTACGTCACCGCCCGCGCCCTGGTGCGGCTGGGCGAGGGACTGGGGCGCCCCCGGTTCGCCTCCATCCCGCAGCGTCTGCTCGCCTACGTCCTCGACCTTGTGGTCCTGGGCGCCGCCGGCGGTGCCGTCTTCGCCATCGTCGCTGCCACCACCCCAGGTGGGATCGACGCGCTCCTCAGTTCGGTCGCCTTCAACGCCGCGATCTACGGCCTCATCGCCGTCGCGCTGCTCTACTTCGCCATCGCCGAGCTGTGGGCCGGAGCCACGGTCGGCAAGATCGTCCTCGGCATCGAGGTCCGGAACCGCGCCCTCGGCCCGGTCGACGGGGTCAGCGCTTTCCTGCGCAACGCGCCGCTCCTGCCGGCGATGACGCTGTTCTCGATCGGTCTCGCCCTGGCCGTCGCCCTCCTCTCCCGGGGCGTGACGACCGGGACCTCGTTCTCGGGCCTGAGCGTGCTCGGCGGGGCGGTGGTGGTCCTGACGCTCGGCCTCGTGATCGTCATCGGGACCGCGCTGGCCGGGGCGGTCGGGGTCGCCGTCATGGCCGTCACGTCGGAGCGACAGCGGGTGGGCGACCTCTGGGCCGGCACCTGGGTCGTCCGCCGGCTCAGCCGGACGGCGGCGCCCCCGGAGGCTCCGCCAGGGGCGGTCCGGTCCGGGTGAGCGGGATCGAGATCGACGAGACGTTCGCCTCCCGACCCTCGCGGTTGGTCAGGCGCTCGGTCTCGATCGAGATCGGCCCCACCTCGACCTGACCCTCGAGGAACCGGCGACGGACGACCTCGGCGACATCCACCGCCTTGCCGATCGCGTTCCCCCGGGCCTTTACGACGACGGGGCCTGCCCCCGAGTTCAGTTGCGTGACGACCTGGAACACGTAGGTCATCGTCGGCTTCAGGCCGATGAAGACGACCGGACCTCGAGCGTCAGGGTCCATGGGTCCGCGGCACCGGGTCGAGGTACAAGGCGTTTGTCGATAGGACGCGCCCGGCTCCGGCACGCCGGACCGCGGTCCGCACAAAGGTTATCGCTCGGACCCGGTAGGCGCGTCGCGGGTCGTGCAGGGGTGGCCCAGCTTGGTCAAAGGCGCCAGGTTGAGGTCCTGGTCTCGTAGGAGTTCGTGAGTTCAAATCTCACCCCCTGCATTCCCCTCGTCTCGCGTGGGCGTGCGTGCCCACGCGTCCCTCGCGCTCCGGGGCGGCCCTTAAGGCCCGGCGGACCCTCGTTGTAGGGCGGACATGGCGAAGCGGGGGGTGACCTGCCCTTCCTGCGGCACGGCGCTCCCGAACGAGGCCCGGGTCTGCACCGCCTGCGGCACGCTCGTGCCGTCGCCGCGCGCGGCCCGGGAGGAGGATCCGGAGGAGGAGAGCTCGGGCCGGGCGGGTCGGAGCCCCGGCAACCCGTTCGCGACGGAGCTGAACCGCCGTCTGGCTCGTCTCGCCCAGTGGGCCGAGGCCTCGGAGGCGCTCGGCATCGACCTGCCCCGGCTGCCACCGTGGGCCGAGGAGGCCGCGACGCGGTCCCGGACCCCGGAGGCGTGGGCCGAGGTCGTCCGCGGGATCGAGCGCCTCGCGCAACGAAGGATCGTGGAGGCGTTCGGGCACTGGGAGGAGCGAACGGTGGCCCGTATCGCCCGGCTCGAGGCCTACGCGGTCGACAGCCGGCTGGAGCGAAGCCAGGTCGATGACGCCGTGACCGCCGCGGGAAGCGGCGACCTTGCCCAGGCGCTGGTCACCTTCCAACAGGTCGACCGCGTGGTCACGCTCAAGGAGCGGCACCTGGACCAGGCGCGCGAGGAGCTCGAGCGGCTCGTGTCGTTCCTCCGCGACGTCTCGGCCCTGGGGCTCGGGGACGGGGTCGAGCCCACCAAGGTCGCCGAGGAGCTCGAGCGGGAGCTCCGTGCGGGACAGTTGGTCAAGCTGAAGCAGCGGATGCGGGCCCTGCACGCTCAGGCGGTCAGCCGCCTTTCCACCTCCTTCGCCGAGCAGGTGGGCCGGTTCGGGGATCGGCTCGCCGCGGGGGGCCGTACGGCCGCGCGGGGCGACCCGGAGATCCGGGAGCTCGCGATCGCCGCTCGGGCCATGGTCCTCGGCCGTCCGGAGGAGGGCGTGCGCCGGCTCCGCGGCCTCTTGGAGAACCGCGGCCTCGGAGAGGGGAGCAGCAGTGGCCCCGCCGCTTCCCCGCCGGAGAAGACCGGCTCGTCCTAGAGGACGCGCTCGAAGAACCGCACGTCCTCCCCCCACTCGTGGCGGTGGAGGACCCCGGTCTCGGCGAACCCGAGCTTGAGCAGCAGATGACCGGCGGCGTGGAAGCGAGCGAGAGGCTCGGCCCAGACCGTCGTCGCGCTCGAGCGGCGCGCCCAGTCGACGGCCGCGTTCACGAGGGCCGCCCCGACCGCCTGGCGACGCCCCTCCGGGTCGACCGCGAGCTGGACGAGCCGGCAGGCGCCCCGCCGCAGCTCGCAGCCGAGGACCCCGACCAGGTGGCTGCCCCGCCGGGCCGCGAAGTACGTCACGCCCTCCATCCAGCTCGTGAACTCGAGCGGGGTCGGCTGCCAGCTCTTGACGAGCTCGGCCGGCAGGCCCGGCTCCGCCTCCCAGACCTTCTTGTACAGTGTGCAGATCGCCGGGATGTCCTGGTGCGTGACCCGCTCCACCTGAAGCTCGACCGCGGGCTTCTCCAGCGCCGGCGGAGGACGCTCAGCCCGCCGGTCCGACCCTTGCTCCGTTGCCACGCTGGGTCCCCCGATGAGCGGACGGCGGTTACACGCTCACCCGCTCTTGAGCCTTGCTGAAACTTCGGGCGCCGGCGAGGCCGCGGGGAATCACGGCGTGTGCCGCGATGGGGTTCGGGGGAACGGCGTCGTTTCCCGGATGTGCTCGCGTCGCAGGACCCAGCGGAGGATCCGCTCGATCCCCAGGCCGAAGCCGGCATGGGGGACACTTCCATGGCGGCGGAGGTCGAGGTACCAGGCGTACTCTCCGAGGTCTGCCCCGGTCTCCCGCAGCCGCTCCGTGAGCCGGGCGAGGTCGGTCTCACGGCAGGAGCCGCCGATCATCTCACCGTAACCCTCCGGTGCGAGGAGGTCGGCCGCCTCGACGGTGCGCGGGTCCTCGGGAGAGCGGAGCATGTAGAACGCCTTGAGCTCCTTCGGGAACTTCGTGACGAACAGCGGCGTTGGCTCCTCGACCGTGAGCGCGCGCTCCTCGGCCGTGCCGAGGTCGCTACCCCAGCGGACCGGGAAGCCCTGGGCGGCGAGACGGTCGATCGCCTCGGCGTAGGTGATCCTCGCGAACGGAACCTGGAGCCGAGCCAGCTCCTCCGGAGGCCGGCCCAGCGCGCGCAGCTCCGCCGGTCGCCGGTCGGCGACCGTATGGAGCACGTCGACCACCATCTTCTCCTCGAACTCGAGGAGCTTTGCGAGGTCGCACCAGGCGAGTTCCACCTCGAGGTGGAGATACTCTGTGAGGTGCCGCGGGGTCCTCGACTTCTCCGCCCGGAACGACGGGGTCAGCGCATAGACCCGCTCGTTCGGGAACAGCAGCGCCTCGAGGTACAGCTGAGCGGTCTGGGAAAGGTAGCCGGGCCGACCGAAGTAGTCGATCTGGAAGGCCTCGGCCCCGCCTTCGGCCGCGTTCCCGGAGAGGACCGGGGGCGTCATCTCGAGGATCTCCTCACGGTCGAGGAACTCCCGCAGCGCCCTCAGCAGCTCGGCCTTCACGCGGAACGTCGCGACATGCTCCTGGGAGCGGACGACCAGGTGGCGGTGGTCGAGCCGGAACTCCTCCGTCTGGTCGGTGAAGATCGGGAACGGTTCGCCCGCGTGGACGACATGGATCGCGCTCGCCCGCACCTCGCGCCCCCCGGGGGCGCGGCGGTCCTCGGCGACCGTCCCCTCGACCTCGACCGCGCCCTCCACCTGGACGTGCTCGGCCGCGTCGAACGCCTCGGGACCGAGCGCGTCCCGTCGGCCGGTGACCTGGACCGAGCCGGTTCGGTCGCGGAGGACGACGAACAGGATACCTCCGGACGAGCGGGTGCGGAGCACCCAGCCGCGGAGACGTACGGCCGTCCCCAGCGCCTCCGGGGCGAAGGCCTGGGCCACGGTCCCAAAGCCGTCCGTGCTCACTGGTACTCCCGCCACTTGTGCCCGCACTTCGTGCACTCGAATATCCGGGTCTCCGGCTCGTCCGCGCCGCGGGTCTGGCGAAGCACCCAGTAGGCCTCGCCGTTGCCGCATTTCGGGCACGTCTCCTCCGCCTTGGGCAGGGTCGCTGTCTTCGTCTCGACGACCGCGACCTCGCGCACGGCGGGCGTGGAGCGCCCGACCTCGACACCACGGCCGAGCGGGAGCGTGTGCCCGCATCCGGGACAACGCCACAAGTGGGCAGTCCGGTCGGGCCGCATCAACCGCTTGCACTTCGGGCAGAACATGGAACGGAACGAGCGGGACCGGCCTCTTTACCCTTGGGCGGGCTGCTCAGCCGGCGAGCTGCTCGGGGGGGCCGGCACTGGACGGCGGGGCGTCGGGAGGCGCGACGCTAAGAGGGAGAGGGGAAGCCGGGGAGCCGGGGGACAGGAGCCGGCGCACCCGTTCCCACCGTCGGGCCAGGTCGGCCTGGGTGCCGATGTCGTGCCGGACATAGTAGCTCCCCTGTACGTGTCGGAGGGCGTTCTCGACGCGCGCAGCCGCCTCGTGGATGGCGCTGGCCTCTCCCACCAGCGCGACGCCCCGGCTCGTACCCAAGCGCACGGTCGAAGGGCCGGCCGCCTCGACGCTACCGTAGAGGACGTGGACCCCCTCCGCCTCGATCTTCTCCTCGTCCAACGTGAGCAGGCCGCCGGCGACCGGCGAGGCGCCGTAGCCCGGAGGCACGAGGTAGCGAACGACCGTCGACCGTCGCCGGAACTGGACGAGGTTCGGGTCGAGGTGCCCGTTCGCTACACCGAGCAGAAGCTCGGAGAAGTCGCCCTCCTCGTACAACGTGAGCGCGTTGATCCCCTCCGGGTCGCCGAACCGGACGTTGAACTCCAAGAGGCGGGGGCCGCTCGCCGTCAGCATGAACCCCCCGTAGAGGATCCCTCGGTAGGGAAGCCCCTCCGCCCGCAGCGCTGCGACCGTCCCCTCGAGCACCGCGACCGCACGGTCCCGGTCCCCCGGGCTTAGGAACGGCAGGAGGTGGTCCCGTTGCGAGTACGAGCCCATCCCGCCGGTATTGGACCCGGTGTCTCCTTCCAGGGCGCGCTTGAAGTCCTGGACGGCGGGCATCGGGCGAACGCCGTCGTCGGTGACGAACGCCATCAGGCTGAACTCCTCGCCGTCCAGCTTTTCTTCGAGGACCGCGGCCGAGCCCTGGATAACGAGCGACTTCGCGTACGCCGCCCCTTCGCGCGCGTCCGCGAAGTCCGCGCCCTGGACCCGAACCCCCTTGCCGGCGGTCAGCCCGTCCGGCTTGACGACGAACGGGCCCTCGAACGCGGCGGCCGCGCGGTCGACCTCCTCCGGCCGGGTGACGACGGCGAAGCGGGGTTGCGCCCCCACCTGGTGGCGAGCGAGGAGCTCCCGGCAGAACGCCTTGGACGACTCGACGCGCGCCGCCGCCTTGCCCGGACCCACGGTCGGCACGTGCGCGGCCCTTAGTTCATCGGCGAGGCCCGCGGCAAGCGGGGCCTCCGGACCGACCACGGCGGCGTCGATCCTGGCCTGGCCGGCGAATCGGACGACCTTGTCGACCTCCTCCGGGCGGACCCGGGAGGAGGAGGCCGCGAGCCGGTCCAGCCCGGGGTTCGCGTTCGCGCTGGCGACGACCACCTCGGCCTGGGCCCGCGCGAGCGCGAGGGCGATCGCGTGTTCGCGCGCCCCCCCGCCGACGACTAACCAGCGCGTCACGACCCCGCGGACGTTCTCGAGGTTAAAATCTCGGCGGAGCGTCGCGGGGCCGCCGCCCCGGTCGTTCCGCCACCGTTAAGAAGAGGGCCCAGGTGGCCACCGTTCCCGGAGGCGCCGATGGAGATTCGCGTCGTCGAAAAGGAGCACGACCTCTTGCGCGTCGAGCTGCCGAAGGGCGAGGAAACGCTTCTGGTGCCGCTCGTGGAGGCGCTCCAGCGCGAGGAGAAGGTCGTCGAGGCCCGCTACCTCCTCGGCCACCCGTTCCTCGACCGCCCGACCCTCCAGTTGCGGACCCGCGGCGAGAAGCCGCAGCAGGTCCTGAAGCGGGTCCTCAAGGACCTCACCGACCTCTACGACGACCTGCTCTCCGACTTCGAGAAGAAGGCGGACAAGGTCAAGGCCTGAGGGGGGCGCCCCTCCGATGCTGAAGGAGTGCGCCCAACACGGCTACTTCCGGGCGGAGAGCTGCCCGGTCTGCGGCCAGGGGGGCCGGTTCGTCCTGAACGACCGGGAGCTCGACCACCTGGGTCGGGTCCTCACGGGGATCCTGCGACACTTCCCCGACCGCTACGGCCTGAGCGTGGACGCCCACGGCTGGATCGAGCTGAGCGCGATCGCCCGCGCCATCGCGCAGCGCCACCCCGTCTACCGGTGGCTGCGCCCGCAGCATCTGGTCGCGATCGCGGAGACGGACGGCAAGGGGCGCTACGAGGTCCGGGACGACCGGATCCGCGCGACCTATGGCCACACGCTCGAGGTCGACCTGGACCTCCCGACCAAGGACATCCCAGACCACCTGTACTATCCGGTGACCGCCGAAGAGGCGACCATCGTGCTCGAGGTCGGCCTCCGGCCGTCCGACCGACGCAAGGTCCACCTGTCGAAGACCGCCCCGGACGCGGTCGCCGCGGGCAAGGTGCGCACCCCAGAGCCCATCGTGCTCGAGGTGGACGCCCGTCGCGCGCAGGCCGATGGGATCGTGATCATGCGCGCCGGCAAGACGGTCTACCTGGTCGACCGGATCCCGGCGGAGCTCCTGCGGCGGATCGAGACCCCCCCGCCGCCGGCGGAGAGCCCCGCGGACGGGCCGGCCTAGCCGAACCCGTCGTCGCCGACGTTCGACTCGTACTGAGTGGCCACGTAGACCGTGATGGCCAGGTGACTGGACGTCGGGTAGGTGTTCACCAGGACGAACGTGTAGGTGTCGGTGTACTCCGACGTGAAGATGATCCGCCCGCTTCCCTCGGACGGGGTCGTCCAGACGGGCGTTCCGGAGCCGTTCACGACAAGGCTGGTCCACTCCGTCGAATTGTAGGCCGCGAGCGAGACGTCCGCCTCGTACGGCTGCACGCTCGTGAAGTTCCCGACCACGTAGTCCCCGCCCGTGACCTCTCCGGAGAGGATCGGGACCGAGCCGGGCGCGACGGTGTAGGT
>Ga0187772_10001639_pt1 | contig 10742 bp, 13 predicted proteins | sample 0116_SJ02_MP15_2_FD_133137 | JGI IMG/M metagenome (GOLD analysis project Ga0187772, IMG submission 133137) | Tropical peat soil microbial communities from peatlands in Department of Meta, Colombia - 0116_SJ02_MP15_20_MG | ecosystem: Environmental > Terrestrial > Soil > Wetlands > Peat | place... | reverse complement strand
GTCGGCACTACGACGGTCGCGAGCAGCGAGGCACAGGGAATGACAAGAGGGGGGTGCATCAGCAACGTACACCACCTTGCGGACAAGTACTGGAACATGCACAAGTCCCTCTAGGCGGTGGTTAGTTTCGCGGAACCCTCCCCTTATATGCTGAGAACGAAATTCTCCGGTTCTGAACAATTCTCTACAACTCTGTCTAACAAAATCAGTCGTATCATAGAATTGCTGAGGCGCCCTACGCTTAATAATGGGCAGAGGCTCATGGAGGAACAGCAAAGATTGTCTGGAGTAATGCAGGAACGGAAGTTGGAGGGCAAGAGCAAGGAGATCCTGCTCAAGGCGCTCGCCTTGAAGAGCATCGAGGACATACCCAAGATCCAGGAGGATGTCACAAACAAGACGATTGTGATACTGAAAGTCACCCCCCTCGCCCAGAAGAGCCTGGAGGAGCTGAAGTCATCCGTGGAGCAGCTCTACGAGTTCGCCACGTCCGTGGGGGGGGACATCGCCAGGCTTGGGGACGAAAGGGTCGTCATCACGCCGCCAGGCGTAAAGATCTGGCGCGGTCTCCAGTAAGTTCTCTTCTTCCTAGTAGACTCTTATCGCTTCCTGCACTGCCGGATGAATCGCGGGAATGCGATATATCCTCTGGATCGCGTACGCCAAGTTCTCTGTCTTCCGCTTTTCTCCATGGTTGACGAGAACGAGTTGAAGCTTCGGCCTGACCTTCCCCACGAACCGTATGATCTGGTTGTAGTCGCTGTGCCCGCTGAAACCCTCGATCTTCTGGACGCCTGCCTTGACGTCCACGATCTTGATCTTGCCGTTGGTGTCCATCAGGCTGGCCTGGCTCCCTCCGTCCAGAATCCTGCGGCCTATGGTCCCCTGGACCTGGTACGAGACAAACAGGATCTTGTTCTTCTCAGAGGGCGCTAGGTGCTCGAAGTAGTCCAGGACGGGTCCCCCCTCGAGCATGCCAGAGGTGGCCATTATGATTGCAGGCCCTTCCCGGTATGCCTCCTCCCTGTCCGTCGGGTGCTCGACCTCTGTGAAATATTCCGACTTGAACGGGTTTACCCTCTCTTCCAGAATCTTGGTCCTCAGCTCCCTCGAGAGGTATTCCGCATAGGAGACGTGTATGGCTGTCGCCTCGGAGATCATTCCCTCGGTGAACACGGGCGCCTCCACGAGGACCTTGTTCCTCATGTATTGGTCGATAACGAGGAGAATCTCCTGAGCCCTCCCTACCGCCGGTATCGGTATGAGCACCTTGCCGCCGTCCTTCAGAGTCCCGTTGATGGCGTTGACGAAGTTCATCTCCACCTCCTCCCTGACTGGCATGATGTCCTCCTTCGCCCCGTAGGTGCTCTCGGTGATCAGCGTCTCGACTCTCGGGTAGTTCCAGGTCGCGGAGTCGAACAGTTGCGTCCTCCCGTACTTGTAGTCCCCTGTGTAGACTATGTTGTGTGCCCCTTCCCCGATGTGGAGGTGGACCGTGGCCGAGCCGAGGATGTGCCCCGCGTTGTTGAAAACTAGCTTGATGTCCGGTGAGATGTCTGTCACCATCCCGTAGGGAAGGGTGATGGCGTGCTGGATGACGTCTCGGATGTCCTTCTGGTCGTATACCAGCCTCCCACCTTCTATCTGGGCGATCTTCACAAAGTCATTCTGCAGGAGCGTCATAAGTGGGAGAGTGGGCTCCGTGCAATACACGGGCCCGTCGTAGCCGTATTTGTACATGGCCGGCAGGAACCCCATGTGGTCGAGATGCGAATGACTGATCACGATCGCGTCGATGTCTCTCGGCCCTATGTCGGCCCAGTCGAGCCTCGGATAGGCGTCCCAGGTGTTCCTCGAGCCCGGGTGTATGCCGCAGTCGAGCATCACCTTGCTCTCGGCCGTTTCGACCAGCACGCACGACCTGCCTACCTCCTGGAAGGCGCCAAGCGTCTTTATCGTCACATGCTCCTCGGCCGCCATCCTGGGCCTGAATATGGCCTCCCCCAGCTCCCTGAGGAACTTCTCCCTGGCGTCGCTTCCCGTCTTCAGGGCGTAGTACACGTTCTGGATTGCCGTCGACTTGATGTGGGGTGCCTTCCTGACCTTGATCTTCCACCCGGTCTCGTCCATGGCCGCTCCCAGGTCAAAGCCCGCCTCCTGGGACAGGAGCCTGGGGGTCTCGGCCTCGACTGTAATCTCCCCGAGGGCGTCGTCGAAGAAATAGTTGGAGACCCCTGCTTCAGGGGGGAAGATTCTCCCGAGGGCGGCCCTGGCCTCGTTCTCCTGCTTCCTGATGGACTTCTCTGTCCTCGTAACCACCCTTTTCTTGAGGGAGTTCACGATCTCCGATATCACGTAGCTGTTCTTGTGCAGGTAGGCTGGGTTCCTGGTGTACAGCGCGATCCTTGGCCCCTCGTACTCTATCCTGGTGATCTGAGCTTCCGCTGGGATATTGTTCAGAATGGCGCCCATCAGGCTTGCGCCGTTTGCTTTCTGTTCCAACTCTAATTTTCAGTTTTGAACTGAGCCAGGAGCTTGCCCTTCTCCTGCTCGGAGAGCTCCCGGAACCCCTCCTTGTCCAGGATCGCCACGTCGAAGTGGTCGCCCGTGGCAACGTTGCGTCGCGTCGCGGCGATTATGGCCTTCGCCGCCAGAGGATAAGCCTTCGTCGTGGTCATCCCCTCCTCGAACTCTTGCTCCAGAATCCCATATGCGACTGGGGAACCGCTTCCCGTCGCAATCATCTTCTCCTGGTTCATCGAGCCGAAGAAATCCACGTTGAACAGCGCTCCGCCACTGTTGTCCACACCCCCCACGAGGACATCGGCGATGAAGGGATAGAGTCGCGAAGAGAAAAGCATGTTCGAGACCACCTGGGCCGCCGACTTCACAGGCATAGGGCGTCCCTTCTCGATCCTGTACAGATTGGTATAGTACTTCAGGGTGTCGACGACGTTCTGCGCGTCCGCCACCCCTCCCGAAATCGTCATCGCTATGTTGTCGTCTATCCTGAGCAGTTTCTTCCCCCTCTTGTGGGCGATGAAGCCTCCAGCGGTCACCCTGGTGTCTGTCGCCAGGACCACGCCGTCAGAGCATACAAGCCCCACGGTCGTCGTCCCATGATAGACAGCGGACCCTACCGTTTTCCCTCCCGGGCGATTGAAATCTCTTGACATTAGGCTTCGCAAACCTCCTCAGAACGGACAAGAAGAGCGTGAGCCAGTTAGTTATTTAATCTTTCGAGCCTTTCACAGATGCATAGCCCATGTAGTGCGATCCGCCGCAGTGGCCTTAAATCACAACCAGTCAGCCTCGCCTCACGTGGGCCCCGGCTATCATCTGATGGAACTCCCCACAAAGGTGCTTATCGGCGATGGGGTCATCTCGAAGCTTGGAGACTTCGTCAGGGACTCCGCAGGGGAAGGGAGGGTGGTCGTGGCTTCCGGTTCGAACGTCGTTTCCAAGGTGAGGAGGGCGGTGGAGGCGGCGCTCCCGATGGAGCCCACCTGGGTGGAGGTGGCCGCTGCGGACATCGGGAACGTCGACAGGGTCATGGCCGCGGCCGCGGGAGCTGCGTGCATCATAGGGGTCGGAGGGGGGAAGAGCGTCGACGTCGGGAAGCTTGCTGCGTTCAAGCTCCACATTCCCTTCTACTCGGTCCCGACGAGTGCTTCCCACGACGGCATCTCAAGCCCGTTCGCGTCCCTCAAGGGGCTCGACAGGCCATACTCAATCATGGCCAAGCCCCCGGTGGGGATATTGGCGGACATTGACGTGATAGCCTCCGCGCCGCGTCGACTGCTCGCCTCGGGGTGCGGGGATCTGGTCTCGAAACTGACGGCTGTGAAGGACTGGGAGCTTGCCCACAGGATCACGGGCGAATACTACGGCGGCTACTCTGCCAGCCTCGCGCTGATGAGCGCGAACACGGTATTGGACCGCTCGCGGACGCTGGGGAGCTTCGACAAGGACAGCGTCAGGGAACTTGTGGAGGCCCTGATTAGCACCGGGGTGGCCGCCGGCATAGCCGGAAGTTCCCGCCCCTGCTCTGGCTCGGAACATCTCTTTTCCCACTACCTGGACGTACTTGCACCAGAGTCCGGGCTCCATGGAGAGAAGTGCGGTCTAGGCACTATCATGATGGCCAAGCTCCATGGAATCGACTGGAGGCGGGTGAGGTCGGCGCTGAGGAATGTGGGAGCCCCCGTGGAGGCGTCGCAAATCGGGGTCGCCGACTCGCTGGTGATAGAGGCATTAACGAAGGCGAGCACCATACGTCCCGACAGGTACACAATACTCTCCAGAAGGAGGCTTACCGGTAAGAGCGCCGCACTTCTGGCGAAGTCGACTGGCGTAATCTAGGCTGTCCGGGACGGGGCCGCGGCAGCCTTCTTCCTCCGTGCCTTCGGCGCCGGCGGAACCTCCTTTTTTGTTTCTCCCTTCTGTTCTACCGCCTTCGGCTCCTCCTTCTTGGGCTGAGGCTTCTGGTTTGCGAACATCTCCAGGAACGTCAGCCCGGTAAGACTGGGGACGAACTTGAAGACGTCGTTGGCTATCCCCCTCTTGATTATCTGCAGTCCCTCCACCAGAAAGAGGTCCTCCGGGATTGTTACGGCCAGCGCCCCTCCGGCGAGCTCAATGGTTGTCTTGCTCCCATCCCCTGCGAGCCTTCTGTCGACCAGGGCCCTCACCTTGTCCTCGTCCCCGTCCACCGTCCTCAAGGCCTGGAAGTCGTAGATAATCGACTTCCCAGCGAGCCTGTGGTTGAAGTCCACCTGGGCCCTGCCTGACCCTATGAACCTCACGATACCTACGCGGTTATCGATCTCCACCGAGTCTCCGACGGACAGCTCGTGCTCCCTCTCTCCGAATTTTCTGAGGGGTATCATGCGGAGCTGGGTCGGATCCCTCACTCCGAAGGCCTTCTCTGGAGCGAGTTCGATCTCCTTCCTTTCTCCGACGGCGAGCTTGGCGACCTCCGCGTCGAGCCCGGAAATGAGCCACCCTTCCCCCACAGCCACCAGCCTTGGCTCGTACTTCCTCGATTCCTCGTAGATCTTGAGCTTCTTCGCTTCCTCTTCGTTTGTGGACTCGATACCTTCGCCAGTGTCCTTGACCCGGGCGGTGTAATTGGCGAAGATCAGGGTCCCTTTCTCAAAAGCCATTGGACTCGTCCAGCCCCTAAGTTGGGTTTATAGACTTACGGGTTTCGGAAGGTGCTCATCGTTTCACCGATGGCTTTCAGTGTCGTCTCGACTATGGTCTCGTTGATCTTCCCCATGCAGCCGACCCTGAATACCTTCCCCTTGAATGGACCGAACCCTCCTGCGATCACTACGCCCCGGTCCCGCGCCAGCGCCTTCCGGAACTTGGAATCGTCCACCCCCTGTGGGTAATAGGAGGCTACTACTGTCTTCGACCTGACCGACTTCTCGGCCACGGGCCCGAAGCCCTGTTTCGCCAGCCCGTCGTAGAGCAGCGCCGACATCCTATCGTGCCGCTGGACCCTGTTCGAAAGCCCCTCCTCCAAAAGCTCCTTCAGCGCTTCGTCAAGGGCATAGAAGAGCGGCAGCGCAGGTGTGAAAGGTGTCTCCCCGTTGGCCCCGTACTCTAGGTACCTCGGTATCTCAAAGTATCTCGTCTTCGGCGGAGACGCCTTCAGGTACTCCACCACCCTCTGGCTGACCGAAAGTAGGGCGAGTCCTGGAGGAGCAGCGATGCACTTCTGGCTCCCTGTTATGCACATGTCGACGCCCCACTTGTCGACCGGTATTGCATAACCGCCTAGGCTCGAGATGGCGTCTATGACAGCGAAGGCTCCGTGGTTCCTCGCCAGCTCAGTCGCTTCCTGCGCGTAGGGCACGGTCACGCCCGTGCTCGTCTCGTTGTGGACGAGGAAGAGGGCCCTGAACTTCCCCTGGGCTTTCATGGCCGCCGTGAGCTGGTCAAGACTCGGAACCTTCCCGAACTCGGCGCTCACCCGGACTGCCTTCCCCCCCGCCAGCTCGACCGTCTCTGCGAGACGCGTGCTGAACTCCCCGAAGACAGGTACGATTGCCGTGTCCCCCGGCCTGATAATGTTCCAGACGGCGGCTTCAACACCTCCCGTGCCCGAAGAGGAGAGCACGAGCACCTCACCTTCTGTCTGAAACAGGTGCCTCTCCTTCTCGAGTATCCCCTTGTACAGTTCCCTGAACGCGTCCCCCCTGTGGTTGATGATGGGACCTAGCATGGCGTGCATGACACGTTCTGAAACGTTCGTCGGCCCCGGTAGCATTATGAGCCTCTGCTGACTAGACATGTTCACTACCCCTCAAATCCTTGCGCATAAGGGCTCTCACCCGCTCAACGCCTCCGAATCTCTTTACCATTTTCGAAACCTGCTTGGGCACGAGGCTCTCCCAGTCCTTCCTTTCTAAAATCCTGTCCCTAACGTTGGTGGCAGAGTACTTGCTCCTGTCCAGATAGGGGACTGCCTCGACGTCTATTTCTTCACCCTTGAAGAGGAGGTATGTGAGGGCGTCGTTGGTGAACACGACGTCGAACTTCGGTACCATGGACTCCACCGTCGAGACCCAGAGCGAATGTGAATCGGCGTCTGCGATTGGGATTGCCATCCACTTGGAGGGGTCAACGCGGCTCCCGTCGAGGGCGCCCTTGATCATGGTGATGCGCTCTGCCGCGGTGAACGGGTTGTCTCTCTCGTGGCTCCTCTGGGCCGACCCGACCACGATGTAGAGATAGTCGACCCGTTCAAGCGCGTACCTTACAGCCTCCAGATGTCCCAGATGAAATGGCTGGAACCGGCCAACGAGAAGACCGACTCTCATCCCGTTCTCGGACCGCGGCCCTTCTGGGTCTATTTAAGAGAACACGGCCCACCGCTTTATCACCCCAGTTTTTCACTCCGGGGCTGTGGACTTCGTTGAGGTGGACGGCTCCAAGGGGGAGGGGGGAGGGCAGATTCTGAGAACGGCGGTTGCCTTTTCGGCCATCCAGAGCCGGCCTGTCCGGATCCGCAGGATACGCGCCGGGAGGGACGTCCCAGGGCTCAAGCGGCAGCACATCTCTGCCCTGCAGGTCGTTGGGAAGGTCTTCGGGGCTGAACTGCATGGCGCGGCGGAGGGTTCCACTGAGGTCACGTTCGTTCCGGGGAAACAACGACTCGATGCCCTCGCCCTGGACATGGGGACGGCGGCAAGCATCACTCTTGTCCTGCAGGCTGTGATTCCAGCGGTCGCGCTGACTGGCTCGCGGCTGAGTCTGGAGCTCGTCGGCGGGACTGACGTCCCGTGGAGTCCCACCTACGACTATTTCGAGCGCGTCGTTCGACGCGGTTACGCATCGATGGGCGTCGAATTCACGATCGCTGCCACAAGGAGAGGCTATTACCCACGAGGGGGCGGGAAAGTCTCGGCGGTCGTACATCCCTGCGCGGAGCTCTCGCCCCTCGACCTGACCGACGGGGAGCGGGCAGGGGACGTGCTACTCGTCAGCAGGTGCGGCCAGCTGCCGAGACACGTAGCGGAACGGCAGATTACCTCGGCCAAGGCAGAGATAACAAAGGCGGGTTTCGTCGTTTCTACGACTGAAGTGTCCGAAGAGCCGTCGGACTCGCCTGGCTCGTCCCTGCTCGCCTATTGCGAGGGCCGCGCCGAATTCATCGGAGCTGATGGCATCGGGGCAAAGGGGAAACCCGCCGAGGAAGTAGGGAGGGAGGTGGCCTCGCGGATCGTCGCTGCCATCAGATCGGGCGCTTCCCTGGATTCGAATATAGCGGACATGGTGCTACCTCTGCTCTCGCTGGCCCGCACTGATTCGCGTGCCTCAGTCCCGAAGGTGACCCCCCATCTGATGTCGGGGCTCGAGCTTGCAAGTCAGTTCACAGGGTGCAGATGGTCGGTCGATGAGAGGAAAGAGAAATCCATCGTCACCGTTTCTCCCAGAGCGGGCGGACGAGCCGGGTTCGGGCACAACGTCTAAAAGGACGGGCCTGCGCGGGCCGCCTGAATTCTCAATGGCTTACGAGCAATATATGCCAGGGGCCACCGCCGTAGGCATCGCCTACAAAGACGGTGTGGTGCTTGGAGCTGAGCGACGAATCACCCTCGGCAACTTCGTGAGGAGCAAGTCGGGGAAGAAGGTCTTCCGCGTCACAGGCAGCGTTGGCGCTGTCTGCGCCGGCATGGTAGCTGACATGCAGAACCTCGTCAAGGAGGTTGCCGTTTACTCTAAGCTCAAGGAGTTGGAGACAAGGAAGACACTGAAGCCCAACTCAGTTGCGAAGCTGATGTCTACGCTCATGTTCCAGAACAGATACGCCCCCCTCCTGACCCAGGTGATACTCGGGGGGGTGGGGAACAAACCTGTGGTCTATGTGCTCGACCCTCTGGGGAGCGTTATCTCGGACCAGTACGCCACCGTGGGAACAGGGGAGGAGACAGCCATAGGCGTCGTTGAGGCAGGGTACAGCCCGACCATGACCCAGAAGGAGGCCCGTGACCTGGCGATTTCCGCGATCAAGGCAGCGATAGCGAGGGATGCAATGAGTGGCAACGGCATCGACATCCTGACCATCGACGAGTCGGGGATCAAAGAGGAAGGAGTCGACCTCTAGGAAGGATTCGGGCATGTGGACATACAGGGGAATCAAGGTCCACTGGCTCGGGCATGATTCCATCGTGCTGCAGGGATCCAAGACAGTCATACTCGACCCCTACAAGGCCAAGGGGGACTTCAAGGCCGACCTGCTTCTGATATCCCACGAACACTTTGACCACCTGAGCGACGACGACATCAAGCGATTCATCACTCCGGCAACGACTATAGTCGCTGCGAAGATGTGTGAGGAACCTCTGGGTAAGTACCACAATGAGAAGAAGTTCATCAGACCTGGCATGAAGATGGAGGTGAAGGGCGTCGGGGTTGAGGCAGTCCCGGCCTACAACATCAACAAGTTCAGGGAGCCGGGGAAGGTATTTCACCCTAGGGCTGACGAGAAGAACGGGTACGTGGTGACGCTAGACGGCGTGAGGTTCTACCACGCCGGCGACAGCGACGCAACTCCGGAAATGAAGGCATTGGACGTGGACGTTGCGTTCCTCCCCGTCTCAGGCATCTACGTCATGACACCCGAGGAGGCTGCGGGGGCTGCAAAGGAGATGAGTGCAAAGGTCGTGATCCCCATGCACATCGAGGCGGGAATCGGCACGTTGGCCGACGCCGAGAAGTTCAAAAAACTCGTCGGTGGCGTCAGGACAGTCGAGATACTCCGTAAGGAGTAGGCACTACTCTGGCACACTCTCCGATGCCAGTTTCCCGTTTTCCAGCTTCACGAACAGGTATCTGTTGTCGGCGAAGACGAGTGTCAGCTCGTTTTCTTTCTCTTCCACCGTGAGCAGCGCCTTCCCTACGATTCCGTCGAACTTTGCCATATTCGTCTCCGGGCGGCCTGCCTTCGTATTTCTGTGTTACCGGGTCAGCCCTTTAGGTACTTGGTCAGCTCGTCCGTTCTTGACGTCGCCCTGGCGTCTTCCACGGGAGACCCCGTCGAAGCCCTGATCATCTCGCGGATCACCTCATCCATGCTCCTGCTCCTCCGCCGGGCCTTCAGTAGCTTCAGCGCGCGATGGGTGTCGTCATGGACCCTTACCGATTTCGCCATGGACATCGACCTCTCAATCGCCCGACGATGCTACGTCTGGGACCTCCCACAACTCGGGCACCAGCGCTCCTCAACCGGCTTTTGGGCTCCGCAGAACCTGCACGACGTTCCATAGCCGGACGGCCCGGATTCTGTGGCACTCTCCTCCTTGACTACCACGTGGTCCGATATCCCTGTCACGTTCGAGAGTGCAATCTGAGAGTCCCTGCCATCCATCCCCTGTATGAGGAATGTGACCTCTCCTCCCAGGTCGAACACAACGTCCTTCACTTTCCCCTTTACTGCACCCGAGGTCTCAATGACGGTCTTCCCGACCACATCCTCTTTCTTGAACGACCTCATGTGGACATCATTTGCTCCAGCTTTTGGATAAAGCTACCCCCTAAGTCCAAGATTTGACTCAGCTTCGTCGCGAGTTCATCATCTGCCCGGGAGCTTACTCCAGGCTATGACTGGGACGGCGTTCATAATACGTATACGCGGTTTCTACTGTATGGTTAGAGTAGTTCGTTTCATCTTGGAATCGCTTTTCCTTATGCGTTTGGTATTTGCCGTCTGTCACTGTTCTCGGCAGTGTGGGGTCAAGTTCCGTTAATATTCTCTGCGAAACGTTGAAAATTTCATATCATTTCTTCGGGGCGACGCGTGTGCGGCCTCTGAGTCCGCTTTCTGTGTCGCTGATGTGTATTCCATAATCCGTAAGTATCTTGTGGTTCATTCGGAAAGGTAGGTCTCTTGAAGCGAAGGGTCAAGATTCTCATGGTAGTCGGGATGATTGCCTTGCTGGTGTTCCTGTTTCTTGTTCCTGCAGTACCTGTCTCCACACCTTACCGGTGCTCCCCTCCTTTGGGGGCTAGATGCCCTACGTACGCATTTCACGAATCTGTAACTTTCTTCTACTTTGGAGTGGGGTCAATCTATGGGTACTGCACTGGGGGACAGTTAGACTATCATGTCGTCGTGGCAACTACAGTTGGGTTATGTAGTCGCAACTTTACTTTGACCTGAGGTCGGCTTTCTGCGTCGCTGAATGCTCGATCATGCTGACGCAGAATTTTGCTCTAAGGTTCTTCTTTTT
>Ga0187772_10001638_pt1 | contig 10744 bp, 8 predicted proteins | sample 0116_SJ02_MP15_2_FD_133137 | JGI IMG/M metagenome (GOLD analysis project Ga0187772, IMG submission 133137) | Tropical peat soil microbial communities from peatlands in Department of Meta, Colombia - 0116_SJ02_MP15_20_MG | ecosystem: Environmental > Terrestrial > Soil > Wetlands > Peat | place... | reverse complement strand
TTGAAGCGCAGGCTGGGTCCAAGGATCGAACCGTCGTCTTTGGGCGTATCGTCGCTGTCCATGCGTCCTCTCTGTGAATTCGATCACACAACCGGCTCCGCTCACCCTTTGCCGGCTCCCATGCATCGGCCGCGGACATCAACACTTAAGCCGGGTTTTCTTGATTCGAGCCTCACGCGGGGGTTCTCCCGCAGTGCGGCAAGGCGCCGTGCGCGCTTGACTTGACAGTTTCTGCCGCGGGGCGTATTTCCGCGCGATTCGCGGGAACGCCCGCGCATCCAAGTCCTGACACGACGAATAACAAATGGGAGGGATCTGTCATGCCAAGCGCCACGTTCGCACGGTGGACGCATGCCGCGACCGCCGCCGCCTGCTTTGTGCTCGGTTCCGCACAGCTGATTGCCGCGCCGCCGCTGCATCAGCGGCAGCTCGTGGCCAAGGGGGTCAGTCAGGCGCCGACCGATGCCTTCTGCCGCAGCTTCGGCTTCGCCTGCTACTCGCCCCAGGAGATGTACACGGCCTACGGGTTGAACGGCCTCATCAGCTCGGGATTCGTCGGTGCGGGGCAGACGATCGTCATCATCGATTCCTACGGCAGTCCCACGATCGCCGCTGACCTCGCCGCCTTCGATGAGGGTTACGGACTGCCCGCGCCGCCGTCTTTGACGGTGTTGTCGCCACTCGGAGCGGTGCCCTTCGATCCCGCCGTCTATCCCGACCAGGTCGGTTGGGCCCTCGAGACGACGCTCGATGTCGAGTGGGCCCATGCCATGGCGCCCGGCGCCTCCATCGTCCTCTTGACCAGCCCCGTGGATGAGACCGAGGGGGTGCAGGGCCTTCCGGAATTCCTGGCGTTGGAGAAGTACGCGCTCGATCACCATCTCGGGCAGATCATGTCTCAGAGCTGGAGCGCGACGGAGAACACCCTGTTCCTCAACACCGCCGGGCCGGCCGGGCCGCAAGTGGTCGCTGAGTACCTGGCGTTTCACCAGCGGGCGGCGGCCGAGCACGTGACGCTGCTGGCCGCGTCGGGCGATTACGGCAGCAGCAATTATGAGAGCGATTATGTGACGTTCTATCCGTACCCTACGGTGGGTTTTCCCGCTTCATCGCCGTGGGTGACCGGAGTCGGGGGCACCTCGCTCTATGCCGACACGTCCGGTAACTACCAGTACGAGACGGTCTGGAACGACGCTGGTTGCTGCGCTGGCGGCGGAGGCATTAGCCAGCTCTTCAAGGCGCCCGACTATCAGAGGTTCTTTCTGCCGGGGAGCACGCTGCGAGAGCTCGGCGGCATGCGAGGTGTGCCCGATGTCTCCTACAACGCGGGTTGTTACAACAATAACATCCTCATCTATCTGAGCTTCCTTGGAGCAGACAACGCTGGCTGGTACGGCATCTGTGGAACGAGCAACAGCACGCCGCAATGGGCCGGGATCATCGCCGACCTGAACCAGTATGCGGGTCGGCCGCTCGGCTTCCTGAATCCGGCCCTCTATGCGGTCGGCGGGCTGGGCTTGTGGGGCAGCTTCGGCCGCGACATCACGCAGGGGAATAACGCGTTGCTGGATGTACCCGGGATCGTCGCGCCCGGTTACTCCGCCGGGCCGGGATGGGATCCGGCGAGCGGCTGGGGAACGCCCAACTTCGTACAGCTGCCGTATCAGCAGCTCGAGCTGCTGCAGCACTAGTCGCAGACGCCCAGGCAGCCCGGCGCGCGTTCCATTGGGGCGCGTGCCGGGTTGACCCGGGCCTTTACTCGCCGCCGCCCCGCTGCGGATAATCCGTGCGCCATGGCGCGCACATCATTCCTTACCCTGTTCATTTGCTTCGGCGCAGCGAGCGCAGCAGCCGCGACAGCGAGCCCCGCGGGCAGAGCAGACGCAGCGTCCGAGGACGGCGAGTGGACGATGCCTGCGAAGAACTATGCGGCGACGCGCTACAGCGGCCTCACCCAGATCAACGCGCAGAACGCGCGCTCGCTCCATCCGGTGTGGACCTTCTCGACAGGAGTGCTCGCCGGCCACGAGGGCCAGCCGCTGGTGGTGGGCGAGACCATGTATGTCGTCACTCCCTGGCCGAACGTGTTGTATGCCTTCGATCTGCGCAAGGAGGGGTACCCGCTGCGCTGGAAGTATCGGCCGGATGTCAGCTCCAACGCGCTTGGGGTGGCCTGTTGCGACGCCGTCAATCGCGGTGCGTTCTACCTCGATGGACGGATCATCTATAACCTCCTCGACGGCCACACGGTGGCCGTCGATGCGCGCTCGGGCAAGGAGCTGTGGAAGAGTGCGATCGCCGACATGGGCAACGGCGAGACGGTCACGATGGCGCCCGTGGCGATGCGCGACCGCGTGATCGTCGGCGCATCCGGCGGCGAGTTCGGCATCTATGGATGGCTGAAGGGTCTGGACCTCAAGACCGGGCAGATCGTATGGACCGGTCACAACCTGGGTCCGGACGCGGACATGCTCGCGAGGCCGGACACCTTCAAGCCGCCGTACGATGGCGGAGTCGACGTCGGCGCGAAGAGCTGGGCGGGCGAGAGCTGGAAGACCGGCGGCGCTCCGGTCTGGGGCTGGATCTCCTACGACCCGGAGCTCGATCTCATCTACTACGGCACGGGGAACGCCGCTCCCTATGACCCGGAGGCGCGGGCCGGCGACAACAAGTGGAGCGCGAGCGTGCTGGCACGCCGTCCGGGTACCGGCGAGCTGGTGTGGGCGTATCAGTTCACGCCGCATGACAACTGGGACTACGACGCCACCGGCGCGATGGTCCTCGTCGACCTCACGATCGCCGGCAAGCCCGTCAAAGCGCTGGTGCACTTCGACAAGAACGGCTTCGCATACACGCTCGATCGCGCCACCGGGAAGCTCCTGGTGGCGGCGCCATTTGCGCCGGTGACCTGGGCGAAGTCCGTCGACCTCGCGAGCGCTCGTCCGGTGATCGAGCCCGCCAAGCAGACCGGCGTCTCGAAGGGCAAGGTGACGGGGGTGTGTCCGAGTCTCGAGGGCGCGGTGAGCCCCGCGTCTCCGCCGGCCTATTCGCCGCGCACCCATCTCTTCTATACGTCGACGAACAACCTCTGCATGGATTACGGGGCGGCGCATGCTTCGCATCTTCGGGCCACTCCATATATAGGCGTCGATTTCGCCTACCATCCGGGTCCCGGAGGAAATCTCGGTGCCTTCATCGCCTGGGATGCGGCGAGCGGCCGGAAAGCCTGGGAGGACAAGGAGTCTTATCCGAGCTGGAGCGGCGCGCTGGTAACCGCCGGTGACGTGGTGTTCTACGGCACGCTCGACGGCTGGTTCAAGGCGGTCGATGCGCACTCGGGGCAGATGCTGTCGAAATTCAAGGTGGGCTCGGGAGTCGTGGGAAACCCGATCGCCTATCGCGGTCCGGACGGCAAGGAGTACGTGGCCATCTACGCCGGCATCGGTGGCGACTGGGCGCTGCTCGCCGGAGATACACGCTCCGACGATCCCACGGACGTGCGTGAGCCGGCGGAGTTCATGAAGGACATCGCGCGCCACACGAGCCAGGGCGGCATCGTCTGGATCTTCGGGCTATGAGCAGGTCGCTCGTACTCGGACTACTGGGGTGCATGACACTTGCGGCCTGCGGCCGTTCCGCAGCGCCGGCGGCCGCGGGAGCAAGCCCGGTGCCGCCTGCGATCGCCTATGAGGCACACATCGCGGCCGGCGGCATCGCGCCCGTCGGCGGGGTGCTCAAGAACCCGCACGCCGGGGATGCCGCCGTGGCCAAGGCCGGTGAGCAGCTTTTCTCGGCGATGAACTGCGACGGCTGCCACAACCTCGGGGCCACCGGCTGGGTCGCCCCGAACCTTGGGGATGGGCGCTGGCGCTACGGTGGCGCCGATGCGGAGGTCTTCGCTTCGATCTACTACGGCCGGCCGAAGGGAATGCCGGCCTTCGGTGGTGTCCTTGGGGCCGATGGCGTGTGGACCCTCGTGACCTACATCCGCTCGCTGCCACTGCCAAGCGACGTGCCGACTGAATCCTGGGAGCAGCCGTAGGCTGCTCCGAGACAGGCGCGGTAAGCGATGTCGGACAACCCGCAGCCGCCGCAGGCGCTGTTCGGCGAGCTGTTCGTCGCGGTACAGACCGCAGCCATCTACGTCGACGGCAAGACCTTCGTCGATGCGGTGCCGCGCGAGGCGCCGGAGGCGATCCTGGCCAGATACCGGGCGGAGCGGCCCGACTCGCCCGCGGCGCTCGAGCGCTTCGTGAAGGCCCACTTCGCGCTGCCCACCGAGCCGCCGCCGGTCGCGGCGCCGTCGAAGCAGACGGCGCTCAGGGAGCACATCGATGCGCTCTGGAGCCCGCTCACCCGAACGAGCACGAGCGCGCCGCGCTGGTCGTCGCTGCTGCCGTTGCCCAAGCCCTACGTGGTCCCGGGCGGACGCTTCCGCGAGATCTACTACTGGGACTCGTACTTCACGATGCTGGGGCTGCTCGAGGGCGGCCGCGGCGACCTGGTCGCCGACATGGTGGAGGACTTTGCGTATCTCATCGACCGCTACGGGCTCATTCCGAACGGCACGCGTACCTACTATCTCAGCCGCTCGCAGCCGCCGTTCTTCTTCGCCATGGTCGGACTCCTTCCCGGGGAGCCGGGCTCAGCGTACGCGCGCTATCTGCCGCAGCTCAGGCGCGAGCATGAGTTCTGGATGGCAGGCGCCGAGGGACTCGAGGCCGGCGCCGCGCACCGCCGCGTGGTGGCCATGCCCGACGGCACGATCCTCAATCGCTACTGGGATGATCGCGACACTCCGCGGGATGAGTCCTTCCGCGAAGACACGGAGCTCGCGCGCTCCAGCGCAAGGTCGCGGAGCCAGGTGTTTCGCGACATCCGCGCTGCCGCCGAAAGCGGCTGGGATTTCAGCTCCCGCTGGTTTGCCGACGCGCGCACCATGGCCGAGATCGTCACCACGCAAATTATCCCGGTCGATCTGAACAGCCTGCTGTTCGGGCTCGAGAATGCGATCCGCGAGGGCTGCGAGCACCAGGGAGACCTGGCCGGCGCCGCCGAGTTCGGCCGCCGTGCGGCCATGCGGCGCGCAGCCATCGACCGCTATCTCTGGGATAGCTCGGCCGGCGTCTACTTCGACTATCGCTGGACCGAGCGCGCGAGCATTCCGCGTCTCTCGGCCGCGACGACCTATCCGCTTTTCCTGGGCTGCGCCTCGCAGCAGCAGGCGAACGCAGTCGCCGGGGCGGTTCGCGCCACGCTGCTCAAGTCCGGGGGCCTCGTCACGACCCCGCTCGCGACCGGACAGCAGTGGGATGCGCCGAACGGCTGGGCGCCGTTGCAGTGGATCGCCGTGTCGGGTTTCAATCGCTACGGCGAGCGGCAGCTGGCCGAGTCGATCGCGCATCACTGGCTGAGAAACGTCAGACGTGTCTACCGCGAGAGCGGCAAGCTCGTGGAGAAGTACGACGTGCTCACCGAGCGCGGCGGCGGCGGCGGCGAGTACGCGCTGCAGGATGGCTTCGCTTGGACCAATGGGGTCACCGCCAGGCTCATGGCGCTGTACCCAGCGGCGGCGGCGGACAGACAAGCCTGAAGGCGGGGAGACAGCTTGGTAAATCCAGGTGTGCAACAGACGAGTGCAGGTGCAAGTGCCGGCATGGCGGACTCCTCGGTGAGGACGCTGCGGCTGTTCGTGTTCGCGCTCTTCTTCATGTTCGGCGGGATCACGAGCTTGAACGACGTGATCATCCCGAAGCTCAAGGCGCTCTTCACGCTCAACTACGCCCAGGTGATGCTGGTGCAGTTCGCGTTCTTCATCGCCTACTTCATCATCTCGATTCCCGGCGCCGCGATCGTGGCGCGTATCGGCTACATGCGCACCGCGGCACTCGGGCTCATGACCATGACCGCCGGGTGTCTGCTGTTCATACCGGCCTCATCCTCGGGCCTCTTCGGCTGGTTTCTCGGCGCCATCTTCGTGCTCGGCTCCGGCATCACCATCGTGCAGGTGGTCGCGAATCCCCTGATCTCGATGCTCGGGCGGCCGAAGACCGCTCACAGCCGCCTGACGTTCGCGCAGGCCTTCAACTCCCTCGGCACCACGATCTTTCCTTACGTCGGCTCGATTCTGATCCTCGGCTCCCTTTCCCAGGTCGATCCATCGAAGCTCTCGGGCGCAGCGCTCGCGTTGTTCCGCACCCAGGAGACACAGGTGATCGTCCGCACCTATCTCGGCCTCGCGACGGCGCTGACTGTGATCGCAGCTCTCGTGTGGCTCGCCCGAAACAAGCTCGTCGAGGCCCCGAGCGAGATGCCGACTTTCTCGCATTACCTGAGTTTGTTGAAGCTCCCGCGCTTTAGTTACGGGACCTTATGCATCTTTGTTTATGTAGGAGGTGAGGTCGCGATTGGCTCGTTGATCGTGAACTACCTCATGCAGTCGAGCGTCCTCGGGCTCGGGGCCGAGGAAGCGGGCAAACACGTGCCCTTCTACTGGGGCGGCGCGATGGTTGGGCGGTTCATCGGGTCCTACCTGCTGCGGATTTACTCGCCGGGCAAGGTACTCGCCTGCGTGGCCGCCGGCGTGATGACGCTGCTCCTCATCTCCGCGAACACCACGGGAGCCGTCTCCGGATGGTCGCTGCTCGCGATCGGACTCTTCAACTCCATCATGTTCCCGACGATCTTCACGCTCGCCTGCGAGGGACTCGGGACGCGGGCCGCGGAGGCCTCGGGAATCATCTGTGTCGCGATCGTCGGCGGGGCGGTGGTGCCTTACATCACCGGCCACGCGGCCGATCTCGTGGGCCTCAAGGCCGCCATGATCGTGCCGGCGGTCTGCTACGCGGTGATCTGCGGGTTCGGAATTTTCGCGCGCCGTCCCGCGGCCTACGCCGAGACAGGACATTCATGAGCGGGCGGAGACACCTGGCTCTGACGGCGCTGGCGGCCCTCATCGGCGCCGGACTACTCGCAGGAGCGAAAGTGGAGAAGAACTCCGATGCGGCCCCGGAGGCCGCGGACCCTTACCTCTGGCTCGAGGACGTTCATGGCGCGCAGGCGCTGGAATGGGTGAAGGCGCAGAACGCGAGCTCGACCGCCGTCTTGCAGGCGGATGCGGATTACCACAAGGACTATGACGCCATCCTCAAGGTGCTGGACGCCACCGACCGCATTCCTTTCGGTGAGCTCGACCATCAGTACGTCTTCAACTTCTGGCAGGACGCGCAGCACCCCAAGGGAATCTGGCGGCGCACGAGCATCACCGATTACGCGAACGCGGCGCCCGCATGGGATGTGCTGCTCGATGTCGACAAGCTGGCGCTCGATGAGCACGAGAACTGGGTGTGGCAGGGCGCCGATTGCACGCCCGCGCTCAAGCGCTGCCTCCTCACCCTCTCGCGCGGCGGTGGCGATGCGGCCGTGGTGCGCGAGTTCGACCTCGCGACCAGGTCCTTCGTGAAGGATGGCTTCGAGCTCGCGGAGGCGAAGTCCCAGATCACCTGGCTCGACGAGGACACGGTGGTGTTCGGGACGGACTTCGGCCCGGGGTCCATGACTTCGTCCGGCTACCCGCGCGTCGTGAAGGTCTGGAAGCGCGGCGAGCCGATGACGAGCGCCCGGACGGTGTACGAGGGCAAGGAGAGCGACGTCGCCTCGGGGGGTACGGTATTCCACAATCCCGCCGGCACGATCGCGGTGATTCAGCGCGCCGTCACCTTCTTTACCTCCGAGTACTACTGGCTCGCGAGCGATGGCACGACGCACCAGCTGCCGCTGCCGCCCGGCGCGGACCTGAAGGGCGCCCAGGGCGACAATCTTCTTTTTACGCTGCGGGATGACTGGGGTCCGCCGCCTGAGCTGGCCGCGAACAACGCGAATCTGCGGATCATCAGGAAGGGATCGTTGGTCGCCTGCCGGTTCAAGGTCGGTCCTGACTCCGTACAGGCCGAGGTCCGGACCCTTTACACACCAGACCAGCACAGCGCGATCGATGAGGTGGTCGCGGGGCGCGATGCCGTATACGTCTCGATCAACCACGACGTCACCGGCAGCATCCATGTATTTCGTCCCGGTCCCGACCACAGCTGGAGCGAGACCACGCTGGCGCTGCCCGCCGCGGGCTCGACCCATATCGTGTCGGCGAACGACTGGGGACCGGAGGCGCAGTTCAGCTTCGAGAGCTTCACGACGCCGACGACCTTGTACGCGACTTCGGGTGACGGTGCGCCGGTGCCGATCAAGTCGCTGCCGGCACGTTTCGACGCCACCGGACTCACGACCGAGCAGTTCTTCGCGACCTCGAAGGACGGCACCAAGGTTCCATACTTCGTGACGCGCTCGCGCAGCCTCACGGGGCCCGCACCCACGGTGCTCTACGGCTACGGAGGCTTCGAGATCTCGCTGACGCCGAGCTATTCGGCGAATTTCGGCATGCTGTGGCTCACGCGCGGCGGGGTGTACGTGGTCGCCAACATTCGCGGCGGCGGCGAATACGGTCCCGCGTGGCATCAAGCGGCGCTGCTGCAAAACCGCCAGAAGGCCTACGACGACTTCCAGGCCGTCGCCATGGATCTCGTCAGACGCGGCATTACGACGGCGAAGCAGCTCGGCATCATGGGCGGCTCGAACGGCGGGCTGCTGGTGAGCGCCAACATGGTGGAGCGCCCGGAGCTCTTCGGGGCGGTCGTGTGCCAGGTACCGCTCGTCGACATGATCCGCTACACGCACATCGGCGCGGGCGCTTCCTGGGAGGCCGAGTACGGTGATCCCGATAAGCCCGCCGACCGCGCCTGGATCATGAAGTACTCGCCTTATCAGAACGTGAAGAAAGCCAGGCGCTATCCGCCGGTGTTCTTCGTCACCGCCACGAGCGACGACCGCGTGACTCCCGTGCACGCGCGCAAGATGGCGGCGCGCATGGAGGAACAGGGACACACAGTGCTCTTCTACGAGAACACCGACGGCGGGCACGCGGCAGCCGCCGACCACCGTCAGGCGGCCGAGATGTGGGCGCTCAGCTTCGTCTATCTGAAGCTGCGGCTGGCGGGGAGCTAGCAGACCCGGTGAGCGCTGCGGCGGGTTCGCTCGAGGTGCTGCGCGCCGCTGAGCGCAAGCCGGTGCCCTGGAAGAACGGCGGCGGCTTCACCCGTGAAGTCGCCGTCAGCCCGGCGGGCAGTGATCTCACGGGCTTCGACTGGCGGGTCAGCATCGCGGAGATCCGCAAGCCCGGTCCCTTCTCGCTCTTCGAGGGCGTGGACCGCCACATGGCCGTCCTCGCCGGCCGGTTGTCCCTCGTGATCGACGCCCGGCCCGCCATTACCCTCACGCCCGAGAGCGACGCGGTCGCTTTTCCAGGGGACATCCCGGTGGCCGCCGAGCCACTCGGCGCGCCGGTCACCGACCTCAACGTCATGACGCGGCGCTCGCGCTGCGCCGCGCGCCTCACGCGCGCCTGCACGCCGCAGTATCTGCTCGAGCCGCAGGTGGACACGATGCTGCTCGTTGCCCTCACGGAGCTCCTGGTGGTTTGTGAGCGCGTAGAGCGCAAGCTCTCGAGCCTCGATGCCCTGAGGATCGGGCGGGCGCAGCGCTGTACCATCACGGCGCCCTCCGGCCCGGCCGCTTTCCACCTCATCGAGATCCTCGGCCGCGGATGAACGGCGGCCGCACGGTGGTTTTCAAGTGACTCCCGGTGGCGCGGGCCGCAGGTTGAGGCCCGCGACCTCCGGAGCGACGAGGGCCGGTGCGGGACTGCCGTGCACGGCGCCGAAGCGCCCCGCATTCCAGTCGCGGGTGGCTTGCGCGATCTCCTCGCGCGTGCGCGCGACGAAGTTCCACCAGACGAGGATTTCCTCGCCGAATGGTGTTCCGCCGATCAGCAGGATGCGCGCGGCGCCTTCGGTCCGCAGGGTGAGCTCCTCGCGGCCGGGGCTGAAGTAGAGCAGGGCGCCGGGCGCGAGCACCTCACCCCCGACGCTCGCCACGCCGCTCAAGACGAGCGCCCCATGCTCGAACGCGGCCGTGAGTGGCACGGCGAGTGCGGCCGGGCCGGTAGCGCTCACATCGAGGCCGACCAGCGGTGAGTAGACCTCGGCCGGAGAGGTCTGCCCGAAGGCGCTGCCGGCGAGCAGGCGCACGCTGAAACCGCCCGACTCGACGCGCGGCAGATGCGGATGGTTGCGAAAGGCGGGCGGACGGCGCCGCTGCCCCTCGGGCAGGGCGATCCACAGCTGCGCCGCGTGCAGCCTGCCGGCGCGACCGGGCGCTGAATCCTCGGCATGCGCGATGCCGGCTCCTGCGGTCATCAGGTTGACCTGGCCGGGCGTGATCAGCTGCTGGTTGCCGAGACTGTCGCGGTGGACCACCTCTCCCTCGATCAGCCAGGTGAAGGTCTGCAGCCCGATGTGCGGATGAGGCCCGACGTGCATGCCGCCGCCCGCGGCGAACTCCATCGGCCCCGCGTGATCGAGGAAGCACCACGCGCCCACCGTGCGGCGGTGCCGATTCGGCAGGGCGCGGCGGATGGTGAGCCCGCCACCGATCCCGGCGGCGCGCGCCTCGAGGCGTTCGGGCGGTGAGTGGCGGTTGCTCATGCGGGCATTGTCACTTTCTCACCAGCGACTCGATGCGCGTATCGGGCACCAGCCAGATCAGCGCCACCGTCACGTAGAGGAGGATCGCAGCCCAGGGACGCGCGAATGCCAGGACGATGCCGGCGAGGTACAGCACGATCGACAGCTTG
>Ga0187772_10001637_pt1 | contig 10748 bp, 8 predicted proteins | sample 0116_SJ02_MP15_2_FD_133137 | JGI IMG/M metagenome (GOLD analysis project Ga0187772, IMG submission 133137) | Tropical peat soil microbial communities from peatlands in Department of Meta, Colombia - 0116_SJ02_MP15_20_MG | ecosystem: Environmental > Terrestrial > Soil > Wetlands > Peat | place... | reverse complement strand
TTTGCCCGCGGACGGTCGGAGTGGTGCTGCTCCTTGATTCGCAGCAAGGCCTTGACGCGCGCGACCAGCGCCTTCTGGTCAATCGGCTTGGTCAAGTACTCGTCGGCGCCGGCATCAAGCCCCTCGACCACGTCGGCGGATTCAGCTTTGGCCGTCACCAGGATGATCGGCGTAAACGGCAGCGCCGCATCGGCCTTGATGCGCCGGCACACCTCGATGCCGTCGAGCTTCGGCATCATGATATCGAGCAGGATGAGGTCGGGCCGCTGTTCGCGCGCTAACGCCAGCGCCTGTTCGCCGTCGCCGGCGTGCAGCACTTGGTACCCGTTCGCCTCCAGCCGCGCTTGCAGGATATCGCGATTGGTCGGGTTATCGTCGGCGACCAGGATGCGCGTGGGAGTGTTCATGGCAGAGTTAACGTCCTTCGACGTCGTCATTGCGAGGAGCAACGCGACGAAGCAATCCAGAACCGTTGGCAACTGCCGCTGGATTGCTTCGCTTCGCTCGCAATGACGAAATGGTCACGGTACAAATTCCCTGATTTTCGCCAGCAACTGCCGCGGACTGTAGGGCTTGGTGACATAGGCGTCGCAGCCGGCGGCGCGGGCTTTAACGTCGTCGCCACTGAGCGCATACGACGTCACCACGATGATCGGAATGTTTTTCAGGTCGGGATCGGCCTTGATGCGGCGCGTCGCCTCATAGCCATCGAGCAGCGGCAGCTGAATATCCATGAGAACGAGATCGGGGCGTTCCTTCTTTGCCGCTGCCACGCCCGCCTCGCCGTCCCAGGCTTCGATCATCTCGTAACCGACGCTGCCGAGCAGATCGCGCAGGATCTGCCGGTTGTCCTCCTGATCCTCAACGACGAGTATGCGCTTGCTCATGTCCGCCCCGCTTCCCGCTCCACCCGCAGCGGCACGGTGAAAGAAAAGGTGGCGCCGTGCCCGGGGCTCGATTCGACCCACAATCTCCCGCCGTGCATTTCAACGATGCGCCTGGCGATCGACAGCCCGAGCCCGGTGCCGCCCTTGGTCTTGGTCTGCGAATTATCGGCCTGCTGAAACTCCTCGAAAATCTTCGCTTGATCCTCGACGGCAATGCCTGGCCCGGTGTCGCTGACCGAGATGGTGTAGGACCCGTTCGACGCCGCGGCCTTGACCGCGACTTCGCCCGCATCGGTGAATTTGATGGCGTTGCCTACGAGATTGAGCAGCACCTGCGAAAGCCGCCTGTCGTCGCCGTGCGCCGGCGGCAAATCGCCCGGTATGTCGGTCCTGAACGCCAGCCGCTTGCTGCTCGCCAGCGGCTCGACCGCCATGTAGACGCCCTGCACCATGTCATGGATCGAATAATCGGTCAGCGACAGCGACAGCTGCCCGGCTTCGATCTTCGACAGATCGAGCACGTCGTTGATCAGGCCAAGCAGATGCTTGCCATTGGTTTGCACCCGTTCCAGCACGGCGCGCATCTTTTGCGGCGTTTCCCCGTAAATGTTGTCGAGGATCAGTTCGGTATAGCCGAGGATGGCGTTGAGCGGCGTGCGCAGTTCGTGGCTCATATTGGCGAGAAACTGCGACTTGTGCTTGCTGGCGATTTCGAGCTGCCGGCTCTTGTCGGCGATTTCGTTGAACAGCCCGGCGTTCTGTATTGCCAGCGTCGACTGCGCGGCGAACGTTTTCATCAGCTCGACGGCGTTCTGCGCAAAGGCGCCCGGCGCCCTGCGGCGCACGACGAGCACGCCGGCAATTTCGTCGCCGTGGATCAGCGGCGCGACCAGAAGCGCGCGGAATCCGGCGCGCAGGATGATCTCGTTCAACGGCGTGAGAGGCTCCTCGCGCAGGTCGGCGATCTGAGCCGGCTCGCGCCGCGTGATCGCTGGCGCAATATTCGGGTCGTCGATGCCGATGTGCCGGTGGCGCAGCGCGTCGATCATCTCGCCGTCCATGCCGTAGGTGGAGCGCAAATGGAGTTCGCGCTGCACGCCGTCGTAGGCATAGATCGCGCCGGCTTCGGTTTGCGACAGCTGCACCGCCTTGCTGACGATGGTGTCGAGCACGGTCTGCAGATCGAGCGTGGAGTTGACGGCCTGCGAGACCTCGCCGAGCGCACGCAGCTCTTCGACCGAGCGGGCCAAGTCCTCGGTGCGGGCGCGCAACTCGCTGAGCAGCCGCGTGTTCTCGATGGCGATGACCGCTTGCGCGGCGAAGTTCTTGACCAGATCGATCTGCTTATCGGTGAATGAGCGAACCTCTTGGCGATAGATGACAAAGGCGCCGATCAGGTCATTCTCCTTGAGCATCGGTACGGCGAGAAGCGTACGGCCCCCCAACGTATCTACGAGCACGCTGATCTGCGGGTCGCGCTCGATATAACATTGCGTCTGCCTCATATCGGCAACCTGGATGATCTCCTTGGTTCGCGTCATGCGGGCAATGGGCACGTCCGGATGGAGTTCGCTTACCACCAAGGTTCGACGTTGAACCTCAGCCCGCGCGAGTGGTGAGTGGTGCAGCGCCGCCGCGGCGTGAAACGCTTGTCCATCAAAGCGGTACAATATGCCGAAATTTGCCTCACAAATGCGAGTGGCATTCTCCAACATGGCCTGGAATACCGGCTCCAATTCACCGGGCGATGAACTGATGACGCGTAGGACCTCCGATGTCGCCGTCTGTTGCTCCAGCGATTCGCTCAGTTCGCGCGTTCGATCGTCGACCTTTTTCTCCAAGTCGGCGTAGGACTCCTGCAGCCGGCTTGCCATGTCGTTAAATTGGTCGGCGAGCGCCTCGACCTCGTCGCCGGTGTGAATCGTGATGCGCTGGCTGAGATCGCCGGCGCCGATATGCGCGGCGCCGGCGCGTAGCGTCTGGATCGGCACCACCATCCGGCGGGCGAGAAACAGTCCGGCGAGAAACGACATTGCGAGTGCGCCGAAAAGAACGAACCCGGTGCGCTGGATCGATGCGTAGAGCGGCGCATAGGCCTCCTCGATGGGGGTCTCGACGAACACGTTCCAGCCGAGAGGCGTGACCGGTGCATAGGCGGTGAGCACCCTGTGGCCCTCGATATTCACCGCCTCCTGCACTTGCCCGGCGGAATTCTCGGTCCCGCCGAGATGGGCGCGCTGCACCTGTGCGAGGCGCGACATGTCGGTATTGCGGAGCACCAGGCTGATGTCGGGATGGGCGATGAGGCGGCCTTTGTCGTCGACCACGTAGGCGTAGCCATGCTCGCCAACCTTAATCTCCAAGACCACATCCCAGATCAGCTTGAGATTAACTTGCGCGACGGTCACGCCGGCCTCGCGGCGCGTGCCGGCGAGCGCAAGCGCCATGTAAGGCTCGGATTCGTTGCGGAAATAGACCGGGCCAAAATACACCTTGTGCGCCACGGCATTGGTGAATTCCGGCTTGTTGGAGTAGTCGATGCCGCTGCCAACCACATCCATGGCGATCCGCGACACCCGCAGTTGCTCGTGACCGTCGGCATCGATCTGCGCCAGCTCGGTGATGGCCGGCACTTGCCGTAACAGCCGCAGCGCATCAGAACGATGCTGTTCGAGCGTGCTCGCCTGCAGTGGCAATTGCGTGGTCCAGCCGACCTGGCTTTGGATGCCGGTGATGAATTGCTCGATCTTTTCCGCGGCCGCTTCCGCCTGCTGGCGCTGAAGCGTAATCAGCGACGCCTTCTGCGCCTGGTATGTGAACCAGACTTCGAAGGCGCCATTGGCCAAAAGCGCCACAAATACGACTACGACAAACAGGGCGACGTATTTGATGAACAGTCGGCTGCGCACCGTCGATGCGCCGACGGCCGCCGCGGCACCGCCGAGCCCATCCAGCAGCACGCGAAATGCCCCGCCGCGATGATCCGTATCGGCTTTCATGGCAGCATGCTCGCGATGACCGCGCCGCTCATTCGATTACCTCGTCGGCGCGGGCGAGCAGCATCGGCGGGACTGTGAGGCCAATTGTCTTGGCGGCCTTGAGATTGATGATCAACTCGAATTTGACGGGTTGTTCGATCGGCAAATTGCCGGGCTCGGAGCCCTTGAATATCTTGTCTATATATGTTGCTGCGCGCCGGTAAAGATCAGGGTAGCTGGCGCCGTAGGAAATGAGCCCGCCAGCGTCGATGAACTCCGTAGACGCATATATTGTCGGAAGCCGGTTCTTCGCTGCAAGCTCAACAACGAGCTTCCGATTTTCCTGAGTGAGAGCGTCTATTCCGACCGCAAGCGCTTCAACATGTTTGTTCATCGCCAAATCAAAGGCAGCACCAATATCATTGCGTTCGCGCACATCGAGAAGGTGTGGTTGCATCCCAAGAATTTGCGCTGCGGCGCGGAACGCATTCCACTGGGGCGGAGCCACCGGATTGCTCATATCGTAAAGCCCGGCAACAATTGATACGCGCGGAACTAATTCGTGCAGCACTTCGATCCGTTTTGCCTCCAGGTCAGAGACGAAGGAGCTCAGGCCCGTCGTATTGCCGCCGGGGCGCGCCAGACTTGGAACTATCAACTGCGCGTCGCCCAAGCCCACCATGACCAACGGGACGGTCTTGGTCGCGTTCTTCGCGGCTAGCGCGGCGGGCGTTCCCCGTGTGACGATGAGGTCGACTTTGAGCCTGAGCAATTCCTGGACTAGCTCGGAGAAGCGTTCGCTGCGACCATCTGCCGAGCGGTATTCCATGACCAAGTTCTGGCCTTCGACATAGCCGTGCTCGCGCAGGCCCTGGCGCAGAGCGTCGAGATTGACCGCATTCAAGGCGGCCGAAATGGTTTCAAGGATGCCGATATGCCAGACCCTGGCCTGCTCCGCGCGCGCCGCGAGCGGCAATGCGGCGGCTGCGCTGCCAAGCAATGCGAAGAATTCGCGCCGCCTCATTCGATGACCACATCCGCGGTGGCGATCAGCGACATCGGGACAGTCAATCCGAGCGCTTTGGCGGTCTTCAAATTGATCGCGAATTCGAATTTTGTCGGCAGCTGAACCGGCAAATCTTGTGGTTTTGCGCCCCGCAATATGCGATCGGCATACTCCGCCGCGCGGTGCAACAAATCGGGATTGTCCACCCCATACGAAACCAGGCCGCCGTTCTGCACGAAAAGCGTGAAGACATAGATCGTTGGAATACGATACTTCGCGGCCAAGGAGATGATCAAAGTCCGCTGCGCCTCGGCGTAAGTGAAGACATCGGGAGCAACGATAAGACCGGGATTCGCTTCCTTCGCCAAATTGACGATTGCGGCCTCTATCTGCTCGCCACTGCCGATCGGGGCGACTAGAAGAGTGATCCCCATGGATGCCGCCGCCGGCTCGAGCGATTTCATGTAAAAGCCGGATTGAGGCGCGGTTTTCGGGTTGAACATGATCGTAACCCGGGATGTGCGCGGTGCGATATTTTTGAGTATCTCAAGCCATTTGCCGCCCACTGAGGCTTCAATGTTGACAAATCCAGTCGCATTCCCGCCCGGGTGAGGGAAACTCTGAACGAAGCCCGAACCTAGCGGGTCCGAAACAATGCTGAACACCACCGGAATCGTGCTTGTCGCCCGCAGCACGGCCGCTGTCACAGGCGTGGTCGTTGTTTGAATCAAGTCGGGCTTTAGCCCGACCAATTCTTGTGCAAATTTTTGCATTTTATCCAGGTCGGCCCCGGCCCACCGCAGGTCAATCTGCAGGTTCGAACCGCGCTTCCAGCCCAATTGGGCTAAGCCGCCAAGGAACGCATCGACCCACCGTTGTCCCTCCGGGTCATTCTCCGACGAACCCACGAGCATACCGATCCGAGCTACTCGGCCCGACTGCTGTGCGCGCGATGCGAGCGGCCATATGGCTGTTGCGCCGCCGATCAGAGCGACGAACTCCCGCCGCCTCATAGAATTCTCCTCCAGGTTGCAGGCTTTTATATTTCGTATACCACATCGCGGCGATAGAAGTGTACTTTGCCGTCAAAACGGCGGCAAAAATGGAAGCTTTTCTCCGGTATAGGTAAAAGGGTCAGCGAACCTTGGTGATCAGGACGGAGTCGCCCTCAAATAGCGGGTGGCGAGATGCAACCAGTGCCGGATGCGATCGGCGTGGACGCCGAACATGTCAAACGAGTCATAGCCTTATTCGATCACCTCGTCGGCGATGTGAGACTTTGGGTAAACGCACTATTGCAGCGCTTCGCCGTGCTGCGTCACGTCGAGACCTTCCATCTCGCTCTGTTTGTCGACGCGCAGCGGCGTGAAGGCCGAGATCGTCTTGAACAGCACAAAGCTGGCGATGGCGGACCACGCCAACGTGACCACGATGCCGTAAAGCTGGATCAGGACCTGTGTGGCGTGGCCTTCCAGCAATCCGGAGACGTGGCCGACCGAACTTGCGGCAAACACGCCGACCAGGAGCGTGCCGGTGGCACCGCCGATGCCGTGGACACCGAATACGTCGAGCGAGTCGTCGTAACCGCAAGCAGTCTTGAGCCAGGTGCAGGCGTAGAAGCAGACGACGCCGGCGGCCAGCCCGATGACGAGGCCGTGCCACGGCAGCACGAAGCCGGAGGCCGGCGTGATGGTGCCCAGCCCGGCCACGGCCCCGGAGATCATGCCGAGTACCGAGGGCTTGCCGCGCTTCCACCATTCGAGCGCCATCCAGGTGAGCGCGCCCATCGACGCCGCCAGATGCGTGGCGGTGATGGCGAACACCGCGCGCGAATTGGCGCCGAGCGCCGAACCGCCGTTGAAGCCGAACCAGCCGACCCACAGCAATCCGGTGCCGATCACCGCGAGCGAGAGATCATACGGGGCGAAATTGTCGACACCGTAGCCGCGCCGCGCGCCGAGCAGATAGGCGCCGACGAGGCCCGCGATGCCGGCATTGAGGTGCACGACGGTGCCGCCGGCGAAATCGAGTACGCCGGCCGTTTGCAGAAAACCGCCGCCCCAAACCCAGTGCGCGATCGGCACGTAAACAATCAGAAGCCACAGCGCCGAGAACCACAGGAAAGCCGAGAAGCGCATGCGATCGGCGACCGAGCCGGCGACCAGCGCCACGGTGATGACCGCAAACGTCATCTGATAGATCAGAAACAGCGCTTCCGGGATGGTCGGCGCCAGCGGGTTGATCGTGTCCATGCCGATGCCGCGCATCATGACGCGATTGAGCGAGCCGAGAACGGGCCCGGCGCCGGCGAAGGTGAGCGTGTAGCCGATCGCCACCCACAACACCGAACATAACGCGGTCGCAGCGAAGGTCTGTGCCATGGTGGCAAGCACGTTCTTCTTGCGCACCATGCCGGAATAGAACAGCGCCAGGCCCGGAATCGACATCATCAGGACGAGGGCCGTCGCCACGATCATCCAGGCCGTGTCGGCGGCGTCGATTTTGCTGGTCGATTGGACCGCGGATTGCGCCATGGCCGGCACAGCGATTGTCAACGCGAATGCAGCGACGGCGGCCGTCGCCGCGTACGCGCCGCGACCGAATTTGACGCGAGCGAAGGTTGCCACCCTCATTGCTTCCCCCCGGTTGGAAAGTTTTGAGCTAGAGCAAGATGATTTTTCTTGCGGTTGATTATTGTTGCATGAAGTTCTCCGGCAGCAGGTCTCCGCCGTGCGCGATCGTGCTGTTAAAGCGCGTCAGCGTCGGTTTCGCCGGTGCGGATACGCAGCGCCTGCTCGATCGGCAGGACGAAGATCTTGCCGTCGCCGATCTGGCCGGTCTTGGCGGCGCTGCTGATCGCTTCGATCACCCGCTCGGCGTCCTCTTCGGCGACCGCGATCTCAAGCCGGATTTTCGGCAGGAAATTCACGACGTATTCGGCGCCACGGTAGATTTCAGTATGGCCCTTCTGCCGGCCATAGCCTTTGACCTCGGTGATGGTCATGCCATGGACGCCGACTGCCACGAGCGCGTCGCGCACATCCTCGAGTTTGAACGGTTTGATGATGGCCGTGATGAGTTTCATTGGTCGCGTACGCTCCGCCGCGGGTGAGGAGCGCACACATTATCGGCAATGCCGTTTAGATATAAGGGGATATTGCGGTAAGCTTGCCGGCGTGTGGGAAACGACCGAGCGGCCGTCACCCGCGCGGCAATTTGGCGTCGCGCGCCACGAGCGCCGTCATGCCGCCCCAGCCGGCCATGACGACACCGAGCCCGACGGCGGCGATGGCAAGCGGAAAGCCGTTGTGGTGGGCGGCGCCGCCAAGCGCCTGGGCGCGCGCCATGCCGATCGATACCGCCGTTGCGGCAACGATCAGCGCCACGGCAAGCCCGACGGTCGCGGCGAGTTCGATGCCGGTCCGGCGAATGGAAAACTTCTGTTCGGTTGCGGGAGAGGTGAAGCCGACTTCTCTCCCGTTAAGCTCGGTCATAGCCGGTATCCCAAAGACGAATCAGTTGCATGCTCGCAAGATTCGCCCCGCAGCCTGGCCTCGGTTCGGCCAAACTTGGGCGAAGTCATTGACGAACAAAGGCAATTTTATGGTTTGGGTTAATGCTTAGTTAATGCCGCAGAGGTCGCCGGCAATAAATCACGGCTGTGGCTTTGGGGTACCAGAATAAGCATCCGATAGCGCGGCTTATATCGCCGGAACCGCGGCGCTCGGATTGAATTCCATCGTCACGTGGCCTGGTACCGCCGCCACGCGTTTGAGCCAGGCGCGCACCGCCGGAAACGCGCCCAGATCATAGCCGCAGACATGCGCCACGTGGGTGTAGGCGTAGAGTGCGATGTCGGCGATGGTGTAACGATCGGCGGCGAAATAGTCGTGCACCGCAAGATGTTTCTCCATCACGCCAAGCGCGCGGTGGCCTTCTTCCATCCAATCCTCAATGGCGTGGCTCTGCAGGTCGCGGCCGCCCTTGATCAGCGTGAGCCAGAAATACGCCGCGCCCAGATTCGGCTCGAGCGAGTGCTGTTCGAAGAACATCCATTGCAGCGCGTCGGCCCGGTCCATGCGATTGTCGGCCGCAAGCGGCGTGCCGCCGGCGATGTACCAAAGGATGGCATTCGACTCGGCGATATAGCGGCCGGGCGCGACTTCGAGCAGCGGCACCTGTCCGTTTGGATTCTTCTGCAGAAATTCCGGCGTGTGACTCTCGCCCTTGAGGATGTCGACCTCGACCAATTGATACGGGATGCCGAGCTGGGCGAGCGCCAGCCGCGCCTTGTAGCTGTTGCCGGAACGCTGCATTGAATAGAGCGTGAACATCGCGGCGCCCATGCTCCCCATCCGCACAATCTATAGGCGAATCCGGCCTACGCGTCGAACGCGGCGATGTCGTGACGGCCGGCGCGGCTGTGCACCACCGCGCTGCCGGTAACTATGGTCGAACGCGGGGAGTTAAAGGCCGGCGATGCCCGTTTTCGAGCTCCGCGCGCCGCGACGGCAGCAGGAATGTCGCCAGCATGGCCGGAACCCCCGGCAGTCGCGCAATTGCGATGTGATTGGCGGCCCTTTGCGCTTGCCTGTGCGGCATCGACGCTTTAGGAAGCTCGCGCCCTACGCCATGTGGTGCCCTTGGCGGCCCTTTGGCGGGCAAATGGAGGATCGATATGGCCTTTCTTGCGGACCGGATTTCGCGCGTCAAACCGTCGGCCACCATGGCCGTGACGGATAAGGCGCGCGCGCTGAAGGCCGCCGGCCGCGACGTCATTGGACTGGGCGCCGGTGAGCCTGACTTCGACACGCCCGACAATATCAAAGAGGCGGCGATCAAGGCGATCCGCGACGGCAAGGCGGCGAAATACACGGCCGTGGAAGGCATTGCCGAACTGCGCGCCGCGATCGCGCGGAAATTCAAGCGCGAGAACCAGCTCGACTACAAGCCCTCGCAGATCATCGTCGGCACCGGCGGCAAGCAGGTGCTGTTCAACGCGTTCCTGGCCACGCTCAATCCTGGCGACGAGGTGATCATTCCGGCGCCCTATTGGGTCAGCTACCCCGACATGGTGCTGATCGCGGGCGGCGAACCGGTCGCGGTCGAGACCCGCATGGCCGACGGCTTCAAGATGAAGCCCGAGGCGCTGGAGCGCGCGATCACGCCAAAGACCAAGTGGTTGTTGTTCAACTCGCCGTCGAATCCGACCGGTGCCGCCTATACGCGCGCCGAACTGAAGGCACTCACCGATGTGCTGCTGCGTCATCCGCATGTGTGGGTGATGAGCGACGATATGTACGAGCATCTGGTCTACGACGACTTCGAGTTCTTCACGCCGGCGCAGCTTGAGCCGCGGCTCTATGAGCGGACGCTGACGATCAACGGCGTGTCGAAGACGTACTGCATGACCGGCTGGCGCATCGGCTATGGCGGCGGACCTGAGCCGCTGATCAAGGCGATGGCGATGCTGCAGTCGCAGTCGACCTCGAACGCGACGGCGGTGGCGCAGTGGGCTGCGCTCGAGGCGCTCGACGGCCCGCAGGACTTCATCCCGAAGCACAACAAGATTTTTAAGGAGCGGCGCGACCTCTGCGTCTCCATGCTCAATCAGGCGAACGGCATCAAGTGCCCGAAGCCCGAAGGCGCGTTCTATGTCTATCCGTCGTGCGCCGGAACCATGGGCAAGACGGCGCCGACCGGCAAGCGGCTCGCCACCGACGAGGACTTCGTCACCGAGTTGCTGGAAGCCGAAGGGGTCGCGGTCGTGCAGGGCACGCCGTTCGGCGTCGGACCTGCGTTCCGCATCTCCTACGCGACGGCGACCAGCGCGCTGGAGCAGGCCTGCGCCCGCATCCAGCGCTTCTGCGGGAATTT
>Ga0187772_10001636_pt1 | contig 10749 bp, 7 predicted proteins | sample 0116_SJ02_MP15_2_FD_133137 | JGI IMG/M metagenome (GOLD analysis project Ga0187772, IMG submission 133137) | Tropical peat soil microbial communities from peatlands in Department of Meta, Colombia - 0116_SJ02_MP15_20_MG | ecosystem: Environmental > Terrestrial > Soil > Wetlands > Peat | place... | reverse complement strand
AGTCGTCTACCGAACGCCACGGTGAGAAACTCACTGCCCCTTGCAACTCAACCTCACTGTCGAGCGGGTACTCGATTGAAGGCCCAAACGACGTGTTGGGGGCATTGAATCCGACTGCTGGTTCTGAACCGAACTTCGTATCGAGCATCCATCGAAATGGATTCGCCACCGCGGCACTGTCTTGCGCCAGCACTTTCTGCCATGGCAACAACACAGCGAAAACGAGGGCGATTTTTGTAATGGTTCTCACTTTTCTCCTCCTCCGCTTGTCGTGGTGCTTGCGGGTTGAGAGACAGCCTTTCGTTCGCTATAGCGAGTGAGATACGGCATGAACGGCGTGATTTGGAGAGGTTCCTTCTCCCGTGCAGATTGCAAAGCAGGACCATGCGACTTGACGAGTTCGATCTCATTAGTCCAGGGATCGAGTTTGATGCGTGCGCCGAGTGGCAATGCGGGAACCTGCTTAACATCTCCTGGAGCCAACTGCTGACCTGCATTTAGAAGTTCTGCAACCGGATAAATTCGATTCCCGAGATTCGGACTGATTAGGTGCGGCAGCGATTTCGAGGACAGGCTAAGCTGTTTCAGGAACAACCCTGCGGTCGCGAGTTCGTTCCGATAAGGCGAGTTTCGCAGGAGCGCGATTGCCTTTTCGCCCGTCGCTTGCCAGTCATCTCGGCTGTCCTTAAATGAAAACTCTCTGAGAGCCTTCTCGGTTGGAACTTGCAGCCTATCGGCGAAACCGTACTGCTCTTCTGCCAGCTTCGGAACCAGTGCATCACTAAGTTGCTCGGCAATTACAACCGCAAGTGTCGCCTCATCCGGAAGTACATCCAACAGCCCCCTACTCAAGACAATCGTGTGGTTGAGCGAAAATGCTTCGATATTGCTGGTTAGCAGAACTCGGCAACGCGGCTCCGGTTCTATGTTTAGGTTGTTTGTGACGATCAGATTGTTCAGGACGGTGTTAAGCACCTTGTCCACTGGGCCTTCTGGCGCAATCAAACCATCACGGACAAGCGTATCAACCGTATTCTCCTCGGCCTCTTGTTCCCACATGCGTTCAGCTTCGACTGGTGTCTTGTCTTGAGCGGTTGTACTGTCGTCCTGAACCGCTGGCGAATCGACAAGAATGTCGCTGAATTCCGCTTCGTGATGAACCCCGCCGAGACGGTAGCCCCAAAAGCGGGTCTGGCCTCTAAACGGGTTTTCTCCGTAACCCTTTTTAGTTAGCTCCTGGGAAAAAATCAGTGCTGGGAGCCACAGATCCGGTTGAACGTTCTCTCTCCAACTGTCGAAATGCGCGTTGAGACCGAGGAACGAACGTTGAGGAAGAAAGACACCGTTGAACCGCACAATAGTGTAATTTTGGTCTTCAACCCAGATTCGCCCACTGAAGAGTTGTTTCCCTGCCTTGGGTAGAGGCGTCACATCGAACATCCAACATCTCACGTCGCCCAGAAACGTCCTACCGGCATACTGAAACTGATAATGCTGCTTATCGAAATGGTAGCGATCCACATATGCTGACTCAAGAAATCCGGGCGGGATGTATGCGCCGAATGATTTCTTGGGTAAGATTGATTTCTCGCTGATTCCTCGGGCCAAATCCGCTTGGCCTAGGTAGTAGTAATCGTGCGACGGCACGAACCCCATTTCCTTGTCCGGTTTTATCTCCTGAATGTAGGTTTCAACAATTGGCCGATACAAGCTGATCAGTGTGATCTGATCGTGTTCTCGTTTAATGATTCGATCCAGCAATTGGTTTAGCGAGGTGGGTCTGGTGGAATCTAAGTGGGTGTCCGGCGCACTAGTGGCTGGAGCAACAGGCGTCGCTGACGAAGGACTAGCGTTGCCTGATGGTTGCGACTGAGCGAAGGTCACAACTGCAAACAATGTGGTCAATGCCAATGCCCAGATGGATTTGCGTACAAGCATTTCTATCCTCCATTGTTAGTAAGCAAGTTGGAAAAGGATGTGAACGATGGCGGTTGAATCGACAGGCTTGCCATCAAGAGTGGCAGGCCGAAACCGAATCTGACGAGCGGCAGCCACAGCCGCTTCATCCAGGCCTTCACCGAGCCCCTGTGAGACCCGGAGAACCTGGACCTGGCCGGTCGCCAGAAAAGTGACCTCTACAAGAACTTCGCCTTCGATCTTCTTAGCTCGCGCAGAGTCTGTGTATGTAGGCTTCGGCTTAGAAAGAATTTCTACAGGTGTCGCACGTGGAGAGTCCGGGGCAGCATTCTTGGACTTTGGGGGGCTGGCGGTAACTTGCCCCTCCGCGAATAATCCTTGTTGGATAACGCCCCTTCCCTTTGTTTTCGTGCCGGCGGCGACTCCGTTGCCGAATCCCGCGCTGGAAATCACACCAGAGACGCCTTTGCTTCCCCCTAGTCCGTTCCCTAGGCCTGCGCCAGACGGGAGGTCGTACATTCCGAATTCAGCGATGTTCGCAGTGCGGTTTGTTTTTCCGTTGGTGTGAGCGCCGTCTGGATCGCCGAACCCGCCGGTCTGGATATCGGGTCGCGGCTTCTTGAGTTCGGGAATTGCAGAACTCCCGAGCGATAGGTCGGGTGCGGGTGGAGGCGGGCTATTGACCATATCGTTGTCTGGGAAGGCCGCATTGCTGTGTCTGGCCGTCTTCACGAGAGGTGCGACGGTTACAGGATCGGGCAGTGCAGGTTTGGGTGGAACGACTTCCTCGGCCAGGAGAGGCTGCGAATGGGCAGGTGCTACCCTCGGAGCCTTTATTGGCCGGGGCTGTGACGCATCGACCGTCCTCGGCCGTACGAGCGGGATAACCAGGAGTTGCTTGGCAGCGTTAAACGACGGAGGAATCAAAATCCCAAGCATCCACAGACCGACAAGCATGAGTATTTCTACTAGGAGAGCCGTGCTAAACGGAATTACTCTCGCTTTTGGCTTTGGAAGCTCGGCGTCCCTTAGTGGATTTCTGTTAATGCTCATCTCGAACACCTTTCCGCGCCACGTAAACTTCAGGGCACTTACCGTTCTTGCGTTCTCTTTATTCATTTTGTTAACACCTCTGAGCACACGTCCCGCGCAAGCGCGGGACGCCTTGAATTTTTTCTTTGTCGAATTGAAGCTCGCGTCTTGCGCGGAACTTATCCCCGCGTCAACGGGAACCACTCACGCTCGAAGCAGATGTGTTGCCAGGATGGAACTCCGACTCGCTCACATTAGAAAACACTTAGAAAACGTCGCGGGGAGACACTCTTTCGAAACAGTATCAAAGTGGTGCAACAATCGGGAAAAAGGGGGGTACTTCTTCCCGAAACGGGAATGAAGGACTGCAAAAACGATCATTCTGTTTTAGGTTCCGGTACATCTTAACACTGTGGAATAACTATTAAAGTACCTACGTAGGTATAAATCCGAATTGCTTTCCACAATTTTGAGTGGCTATAAACGTTTCGCTTTTTTTCTTTTCGGGGCTACTGGAACTAATGATTCAAAAACGGTAGTCGCTGCTGTGCTCGCTGTTCCCAGCCACGGAGACAGCAATGCTTACTAAGCGTATTTTTGGCGTGTGTCAGTATCAGCGGAACTGGGGCGAATCGGTGTAGTGCCGGGTTTCCTTTCAGGTGTCGTTGCCAGGCAGGAGGGGAGCCTCAAATGATCCCTCATGTGCGAGCACTAGAGTGTATCCGCCGGATGTGCGGCGGCTCTCAATCGAAGTTGATGCGTTGTTCGGATGGCGAGCTCTACGTAGTTAAGTTCCAGAACAATCCCCAAGGAATAAGAATCTTAGCAAACGAAGTGATCGCGGCGCTGCTCGCGTCCATCCTCAGGTTGCCAGTCGGCCAGACTGCGATTGTGGACGTGCACCGGGACCTGATTCGTTTCACAGACAAAATGATAATTGAGTACCCGGAGTGTCGTGTTCCATGTCGCGCGGGCCTGTGCTTCGGGTCTCTCTGCGAAACCCCTCCTCCATTTTATCGCGCAGTCTACGACTTCTTGCCAGAAGAACTCTTCGCAAACGTCGCAAACGTCTCTGATTTGCCTGGAATTCTGGTGTTCGATAAATGGACAAGCAACATGGACAATCGACAATTGGTGTTTGTCCCCACGGACGATCAAGCTGGGCCCTATCGCCAATACCGAGCCGTTATGGTCGACAACGGTCATTGCTTCAACGGAACCAAGTGGAATTTCCCGGACGCGATGAGATGGGGAATATATTTTCAGCGTTCTGCATATAAGACGGTGAATGGTCTCGAATCAATGGAACCATGGCTAGAGCGCTTAGCTGCCGCTCGACTTGAAGATGTCCTTAACCGTGCCCTCGAAGAAATCCCCTCAGAGTGGTATCGGTGCAACCGTAAGGCTCTCTGCCGTCTTTTTGCCAAGCTCGACACTCGCCGCAAGTGCGTAGGTGACCTTCTGATTCAAACACGGCGGGCCTATCCCGAGCTTTTCCCGGCGTGGCCCCTTCGAAGCTACTCACATGTGGGTGCGCGTCATGGAGTTGAGCCAAGAAGAATCCGGTCACGCGCGCTGGCGAGCCGGTCAGTCCCACCTGATCCTAAACGACAAGCGAGTGGGGGCGGTGCGGTTATCGGTGCGGACCAATTGGATGCGCTGAGCTACGCTCACGTTGTGGGCCGTATCCTACACCCCCTCCGTGACGAGCAGACCGGCCATGATCAAGTAAGTGTGCCTCGAGAACGGGTAGTCTCGCAGGCCGCGCCGACAGGTGGCCCAAATCAAGTCACTACGCTAGACGCTGCGCTCAAACTCGCCAGCAATTAGCCAGCCCTAAAGCTATTCCGAAAGCAGTCGATTAGGAAATCAGAGTGTGCCCCCAAGGTGCGCTCGGAGGTTTCAATTTGAAACCGTACGCGAGGGTCATGTTGGTATGGGTTGCTCTGCTGACCTCCTGTCGCACCGCACAGTCCCAGGAGGCTCGGAGAGACCCACGAGTGCGGCTCTCACACGTAGCGCGCTACATCCGAACCCATAAGGTTCCGCTTGTGGCCGACGTCGCCGTGGTGCTCGCGAACAGTGCGGATGCAGTCTCCACTCTTCGCGCAGAGCGGTACTGCCCAACATGCATTGACTATTCACTTGGCCGACATCCATCTCCTGCGAAGGTGTGGTTCAATACGCAACTTTCTTCGGTGGTAGTCGTGCCTTTTAATCACCTCGCGTACCATCATTACGGGGAGAGTGGGCCGGAGCCGGATAAGTTCGGGCAGAAGTTTTTTGTCGCGTTGTTTTCGATTCCCACCGTAATCCACGGCGCTGCCGACACGGACGATAACGCTCAATTCGGTCCACATAGCACCGGCCCGGTCCAGAACAACTTGAGCGGCTACTTTCCGGGGACGGGGCGGTAACCCCACGTCAATGTGATCTCCGATGGTGTGGCCGGTAGCCGAACCGTTAGTGGAGGGGGCGTTCCACGCTCGAAGGCTGCACTCATGCGTTTCACATTGGAGCCTGGTGATTTCGGCATCGACACCGCAATTTGGCCCAAACAAGCAGGCGGCTAATGGGAGGTCCTTGTTTTGCAAACGATGGTCTCTACTCTCGAGTTTCAAGCTGATCGAGTTGTTGTTTCAGGACCATAATCATTTGACGCCACTCCTGCATCCTGCCGGAACGAATCAAGGCTGCTCTGACGGCCTCGTCCGAGTCGGCAGCACGTTCGGACTCCTCAATCAAGTTCCTCAGCCGACGCACCGCCGCGGGATGATCTGAATCAACTTCCTTTTCGACCGAAAACCCTTCTATCGAGGTGGCTAGGATCATGACCGGTAATCCCTCGATGGGGACAGTCCCGGACAAAGCAAGAGTACGAAAGCAGAAGCTATCGGCGGCGGCTTCTCTGGCCCGACTTTCTTCATCGTTAGCTGGCGGAGACCAGGTGTCTCTATGAATATGATGACCAAGTTCGTGGGCGATGATTAGCTTGATGCTTCCAGCAAAGTATAAGTCACGTATGCTTAGAGCTCGTGCTCGACTGCGGAATGTCAGTTCACTCATCGCCGGACAAAGGTCAGTGTGGGACTGAGCGAAAATGAAAGGCGATCCGACCTTCTTTGGGGCTTGGTTCTGAAGGGCTGCTGCGCCATTACCGTTCATATCGGCAGCCAACTGCGTTATGTAGGCAGTCGCGCAGGAGTGTTCGCCAAATTCAGAATCAATCGCTAATGCTGTCGATACCCAATCCATAACGCTAAGAAGGCCGAGACCGATAAAGGTGAAGTTGACGCCGTCTACGCGTTGTGCGGAAGCGTTAGCGGTAGTCTCATCCTCGACGATTTCGTAACGAACGGCCTTCTCTATTGCCTGATCTTCAGGAGACAGACCGGTCCGAAGTTGCAGGTGGGACTCATCGATCAACGACTCTGCTTTGTCTTTGAATGAACGGTTTTGCCCGATTTCTCGTATCGGAATAGACGTGTCGGAACCCCATGTATAAGCAGGCGCTGCGAAAAGCACGCAGCAGGTCAAAAGAGAAAAACGTTTGCGGAATTCCAGCCCGGGCGCACTCACTTGCACGTACAGAAAAAATCGGGAAAGTCGCAGGATCATCGCTTTTGGTAAAACGCGAGGCTCATGTTCAAGTATTCGATCTCGCTAAACCGTCTGCCTTATGAAGCTCTTATAACATCTCGATTGCACTCAACCTTCTCTTGCTGAGGCTCAAATAAGAATAGCAGGGGCCTGAGAAAATGAATAATAGTTAATGCTTCCGCGCGCGGCAAGGCGTTCACGTCCCAAGTAGTGCGTTTCACGTTTCATATTGGGGCATGGTGTTTTCGACACCCCCGCTTCTGTTTCTCCTCGTTTGCTCCAAGGCAGAGACCGCTTCCTGCATAAAATTTCGGCAAGCACAGGCGCCCGTTCTTTCAGAATAAAAAGCCCATGCAGCCAGCTAGAGTAGAACGGGCGTCCGTGTTTCCTGCGCTGTCTACTTCAGCAGAAGCGTGAACCGGCCGAGACGGATTCAAGTACCGTAATCTTGATGGGAGCAAGTTTGAGCTCGTCGACGGTGCGGCAATATAGTAAGTCTTTTATGTTCTATGAGATAGAGGCAATCCACTGAAAAGGACTCGCAGTGGCTGGATCGAGTTACGACGCCTGCCGAACAGCACTGTGTGAACATAGTGAACGTTGTGAATGTTGATCGTGAGCATTCCGAGGGCGGAAAAGCCCATCGCTCGATACCCGCGAGCTTAGTGGGGCTCATACGTCACGCGCCAAATCTGCTTGCCAGCGTCGTCTGAGATCAGCAGCGCGCCGTCGGCTGCCACGGCGACGCCTACCATTCGACCATAAACCTCCTTCGAGGCGGGGTCTGGTGCGAAACCGGAAAAAAAAGATTTCGGCTTTCCTGTCGGCGAGCCGTTATGGAACGGAACGAACACAACTTGATATCCGTTCCGGACGCGCCGATTCCAGGAACCATGTTCCGCGATAAAGCTGCCGCGCCAGTCGGAAGGGAACTGCTGTTTGTCGTAAAAGGCGAACTGTAACGGTGCCACGTGTGCGCCCAGCAGGATGTCTGGCTCGATCATGCTTGCCACCAGGTCCGGTCGTGGCGACACTCGATCGTCCATAATCTTGGCGCCATAGGCATAAGGCCAGCCGTAAAACCCACCGTCTCGGACGCGGGTAAAGTAATCGGCAGGGATGTCGTCACCAATGTCATCCCGCTCATTTACCGTCGCCCACAAATCACCCGACTCTGGGTTGCACGCAATTCCCACAGCATTTCGCAAGCCGCTTGCGTAAACTCGCATGTGGCTGCCGTCTGGATCAGCTATCAAAATTGCAGCCCGGCGCCGGTCGGATTCGATACTGACGTTGCTCTCGGACCCCACCGACACATAAAGCTTCCGACCATCCGCGCTAAAGGCCAAGGACCGCGTCCAGTGCTGGTGATAACCCATCCCCGGTAGGTCAAGAATGTGCTCGGCGTTGCCAAGTCGCTTTGAGGAGCTTAAATCGTAGCGAAAGCGCAAGACTTCATTCGTGTTCGCAACGTAGACGTAATCATCGTGGAAGGCGATCCCGAACGGTAGGTTTAAGTGATCCGCAAAGACCGTTCTCGATTCAGCGCCCCCTTGCGCTGACAGGCCACGTAGCACTGTCACTTCTCCCGCCGCGGACTCTGCTACAAACACGTCCCCATTCGGAGCCACCGCGAGCCAGCGTGGAGCAGCGAGGCCCGAGGCGAAAACCGAAACTCGGAATCCTGGAGGAACTTCCGGTCGAAAGCTCGGTGGCGGCGGGACAACGAGTGGCCAATTGTCCACGCGCGTGAGTCTCGACACGATACGCGCGCGCCACCCGCCCACGTTGAGGAGGAGAATTGGGGCAATAGCAATGGAGGCTACGATCACGCACGCAGCAACCGTTCCCCAAACGGCTTTCTTGGGATCCATCCCATAACTCCGAATCGCCCGTTTGACTATTGCAGATCAGCAGACTCGCGTGTGCTCCATACCCAATAAGCCCGCTAGTTTTTTCAACTTGGTGTCGATGTGGCCCACACCCACAGCACAGTGATGAGCAGGTCCATGAGCGTTCCACGCGCTCATGAAGTCTCGGGTGCCGATGGGGAAACGGTAGCGGCTATTCGTGTTGCCGATCTCCAGGATGGGGCCGGGAACGGACTCCCCCTCGGCCACCAGAAGTTTGAGCTTACCGTCCACCGTCTGCACCACCGAGAGCAATGTGACGAGCCCATGCTTCACTGACATCTCCACCGAGAGTCCGCGTCCCACTTTGCCATGGTAAACCAGCAAAGGCCGCACTTTGGGCTTGCCCTCGCCAATTGCAATGTGACCTGGTCCGTCGTGCCCCATCAGGACGACGTCATCGTTGTAATCCACGGCGTAATATTCGGTGAAGGAACCGCCCGCACCGAACGAATCCATGATTTTCATGGCTTGAACATTCTTGACGTCATACTCGCCGGCGACCGGAATGCTGCGGGCGGTGAGCAGGCAGGTCCCGAGAATGATCGAGGAGATGGCATCTTCGTTTTCCGCACTTCCCACTCCCTTGTAGTAATACGCGAGAGAGCCGAGCCCATGAAGATCCACCAGCCGATCCAAGGCCACCGAGGTTCTCGCGGCTCGTTCAAGTTCTTCCGGCGAGCAATCAGGCTGAACGTCGAATGATGTTTCGAACTCCGCCATTCTGGCTTTTACATCCGCTTCTCTCGCGTCGCGGCGCAGCGATGCCAACTCCTCGACTTCCAAAATCTCAATGTGACCTCCCCAATAGGCTAACTGCTGAGTCAGATCGGAATACATGTCGAGCATTCCGCCGTAGTAGTGGCCCATCAGGCCAAGGCGGTTATGCTCCATGGTGTGCGCTACACGGGCGGCTTCGATCCATTCCCCGATCTCCGACCAAGCCGCTGGATCGTCCTCGAGCTTTCCCGTAACTTGAAAGAACGGGATTCGGCAACGATTGAACACATTGGCAATTTCCGGGACCGGGCACGCTTGGCAATTGGCGAGCCACTCGCCCGTCATTCTTGCGCGGTCCCCAAGCCGATTGAAGGCTGTGTAATCAATGGCCGGTGCGGGAGACAGATTGAGAACGATCGTCGGCACCTTGGCCCGGCGCACTACCGGAAGCACGGTGGACGAAAGGGCGTAGGTTGTGACGTGCAGGAAGATCAAATCAACATCGGCTTTTCGGAGGTCGTGCCCGGCGGCCAACGCCTTCTCCGGATTGTCAATCAGCCCGAGGTTAACAATCTCCACGTGGGATCGTGTCAGCCGCTGGGCAACTTTCTCGAGGTATCCGCACAGTCGTTCGCGTAAGCCTGGGAATTGCGGCCAGTAAGTGTCGAGGCCGATGGCAAAGAGACCCAACCGGAGCTGTTGCTTGTTCGATTCTCGCATCTACATTCTTCAAGACCGCGACCACACTTGGTCGCTTGGCCATCAGTCTTTGATCCGAATGGTTGGCAAGCATAGCGGTTATGACCGGGAAGGGGCAAGCAAGGCCCGGTGAAATGGGGAGATTCTGGTTAGCGATTGACGCTTTTCGTCTCCGGTGCCATTCTCCTCACGCAAGCCGAGCCGTGAAGTCCGCTCATGGAAGGAAATTCATGAATTCCAGACTGAAATGGCGAATCCTCGCGGTGTGGATCGTCAGCCTGATTGGACTTGCGCGGGCGGTTGCTCAGGACGCACCAGTCAAAATAGCGGTTCGTTGGGACAAGCTGGTTCGGATCTCGCAGACGACGCCAACTTTGCAGGTGGTTGTGAATCCTCCGTTGCGTCGCGGAACCCCGGTACATGACAACGCCTTCAAGGCTCTCCATGATCTCGAGGCGGACTATGTTCGCTATGTGCCCTGGCTGCCCTACCCGAGGCTCGGTGTTGCCGAACTCGAGCCGCCTCGGGACAACAAGGCCTCGTGGGATTTCTCGTTGATCGACCCAATGACGATTGACTTTCTCGAGGCTACCAAGGGGCACTCTGTAATCCTGAACTTCAGCACGATTCCACAGTGGATGTACAAGACCGATAAGCCTGTGCCCTATCCGGCGGACGCAAATCAGGTGACCTGGGACTATGAACAGGGGACGGAGCTGCGCGATCCATCAATGAAGGAGGTGGCCGACTATTACGCGCGACTCTTGGCGTGGTACACGAAAGGTGAATTCACGGATGAGTCTGGCAAGCGCCACGAGTCTGGGTATCACTACTCGATTCCCTACTGGGAAGTGCTGAACGAAGTCGATTT
>Ga0187772_10001634_pt1 | contig 10759 bp, 9 predicted proteins | sample 0116_SJ02_MP15_2_FD_133137 | JGI IMG/M metagenome (GOLD analysis project Ga0187772, IMG submission 133137) | Tropical peat soil microbial communities from peatlands in Department of Meta, Colombia - 0116_SJ02_MP15_20_MG | ecosystem: Environmental > Terrestrial > Soil > Wetlands > Peat | place... | reverse complement strand
TCCCGGACCGGAGGCGAGCTGCGTCTAGGCTCGGAGCGATCCCCTGGGGGGTCACGCCAGTACGGGGCCGGGGGCTCGGGGAACCCTGCTCAGGCCGCCGGGGCGGGAGGTGCCGGGGCCGCCTCGGCCTCGGTGTAGAGGTGGCACGCGACGACGTGCTCCTCGCCCTCGGTGTGGTTCACCGGGTGGGCGGTCTTGCAGACCGGCATCGCGTACGGGCAGCGGGGATGGAACCGGCAGCCCGGCGGCGGGTGGATCAGGTTCGGGACCGACCCGGGGATCGAGCTCAGCTGCTTGTCCGGCTGGTCGAACCGGGGGATCGACGCGAGGAGGCCCTGGGTGTACGGATGGAGGGGTCGGCGGAACAGCTCCTTCGCCGGGGCGGTCTCGACGATCTCTCCTGCGTACATCACGTTCACCCGGTCGCAGACCTCGGCGACGACCCCGAGGTCGTGCGTGATGAGCACGATCGCGGTGCCGACCCGCTCGCGCAGCTGCCGCATCAGGTCGAGGATCTGGGCCTGGATCGTCACGTCCAGCGCGGTCGTCGGCTCGTCCGCGAGCAATAGGGCCGGCTCGCACGAGAGCGCCATCGCGATCATCGCGCGCTGGAGCATGCCCCCGGAGAGCTCGTGGGGGAACCCGCGGGCGACGTTCACCGGGTTGGCGATCCGGACCCCTTCCAGGAGCTCCACCGCCCGCCAGAACAGTTCGTTCGTGACCGGGCGGGAGACGCGGCGCTTGATCCCCCAGAGCCCGAGGTACATGTTCCGGAGCCGCTCGACGCGGATCCTTAGGCCGAGCGCGGCCCGGGCGCCCCGCTGGGACTTCCCGACCCGCATCTCCTTGAGGTACAGCTCCTTGACCATGTTCTGCATCAGCGCGAGCCGGCGCTGGTACCGCAGGAAGTTCCGCTGCCACCGGGAGAGGTGGACGCGGCGGACCGTCCGCATCACGCGGGACCTTCGGGCCATCGCCTGGGCGCCCGCGTCCCGGACCAGGTAGAACAGCTCGGTGCCGACCGACGGCAGGCCGACGGCCTCGCCGATCGCGTTCGTGGCCTCGCGCATCTGCTCCTGGTTCCCGCCCTGGGCCGTCCGCAGGAGCCTGTCGACCAGCTCGTCGATCGCGGCGCCCGACGGGGCGCCGGCGGCCACCGTGGGCTCGGCCCCCTCCGGGACGAAGTCCCCCTCGACCGTGACGGCGGGGCCCCCGCCCGTCCGGGCATTCCAGGCCCGGTCGGCGAGCAGCATCGACTCGAACATCTCCACGCCCTTGTGGAGCTGGACCGCCTCCCCCAGCTGGTTGGCGATCGAGAAGACCGGGTTCATCGCCTGCGAGGGCTCCTGGAAGATCATCCCGATCCCGCGGCCCCGGACCGAGGACATCCGCTCGTTGCCGGCCTTGATCTGCCGGTACCGCCGGATCACCTTGACCCGCCCGGTGCCGGGGATCTTCTTGAACTTCGCCTCGCGCTCGAGGCCCCACAGGAGGTCGACGCCGTTGAACAGCACCCTTCCCGAGATGACCCGCCCGGGCTCGGCGATGAGGCGGGCGACCGAGAAGGCGGTCACGCTCTTCCCGCACCCGGTCTCGCCGACGACGCCGGTCGTCTCGCCCGCCCGGGCGATCAGGTTCACGCCCTCGAGCGCCCGGACGACCCCGTCGTAGGTGAAGAAGTAGGTCTTCAGGTTCTGGACATCGAGGACGACCTCATTGCTCGAGCCGCGCGCGGCGACCGAGCGCTCCCGCGTCGCCTCGGTCGGTGGCGGGGCGGCGGTCGCCGAGGCCGGGGCGCCGACCCGCGTCGCGGGCCGGGCGGGCGGAGCGGCCGCGCGCGCGAACCGGTGACCCCCGGCCGGGCGGAGCCGCCGGGAGGCTGGGGTCGATGCCATGCCGCCCTCCTACCTCCTCAGACGGGGGTCGAGGGCGTCCCGGAGCCCGTCCGAGAGCAGGTTGACGCTGATCGCGTAGAAGAAGAGGGCGAGGCCGGGGAAGAACAGCTGCCACCACGGGATGATGCAGCCGGTGCTCGAGATGTAGCAGGAGTTGAGGAAGTCCCCCTGCAGGTCGTTCACCGACAGCGCGGAGAGCGCCCCCCACTCCGGGAACGGCACCGACGGGAACAGCACCGCCCCGAACCCGAGGAAGACCAGACTGCCGATCAGGAGCGGGATCGTCCCGACGTCCAGGGAGAACTGGATGAAGATCGGATAGACGCTGTTCGGGATGATATGGCGCATCAGGATCCGTCCTCTCGAGGCGCCGCAGGCCCGGGCGGCCTCCACGAACTTCTGCTCGCGGACCACGAGCACCTGCCCCCGGACGATACGGGCGTAGAACGGCCACCAGACGATGACGAACCCTAAGATGAGACCCAGGATCTTGACCAGCACCCCGTACTTGCCGCCGCCGGGGATGTCGATACTGATCACGGTCACGACGACGATCACGAACAGGATGATCGGGATCGACAGGAAGATGTCGACGAGACGCATCAATACGTCGTCGATGATCCCCCCGTAGAACCCCGCGATGCCGCCGACGAACAGGCCCACCATCGCCCCAAAGCCGACGATCGTCACGGAGAAGATCAGCGACCAGTCGGAGCCCCGGGCCAGTGTCGCCGCGATGTTGTAGATCGGCGTACGCGACCCAGATGAGGTCGTCAGCCCCCCGAGCGGCAGCGGCCCGACCGACAGTGGGTGGAGCTGGATGGTCGGACCGATGATGGACGCGAACGAGATGTTCGGACCTCCCGGTGGGAACTTCGCCACGCCCTGATACCAATGGCCCCCGCAGAACTGGAGGTAGTTCGGCGGGGGACTGACCTCGTACGTGCAGATGATCGGCGCCGAGGTCGGGCAGACCTGCGTATAGTTCCCCGGCCAGCCCGAGACCGCGTCCGCCGGCCCGTAGTCGGTGGCGCAGTAGATCGGGACCGTGGTCCAGGGATACGGGAGGAAGAGGGCGTAGATCGCGACGAAGGCGATGGTGAGGATGATCCCGAGTCCGACCAGCGCGAGCGTATTCCGGCGGAAGAAGTACCACGTCCGCTTCATCTGGTCGAGCTGCGGGTGGGGCCGCTTGACCCGTCCCTTCGGGGGCGGTGGAGCCGGGGCTGCTGCCATCCCGACCTACCCCAGCCGGACCCGTGGGTCCAGGTATGCGTAGAGGACGTCGACGATGATGTTCGCGGCCACGACGAGGTACGTGAACAGGAGCGTCGAACCGAAGATCAGGCCGAAGTCGAGGGCCGGCTGGGGATTGGCCGAGTACGCGAGCATCTCACCGACCCCCGTGAGGGAGAAGACGCTCTCGATCACGGGGAACCCGCCCACGAACGCCGCGAACGTGAGCCCCAGGACCGTGATCGTCACGTTGAGGGAGTTCCGTCCCGCGTGGCGGCTGGTCACGATGTGCTCGGGGACCCCCTTCGCGCGGGCCGTGCGGACGTAGTCGAGGTTCATGACCTCGAGCATGCTGTTCCGGACGAACCGGAGCAGCCCGGCGATCGTCCCGTACGCGATGACCAGCGCGGGGAGGATCATCCGGATGAGCGAGTCGAGCCCGAGCCAGGGGTACCCGTTGATGAACGCATCCACGGTAGGGAAACCGGTCGGATGGGTCTGGATGCCGTTCTTCATCCAGCTCGGCCAGAACTGGCCGAACCCGAGGCCGGGGTAGCAGGAGACGGAGTGCGGCCAGGAGTACTCGAACTCATCGTTCAGGGCCTCGCCGGCCCGGCACCACGGGGTCTTCACGTCGAAGCTCGGCCCGACGTGCGGCAACAGCAGCAGCGTGAGCCCGGCCACGACGAACGAACCCAGCAGGAACGCCGGCAGCGCGAACCCGGAGAACGACATGATCCGCGAGAACTGGTCGATCGGACGGTTCCGGTTGACGGCCGACGCGTTCCCCAACGGGATCGAGATGAGCAGGATCAAGAGAAGCGCCAACATCGCGAGCTCGAGCGTGTACGGGAGGCACCAGGAGAGCGCCGTGGCGACCGGCACGCCCTTCAGCACGGAGAACGACTGGCCGACCGCGCTGTAGTTGGAGATGTAGCCCCACTGGAACGTGAAGCTGCGGTAGACGTAGGTGGCCCACTGCTCGATCACGGGCTTGTCCAAGCCCAGCCGATGCACGTCGGTCGAGTAGACCTTGTTGACGCAAATCCCTTCCGGCGTCGTGATGACGACCGGGTTCAGGCATTCGCACTGGCCGTTATGCAACGAGGTCGGATTCATCTGGGCGCACTCGCACGTGGGCTGGTACCCGCACGGCTGGTGCGGCGACGGGGCGCCGAAATGGGCCAGGAGCTGGTCCTGGATCGGCAACGACGTGAAGAGCAGGAACGTGATGGTCACGACGCCCATCAGCACGGGGATGACCAGCAGGACCCTCCGCACGATGTAGGTCAGCATCTTCATGGCCCGTTTTCCCCCCGGAGGACCGCGAAGTCCTGTCCAATCTTACGAGATGTATGGGTGATATTTATTTGTTCGAAGAGATCGGAGGCCGGCCGGGGTCACATCGGCGCTGGTACGGCCCCCGGGACCGCCGACCGGAACGGCCGGCTCGACCCGCCGCCGGATTCGAGGGCTACTGCTCTTCGTCGGGCGGGCCGGAGTCCTGGGCCTGGTAGGCCCCCTCCTCTTCGCCCTCGACCGGTTCCTCGACGGTGCGACGCTCCTCGTCGCACTCCTCCTCGGTCACCCAGTCGAACTCGAGGTCCTCCGCGTGGTCGTGGGAGATGTACGCCCCGGCCTCGAACGCCGTGGAGATGATCTCCTCCATCTTCTCGGCCTCGTGCGTGCCGAACGATCCCACGAGGCGCCAGAACCAGTCCGGTGCCTTCCCGGCCGCCTGGAGGAACTCGGTGACCAGGTCGTAGTACGTCGTGCGTTCGTCCGTCAGGTGAACGTGAAGGTGGCGCTCGCTGCGGTCGGAGTTGCCATTCGCCACGCCGGCGCGAAGGCGGAGCCGATTATAATCCTCTCGGGTCCGGTCCCGGGCGGCGCGGGTCCCCCGGGCCTAGGGGGAGGCCCCCTCTTCCGGCACCAGCTCGCGGTAATAGTCGTCGATCGCCGGGTCCCAGTAGACGTCCGGCTCGTGGAAGCACATCACGCGCCAGCGGACGAAGTCGGCAGGGCAGCGCGTGAACGCCATCCCGAGCATCGCGCCGACGAGCAGGATAACCCCCAGGAAAATGAACAGGTTCCCGAGGGGCAGCACGCCGATGTGCGGGGCGTACGGCGATAGCCCGAGGACCAGGAAGATCAGGCCCAGGACGACCATCGGGAGGTAATGGACCAGCACGTGGGCGGCGCGCCCGGGCGCCGACACGGATACCATCATCGTTCCGTGACCCTCCTCGTCGGTACCGCTATCGCCTGTGGATACAAGCTCTTTGTGCCTGGAATCGTCGCCACCGATCCCGCGCTCATTCCCGAATCAGAAAAAGGAAGAAAGGAAAGGGTTCGCCGGAAGGGCCGCGTGGCCCTTCCGGTGGTCGGTCGTGGTGTTTCGCGCTTATGGGAACGCGGCGCCACCCATCGAGTCAGGGCACGCCATCAGTCCGCCAGCGTCCACATAGCACTGGGACACCGTGGCCGAGAACGTGTCGACCGCTGCGTAGACCGCCGAGTAGTACCCGCCCTCGGTGGACTGGTTCGCGGTGGGGTAGCCGTAGTAGCCACCCGGCAACGCCGAGTACCAGGCCGCCGTCATGTCGAAGGCGAACACCAGGGTCTCGTTCGAGCCGCCCGCGCCGGTGCTCACGAAGAACGCCTGCGGGATCGGGGTCGCTCCGGCCATTGAGATCACGACCTCATAGGTCATGTTCGGCAATGTTCCGAAGGGTCCACCGAACTGCATGGCGATGTAGAACACCTGGTCGCCCGGCAGGTAACCGTACTGGTTCGGGTGCCAGAAGCTGGTCTCGTTGGTCCCGTTCGCCGTGTTGATCCAGGTGCCCGCCGTTCCGTTGTCCGTGGCGTTCAGGTAGAAGCCCGAGTGCGGAACGAAGGTCGTCTGGTTGTTGCCCACGAAGAACGGACAGTTGGCCAGCTCGGCCGAGGTGTTGTTGCCCGACAGGTTCAGCGGCACCACGGGGTTGCAGCCCGTGATGTTGATCGAGTTGTTCGTCTGGGACGCGTTGCCCGTCAGGTCCGCCAGCGAAACGTTGTACTGCGGCAGGGTCGTGACGTTGTTCGCCGCGATCGCCACATCGTTCCAGCCGGTCGCGTTCAGCGTGTCGTTCGAGATCAGGTAGTTCTGCCAGAGATAGGTGACCGCCCCATTGGTGACCGCGTTCAAACACACCAGGTTGAACGTCCCGTTCAAGGTGTAGTTGCTCGCGTTCCCCGCCGAGAGGTTCAGCGGGTTCAGCGCACCGGACTGGTTCAGCTCGTTGGCCGAAGCGTTGGTGCCGTTGGTCCCCATTCCGACAAAGCTCGCGTTCACCGGGACCGAGCACGGTCCACTCGTGCTGTTCCAGGTGACGTTCGTGTAGTTCACGCCCGGCAGGTACGCGGCACTGGTCACTCCGGCGCTCAGGAACTTGACCTCATACGGGGCGCTTTCGAACCCCGTTGCGGTCGCCTGGTTGTATACGTGTGAGAACGTACCAAACCAGTACCCCGCAAGGCCAAACCCTGCCACCAACGACGCCGCGGCAATTGCCGAGGCGACGTAGACGGCCCGGTGCCCCCACCCTGCTCCGCGCGACGATCTCCTTACCCCGCGATAGCGGTGACTCTCTCGACGCATGAGCCCACCTAGCACGTGGGAAGTCAAATCGCTATTAAAGGATTCTAGACCCTGTTTCGCCTACACGGCCCATAAGCCGGTCCGTAGGCTCCACCGATAGTGAAACAGGGGCTCGCGCAGGGCCTCCGGAGGCCCGGGATGCGGGGTCGAAAGGCACCGGGGGGGATCCCCCTCCACCCGGCTGGCGCCTAGGCGAATAACTGCTCCCGTAGGAGCCTTCGTAACGAGGCCGGCTGGCCCGGCTCATCAGGTTATACGAAGGGGTCGGCCATCGAGTTATCCAACTCTTGATCGGGACGGAGGTACCGGTCGATATCCTGAGCAGAAGACTGGGTGACCGAAGCCCAAACCGGACGGGCTCCCGCCGGCTGGGACGGGCAGCCTTATCGGTAGGGTCCTCGTCGACCTGCTGTGCCGCCGGCCCTGGTGGTCCTTTCGGAGGAGGATCCGGTCGCGTCGCGGCTCGCGGAGCGATGGGGGACCCCCCCTTCCACGGGGGAGTTCGTGGACGGGGCGGCGATCCGAAGGCTGGCTTCAGGCACCCTCCTCCTTCGACGGTCCGGACGACACATCCACGACGAGCACCTCGACCGGCGTCTGCCCCCGGGGTTGGCGGGGGGAGGGACGACCCTCATCTTCCCCTCGATCCATCGCAGCGAGCAGAACCTCACCTGCCTCACCGTACACCCGCTCGGGAACCCCGGCCCGGAGGCTGAGCTGGGGGGCCGGGGACGGACCGTGGTCCCCACCGACCCACCCGCCATGGCGGGTATGCTCCGGGCCCTTTCCGAGGTGGCCCGACCGGCGGGCTTTCGTCCCACGTTCGAAGCGACCCACCACGGCCCGGAGCTCGGGGTCCCGGCGTTCTTCGTGGAGATCGGCTACGGTACCGCCCCCGAGCCGCCCCCGGCCGCCGTGTCGGTCCTGGCCGAGGTCATCCCGAGGTTCGTCCCATCCGCGGGGGACCGGATCGCGATGGGCGTCGGCGGTGGGCGCTACGCCCCCCACTTCAGTGACCTGGTCCTCGGACGCCGCTGGGCGGTCGGACACATCCTCTCGCGCCATGCGCTGGAGCGGGTCGACCGGGCGACCGCCGAGGCGATGTATGCCGGTACCCCCAGGGCCGAGGGCCTCCTGCTGGCCCGGGCCGCGGACGCTCTCCACCCCGCGATCGAAGGTCTGGCCCCCCGTCTCCGGGACGCGGAGGCAGGCCCGAGGGATCCGGGGAGCGGCCAGTCTACTCGTGGCGGCCGTTCGACTTCTGGAACATGATGGCGCCGGAGCGGTAGACCGCCTTCCCCAACCGTACCGGTTGGGTCGAGGCGACGCCCGGGCTCCGTTCGGCCAGCATCAGGCTCTCGACGATCTGCCGGAACAGCGCGCTCTGGTTGATCTCCGGGTGGCGCTCGAGGAACTCGGCCTCCTCGGGCGTGATGGTGATGTTCTTCCGCAGCATCCCCGCGTTTCCCATATCCGGGTTCGGCCGGGTCCGCATGCTCCTCCGAACCGCGGGGACGTATATGTACGTATGGGTGTGCACTCGCTCGAGAGAGATTCAGGGGTGGGTCCGGCCGTCGAAGGTCAGGGGGCGTGCAGCGGACCGGCAATGACCGTGACGCCGCTCTGGGCATCGAGCGACCGTTCGGCGGCCTGCCGCACCTCGCGCGGCCGGACGGTCCGGAGCGCAGCGGGCCACCGGACCCAGTAATCCTCGGGGAGGCGGTGGTAGGCGAGGTCGACGGCCAGTTCGTGGGCGTCCGAGGTCGACTCGAGGGCGAGCGGGATCTCCCCGATCGTGCTCTCCCGGATCCGGTGGAGCTCGGCCTCCGGCACGGTCGTCCGCTCGAGGCGTCGGACCTCCTCGGTCAGCATCGAGACGACCCGGTTCCAACGGTCCGTCCCGGTTCCCGCCTGGGCGACCCAGTAGCCCCCGAAGCGCATCGCCTCCACCTCGCTCGAGGCGTGGTAGGCGAGGCCGCCCCGCTCGCGCACCCGCTGGAACAGGCGGCTCAGGAGCGGACGGCCCCCCAGGAGCTCATTGGCCAGGAAGACCGCCGGGAACTCCGGGGCGCTGCGGGCCACCGACCGTCCGCCGAGCCGTACCTCGACCTGGCTGCGGCCGGGGAGGTTGATCGACCGCTCCGCGTCCGAAGGCCGGGGGGGTGCCGGGGCGTCGAGGTGGGGAGAGGTCGATGTCGGGAACCGGCGGAACGTGCGGCGCACGGCCTTCTCGACGACCGGCCGCCGGGCGGGGGCGGTCACGACCAGGATCGCATCCCCGCTCGTGTAGTGTTCGCGGTGGAACCGCTCGATCGCGCCCCGACCGATACGGGAGATCGAGCGGCGGTCCCCGTGCCCGGTCTCCCGGTAGGGGTGGCCCTCGGGAAAGACCGCTCTCAGGAGCTCCCGGTCGGCCCGGGGTGACGGTTGGGCCAGCTCGCGCAGCTGGCGCTCGAGCATCTGGCGACGCACCCGCGCGACATCGGACGGGTCGAACCGGGGCCGAAGGATCACTTCAGCGAGGATCCCCAGCAGCCGCTCCCACTCGGTCGCCGGACCCCAGATCGTCACCTCGGCCGACTCCGGGGAGCACTGGCGGGAGATCGTCGCACCCGCGCGGTCCAGGATCCGGGCGAGCGCCACCCGGTCGTACGGTCCGGCCGCGCTCGTCACCAGCTGGTTGACGAGGCGGGCCGTTCCCTCCGCTCCCGGCCGGTCGAACCCCCAGCCCCCGGGGCCTACGTAGGTGGCGGAGAACGCGGCCGATGCGGGGGGCGGGGACTGGCGCACGACGGTCAGCCCGTCCAGGTCCTCGCCGTACTCCACGCGCAGGGGATCGGTCGCCTCAGCCATCGGCCGCCTCCTCGGTCGGCTCGTACCGGACGACCGTACGCCGCTCGACATCGAACAGCTCCCGGGCCCGCCGGGTCACCGCCCGGGCGCTCGCCGACATCACCGCACGGAACAGCTGATCCTCGGAGGAGGGGGAGCCGATCATCGAGAAGTACCCCAGGCGGAACCCGGTCCGGGAGGCCCCCTCGTACGCGAGGGCCACCCCCCGCCGGATCTTCGTCCGGACGTCGTTCATCTCCGTCGCCGTGGGTCCGTAGCGGGCCAGCCGTTCGACGACCGAGCCGATGGAGCTCTCGAGCCGGTCGAGCGTCACGCCCCGCGCCGCCTGGGCCTGGATGGTGAACAGTCCGGGGTAGCGGCGGGGGCGCCACTCGCTCGTCGCCCGGACGGCCAGGCCCCGGTCGACGAGGGCCCGGTACAGCCGGGCGCTGGGATGCTCCGTCGACCGACCCCACCCGGCGCCGGCCGAGAACAGGCGGGTCTCCCCGCCCAGCAGCGCGTCCAGCACGATGGTGGCCGGTGTCGCGGGGTCGTCGAGCGCGGGGGCCCTCCAGCCAACCTGGAGGTAGGGGGTCGTCCCCGGACCGGAGAGCTCGGACCGGCGCTCGCCCCGCTGGACCGGCTCGACCTCGGCGACCGCCACGGCCTCTCCGGTCGTGGGGAGCGCGCCGAACCGTCGGCGGACCTCCCGCTCCGTCGCGGCCGGGTCAAATCCTCCCGCGATCACCAGGACGGCGTTGCGGGTACCGTAGTACCGCTGGTAGTACTCCCGCAGCTCCGCGGGCGACATCTTCTCGATGTCCTCCCGACGGCCGAGCGGGTCCCAGCGGTAGGGGTGGATGCGGAACGCGAGCGAGTACAGCTCCTCCTCGACCCGGAACTCCGGCCAGTTCTCGTTCCCCTCCCGTTCCGAGTGGATGACCGTGCGTTCGCGCTCGACCTCCTCGTCGGCGATCAGGGCCCGGGTCATCCGGTCGGCCTCGATGTCGAGGGGCACCGAGAGGTGCTCCCGCGGGACCGTCGTGAAATAGGCGGTGAAGTCCGTGTCGGTGAACGCGTTGAGCTCGCCCCCCACGCTCACCACCGCCCGGTCGATCGCGCCCTTGCCGTACCGCGGCGAGCCCTCGAACAG
>Ga0187772_10001633_pt1 | contig 10762 bp, 9 predicted proteins | sample 0116_SJ02_MP15_2_FD_133137 | JGI IMG/M metagenome (GOLD analysis project Ga0187772, IMG submission 133137) | Tropical peat soil microbial communities from peatlands in Department of Meta, Colombia - 0116_SJ02_MP15_20_MG | ecosystem: Environmental > Terrestrial > Soil > Wetlands > Peat | place... | reverse complement strand
TGGTCTACGAGAACGCAGACGTGGCGCCTGGCGGTCACCCGTCGGGCTATCCCGCGGCAGCAAATCTGCCGCTCACTGGGAACGTGCGTGGACCGACAATCAGCCGCCGCGGCGACGTGACTCAGGGTTTTGGGCAAGCAGACGTCATCGTCGAAGGCGAATATCGCACCCAGGTGCAGACCCATTGTTGCCTGGAGCCGCACGGCATCGTTGCCGATTGGCGAGCGGATGGGCTTACCGTCTACATATCCACGCAATACACCACTGGCGTGCGCCACGAACTCGCGGAGGAGTTCGGCTTGCCGCTCAATCGCATCCGCGTGGTCGTCGACGCCATGGGCGGCGGCTTTGGCTCAAAATCATCACTCGGCAATTACGGTCGCTGTGCCGTCGAGTTGTCCAGGCGCGCGCAGGCGCCCGTTCGCCTCTTCCTCGACCGGGAAGAGGAACAAATGGACGCGGGGAACCGACCGGGTACTTCCCAGCGGTTGCGTATTGGCGCCAAACGTGACGGCACGCTGACAGCCATCTCGCTTCTAAGTTACGGCACGGCGGGCGTCGCGCTAGGCGCCGGCGTTGGCTTCAACGCCGAGGCGCTTTATGCCTGCCCCAATTTCGCCGGCGCCCAGCACGACGTGTTCATTAATGCCGGGCCGGGTTGCGCGATGCGCGCACCGGGTAACACGCCTGGCGCCTTCGGGCTCGAGCAAGCGATTGATGAATTGGCCGAACGGCTTCACATTGATCCCCTCGCGCTTCGCGACCGCATCGATCCCAGTCCGGTACGGCGCGAGGAGAGGCGCATCGGCGCCGAGAGGATTGGCTGGCAGCGCCGGCACGCACCCGGCGCCGATCCTGGCCCGGTGAAACGCGGCCTAGGCGTCGCGCAATCGCTGTGGATGGCCAATGTGCAGATCAATTCCTCCTGTGAGGTGCGCGTGCTGCGTGACGGTTCGGTCGAGGTGCTGTCGAGCGTGCAGGACATTGGGACCGGCACTGGGACCGTCATGGCGCAAACCGTGGCCGAGGTTTTGGGGCTTCGCTCAGAGAACATCACGGTGCGCATTGGCGACACCGAGTTTCCGCCCGGTCCACCATCTTATGGCAGCCGCGCAACAGCTTCGATCACGCCGCCGGCGCGAACTGCCGCTTGGCGCGTTCTACAATCGCTCCTGCGCGAAGCCGCGCTTGCGCTCAATGCGGCCCCCGAGGATCTCTGCGCGCGCGATGGGAGAATCCTGGTCAACGACGACCAGAGCCGGGGCATGAGTTTTTCCGAGGCCGCAGCCCGGTTGCGCACTGATCGCATCAGCGCGGTGGCTTCGCGCAGCGACGACTATCCCGGATTCGGCCGGCGCATGGGAGACGCGGCGCTGGCGCAGCAGGCTTTGGGCGGGGTCCAATTCGCCGAAGTGGCGGTCGATACCGAGACCGGCATCGTGCGCGTGGAGCGCGTCGTCGCGGTACAGGATTGCGGCCGGCCGATCAATCCGCGGCAGATCGAGAGCCAGGTGCATGGCGGCATTCTGATGGGGCTCTCCTACGCGTTGTTCGAGGAGCGCATCCTCGACCAGCACACCGGCCGCATGATCAACGCTGACCTGGAACACTACAAGCTCGCCGGTCCGCGTGAGACGCCAGCGATCGATGTCGTGATTCTGGAAAACTATCAAGGCAACAGCGCCACCGACGCTTATGGTATTGCCGAGCCTGCTAACATCGCGACGGCGCCGGCGATCGCCAATGCCGTCAGCAACGCTATCGGCGTTCGCCTGCGAAACTTGCCCCTGACGCCGGCGGCGATTCTCAGCGCGCTCGGCAAAATTTTGCAGAGGAGCTGAAACAGTGAACCGTTTCGCCTTCGCGAATGCACAAACAGTTGCTGAGGCAGCGATCGGGGCCTCCACCACAGTGGCCGACGCGATGACCGTCGCTCATCGAGCGGCGGGCCATGGCAAAACATCAGTGCTGAAGGCCGGCGGCATCGACCTTCTCGACCTTCTGAAGGAGGGGCTCTTGGCACCGAGTAAGGTAGTGAACCTGCGCGAGGTGCCAGGGCTCGATACGATCGTCGAAGAGGACGGCGGCGGCTTGCGGATTGGGCCGATGGTGACGCTGGCATCGCTCGCCGACCATCCGCTGTTAGGCGGACGATACGCGGTCCTTTCCGAAGTCTTGCGCGGCTCGGCGAGCCCGCAAATCCGCAACGTTGCGACGTTGGGCGGCAATCTCCTGCAGCGTCCGCGCTGTTGGTATTTCCGCTCGCAGGCTTATCACTGTTTGCGCAAAGGTGGCGGCCACTGCTTCGCGATTTCGGGCGAGAATCAATACCATGCGATCTTCGATAACACGGCATGCGCGATCGTTCACCCTTCGACGATAGCCACGGCCTTGGTGGCCTTGGACGCGACGGTCGAGTTGACCGATGCGGCGGCGGCCACCCGTCAACTGGCGCTCGAAAATTTCTTCGTCGGACCGGAGCGCGATCTGCAACGCGAGAACAATTTAAAGCCGCAGGAAATCCTGACCGCCATCAGCCTGCCAAAGCTGCCGGGAACCGTGCGCATGGCTCATTTGCGGCAGGGCGAGAAGGATTCGTTCGATTGGCCGCTTGCCGATGTGGCGGTGGTGCTCGATGTCGGCCAGGACGGCACCTGTAAACGCGCTGCGATAATCCTTGGCGCGGCGGCGCCCGTACCATACCGGGCAAAAACGGCAGAGGCTGCGCTTATTGGGAAACGAATTGACGACAGTGCAGCCGCGGAAGCGGGGCGCGTCGCTCTGGACGGTGCCACGCCGCTCGCAAAGAACACTTATAAACTGCCGCTGTTCGAGACGCTTGTTCGCCGCGCGATTCTCAAGGCCGCCATTCGAAGCGTCGAAAAATGATCCGACGCAGACATCCCGCATCACGTCAACGTTGCGCGGAAGCCCGCAGCATCGCCGTAGTCTTGAAAACGCGCATAATAAGGATGCGCGCCGATTACGCGGCGTGCGTGTTTAATCGGACACCAGTATTGCTCCGTCCGCCCGGCGATTTCGCGGACATAGGCAATTAGGCCGTTGGCGTAGGAGCAATAGGCGCAATTGACTTTTTCGAGGGCGTTAAGATAACCGAGATGGTAGCGATCGAAAACCAGGTAGTCGCGGCGACGTACCTTGGCGATACCGTACGCGGGGAAGCAGACCGCCTGATAAACGGTTACGAACAGATCAAGCAACAGAAGCGGGAAGATCAGTGAATAGATTACCGGGGCGGTAATGATAACAAGCGGGTGCGCACGTAGAATGTAACTCGACAGCTTCGTGCGCAGCTCACGGTGGCGTCGTATAATTTCTTCCTCAAAAACCACTCTCCCTCGCTCCAGGCCGACGCGAAGTTCAGCGCGACGCTTGGCGAGCTCGACCTCAAGTTCTGTCTCGAGTACGGCGATCTTGCCGGTCAAATCGGTGATGGGCGTTCTCATTAGAATTACTCCTGCCCAAGGGAGTGTGCAGGTTTATATCGCTTTGGTCGTCAAATTCGTTGTGGCTAATTGGCGCGAGCGTTGGGCGGCCGCTGGCTTCGGCGATTTCGAGTTGATTTAGATCAAGGGGCCACCTCGAGACTTTGTTTCATACTTGTTTTAATAGATTCTTGGCGGCGGGTGACGTAACGGTGAGGGGAGGTAGACGTGCCGTTTCGAGATCGCGCTGAAGCGGGCCGCAAATTGGCGAATGCACTTGCCAGTTTCAAGAAGCAAAAGCCGGTGATTCTCGCGTTACCGCGGGGCGGTGTGCCCGTAGCCGCCGAAGTAGCGCTGGCACTGCAAGCGCCGCTCGATTTGATTCTTGTGCGCAAGATCGGCGTGCCGTTCCAGCCCGAGTTGGCGATGGGAGCGGTCGTTGACGGCGCTATCCCGCTCATCGTGCGGAATGAAGACGTGATCAAAATAGCAGGCGTTGATGAATTCACCTTTAAATCAATTTGTGACCGGGAGTGCGCTGAGATCGAACGACGACGTCAGCGTTATCTGGGCGCTCGCGAGCGCGTCGATATCAACGGCCGCGCCGTCATCGTGATCGATGACGGAATTGCTACCGGTGCAACCACCAGAGCTGCGCTGCGCGCCACTCGTGCCCGTAACCCCAAAAAGTTAGTGCTCGCAGTGCCCGTGGCGCCTACGGAGAACATCGCTGAGCTGCGCGCTGACGCAGATGAGGTTATTTGTCTGGAAGAGCACCAGTTCTTTTTTGCAATCGGCGCCTATTACTCGGATTTTTGTCAGGTTTCGGATGAAGAAGTGGTCAGAATATTGGACCGATTCCCGATGCAGAAGGGTGCGAAGGAACCGGCCGCGTGAGTGGCGTCGCGAGAGTCCACTAAAAAGTGCGGATCTGGGGACGGCTACAAAGCCTGGCGATGAAACCTATGCCGTTGCCATTCGTCCTGCGGCGCGGCTCCGTTACGGCAACGGCATTCAGATGCGGGAGAAGTCTCTTCCAGACCTTCCTCAAGTTCCGCCTGAATCGGGACATTGCAAGAACAGTTTATAAAAACCAAAAATGCGTTACCTCCTTTGATCAAGATCAAAGCGGGACATTCGTTACCTGCAATTCTTTGATCTCTCATGCGAATACAAGGAGTACTTTTCATGAGTGCCACGGGTCTCGAAAGTATCGATCATACGGTGCATCTCACTCATGAGTGGATTAAAGATCTCGACGCGCGACTAGGGTGGGGGAACAAGCATCGTTCCTATCGTCTGCTTCGAACCGTGATGCAGGCGCTGCGCGACTGGCTGCGAATCGAGGAAGCGGCCGGGTTTGGCGCACAACTTCCGGAGCTGCTGCGGGGCGTTTATTACGAGCACTGGCGCCCGGCAACCGCACCGGCCACGAAACGCAGCCGAGCCGACTTCATCGCTCGTGTGGATGCCGCATTTAAGGCCGATCCGATCGTCGTTACCGACGATGCAGTGAGTACGGTATTCGTGTTCCTCTCCGATAAGATCACAGCGGGTGAAATTGCCAAAGTGCACCACGCCTTGCCGGCGGATGTCAGAAAGCTTTGGCCGCTGCCTTCACAAGCCGCTTAGAGTTGTTGATTGCCGTCGGAACCGAAGCAAGAGGAGGAAGAAAAATGCAAATCCCGGCTCAGATCCAATTTCAGGGCATGCAAGGGACTTCGGCAATCGGAGAAGTCATCGCCGATCATGTGGCACAGCTCGAGAAACGATGGGGTCGCATAACGGCGTGCCGCGTGGTGGTAAAGGCACCGAGTGAACACCACAAAAAGGGCGGTCTTTATGAGGTCCACGTTCATCTTGCTCTTCCCGACGGTCGCGAGGTCAATGTGCAAAGGACGCCGCCGGCAGATGAACGGCATTCCGATCTGACATTTGCGCTGAACGACGCGTTCAAGCACGCTCGCAGGCAGCTGCAGGACGAAGTTCGACGCGCCCAGGGGCAAACGAAGCGGCATGAGGGGCCGTCCATTGGGACCGTTGTCTCGATCGATCCCCTCGGCGAGTTTGGCTTTCTTCAGTCCGGCGACGGACAAGAGATTTATTTCAATCGCAATAGCGTTCTCAATGGTGGCTTCGCGCGTCTGAGGGTTGGCTCGCGGGTGACATTCGCCGAGGAGCAAGGGGACAAGGGTCCGCAAGCAACGACCGTCAAACTTCTTGCGAAGCACCGGCTGCGAGCCTGATCTCGGACCTTCAGTCAATCAGAGCGAAAGTTGTGCCACGGACGAGACATGGAACCCGACGCTCGCAAACGCCAGTTTTTGATTTGGTATGTGCTGGCCGCGCTCATGGGTGTGCTTCTGTTCCAGCAATTCTGGACCAGTTACACGCAAGTCGAAACCATTCCCTATAGCCAATTCGAAATACTGCTGGACCAGGGCAAGGTGGCCGAAGTCACGGTCAGCACTGATGCGGTTCAGGGTACCCTCAAGGAGGCGTTGCCGAATGGCAAGCGCGAGTTTTTCGCCGTCCGCGTGGACCCGCAACTGGCCGAAAAGCTCGCCAGCCATCAGGTCGTGGTCAAGGGTGCAGCGTCCAGCGGATTGGTACAAACCATTCTTTCCTGGGTGATTCCCGTCATCATCTTTTACCTGGCGTGGACGTTTCTGTTTCGCCGCATGGCAGAACGGCAGGGAATTGGCGGGCTTATGACCGTCGGCAAATCGCGCGCCAAGGTTTATGTCGAGACGGACACGAAGGTTACCTTCAAAGACGTCGCCGGCGTCGAGGAAGCAAAATTCGAGCTACAGGAGCTGGTAGCGTTCCTGCGCGATCCGAAATCCTATGGGCGCTTAGGGGCGCGAGTGCCCAAGGGGGTCCTGCTGGTCGGTCCTCCGGGGACCGGCAAGACGTTATTAGCAAAAGCTGTCGCCGGCGAAGCCGGTGTGCCCTTCTTTTCTATTTCCGGATCCGAATTCGTCGAGATGTTTGTCGGCGTTGGAGCGGCACGCGTGCGCGACCTCTTTGAGCAGGCGCGTAAGGCCGCGCCGTGCATTATTTTCATCGACGAGCTTGATGCGCTGGGCCGGAGCCGCACGGCGAGTCCGATTGGCGGGTTGGATGAGAAAGAGCAGACACTCAACCAGCTCCTTGCAGAACTCGACGGCTTCGATCCGAGCGTAGGTGTCATTTTGTTGGCGGCGACGAATCGGCCAGAAATCCTCGATCCGGCGCTGCTGCGTGCAGGCCGTTTTGATCGCCAGGTTTTGGTCGATCGCCCGGATCGAAAGGGCCGTCTCGAGATTCTCAAGGTTCACGTTCGCAGAGTGCAGCTTGCAGCGAATATTGATCTTGATGCGGTTGCCGGGTTGACTACTGGTTTCACCGGCGCCGACATCGCGAATCTGGTGAACGAAGCCGCTATCCTTGCCACCCGTCGCAATGCGACCGCGATTGATTTAAACGACTTCACCGAAGCAATCGAGCGCATTGTCGCAGGACTGGAGAAAAAGAGCCGAGTTTTGAATGCGGAGGAGCGCCGCCGTGTCGCCTATCACGAAATGGGTCACGCGCTGGTCGCAGCTACTCTGCCCGGCGTCGATCCAGTGCACAAAGTGTCTATCATTCCCCGTGGTGTCGGCGCGCTCGGTTACACGATCCAGCGCCCCACCGAGGACCGCTTCCTTCTGAGCCGGGTTAATTTGGAAAGTCGTATTGCTGTCCTGATGGGAGGCCGTGCGGCGGAGCAGCTTGTTTTCAAAGGTGACGTATCAACGGGAGCTGGCGACGATTTGCAGCGCGCCACGGAGATTGCCCTAGAAATGGTGACGCGCTACGGCATGGACGAGAAGATCGGCCAGCGAACTTATATGCCGGCACCACAGCCGTTCCTCGGGGTGCCGACTGGCGATCAAAGGCAAGCAGCTGAAGTCACTCACCGCGAAATTGATGTCGCTGTCCGCGATCTCCTTGAAAGTGGCTTAGTATGTGCGAAGGAAATTTTGACGAAGCGCCGCGCGGATTTGGACGGCGGAGCTCAATTGCTGCTGAAGCGCGAAACCGTTACGGCCGATGAATTTCCGGCGATCCGCTCGGGGAAGGCCGCCATCGAGCCGCAATTGGCGCTTGTGCCGGGCGCCCGATAAGCGTTTCAGACAGGTGGGAATGCAGAGGCGATGGTGGATCGAGGTGCACGATGACGGACCAGCGACTCAGCCTGTTCGCGTTGCACGCCACTGCTCAATTTGGTTCAGCGGTCGCTGCGGCGCTAAGTCGGCCATTGGCCGCCCATGAGGAGCGTACGTTCGAAGACGGCGAACATAAGACGCGGCCGCTTGAGGCGGTGCGCGGCGCGGACGTGTTTGTGTTGCAGAACCTGCATGGTGAACCCGAGCAAAGCGTGAACGACAAGCTCTGCAGGCTTCTGTTCTTCATTGGTGCGCTGAAGGATGCTGGCGCCCGGCGGGTCACCGCGTGCGTACCGTATTTGTGCTATGCTCGTAAGGACCGGCGAACTAAGCCTAACGATCCGGTGACCACACGCTACGTGGCGAGCTTGTTTGAAGCCGTGGGCACCGATGCGGTTGTAACTCTCGACGTACATAACCCAGCCGCTTTCGAAAATGCGTTTCGCTGTCCAACGGTGGCGCTGACGGCGGCGCCGTTGTTTCTTGATTATGTCAAAGGACTCAGGAATGAGGCGTTTTGTGTCGTGTCGCCTGATCCCGGAGGCACTAAGCGCGCGGACATTTTTCACGAAGCGCTGGAAAACGCCCTAGGCCGATCTGTGGGTAAAGCCTTTGCTGAAAAGCGCCGCAGTGCTGGTGTCGTCTCCGGCGATTTGTTCGTCGGCGAAGTGGATGGCACCACGGCGCTGGTGATCGACGACCTCATCAGCACCGGCGGTACGCTTTTACGCGCCGCCCGTGCTGCCCGAAAGGCCGGCGCGCGCAGGGTGTTGGCACTGGTCACCCATGGCCTATTTATGCCGGGCGCGGAAGTCGTGCTTGCCGATCCTGCTATTGACCGGTTGGTTGTAACTGACTCAGTCCAACCTTGGAACCCGCTGAGCGAAACAGCGCGCGCCAAGCTCCACGTTATTGCGGCCGCGCCGCTTTTTGCCGAATGCATTCGCCGGACGCACGCCGGTGACACGCTGACCGATCTGCTGGTGTTCTAAGGCTATTTTCGAGTCGCACCGCATCTGCGGCAGCAAGCCGCAAATATGTGCGCGTCAGCGGTGCCCATTTTTCGGGTGTACGAGTTTCGGGTTCGAGCAAGTGTGCAATGGACAGGCGCGCTCGCAATGTTGCGCGGTGGCAGCGATAAAACGTAAATAGCTCCTCGGAATTTCCATCGTGTAAAGCCTGCGTCAGTCGGCGCCGTAAGTACTCGCCGGCCCATGGGGCGCCTAGGCGTACGCATTCAACACAGAGGAATGCGATTTCATCCAGCGGATCGACCATTCGTAACCGCGCGTTGAACTCCAGACAATCGATAATGCGGACCGGGTCTCCCAGGCAAATATGTTCGGGTCTCAGGTCGCCGTGTCCGTCAATGATGCTTCGCCTCCGTACTCGTTCGGTGAGAAGTTCAGCCCGTTCGACCATGAACCGACGTTGCATCGCGTCAACGCGGCGGACCAACCCGGCCGGGATGGGAAAGCGCGGGTCGAGAAGAATGCTGCGATTGTAAGCAATGCTACGCCACAGGTCGGCTGCGTATTGGGCGGGCGAAACATAGACAGGGATGGCGCGCCGATAGAACTGCACAAGGACGGTGACCAATCGATCAAGCTGCCAAGCATGTAGGCGTCCCTCTCCGATAACGCGGTCGAGCATCTGATTCGGATCGAGGCGATTCATGACGACGAGCCAATCGACGACGTCCCCGTCGCCGCCGATATGTAGGCTTTGTTCCAGGAGTACGAGCGGGGCGACATCACGATAGACGTCGGGGGCGAGGCGGCGGTTGAGCTTGAGCTCGGCGCGGCAAGCCGCCTCCCGGCGGGCCAATGAAGAGAAATCGAGGTATGGAAACCGAACGGGCTTTTTGAGCTTGTAGACCTTGTTACCGGCGAGAAACACCTGCGACATATGAGTTTCACAGCGCGCAACATCGGGAACGGCGGGCCGATAGGTATCGCCCCGCATCAAAAATTCCACCTTGTCCGCGAGTGACGGTTCCGCGCTTACTTCGGGCCTCAGCGAATTACGACTGGCTTTGCTACTGCACGGCGTCACTTTGTCCATAATCGGAGCCCTAAGCCGCCACCGTGCCGCTTAATTCAACCTCGGCCCTTCAAATTCTGTGCATTTTGAATTCGGCGCCACTTAGCTCATCAATAACGCTCTCATGCATGGTATCCATAAGTGCGCCGATACTGGTTGCTTTGGCAGCGCACTGCTCGCGAATTTTAACCCAGACATCCGCACAAGCGGCGCCGAAACTCACGTTATCGTCGATTTCGTAAACGCCTTGATGCAGGCGTTTGCCGGCTTTTGTAACCTCAAGTCTCACTTTCATCGTCAGCTCCGACTGCGCTCGGCGTCGTTGTTGGGATTCCGACCGATTTAAACAGCAATACTTCTTAGGCTCCAGCAAGCCGTCGGGAATTGATTTGGCTCAATGAATCAAGGCGGAGTTCGTCGATCATTGCAATAGAGGAGCGAGCCAAAATGACAAATTTAGGCAATTTTTGGGGCGTTCGGCTTGGCGTTATCATCGTTCTGCCGCTCGTCGCTGTCGCCGCGATGACGGTGCCGGTCATACCGGCGCCGCAGATGATTTCCGAGGCGGTGGCATCAGAGGTGGATGCTGTTGGCGTCCCGGCTCCGCCGGGCTTCGCCGAGGTTGTCGCGAGGGTCAAGCCTGCTGTCGTTGGCATCCAGGTAAAGATCGAAGAGAAAATGGCTTCGGACGGCGCGCAGCAACGAAAGGCTCCGTCGCCCCCTCGCTCTCCGTTGGATCGCTACTTCCGTCGGTTTGGCAATCCCAATGAAGACCAGCCCGCCGCGATGTCGGAAACGGCGTTGGGATCAGGATTTTTCATCAGCGGCGACGGCTACATCGTTACGAATGAACACCTTGTTTCCAACGCAAAGCGTATCGAGGTTACAAGTGACAGCGGCAAAACCTACCTAGCCAAAGTAATCGGCGCCGATCCGCAAACGGATTTAGCGCTCATCAAAATAACTGTAGGTTTCGACGTTCCATTTGTGAGGCTCGCCAGTGATCCGCCCCGTATCGGGGATTGGGTACTGGTGGTCGGCAATCCCTTTGGGCTCGGCGGCACGGTTACCGCGGGAATCGTT
>Ga0187772_10001632_pt1 | contig 10764 bp, 5 predicted proteins | sample 0116_SJ02_MP15_2_FD_133137 | JGI IMG/M metagenome (GOLD analysis project Ga0187772, IMG submission 133137) | Tropical peat soil microbial communities from peatlands in Department of Meta, Colombia - 0116_SJ02_MP15_20_MG | ecosystem: Environmental > Terrestrial > Soil > Wetlands > Peat | place... | reverse complement strand
CAGCTACCCGGGCAACGTTTGGATCCGTGGCGCCATTGTCCAAGGCAGCGACGTCCGCCCTCCCATTGGTGTTGAAATCAAGATTCAAGGCAAGGAAATCCTCGCCATCCGCACGGAATGACGCGCCTAATAAAGTAAACTCGTGGAATCTAAATGGTTTGGCTCAGTTCGTTTTGTGTAATTCTACCCCTCAATGGATCGAGATGAAGTACCAATGTTTTCGTTACCTTGCATCCTTAAATGAGTCCATCATACGGGTAGCCTCTTCGACCTCCCGCTAGGGGCGAATGATAGTTGTGTGGAAAGAGCCTGTGAGCTGCAGAAATTACGCTGAGGAAAAGGAGTCCGGATCGTCATGAAGAATAGAAAGCTATTTTGGACGCTCTTGTTATTGATAGTGGCATTATCAGCTGCAAGCGGCACGTTCGCGCAGCGACCGGTGGGGACGGAACCCCCTGGAGGCGTGCAACCGGTGCTGAAAGATGACAATGCTCGGCCAACAGATACAGTTCAGCCAGCCCCCGTGAGCAAGCAAGAGAACAAGGCCATCAAGGCATTCCGCGAAACTCCCGCGGGTGACGCAGACAAAAAGACGCAGTTGGCCGAGGACTTCATAACCACCTATCCCCAGAGCCGCTATCGGCAGGAAGTCGTAGTCTGGCTGGCACAGGCTTACGCGACTAAAGGACAAGTGGACAAGCTACAGGCGGAGGCTGACAAGGAAATGGCGATGACTCCGATCAATCCGGCATCTTTGGCCCTTCTCGGTTCGAACCTTTCGCGTGCGGTAACTCCCAGCACCCCGGATTTGCAAAAACACCTCGACCAAGCAGAAATTTACTGCAAAAAGTCGCTGGAGTTGGTAGCTACAGCGCAAAAGCCCGCCGATCTGCCGGAGAACAAGTTCACGGAGGCGAAGGACCAAACCTCTGCGGTGGCTTATAGCGGGCTGGGGACTGTGGCCTTCCGCAGACAGAAGTACACGGACGCGATATCAAACTTGGATCAGGCAGTGAAACTGAGTGGGGGTACAGATCCTGTGAACTATTACCTGCTTGGCAAAGCAAATGAAGCCGCAACCAATTATGACCAGGCGCTGGCCGCGTACACAAAATGCGCTGCGATTCCGGGAGGTATGCAGGCTGCTTGCCAGTCGTCGATCAATGACGTGAAAGCACATGGTGCGGCTTTGCCCAAATAAAAGCATTCGTCGTATCTTGACCCTGAGCATTACGGCCTTTGCATTTGGTACTCCAGCGTCCTTGATGGATACGGACTTCGTCAGTTGCCGATTCGTCTGAACGCAGGCCTCCGATCCGGTTTTGGTAAATCGGCCCGTATCTTTGCTCCACGCCTCCTTCAGACCCCACTTCACGGTGACGCCCTTGCGCTTCGCTACCCTTCACCCATCAAGTTGGGACGGGACTTGTACCCGTAAGCTGCCGAACCATGGGGCGTAATCGGCATAGGGGGGAGGCTATCTGTACGTTATCAGTTCACAAGCTCAAACTCGCCGTACAGCGTGGCCTCAGGCAGTTGCGTCCAACCGCTATTACGCCAGCGCCTAAGTCGGTCGAGTTCCTCTATCAGGATGTGTGAAGAGGACTCACACCTCCAAGCTGTGGAGCATGCTCGGCACACTACCAACAGAAAAGGGCGGCCCGAGGCCGCCCTTTTCTCGCGCTTGCGCAAAGATTTTAGAACGTAAACTTGAGTGACAACTGCACAACACGCACTGAGGAGTCAAACCCGAGGAAGTTTCCGTACGGGCTTGTCGGTACACCCTGCATCGACGTGATTTGGCCGAAGTAGGAAGTTCCCAGGGTGCCATCAGGCAAGTTGAAGTTAGGGTGATTAAAAACGTTGAACGCTGTCGCGCCCAAGCCGAAGGTGTAGCGCTCCTTCATAGTGAAGGTCTTGTACAGCCCCATATCGAAGTCAACATAGCTCGGACCACGGAACTGATTCCTCGTCTGACTTGGGTACGTTGTGTATGTTGCGCTCGGTACGCCTGTATTCGAATAGGTCACTGTCGTAAATGCCGACGCATTTGCGCAAGGATGCAGTGTCGTATTCGTGTAGGCTGCTCCACTCCCGCACGAATTGCCAGCGCTGCTCGAAATGATGTTGGCCATTGCGAAACCACCGTTCAATAGGTCGGCGCCTGCATTATTATCGTTGACGCTGTATGGTAGGCCTGAACGCGCGAATATCTTTCCGGACCACTGCCACCCACCAAGTGCCGCCTTAAGGAAACCGTTCTGGAAGTGTGTGGGAGGTGTAATCACATAGTCGGCGTTGAAAAGGTTACGGACGTCATAGTCAGCATTTCCATAGTTATTGGCGCGTAGGCTGCCAGGATTGATCTGTGTCTGAATACCTGCGCCACCGGAAGTATTTCCAATTGGGAATAGTCCACCATTTGAAGTCTCATCGAGGGTGTGCGAGAACGTGTAGTTAAAATGGCCCATGAACCACCCATGATACTGCACGCGGACCGAGCCAGTCAGACCGTTATAATTGGAATTGGCCCCGCTCTGGAGTGTCCTAACCGTTCCGTAGTTTGAAACCGGATTCGGGTTCATTCCGGGAACGGCTGCGAAAACACCGGTCAAGGAGATTGTATTCCACCAATTGTTGAAGTAAGGAATGTTAATCGAGTGATTCCCATTGTATGCGATAGAAAGTGCCACGCTGTGGGTTATCTCCTGATCGACCTTCAAGTTCCATTCCTGCACTTGGGGCGAATGGATTGTACCCACGATGGCAGTAGGGCTGAGGGGAGGAGTAAAACCAATGATTGGATTCAGAACGGCCGAAAGCTGATTGTAACTATCGTTGACGTTAAATGCCGCCGAAGCCGCCTTAAATGAATTCGGGCCGCTGGCGGGATTCACTGCATCGAAAGGAAGAATGCCAATTGTCTGACCAGCCGCATTCAGAGGCGCAATATTAAACAATACGGAGTGCGGAGGATTCGCCAGAAGATTGTCCAGTGTGCCAGCGGCCGGGTTATCGAAGAAGATTCCGACACCGCCGCTGATTACGGTCTTGTTACCGCCCGGGAACCAGGGAAAGTGATCCGTTGCGTTCGGGGACCAACTAAAGGACAGGCGCGGCGAAACATTGATAGCGTCGGTGCCTGGAAATGCGGTGTGCAGTGTCGTATTAAAGTCACTGCTATATGGCACGTCGGCCGGCGAAGCCGACTTCACACTGGCCAAATCGTAGAACGGACCGGTGAAGTTCGACAGGCAATTCCTTTGGCATATAGGATTTGCGTTATGTTCGAATCGCACCGCGCCCATCAAGGTGAAGTTCGGTTTTACCTTGATCTGATCTTCCAGATAGGCGCCCAATCCCCAGAGAGCAATGGGTACATCTGTCGTCGGGCTGTACTGTTGCTCGTAATCATAAGCAAGTCCATTTACATAGGCCTGCATTCCAGTCACCCCGCTGCTCAAATCATAGTAAATCGCGAGCGGATTGATGTTGAAAAAGTTATGGTCGCTCACGTCGTATCGGCGGAAGTTCGCCCCAAACTTGAAGCTGTGCCGCCCCTTCGTCCACGAGAGGTCGTCAATGAATTGATATTGGGTTATGTTCCTGCCCTGCGGAAACGCGCTGACTTGGGCATTGAGGTTGGAGAACCCGTCGCTAAATGCAGGAACAACCCCTGCATATGGAAACTCAGCATTCACCTTCGCAGAGTCCTGGGTGAATTGCGCGACGTAATGGCTGATCGTCGCCGTAAAAGAGTTAGTCATATTGGCATTGAAAACATGCCTCTCGTTCAACTGATAATCCCAAGCCGGTTGATTTGAATCCGCGTTAAAATTGGCGCTAAGAGGATCGGTTGTCGTTGGCTGTAGACCTTTGTCAATCTTGAACCGGAAGAACAGGTCATCTTTCGACCCCAGTTTTTGGTCGATGCGACCCGCAAGAATCCATTCCTTAGCGAATCCATCTGGCGATGAGATAAAGGAGTTCGCGCATTGTGCCCCGGTCGTCCACCCTGGCATGACTACCGTTGCGCATTCACTGTCACCGGGTGCAAGAGGTACAGGCGATAAGCTCTTTCCTGCGGCTGCCGCATTATAGATCCTGAACATACTCTGGTAGGCCGGGAGCTCATTGGGATTTAGATTCGTGATATTGTTCAAAACCGCGGTTTGAAACGCCTGAGTAGGTATAATTTCAGTAGATGGGACCGGCAAAATGAACCGCATCCCTTCCGTGTCTACGAAGAACCATGTGTGATCCTTGATAATCGGCCCGCCGACCGACGCTGCCCACTGGTTTGCATTCGAAAACGGTCGCGGTGCTTGCGTAGCATTGTTAAAAAAATCGTTCGAATTCATTGCCCGGCCATTCCAATACCACTGGGCATTGCCATGGAAGGCGTTCGTGCCAGACTTCGTTACGTAGTTGACCTGCGCGCCGCTCAACTGCCCATACTGGCCTGAATATGGGTTAGTGACGACGGTTGCCTCCTGCACTTCGTTGCTGCCCAGCGTCAGGTTCGTCGCACCGGAGTTATTGATGTTGAAATACGGGTCCATGTCGTTCTCGCCGTTAACCGTGTAAAGGTTCGACGTGCCCGGAAGACCGTTCACAGTGAAGTTTCCGTAACCGCTTCCCTGGGCCACAACAACACCCGGTGAAGTGAACGCAAGGGTTGTCATGTCGCCACCAGCAGCAGGGAGTAGCGCGACTTCCTCTGGCGTGTAAGACGTAGCCACACCTGGTTCCGTGCTGATGAGCGGTGCTGCGCCTGATACTTCGATTGTCTCTGCCGCCTTTGAAATTTCTAGTGAGAAGTTCACTGTAGTCGTTTGTCCAACCGTAACGCTGACCGTTTGCACCGTCCTTGCAAACCCCGTTACCGCCGTCGATATTTCATACTTTCCTGGCTTCAGTAGGTTGAAGCGGTATGTACCTTCAGCGGTAGTTGAAGCAGTCTCTGTTTCCCCGGTGTCTAAACTTTTCAGATTTATGGAAGCGGCAGGAATCACCGCTCCAGTTGGATCCGTCACTCGGCCATCAATACTACCTAACGTTAACGATTGTGCCGATGCGTAACCCGCGAAGACCAACGTTAGAAGGAAAGCCACCACAACTCGCGTTCTAAACAGCTTCATTCAACCCTCCTTGACGGTTAAAACGCCATTCTCCTGAAGTGACGCCCACTTCGAGAAGAAAATCAAAAAAGGGCCCGCCGACCAGAATCGGACTACGAAGACCCCTGAATTTTCGTGTAAACCCCCACCACAGGGACGAAACACTCAATGCTTCATTGGCAATTGACCCTCCAAACCGACTTGCTTTTATCCTGCACATCTGCAATAGGTTACAGGCATACATGGCGAATTTCGTCCCCGTGGGATACCAATTTGCGTAGAATCTGAATTCCACTACCAAAATACATATGCTATCCGCCACCCGTCTAGATCCATCTATCCCAGATTTCACCGTACCCGCCCCCGAGGTGAACCCCTTCATTAGGACAGCTCACTCGAACGAGGAAACTCTCTGAGCTTTTCAGGGCGTGAAGGCAGTGGGCACTGGTTTGACCGATTTTCGGACCTGATTCTTGCGCAACCTTACTCGCATCGTTCCGCGTCCCATATATTTGGAGGGTCCATGGTACGCCGCAGGTCCTTGCCGTCTATCCTCATCTTCATCTTCTTGATCTTTTTGGTCATTTTCGCTGTCGCGTGTAACAAGCCAACGGACAATACCATCACCACCGCGATCAAGGCAAAAATGTTCTCAGAGCCGGCCCTGAAGTCCGCCTCGGTCAACGTCGCAAGCAAGGACGGCATCGTCACTCTCACCGGTGCTGTTCCGGATGACTCTGCTCGCCTCGCAGCCGAAACAATCGCTTCCAAGACCGATGGCGTGAAGCAAGTGATCGATTCGCTCACCATTACGCCTCCTGCCCCTGCCGTTGTCGAAGCACCCGCCCCTCTTCCTGCGCCGGAGCCAGCTCCTGAGCCGTCCAAACCCGCACGCAAAAAGAAACCCCTCGCCACGACTCAACCAGAAGCTACTCCTGCAGCGCCAGCCGAAACCGCCTCCAACGCAGCCCCCGAACCTACGCCCACTCCTACCCCTGCTGCCGCCCCGGCCCCTCCTCCACCGCCTCCTCCGCCGCAGCCCATCACGGTTACCATTCCAGAAGATACCATCGTTACCATCCGCACCATCGACTCGATCGATTCCGCCACCAGTTCCACGGGACAATATTTCAGCGCTTCGCTTGACGCACCCGTTGTCGTGAATGACCAAGTCGTTCTTCCGAAGGGACTGAACGTGAAGCTCAAGCTCGTCGAAGCCAGCTCCGCGGGCAAATTCAAAGGACGCAGCGAACTCACGATTTCTCTCGATAGCGTCACGTACCAGGGCAAAACCTACTCGCTGCAAACCAGCGACGTTCAGCAACAAGGGAGTTCGCGTGGCAAGCGCTCCGCGGCCGTGATCGGTGGTGGCGCGGCTCTTGGCGCTTTGATCGGCGGCCTCGCCGGAGGCGGCAAAGGAGCTGCCATCGGCGCCGGTGTCGGCGCTGGCGGAGGCACGGCTGTCCAAGCAGCCACCAAGGGAGAACAAGTCCGCATCCCCGCTGAAACGCGCCTGGACTTCACTCTCCACGCCCCCGTGCCTGTAACCTATCTCCCTACCAAGCGATCCTCGCACTCCCCGGCGCCCAACGCGGACCAAACTCCTCCTCCCAACTCCGATCAAGCCCCACCACAAAATCCCTGATCGTCCACTTACAGGCAGCCCGCCATCGGAATCCACTATTCATCGCAGAAACAAATTGTTCTTGACTCCAAATTAACATCTACATAGATTCACCCCATTCCGGCGTGGTGGCCGGGGGGGTTCACTTCTACCTAAGAAAATTTAACGGCTCGATACTCCTTAAAGCACGTGCGGGGGTGCACATGTTTAATCGGACGAGATCGAATCAGGCATTTGTGTTTTTATTCGCAGCGATCGTGATCAGTGTTTTCGTGGCTTTGTCGGCTCCTTTTGCCCACTCTCAGGCCACGATCAGTTCGGGAACAATCGCAGGCACAGTGACGGATCCAAGCGGTGCCGCGATCGCCGGAGCGAAAATTACCATCACCAACAAAGACACGGGGCAGGTGTTGAACTTTGAGTCGACCTCCACGGGCACGTTCAGTTCGGGTGGTCTGACTCCCGGCGTCTACGCGGTAAAGATCGAAGCTCCAGGCTTCAAGACGGAAATCGTGGATGTAACCGTCAAAGTCGGCGTGGCCGCATCCGCCAATATCAAACTGGAAGTAGGGACGTCCAGCACGGTTATCGAAGTGACGGGCGAAGCTGTCTCGGTAAACACGGAACAGCCCACCGTTCAGGGCGTGCTGATGGCTGAGCAGATTGAGAATCTGCCGATTGATGGCCGCAACTTTCTCGCGTTGGCGCAGCTTGAACCAGGCGTCCAGATCCAGGATGGAAGTAACTTTGACCCAACCAAGGTCGGGTATTCCTCGATCTCCTTCGGAGGGCGATTCGGACGCACGGCGCGCATTGAGGTGGACGGAGTTGACGTCAGCGATGAAACTGTCGGCACCACGACCGAGGACATACCCGCCAGTGGCATCCAGGAATTCCAAACGGAACAGTCCTCGCTGGATTTCTCTACCGAGCTGACCTCATCCGGCGCGGTCAATGTGGCCACAAAGCATGGCACAAGCGAATTCCACGGCGAGGCCTTCGGGCTGTTTCGAGACAACGCCATCTCCGCCGCTCTTCCAGCCCCTCCGGGATTCCCAACTACATTCCAGAGACAGAATTATGGCGGAAACCTCGGCGGGCCCATCTTAAAAGACAAATTGTTCTTTTTTATTGACGGCGAGTATTTGAAACAGGCGCTGTTTTCTGGCGTTCCGGTAGCCGCTCCTTTCTCCAGTTTTAGTGGAAAAGCGCCCCTGCCTTTCGAGGAAGGCCTGACAACGGATCGTCTGGACTATAACGGCCCGCACGGCATCCGGTTCTTCTTCCGCTTTAGCTACTTCCAAAATAAAGTGGACTCGGCCTTTGGCGCTGTCAGTTACCAAATCTATAAAAACATAGACCAAACCCGGCAGTACGTAGGCGGGATGGACTGGGCTACGGGCAATTTCGGGCACAGCATTCGCTTCAGTTACCTGAAATTCCAAAACAACATTGTGGACGCCACGCAGGGAACGGGTCTGCCGCTCGCAAACTACCCGGTTAGCATAAATATTGGTGCATTGTTCACAGGGCCTAACCTCCTAGCACCGCAAGAAACTCCGCAGAGCGATCATCAGATCAAGTATGACGGAAGCTGGATTCACGGAAATCACACCATCCGGTACGGCGTCGATTACAACCACATTCAGGGTGGCGGCTACGCCAAATTCTTCTCTCTTACTCCGAATGTCTTCACGGGACTCTCGAATACAGACACGACGTTTGCGCTGACTACCACAGCGCAAGGACTCCATGGACCGTGCCAATCCGAAATTGTCGATCCGGGAACTCCTAACGCATACCAGCCGGATCCCACATGCTATCCGATTGGCGATGCCGTAAACGTCGGTAACGGACAGGGATTCTCCACGGAACAAAAAGCTTTTGGTCTTCCGGCCGGTGGATTGGGGCCGGACAATCGTTTTGGTACGTACATTGGTGACACTTGGAAGGTGCGGCGGACAGTGACCGTCACACTAGGACTTCGTTATAGCTTTGATACCGGCCGTGTGGATGCGGATCTCCCCGCAATTCCGGCCGTTAACGCTCTTATGCCTGGAAACCTGCCTGGGCAGGGCAATCGGGTGAACAATCCCTACAATAACCTCGGGCCGTTGCTCGGTGTTGCTTGGGACGTGACCGGCAAAGGGACAACGGTAATCCGCGCGGGCACGGGAATCTACTACGAAAACGTAATCTTCAACAATGTGCTGTTCGACCGCCCTCTCCGGCTTGCCAACGGCGAGTTTCTCCAATTCCCTCTGGCATGTACCGGAGGGTCCGCTGCCCCGGTGCCCTTTGGACCTGGAGGCCCATTCGCGAACCAGTCAATTACCATCGATCAATTTCTTGGGAATACCGGACCATCGATTTGCGCCGGCTCCATCGGGCAAGGCGCAACGGATATGGCCGCGTTCCAGAAAGCCTATCAGGCCAGTGTGAACGCTCCGGGCGCAAACCCCTCCTACATTCCGAATTTGATCAACTCAGGCTCGGCGATACCTTTAGGCTTTATTCAGCCAAACTACAAAACGCCCCGGTCCTACCAAATGAATGTTGGCGTGCAACATCAGTTCTTTCCGGGCACCGTGCTATCAGTCGACTATGTTCGAAATGTCGCCACTCACTATCTGCTCAGCACGGACATCAATCATGCTGGCGACGTCCGCTATTTCGACAAGAACGCCGCCTTGGCTGCCATCGCTGCAACGAATAACAGTTTCGGTTGTGGTCCGAACACCGGCGCTTCGGCAATCCAGTGCGCCATAGCCGCGGGAGCCACCATGGCCGACTATGCTAGGAATGGCCTGGACTCACCTACGGACTTGGGCGTTGGGCAGTGTGACAATGCCCTGGGTTTCAGCTGCGCCTTCCCCGGCGTAAACCCGAGCGCGGGGGCCTTTCCCGAGCTGCAGCCAATCGGCCGCTCCGTATACGACGGTTTGCAAATCAAACTCGTCATGCAGAAGAGAGACCCCATCCGCGGCGTACGCAACATGAACTTTCAGGTGTCCTACTCACTTTCGCGCTTCACGAGCGCTGGAAGTGCTCTCGGCAGCGCGGGGAACAGCCAGTCCGCGGGCGATCAGGACTTCGTTAACGCTGCTCTCGATAATCGAAACCCGCTCGGCTTCAGCGGGCCGGCCGCTTTAGACCGCACCAACATGCTCTCCTTTGGAGGTTACTTCGACATACCTCTGGGGCTCCAACTTAGCACCGTTGCTCACTTCTATTCGCCCTTGGCGGGTTACTTAGCCGTGCCTGTCTCTGGCCTGCCAGGCGAGATTTTCCGCACCGATTTTACCGGAGACGGAACCGTTGGCGACCTGATGCCGGGGACGCACGCCGGCAGCTTCGGCCGCCAAGTCAACGCGGGGAACCTGAACACCTACATCACGAACTACAACAACACTACGGCGAATAACCCCACTCCGGCAGGCCAGGTGCTCGTCCAGAATGGCCTGTTCACTGCCTCTCAGCTTCAGGCCCTCGGCGGGGTGGCTCCCACCCTTTCTTTGGCCCCCAATGGCAACCCCAACCTGTCCTGGCTGCGGGCAATGGACCTGAAGCTCGCCTGGCAGCACACATTTTTTGAGCATCTCACCGTGCAGCCCAGCGTTGGCTTTTACAACGTGTTTAACCTATCCAATTTTGATCCGTCTGTCTCACCGCTGGGCGGCATTTTGAATGGCTCGGCTTGCTCCATTAACGGAACGGTCCGACACATCGCAAATGCCACGCAGGCCCAGTACGATTGTCCATCGGATCGAGTTGGACTCGGAACGGGTGTCTTCGGCCTGGGATCACCGCGCCAGGTCGAATTCAATCTGAGGATCACTTTTTAATTCTCTCTACGTAATCAACGGCGGCGAGCTTTCGCTCGCCGCCGTTTTTTTTGGAAGCGCAAGCTCGGTTCCTTCCTCGCTTCTCTTATCTTCTCATCCTCTTCGTTTGTTTTTCTCTTTCTCTGTGCTCTCTGTGGTGAGGCTTGTCTTTGCTTCTTTCCCTCTTTCTTGGCAT
>Ga0187772_10001631_pt1 | contig 10765 bp, 9 predicted proteins | sample 0116_SJ02_MP15_2_FD_133137 | JGI IMG/M metagenome (GOLD analysis project Ga0187772, IMG submission 133137) | Tropical peat soil microbial communities from peatlands in Department of Meta, Colombia - 0116_SJ02_MP15_20_MG | ecosystem: Environmental > Terrestrial > Soil > Wetlands > Peat | place... | reverse complement strand
GTCCACACAACGCTCCACCGGGTGACTGGTGCCCGCGGCGACGGGCCGAAAAAATGTCAGAGGCACCGGCTACAACGGTGTCAGGCGAAGGCAGCAGTACGTTCGTACCGCGTTCACTCATGCGGGGGAGGAGAGACAGGTGAGCGTCGCCGAGATCGCTCCGAGGAGCGACGACTTCGAGCGGACCCCGCCGCATGACGTAGCGGCGGAGCAGTGCGTGCTCGGCGGGATGCTGCTCTCGAAGGACGCCATCTCGGACGTGATCGAGGTGATCCGGCCCGCTGACCATTACCGGCCGGCGCACCAGCTGATTCACGAGGCGGTACTCGACCTGTACAGCCGGGGCGAGCCGGCGGACGCCATCACGGTCGCCAACGAGCTCACCAGGCGCGGCGAGATCGCGCGGGTCGGCGGCGGCCCGTACCTGCACACGCTCATCGCCTCGGTGCCGACCGCCGCGAACGCCGGCTACTACGCGCGCATCGTCAGGGAGCGCGCCATCCTGCGCCGCCTCGTCGAGGCCGGCACCAGGATCGTGCAGTTCGGCTACGCGGGCGACGCCGACGCCGACGAGCTGGTGGACCGGGCCCAGGCCGAGGTGTACGCCGTCACCGAGCGGCGGACGAGCGACGATTACCACTCGCTGTCGGAGATCATGCCCGGCGCCCTGGACGAGATCGAGGCGATCGGCAGCCACAGCGGAGCGCTCACCGGCGTCCCGACCGGCTTCTCCGACCTCGACGTCCTCACCAACGGCCTGCACCCCGGCCAGATGATCGTCATCGCCGCCCGCCCCGCCATGGGCAAGTCCACCCTTGCACTTGATTTTGCTCGCGCCGCTTCCATAAGGCATAGCATGGCCACGGTGTTGTTCAGCCTGGAAATGGCACGGAACGAGATCACCATGCGACTGCTGTCCGCCGAGGCCCGGGTGCCGTTGCAGACGATGCGCACCGGGCAGATGAATGACGACGACTGGGCGCGGCTGGCCAGGCGGATGAGCGAGGTCGCCGACGCGCCGCTGTTCATCGACGACTCGCCGAACGTGACGCTCATGGAGATCAGGGCCAAGTGCCGTCGGCTCAAGCAGCGGCACGATCTCAAGTTCGTCATCGTCGACTACCTGCAGCTGATGTCGTCGCCCAAGCGGGTGGAGAACCGCCAGCAGGAGGTCTCGGACCTTTCGCGATCGCTCAAGCTGCTGGCGAAGGAACTTGACGTTCCCGTCGTCGCCCTGTCCCAGCTCAACCGGGGGCCCGAGCAGCGCACCGACAAGAAACCCCTGCTGTCGGACCTGCGCGAGTCAGGCTGCATGACCGAGGACACGGCTCTGCTTCGCGCGGATACCGGTGCACCAGTTACCTTCGGCCAGCTCATGCGCGATGGCTGCGAAGGAGTCCTGCTCTGGTCACTTGACGAACAACACCGGCTGGTACCTGCGCCGATCACCAGGGTCTTTGCATCTGGAACCAAAGAGGTTTACCGGATGCGGCTGGCCTCTGGACGCGAGGTGAAGGCATCCGCTAACCATCCCTTTCTCACCTTTTCAGGCTGGACGCCTCTAGAGAACCTGCGCCCCGGTGATCGGCTGGCCATAGCCCGCCAGGTCCCTGAACCAGTTAATGTCGGCCTTGGCTGGTCCGAATACCGAATAGGGCTCCTTGCGCACCTGATCGGCGACGGCTGTGTGATTCGCAAGCAGCCTGTGCACTACACCTCCAACGATGAGGAGAACCTGGCCTTCGTGGAGGCGGCCGTCGCGGCGGAATTCGGCATTTCGCCACGCCGAGTTGCCCAGAAGACGTGGTGGCACACGTACCTGCCTGCGCCGCATCACTGTACGCACGGCCGCGGCAACCTGCTGCACCTCTGGTTCCGCGAACTTGGCATCGAAGACCTGCGGTCGCACGAGAAGCGTCTTCCCGCTGCTATGTATTCCGCTGACGATGCCGAGATCTGCCTGTTCCTGCGTCATCTGTGGGCAACAGATGGCTGCGTCTGGCTTGGTGGGCGCGGCAAGTCAGCAGCAAAGGTGTATTATGCGTCTTCCAGCCGCGAACTCGCCTACGGCGTTGCGCATCTGCTGGCCCGGCTGAAGATAATCGCGCGTATCAGGCAGGTCCAGAAGGCTGGTTATCAGCCGAGCTATCACGTCATCGTGGCCGATTCTCCCAGCCTACGGACCTTCTGCGAACGCGTCGGCGTGCACGGCAGACGCGGCGAGGCGGCGAAAGAGCTTGCCGCCATGGTAAAGGGGCGAACAATTAACACGAACGTGGACACGATCCCGATCGGCGTTTGGGATGTGGTCAAGGCGGAGCGGGTACGGGCTGGGCTAACGGAGCGCCAGTTCCAAGCCGCCATCCAAACCGAGTACTGCGGGAGCACGCTCTACAAAAGCTGCCCATCGAGAGAGCGCCTCATGCGATGCGCTACGGTGCTTGGCTCCGACACGCTACGCAAGATCGCCCGCAGTGACGTCTACTGGGACCGCATCGTGAGCATCGAGCCGTTGGGACCTCAGCCCGTCTATGACGCGACAGTGAAGGGTACACACAATTTTCTCGCGGAGGGTTTGATCGCCCACAACAGTATCGAGCAGGACTCGGACGTCGTTATTCTTTTGCATCGTGAGGACCAATACGAGCGGGAGTCGCCGCGGGCGGGTGAGGCGGACCTGATCGTGGCCAAGCACAGGAACGGTCCGACAGCGACCGTGACCGTCGCATTCCAGGGCCATTACAGCCGCTTTGTCGACATGGCACCCGGATGATTTCGGCGATGTAGCCGACCGGGGACGTCGCACGATGGCAGCGCCTGATGCGCGCTGACCATCCGGTACCGCTCTGGCCAGGAGAAACGCCGCGTAACGGCGATACTGTGTTTCCGGGGGTGTGCGGGCCCGGATGTCCCCGGCGGATCGAGAGCTGTATTACCGCGGCGCAGGCAACGACCGCCATCGGCAGCTGGCCCGGGCTTGCCGCCCAGCGCACAACGGAAGTGCCGTAAACTAGCCAAGCACCAGCGCTCGTAGCTCAACGGATAGAGCATCTGACTACGGATCAGAAGGTTGGGGGTTCGAGTCCCTCCGAGCGCGCAGGAAAAGTCCTGGTGAGAGGCCTCACAGCTCCTGGTATCGCAGTCATCTGGATCTCGGTCAATCAGTAGCAGGAAGAGCACGGCCATGGCAGCTTGGCGGCGGGTTACGGCACGAACGGCCTGTTCGGCGGCCTGCGAGGTCTTCGACTAGGCACCCGGTAGACGGTCAGTATCTGATTCTGCGTCAGACTCCACTCTCTCGTGCACAACGACAAATGGTAGAGAGATTTGCGCCCGCTCGGCTGCTGCGGTGGCCCAGCCCGTGTTGTTGAAGCGGAACGATCAGCGCGCCGCGTCGGCGGCAGACGTCGCGGCTGGGGTTGTGGCGCACCACGTCGCGAGGAGCTTGAGGGCGTCGTCGGAGGGCGACTCAGGCTCGGCCGTGTAGACGAGTATCCGCTGGCCTCCATCGGCAGGTAGTTCCAGCGCCTCATACGCAAGGGTGAGATCGCCCACGACCGGGTGATGGAGCTGCTTGCTCCCTGTCCGGTGAAACTTGACGTTGTGCGCAGCCCAACGGACCCGGAACTCGTCGCTGCGCGTGGACAGCTCGCCGATGAGATCGGATAGTCGCCGGTCATAAGGATCACGGCCAGCTGCGGCCCGGAGGATGGCGACGGCGTCGTGGGCAATCCCCTCCCCGCCGACGAAGAAGTCGGTGGCTCGCGGGTCGAGGAAGATGAAGCGCGCCATGTTCGGTATCTGGGGGCCGCCAGGGATGACCGGCGAGTAGAGGGCCGCCCCAAGCCGATTGGCCGTGAGGATGTCGTGACGGCCGTTGCGCACGTAGGCGGGGACCGTGACCATCGAGTCGAGGATGCGCTGGACCGTGGGGCGTACTCGGTCCTGGCTTGGTCGGCGGCGGGGCTGGGTGCTCTTGGTCACGGTGCGGACCAGGTCGAAGAGGTGAGCTCGCTCAGCCTCATCCAGTTGGAGGGTCCGAGCGATGGCGTCGAGGACGTCGTCCGAGACGCCGTTGGTTTTGCCGCGTTCGAGGCGGGTGTAGTACTCGACGCTGATGCCCGCGAGCATCGCCACCTCTTCTCGCCGGAGGCCCTGAACCCGCCGCCTTGTCCCGTACCCGAACGCCGACAGACCCGCCTGCTCGGGCGTGATCCGCGCCCGGCGAGAGGTCAGGAAGTCGCGAATGTCGCCCCGGGTGTCCACGCCTGCCACGGTACGACCTCCCGAATGGGAAAGGGAGGCCCTGATAGTGCTTCCTTACGGTGGGGCGAGCCCGGACGCCCGGTTCTCCCAGAAGACAGCCGCCACCAGGGCCGACACGATCGCAGCGGCGACGGCGATGGCGGCGTAGGCCGGTACCAGGACCGCCAGCCCTCCACCGGCCACGAGCGCCGCGATGCCGACCAACCGCGCCGAACTGCGGTTATGGGTCACAAGCCAGAGGTAGCCGGTCTGGACGAGAAGGTAGAGGAGCGGTCCGCCGAAGAGGAGCAGAGTGAGGCTCGCGCCGGTGTCGGCGAGGGGATGGAGGATCACCAACTGGCAGCCGACGGCCAGGGCGATGAGCCCGGCGACGACGAGGCCCTCGCTGCTCAGCGTCAGTCGGCCAGCGAGGATCGGGTTGGTCGTGCGTTCGACATGCCGGTTGACGAGGTGATCGGAGCCGGCGAAGTAGAGCGCCCAGAGAGCAACCGGGATGGCCAGGGCGCAGCTGCCGGTCAGAAAGGCCATCGGTCGGCTCGGTACCTCAGCAACGGCCGTGCCCGTCGTGACCACCACCTCGCCCAGAGCGATGAGTAGGAAGAGGCGGCACCTCTCGACTAGATGAGCGGCGTCGAACTCGATGTTCTCGGAGCGGAACACGCGGCCGGGGATGGGATGCGCCAGCCAGGTGCCGGTCATGTCCAGGACAGCTGCGATCGCCCACCACACCAGGCGCCAGGTGCCGCCGCCCACGCCGCCCACGACCCACAGGGGGGCCGAGGCGACCAGCCAGCCGAGCATGCCGACGTAGTGCGCCTGCAACTCTCGCGGGGCCGTGACGATGGTCCAGATCGGCCGTCCGAGCTGGACGACAAGAAATGGCACGACGAACGCCCAGGGTTCGTCCGTGAAGGCTCGGTTGATGGCTGCGTTCATGAACAGGCCAACCCACATGACGGCGAGCAGGACCCATTGGGTATGGCGGCGACCCACGTGAACGAGGGTCGCCTCGAAGGCCGTGTAGGCCCACACGCTGAAGGCGGCGGCAAGAAGCACGGCCGTCTCGGCCGCGCCACGCCAGTTCACGTCCTGGAGGAAGTGCTGAGAAAGCTGGGAGACCGCGAAGACGAAGACGAGGTCGAAGATCAGCTCGACCGGGGAGATCTCGTCGCTCCCCCTGGGGCCGCCATCGACCGGGCTCACTGATTCGGACGACCCAGAGGTCACCCCTGACACCCCTGAACCGTAGACAGCTCGCCGACGGCCAGGGAGGCCCTGGCAGTACCCCTATTGGCGTGCTCTCCCTCATTCGGCGGCGTCGTGGTTTGGTAAGCATGCCGGACCGAACCCGCGAAGGAGCGTCAGAGCATCATGCGAGAGGTCAAGTAGTGCGAGCCGCCATATTCCGTGGCCCCCGGATGATCGAGGCCAGCGAACGACCCGATCCAGTCATCGAAGAGCCGACCGACGCGATCGTCCGGGTCGTGCTGGCCTGCGTCTGCGGGTCCGACCTCTGGTACTACCGGGGGGAGAGTCCGCACGCCGTCGGGTCGATCGGCCACGAGTTCATCGGCGTTGTCGAGGAGGCCGGGGCTGAGGTGTCGACCGTCGCTCGGGGTGACTTGGTGGTGGCCCCGTTCATCTTCAGCGACATGACGTGCCCGCACTGCCTGCGGGGCTCGACCATCTCCTGCGTCCGCGGCGGCAACTTCGGCGACGGCACGATCGACGGCGGCCAGGGTGAGGCCGTACGTGTCCCGCTCGCATCCAGCACCCTTGTGCCCATCCCCGGCTCAGGTCACTCCGACGAGACGTTGAAGTCGCTGCTGACGCTCTCGGACGTGATGTCGACCGGCCATCACGCCGCAGTGAGCGCTGGCGTCCAACGAGGCGACACCGTCGCGGTCGTCGGTGACGGCGCCGTCGGCCTCTCGGCGGTGCTGGCGGCGAAGCGGCTCGGTGCCGAGAGGGTCATCGCCCTTAGCCGGCATCCAGACCGCCAGCAGCTCGCCCGTACGTTCGGGGCCACCGATGTCGTCGAGGCCCGCGGCGAGGAGGCGCATGCGCTCGTGCTTGACATGACCGGTGGCATCGGTGTCGATGCGGCCCTGGAGTGCGTCGGCACGCAGCAGTCGATCGAGACCGCCGCTGCTCTGGCGCGTCCCGGATCGACGATCGGCGTCGTTGGCGTTCCCCACGGCGAGGTCCCCTTCCACCAGACCTTCTTCCGCAATATCGGATGGCGCGGCGGACCCGCGCCCGCCCGCCGCTACATCCCGGAGCTGCTCGACGACGTCCTCGCCGGGAGCATCAACCCCGGCCTGGTGCTCGACTTCGAGACCGATCTCGACGGCACGCCCGGGGCATACACGGCGATGGACGAGCGACGGGCGATCAAGTCGCTCATTCGAGTGGGGTCGTTGTGATGAAGGGCCGGACGCTGGGAACCAGCGGTATCCAGGTGTCGTCCATCGGCCTGGGCTGCATGGGAGCGAGGACCGGACTGTGACCTGGACCGAACAACAGCTGACCCGCATCGGCAATGCCACCGAGCTTGAGCTGGCATCGCTTTGGAGTGACGGCACGTTGCGGCCGTACACCACGATGTGGGTCGTCCGCGTCGGTGACGGCCTCTACGTCCGATCTGCTGGTGGTCCCAATCGGCCCTGGTATCGGCATGCGCTCGCCAGGGGCAACGGTCGCATTCGCGCCGGTGGCGTCGACGCCGAGGTGAGCTTCGTCGTCGGCGACAGCGCGCCGCACGACGCCATCGACGCCGCCTACCATGCCAAGTACGACCGCTACGGTCCCGGTCCGGTCGGCCATGTCACGGGGCGCCCTGCCCATCCCCTCACCATCCGTCTCGAAAGGAAGGAATCGTGAGTGACGTCATCGTCGTCGTTGGACCAGGTCTGATCGGTCAGGCCATCGCCCGACGCATCAGCGCGGGTAAACACGTGGTGCTCGCCGACCTCCGCCAAGCCAATGCAGAATCCGCCGCCGAGGTGATGCGCAACGCCGGCTTCGATGTGAGCACGACGACCGTGGACATCTCATCCCGCGAGTCGATCCACGCTCTCGTCGAGACCGCCATGACGCACGGTGAGATCACCGGACTTGTTCATGCTGCCGGTGTTTCTCCCAGCCAAGCGCCGGTCGAGGCCATCCTCGCAGTCGACCTGTATGGCACCGCGGTGCTGCTCGAAGAGTTCGGAAACGTCATCGCTCGGGGTGGTGCAGGCGTCGTCATCGCATCGCAGTCCGGACACCGCCTCGGCGCCCTTACCTCCGAACAGGACAAGGCACTGGCGACGACCCCGGCTGAGGAACTACTGAAGCTGCCGATGCTTCAACCTGATCAGGTCACTGATACGCTCCACGCCTACCAGCTCGCCAAGCGGGGCAACGCGCTCCGCGTCATGGCGGAATCGGTTCGCTGGGCCAAGCGGGGAGCCCGGATCAACACCATCAGCCCGGGCATCATCATCACGCCGCTTGCCATGGACGAGCTAACTGGACCCCGCGGCGAGGGCTACCGGCGGATGCTCGAGCAGAGCCCCGCAGGGCGCGCCGGTACCCCTGACGAAGTCGCGACCGTCGCCACGCTCCTGATGGGTCCCGAAGGGACCTTTATCACCGGCAGCGACTTCCTCATGGACGGTGGCGTCACGGCGTCCTACTTCTTTGGCGAGCTTGCGCCGAAGTGACCGACCTCGTACGCGTGCCGGCGACCTCGCTCGTCGGCCATCACTAGGAGACGAACATGGAGATCTCCCAAAAACCCGCGACGGCGAAGGGACCTGTCGAGACCTTCACGGGCGAGGTATGGGTCGACCCCATTACTCGGGGCTTGCCTACTTCGCAGCTGAACGTTGCCGCAGTTCACTTCACCCCGGGAGCCCGAAGCGCCTGGCATTCGCACGAGGGCGGACAAACCCTCTACGTAACCGAGGGCCGCGGCCTGGTGCAGGTGCGGGACCAGGCGATCGTCGAGATCAATCCCGGCGATGTCGTCTTCGCACCCGACGGTGAAGAGCACTGGCACGGTGCTCAGCCGGATCACTTTATGACGCACCTCTCGATCACCGAGGGCGCTCCCCATTGGGGAGCACATGTGACCGATGCTGAGTACCACGGCGAGGTTGCGTCGGCGAACAAATAGAGGGAGACAGCAGACGAAATGCGAGCACTTGGTAACAGCGGCCTGGAGGTCTCGGCACTCGGGCTTGGCTGCATGGGCCTAAGCGCCAACGACGGCGAGCCTCGATCGTTGCTACTGAACTGCTACTGAACGCTGGCGCAGGGAGTGGATTCGGCGCGACTGGCAGGACTGGGCACCCACCCTGAGCTGCCCTGATGGACGGAGGCAGACGGGCTGGACGAACGGGGTGCCACTACGGATCAGAAGGTTGGGGTTCGAGTCCCTCCGAGCGCGCCCAGGTCAGACGCCGTTTCCGGTGGAGAAACCGGGGTCGTCCGTGGCTGGTACAGCAGTGAAGTACAGCAGCAGCCCTTCACGGGGGATACGAACTTGACACCGATCTACAACCGGTCCGGCCGTGTCTGCGGCTGGGCGGACTCTGACACTACCCGCGACACGCGAGGGCGCGTCGCGGCGTTCATCTTCGGTATCTCAGTGGTGTCGCTTCATGGCAAGCATCTTGGCTGGTTTCAAGGCGGAAACTTCCGCGATCCAGGCGGGGCTGTAGTCGGCCGGCTGGCGGATGCCAGCGGTGGGCCGGTGAAACCGATAGTCGCAGCAGTTCCGGCGATGCCAGCAATAGCGGCACGTCCGGCGATGCCAGCACAACCGGCCACCCCGGCGGTACTGGCGTGGTCCCTGTCGTGGTCAGCGATGACCTGGGACCAGGTCATAGGCCAGTAGGGGGCTCACTCGCTCGTCGGGTGGTCGAGCCAGTCGCTCAGGCGCTTGAGCGCGGTCCTAGTGATCTCGTCGGGAACCTGGGTGTAAATCTCCATCGTGAGCGCGATCCGGCTGTGCCGGAGAATAGCCATCGCGATGCGCGGGTGAACGTCGAGCGCGGCAAGGAGCGAGCCGCAGGTACGGCGCGTGTCGTGGAGCGTGATGCGGCGGACGCCGTAGCGAGCGCACCGGATGTCGAAGGCCCGGTTGATGTTGCGGGGTTCGACCGGGCGACCAGTGCGAGTAGTGAACACGAGTGCATGCTTCTCGCCGCAGAGGCAGGTGTCTGGCCAGTCGGCGGTGCGGGCTTGCCGGTTGCTTCCAAGCGAGAGATCATCAGTCCGGAGCAGACAGAAGCGGTGCAGCACGAAAGTGCAGCAACCATGCCGACGTCCATCGATTCCAGATCAACAGCGTTGACCACGCCGCCTGCGCAAACGACCCTCATTGACCTCGTTGCCGATAGTTCGCATCGAGGCGTAGTCATGCCTATGGAGTCAGCTTCCAGCATGGCCGTGGAACATGCCGGTGAGCTGCTGTTCCTTCGGCAAGTGGCAAAGACCCGGCCGCCGACATTGCGATTGATCTTGGTAATGCTGTGGCTGACGGGGCCAGGTATTGCGCGCGCTAACTCGCGGCAGTAGCCTGACAGTCTCGCGCGTCACGACCAAGGGTGGGGGTTTGAGCTGTCATGAGCGTGCTGATCATCGGTAAGTTCCCGGGTGACACCGCCGTGTTCAAGAAGATGATGACTGACCGGGCGGACGAGCTCGTCGGCGTCTCTGAGCAGGCCCGCGCCGCTGGGTCGATCCACCACCGCTTCGGCGTGGGTGACGGCTTCGTCATCCTCGTGGACGAGTGGGAATCGCCGCAGCAGTTCGAGCAGTTCTTCGGCCGGCCAGACATCCAGGCCCTGGTCGGGGAGATGGGCGCTTCCGGCCCGCCGGAAATCACCGTCGTCGAGGCGTTCGCCTCGCCAAGCGACTACTGAGTGCTATGAGCTGACGTCAGCTCTGTCTTGACACTTGGTCGCTGCCAAGCCGGGTCGATGGTCAGCCATGGGTTGCCTTGTTTTGGCCTTACAACGACGCTCAACGCCGCCGCCTGATGCGCATCGTTGACGCATATTTCAGCGGGTCAGCGGCGGAATGACCAGGTAGCGGATGTGGCTGTAGATCTCTACGGATCTGATGTTCACGACCGGCCTGCGCCCAGCCCTGGCGTGTCCGTGTGACCGATGCTGGCATCAGGCGGCACCGCTGTGGAATGATCATCCGCGGTGTTCGCCGTGGCCGTGGCGCAGGACGGCCAGGATGGTCAAAGGGGGATCGGTTATGTGGGCGCAGCTCATGCGCTTCAGGGTGAAGCCGGGCAAAGATACGGCCGGACTGCGCGAGCAGCTGCAGGCGGTCGAGCAACCCGATTCGGGCCTGCTGCGGACGATGATCATGCAAGAGCAGAAGGACCCGGATCAGTTCTGGACCCTGGTCGTGTTCGAGAGCGAGGAGAAGGCGCGTGCGCGCGAGCGCGACCCGCGCCGCCAGGAGGGGTTGCAGGTTCTTCGGGCGATGCTGG
>Ga0187772_10001630_pt1 | contig 10767 bp, 8 predicted proteins | sample 0116_SJ02_MP15_2_FD_133137 | JGI IMG/M metagenome (GOLD analysis project Ga0187772, IMG submission 133137) | Tropical peat soil microbial communities from peatlands in Department of Meta, Colombia - 0116_SJ02_MP15_20_MG | ecosystem: Environmental > Terrestrial > Soil > Wetlands > Peat | place... | reverse complement strand
GACGCGTTCATCCCCTCGCTTCTCGCGAAGTACCCCCCCGACGTGATCCGGTTCTACGCCGCGCTGCTCGCTCCCCAGAACCACGATACCGAGCTCAACTGGGACGAGTTCCGGCAGTTGCGCAACGAGGTCCTCGCGAACCAGTACGGGAACCTCGTCCAGCGGACGCTCGTGCTCACGCGCGACCGCTACGGGGGAAAAGTGCCCGAGCCGCCGGAGGGTTGGAGCGCGGGCACTCCCACCGCCGGCATCGGGGAACGCCTGAAGAGCGCCCACGCGCGGATCACCGAGGAGTACGAGAAGGTCCACCTCAAGGAAGCGCTCGACCTCGTCCTCGAGGAGGTCCGAGACGCCAATCGCCGATTCCACGACGCCCATCCGTGGCAGGCGAGCGACGCGGAGCGGCAGCAGACCCTCTACGAGACCCTCTGGTGCCTGAAGGCGCTCGCCACCTGGCTCGCTCCGGTGCTTCCGTTCTCGAGCGCCGAGGTCTTCCGGATGCTCGGCTACGACGGGCCGCCTGCTCCCGGAGAGTGGAACGTGGCGCTCGACCCCGTGCCGGCGGGCCAACCGCTCGGCGAGGTCCGCCCCCTTTTCCCGCGGCCGGACGCCCGTGTCGGTGCCGCCCCCGCGCCCGCGGCTCCCGGCGCCGCGGCGTCGCCGTGGCCCCCGCTCGCGGTCTGCGCCGGGGTCATCCGTAAGGTGGCGGTGCATCCGTCGGCGGACAAGCTCTACATCCTCGAAGTGGACGTGGGCACCCAGACCCCGAGGACGCTCGTCGCGGGGCTCCGCTCGTCGTACTCCGTCGAGGCGCTCACGAACCGCCCGGTCGTCCTCCTCACGAACCTTGCGCCCCGGACGATCCGTCGGATCACGTCGCAAGGGATGGTCCTCTGCGCGGAGGCCGAGGACCGTGCGATCCTTCTCGCGCCTCCCGAAGGGACCCCCCCGGGGACGTATCTCGAGGGTCGAGGCGCTTCCGACCCCACGATCTCGTTCGAGGAGTTCGGGGCGACTACCCTCACCATCGGTCGGGTGCTCGGCCCCTCTCCGGAGGGCGGCGTCCGGGTCGACGTGGGCGGTCCGGAGGTCTCGGCCGCGGGTCCCTGGCCGGAGGGTGCCTACGTCGTCGTGCGCCGCTCGGCGGAGGGGACCGGCCGTGCGGAGCTGCTCGCGTTCGCTTCGGGCCAAGGCCCTCGCCCGTCCGAGCCCGTGAGCGTGGGCGCGAAGGTCCGCTGATGGGCATTCTTCGGCTCGACCTCCATGTCCACTCTTGTCACTCTCCCGATTCGTCGCTCACCGTGGAAGCGATCGTCTCCCAGCTCGCCGCGGTCGGGCTGAACGGGTTCGCCCTGACCGATCACAACACGGTGGCGGGCCATGCGGAGCTAGCGGCCGCCCAAGCCCGGACTCCCGGGCTCCTCCTCGTGCCGGGCGTCGAGGTCTCCACCATCGAGGGTCATCTCCTCGCCTACGGGGTCGCCGAAGTGCCGCCGTCCCAACGTCCGGTCGTGGAGACGATCGCCTGGGTCCGGGACCATGGCGGCGTGAGCGTGCTCTCCCATCCCTTCCGCCTCTCGCACGGGGTGGGAAGGCGAGTCGCGGAGAGCGCCCCCGTGGATGCGGTCGAGACCATGAACGGTCACAACTCCCCCCGCGCGAACCGGAAGGCCGCCGCGGTGGCCGCTCGCCGTCACCTCGGCGTCACGGGTGGAAGCGACGTGCACCGGTTGGAGGACTTGGGCCACGCCTTCACCGAGTTTCCCGAGGGGACCGCGACGGCCGACGGAGCTCTCTCGGCGCTGCGCGAGGGCCGAACTTCGGCCGGCGGGCGAGGTCTTCTCCTGTCGGAATGGTTGCGGTATGAGGGGCGGACGGCTCTCCTCCGGCTTCAGCGGGGGTTCCGGCCCATTTAGAGCCCGCCTTGGGTCCTGCCTCGTCGGTTTTAAACCGAGGCCCTCTGCCCCCGGCCGCGCCGAGGTGGCAGAATGGTTAATGCGTCGGACTGCAGATCCGATTCCTGGGGGTTCGATTCCCTCCCTCGGCTTCGGTCCACCGAGGCCTAGGCGCCCAGCGGTCGACGGACCGGCGTTCCCGCCCTGGTTCCGTTTCCGGGCAGACTCCGGTGTTATCGGTATCGGGTCAGGGCCCGAAGCTCTTCGACCGTCACCGCCGGTTCCAGCGGATGAGCGATCCCGTACCGCTCGGCGATTTGCGGGGCGGAGATTCCCTGGCGAACGAGTCGGAGAAGCTCCTCGCGCCGCCGGCGAGCCGCACGGCCCAACGCGGCGTACGCTAGGCCGGCCGGAGTCCCCGGGTCGACGGCCCGGTGGCCGGCCTCCCGATCCCGTTTGGGGAGGTCTCGTGTACCCTCCCGCGGACCGTTCTCGCTCAAGGACTCCCCACTACCCGTCCGGTTGCACTTAACCGAGCTGCCATCCCTCGGCGCGTCGTCTCTCGCTCAGGACCGAGCCGAGGCCCGAGGGCCGTCCGCAAGGGGGGCCCTCCGTCCGTTCTGGAAAGCGTGTTCACCCGCGGACGGGCCGAGCGTAGCGCCCCCGAAGTTCGTTCCCCGGTCGTGACGAAATCCCTATCGGGGGAGGGACGCGCTGAGCAACTGACGTTCGGTGGGGAGGAGGGTTCTTTAGCGATGGCGGGGCGCGCGGGCGGACCGATTGGCCGCTACTACCTTTCGTTCAATCTGTATGCGCTCGGAAACGGCCTGGTCGCCGTCTTCCTCAACCTGTTCTTCCTTTCGAACGACAGTTACCTCGCGGTCCTGTACTTCCAACTCGCCACCTACGCGACGGCGTACACCGCCTACGCGCTCTCCGGCTACGTGCTTCCGAAGTACTCGCCGAAGCATCTCTACGTGCTCGGGCTCGCCCTTTCGGGTCTCGTGCTCCTCGACCTTCTCGCCGTGAGCGGCCCCCTCTCGAACGCCTTCGCGTTCGGAATCCTGTGGGGCGCGGCGATGGGGGTGTTCTACGCGGGGAACAACCCGATGATGCACGACATCACTCGGAGGGCGAATCGGACCTCGTTCGTCGCGACGAACAACCTCCTGACGGGCGCGGTCTCGCTCGTCGCTCCGGTCTGCGCCGGGGCGCTCATCCAGTTCTCGACGTTTTCCGGGGTGGAGCGGTACCTCTGGGACTTCGTGGTGGCCTGCGGGGTGTTCCTCCTCGCCACGCTAATGATCCTTCGGGTCCGGTACGACGCCGTTCCCGCCAAGGGCTACACGGTCCCGCGAACCATCCGAGGACCCGGCCCCACGTACCGCCGTTTCCAGCTCACCTTCGTGGCCACTCAGCTGTTCGCCATCCCGGTGGGGATCGTGCTCCCCATCTTCGTCTTCCAGCAGACCGGGAGCTACCTCATCACGGGGGTCTTCGCGAGCACCTTGGTCGCGCTCGCCGTCGTCGCCAACTTCGCCTTCCGCCAGGGGTTCCGGCGCGACGGGTGGTTCGCCCTGGGCGCGGTGACCGGGATCATCGCCTCCTCGCTCCTCCTGTTTCTCGCGTGGAATCCCACGGTGAGTGCGTTCGTGTTCGGGGGTGTCTACACGGTGCTCGCGACGCCGCTCAACAACATGGTGATGGTCGAGTTCATGGAACAAATCGACCGGGCCCCCGGGCCGGACCGGGTCCTCGTCTGGGCCAACCGCGAATTCTATCTCGGTGTCGGGCGGGTCGTCGTGCTCGGCGCGATGATCCTGCTCGCGACCGTGCTCGTGCGGAACCCGGCGGACCTTGTCTACCTGCTTCCGTTCCTGATGCTGTTCGTCGTAGCCTACCTCGGGGTCGTGACACCACGGGTCCTGCGACACCTCGAGGCGAGTTCCGGTGGTTGAAGCACCCCGGGAGTCGCTCGGTCGCCCCGGCCCGTCGTCTCCCGCGACGGGGCGACCGCGGGCACGAGACCTGAGTGGTCCTCCTTTGTAGCCCGCAACGCGACGGTCGCTTCCGGTTTCGAAAGCTCCGCTTTCGGGGGGGTCATGAACCGGAATCCAGTGCATCGGCCGGGGAGGAATCCCCAGAGAGAACGAAAGAGAGGGGGAAAACGCCGTGAAGGGAAACATGGAAAGTGAATGGAGATTGCGAGGGGCCAACCGGCCCCCGGCGTATCTCGCGCTCGCGGTCGCCGTCATGGCCGTCGCGGGATTCGGAATCGCCGGGGCGCTCGCGGTGGGCTCCGCGGTGGCGAACCAGGTCACGAAGACGCTGGGATCGCCGGTGCAGCTGAACGCCGAGAAGGTCACGCCTCAGATGTCGGCGCTCCTGCATGGCTACGGGAAAGTGACGAAGACGACCAGCACCAACTGGGGCGGATACGCCGACGTCGCGTCCACGGTCAACGTGACCTTGGAGGCGTTCGCCGAGTATTTCGTTCCGACCATCAACTGCGATGCGTACCCCGCGATCAACGACAACTGGGTCGGGATCGATGGGTTCGCCTCCGGCACGGTCGAGCAGGCCGGCACGTACGGCTACTGCACCAGCGCCGGCGCCGGTCCGTACTACTATGACTGGTTCGAGTTCTACCCCTATGAGGGGATCTACACCGTCAACGCGGTCTCTCCGGGCGACCTGATCCAGGCCTACGTTCTCTACAACCCGTACATCTCCGTCGGTGGGAACTACGGCATCTACACCCTCATCGTCGACGACATCTCCAACCCCTCCGCCAGCTTCTCGGTCCAGGGCAACCCCTCGACCTGCAACTCGGCGGGATGCGAGTCGGGGCCCGACACGGGGGCGGAATGCATCTCGGAATCTCTGACTGACCAGGGCTACTACCTGCCGGACTACGGGACCACCACGTTCTACAGCTGCGACGCCGAGATCAACGGACACTTCACCGGGATCGGCGGCTTCCCGTCGAGCGCCCACGTGACGACCTACTCGATCACCACGCACGGGTACGACTCCGGGAAGGTCCAGCAGAAGGTCAGCAAACTCGGGACGTTCGACTACAAGGACGACTACTTCACCATCACCTGGGAGCAGTACGACTAAGGGCCCAGGCGTAGTTCCCGAGAGAACCGATTCGGGGCATCCGACCCCCCGTGGGTCGGGTGCCCTTCTCCTGTTTTGAACTACGAGGGGTTGGCGAGGGTTCGTCCGAGCGAGGAGCTGGGGGCGGGACCGTCGACCGGCTCCGTTCGCATCTTCGAGGGGGACTCCCACAGCTGCGCCCCGAGCTGTTCGTCGAACCACGTCGGGTTCGATATCGCGAGGCTGGGGAAGCGTCGCCGCACGGAACGGACCCCCGGGATTCTCAGCAACGTTCGGGTCAATGTCTCCGAGGCCCCGGCGGCGGGTAGCCAGAACATCCCGGCGATCCAGGGAGCGGGCGGATGGGGCGGCTCTCCGAGTCCGCCCGGGGCGGCAGGAAGCCAGTCCACGATTCGCGACTCGACCTCGCGACGAACCGTCTCCCGAACCGAGGGATGCTCGAGGTCGACGATGCAGGCGGCCACGGGGAGCTGCGCGTTGTCGACGTGGAGGGCCCAGAAGATCGCGTGGTGGTCCAGAAGGCCGTGGAACCGTTGACTCACGGTCTTGAGCGTGAGGCCGAGATGTCGGGCGTGGTCGCTCAAGGAGAGCCCCGGCGACCGGCGCAGCTCAACGAGGATCCGCCAGTCGATCGGTCTCATCGGCCAGTTGCACGTCGGGATCCACTCGGTCGCGACGGGACCGCTGGTCGGAAGGTCGCTCAAGCGAAGGAGTTCCCTCGTGCGCCGCGACGTCCGCTCCGGAGTGTCGCTCACGAAGCTGACCCGAAGCCGTCGCGCGTCCTCATCGATCATCACCCGAGCGGAGAGCACTCCGCGGATCTGCTCGAGCGAGCGCAGCATCCGTTCGGCATGTTCTGTGTCCCGCGCGGTGAGGTCGACCACGCGTTGCGTGGCGCCGAAGAGCCGGGGGTTGGGCCAGACCGAGCTGCCGAGAAGGAGACCCCCGGCGCGAAGCTTCCCGATCCGTCCCCGAACGGCCACCTCGCTCAGCCCGACGCGCTCGCCGATCTCACGCGGGGTGATGCGCGGGTCCACGATCGAATGCGAGCCCCAGAACCGTCCCTCGCCGTTCGGGAACATGTAGCGAAGGATTGCGAAGTCGGTGGCGTCCAAGGATCGCTTCCGGGGTGGCGGGAGCGAAGCACTCCCGGGTCTAATACATGCCGACGGCCATTTTTCGAGAAACGGTGCGAGTTGCGGGTTCCGGGCCACTTCCACGTCCCCGCTTTTCGCGGCCCCGTGGACCTGAGAGAGTGCCGGCGAGAGGCCTTCACCGGGCGGTGGTGGCCACCATAATCGCGTCAGACAAACGTCGGACATTTGTCCGACACAGACGTGCGAGCGAAGGTCCCGCATGGGTGTTCTGGTTACCGTGAAGGGTCGTTCCCCCTACCCGTCAGACAATTTCCTTAAGTAGGGGACTGGAGTCGATTATCCCGAGGCTATGTCCGAGGAGGGAGAGGATGCTGGCGTCTCCGATCGCCCGAGGCGACTTTGCCGTGCGCTCCCTTCCCCGGAGTGAGAGCGTCCGGGAATTCGCGGCCTGCGAGTTCCCACGCGAGGACTACCGTTGGGTAGCCGCGACGGTTGAAGCAGCGACCCGCCCTAAGGGTCGCCGCGTCAGCCTTCTCGGCCGACTCCTGCGGTCGTTCGGGACTCCGAGGAAGGCCGAGCAGCCCGAAGCCGACCCGGCACCTGAGCCGACAGCGACCGCATAGGCGCCTTCGGGCGCCGCCACCCGCCACCCTTTCGGGCGGCGGGTGAACCATTTCCCCGACGATTTTTCTGCCTGACTCCTCCGGGACTCACGGCTTGGGCATCCGACGCGCCTCGAATCACGGAACTTCCCTGTCCTGCCGGTCGCGCCGGCCGAGTTTCCGATGGCATCATCAACCCGGACGTCCCCGGGGATAGGTCGACCGCGAGAGTCGGAGTAGAACGGATGGCCGCGACCGGTTCCGGAGCACCTGCCGACGTGGACGTCCTCGTCATCGGGGCCGGGTTCTCGGGCCTCTCCGCGGCCGACCATGTTCGGGCCTTGGGTCACCGGTGCCTCGTCCTCGAAGCGACCGACCATGCCGGCGGGCGGGCCCGCAGTGGCGAGGCTCTCGGGTCGGGGCGTCCGAACGAACTCGGAGCCCTGATGATCCACGGGCGAACGGCCGTGACGCACGGTTGGGCGAAGCGATTCGGGCTCGCCGTCCGGCCGCTCCCGGTGCTCCGACGGACGTGCTTTGCGTACCACCGGAAGGTCGGGCGGTACCCGTGGTTCGCGCTACCGTTCCATCCCGTCATCGGGGCCCGCGCCGCGATCGCAGGGTATCGAACCATCCCTCGGGCCCTCCTGCGGTACGATGGTCCGGACTGCTCCCTCGCGGCGCTCGAGGACGAGTGGAAGGTAAGCGGTCGGACCCGTCTCCTGGTCGACCTCTTGCACGCCCACACCTACGCCACCGACTCCGACACGGTCGGGGTCCGCGGGTCGGCAGAGGAGGACCGAGAGGCCTCCGAGACGTACTACTTCCACAACTTCCAACTCGTCGCAGGTTACTCCGCCCTGGCCCGGCGAGTCGCCGAGCATCTCGGGAGCGCGATCCGGTTCGGGCGAGCGGTGACCCGCGTCCTCCGCTCCGAGACCGGGGTCGAAGTGCGGGCCACGACCGTGCAAGGCGAGGAGGTGTATCGCGCTCGAACCGTCATCGTCACGATCCCGCTGGGTGTGCTGAAGGCCGGTGCGGTCGAGTTCGACCCGCCGCTCCCCGAAGCGAAGCGGAAGGCGATCGGCCGGATCGCCTTTGGGGACGGCTATGCCGTCTCGATGCGGCTCCGCGGCGGGACGATGCGCTCTCGCCTGGGGAACTTCTCCCTGCTCTGGGGCGGGACGGCGAGCACCTTCTACCGGCCGACGGTCGACCTCAACGCGCCGTCAGACGTCCTGACCGCGTTCACGGTCGGTCGCGAGGCTCGCCGCCGGGCGTACCTCGGACGGGACGAACTCATCGCGGCGACGCTCGCCGAGTGGGCCGAAGTCGCCCCGAAAGGGGCCACCCTCGGAGCGGTGGAAGAGTCGGACGTGCACCTCTGGACGCTCGACCCGTGGACACGAGGGGCCTACTCCTTTCTGCCCGTCGGCGGCTCGCTCGCCGACCGCCGAGAGCTGGCCGCCCCGGTCGACGGCCGCCTCTTCTTCGCCGGCGAAGCGACGAACCTGACAGGGGAGTCGGCCACGGTGTCGGGCGCGATCCTGAGCGGGCATCGCGCCGCCGAGGAGGCTGTGGCCTCCCTCGGGCCTCCCCGGTCCCCCTAGGGGGACTCGCTCCGGGGACTTCGCCCCTCGGAGGCCGGACGAACGTGCGCGCGTTGCCCGGGCGAGGGCGACCGCAGGGCTCTAGTACTCCCGAGCGGGAGCGACGGCCATGGGCACCTGCGACGTTCGAGCGGCCTACCGTCACTCCATCCCCGCCGGCTACTTCTCGCGCTACGAGGTCGCGGACATCGACGTGAGCTGCTCGGTCCCGGCCGAGTTCCGATGCGCCGTCCGGGGGATGGAGCGAGGGAACCACCGGGACGGCGCGGAGATCCGCGAGGTGGAGTTCTGCGCGCACCACCTGCACGCCTTCGAAGAGGTCGACAAGCGCCTCCGCGGGCTCGGATGGGCGCCCGCGCTCCACGGCCCCCCGGTCTCGGTCACCCCGGGATAACGCCCGGCAAGGGCCGTACGCTCGAGCGCCGTCGCTGGCTCACCCCCGCGCGGGGGTCGCCCTACACGTAGAGGTTGTCCGTGTAGCAGTAGTACCGACCGTACTGCGGGATGAACGTGGTCGGCTTACCGCACTTCGGGCAGAACGGCGCGCCCTGGGCCGCCGCCGGCGCCGCCGGGGGCGGGGCCACGGGCGCCACCGGCGCGGGGGCCGGGGCCACCGGGGCCGCGTACTGCGGCGCGTAGCCCTGCGGCGGCACCGCGCCCTGGTTCTTCTGCCAGTTGATCAGCGGGTCGAACTTGATGTACGCAATCAGCAGAATGATGCCGAGGATGATGCCGAAGATGAACCCCAGGATCATCCAGATCAGCGTCTGGGACTTCGCCGCCTCGTACTGGTGGGCGTTCACCTTCGCTTCGATCGACTTCATCTGCATGTAGACGACGATCGCGATGACGCCCGCGATGACGATCCAGATCGCGCCGATCAGGGCCCCGGCAATCGCGCCGCCGCAGTACGGGTCTCCGCTGTACGTCGAGCAGATGGTCGACAGGTAGGCAACGGCGGCCACGTACGCGATTCCGCCGAGGAGCGCGATGATGCCGACGATGATCGCGAGGATTCTCGCGATGTGCAGCATCGATCGGATCGATTGCGCCTCGGCCGGCTCCGGTGCCATCGGGGGGGGCATAGGATACGCTGTTGGTGCGCCCATGGGACCTCGCGCCCCCATCGCCATCCTCTCTTAAGAGTCTCGTCAAAGGTCGAACGTCGGGACGGCGCGAAGTTTTCGGGACCGGCGGTGCGCGGGGAGAGCTTCGCTCCCCGGACGGAGTGTCCCGCACGGCCTCAAATACGTGGGGCCGGTCCGACTTCTCGTGGCCGCTCCGAAAGTGCCGCTGCCGTTCGAGCCGTTCAAGACCAAAGTCGTCGAGCGGTTGCCGAACCCGAGCCGGGAGGAGCGGGAAACGGCCCTCGTCCGCGCCGGCTTCAACCTCTTCAACCTCAAGTCCGACGACATCCGCATCGACCTCCTGACCGACTCGGGGACCGGCGCGATGAGCGACCGGCAATGGGCGGCGATGATGGTCGGCGACGAGACCTACGCCGGCAGCCGGAACTTCGCCCACTTCGAGGCGAAGGTCCGCGAGATCACCGGGTTCCCCCACATCGTCCCGGCGCACCAGGGGCGGGCCGCGGAGCACCTCCTCTTCTCGACCCTCTGCCGGCCCGGCCACATCGTGCCGAACAACATGCACTTTGACACGACGCAGGCCCACGTCGTGCACAGCGGCGGGACGCCGGTCAACCTCGCCGTGGCGGAGGCGTACGACACGAAGAGCGACTTTCCCTTCAAGGGCAACGTCGACACCGACGCCCTCGAGAAGCTCCTGACCGTGGAAGGGAAGGAGCGGGTCCCGCTCGTGATGGTGACGATCACCAACAACACGGGCGGCGGGCAGCCGGTGTCGCTCGCGAACTTCACCGAGGTCGCCCGGGTCGCGCACGCCCACGGGGTCCCCGTCTATCTCGACATGTGCCGCTGGGCGGAGAACGCCTTCTTCGTCCGGGAGCGCGAGCCCGGGATGGCGTCGCGGACGATCCCCGCGATCGGCCGGGCGTTCTTCGGCCTCGCCGACGGCGCGACGATGAGCGCGAAGAAGGACGGCATCGTGAACATCGGCGGATTCGTCGCCGTCCGCGACGCTTCGCTCGCCGAGCGGCTCAAGGAGGCGCTGATTCTCTTCGAAGGGTTCCCGACGTACGGCGGCCTCGCCCGCCGCGACCTGGAGGCGATGACGGTCGGCCTCGAGGAGGCGATGGACCTCGAGTACCTCGAGCACCGCATCGGCCAGGTGCGCTACCTCGGGGCCCTTCTCGACGAGCACGGCGTTCCGTTCCTGCATCCGGTCGGCGGCCACGCCATCTATCTCGACGTCGACCGGTTCCTCCCGCACCTCTCCGACGACGACCTCCCGGGGCAGGCGCTCGCGGAACGCCTCAAGGAGGCGCTGATCCTGTTCGAGGGGTTCCCGACGTACGGTG
>Ga0187772_10001627_pt1 | contig 10775 bp, 8 predicted proteins | sample 0116_SJ02_MP15_2_FD_133137 | JGI IMG/M metagenome (GOLD analysis project Ga0187772, IMG submission 133137) | Tropical peat soil microbial communities from peatlands in Department of Meta, Colombia - 0116_SJ02_MP15_20_MG | ecosystem: Environmental > Terrestrial > Soil > Wetlands > Peat | place... | reverse complement strand
CTCAGGCAAAAACGTGCGTAATGATGTTATAATCTTGAAAGGGTTGTTAGGGGGCACGTGTCTATACTCGACCTCTATTATGCAGCGATCAGGAATCACATTGTCTGCTATGCCTCCATTAATTTGACTTACCGTAAGTGTTTCCTTGCCTAAAATTGGATGGATGTTCAGCTTGAAATCTTCGAGTTTTGCAATAACGTTTGCCATCTCAACAATAGCATTTCTTCCCATTTGTGGCTGACTAGTGTGAGCAGCTTTCCCAATCGATTCAACTCGCAGAATTATCCTGCCCTTATGACCATTTACTATTTCAAGATTGGTTGGTTCGCAGACGACACTGAAATCCGCGCGCAGATGAGGTATTACCTCGTCAATCCCCGTGCTGTTGTTCTCTTCATCAACGACAAAGACAGCAAGCAAGGTGCCAGAAAGCAGTCGTTTATCGCACTTGGAAATTGCATCTATTACTGCTGCTATTCCTCCTTTATCGTCCGCAGCACCTCTCCCAAATAACTTGCCAGCACGTATTCTAGGTGGAATGTACGGTGGCACCGTATCAAGATGACCACTCAGCATTAAAGAGGGGGATCCAGATCCAAGTGTCCCTATCACGTTATGTCCGAATAGGGTTACATCCATTCCAATTTCATTTAGTGTGTCTTGTACGAAACTGCAAATATCCCGCTCATCACTCGTCACGCTCGGAATTTCGACGAGATTATAGAGCAACTTGGTGCATTGATCCAGCTTATCACCCTGTTTCAAGACTTTTGGAAACTTTTTCCCGAAGAAGCATATTGATAACTCTGCCGTCTGCTTTTCCTCGAATTTCTTTCATTACGACGCCCATCAGTGGACCGACAGCTCTGAGCCCTTGTGAATGGATAAAATCTCGTTTCGATCGTACTATCGAATCTATCACGCTTTCCAATTCGTCTTGAGTTAGCATCACGAATCCAAGGTCTGCTGCTATGTCTTTTACTTCCTTAGTAGGACATTGAGCTAAACACTGAAGAATCCCTGGGATGCCCTCCTTGGCAATCGTTTTGGATTTAATAAGCTCAAAGACCTTTATGAAGTGGACCCTTTCAAGTCTATTTGTGGACACTCCGTCCCTTCGGAGTCCAGGTATTGTACTCTCCAGAGTTCTTACTATTAACGTCGCAACTTCTTTCAGCTCGTCCATTTTGGCATTATCGTCCGCATTGATCGTCCATAGCTTCATAATACTCTCAAAAAGCTCGTGATTTTCTGACCACGAGATTTGTTTTGCGAGCTCATCGTTAAGCCCGAATTCACGCTTATACCTTCTCATCCTGGTATCAAGTAACTCAGGGAGATTTACTTCAATTCGATGCATCAACTCGTCAGTCATTCGAATTGGTGAGACATCAGTCTCCGGGTACATCCTCGCAGCGCCCGGGAGTGGTCTCATATATTCCGAACATCCACTTGGAAGCGGTCTCCTTGTCTCTTCAGGAACTCCAATCATAGCTTCATTTGCCCTTTCAATAACCGCGTACAAAGCTTCAAGGCAGGTCTTGGCATGCTCGCTGGCTACTATCACTGCAGCGTCGTCTACAGCACATCCTAAGGTTGTAAGGAGTCTTTCTGTCTCGATCTTAGTTATTCCATATTTTGGAAGCTCGTCTGTATGGAGAATTCCATCGACACCTTTTTTTTTCGCTCTGTCAGCGAATTCAGAACCTAACCGTCTATGCGGTTGTATTTCCTTTCCGATTAGACCCTTAAAACCTGAGAGCTTTACGCCCCACACCATCTTACCTTTTAAGGCTTTAGAGTTTGTTCGTGTAAAAATCTGGGAAACTTCTATAGGATCTCCTACGCTCGCGCCGTTTTTAATCAATTCATTTCGAATAGTTAGTAAATTTTCCTGTCTTTCAACTTCAAGTTTTACGACGTCTTCTATCAGTTCCAATGCCTGTAACCCTTTAATTTCAACCCTAGCTCCACCTTCTATTGATATATTGATGTCCTGTCGAATTGTTCCAAGTCCGCGTTTCACATTGCACGCTCTAAGCACGGTACCAATTTTTAGCGCAAGCTCTTTCGCCATCTTTGGCGTTTTAATATCTGGTGCAGTCCCGATCTCTACAAGTGGAATGCCAAGTCTATCGAGTGAGTAAATATCCTTTCCTACAATTTGAGCAGCCTCCTCTTCTACTGATAACGTATCTATTCGGATTCCACCGGAACGTAGATCAACAAATCCATCTGAAGCAAGTAAAGCTGTCCTTTGAAAACCACTTGTATTGGATCCATCAATCACGAGCTTTCTCATTACGTACACTTCATCAAATGGCTTCATATCAAAAAGGAGGGCAATTTGAAGGGCTATTTTAACCGCTTGAAGGTTCATCTCCATGGGCGGTTCCTCATCATATTCGACTAAACATGTGGTGCCATATCCTTTGTAAGTGAATCTTCTTGTTCCAATGCCTTCTTCGAGAGCAGCTCGGTCAATTTCTCCCATCTCACTCTTCGACGGCCGTAAGTATCGACTGAACTCACAACTTGATTCCTTAGTATCCCTAACCTCGGTCGGACTGCTGCAGAACAACTTCGTCTTAGTGTTCAATTGCTGGTGAATTTCAAGGCCTGCTTTCAATCCGACCCTTCTATAGTCGTGATCTTTCATGGCAGTTCCTCGAACGTGTTTGCCCGCCTGCTATCGTCCACGGACAATTCATGGGCGATATCAGTAGTCATAAGCGCCCTTATTTCTTCGGAATCAGTTGTTTGACCAAGAACCCACATCAGCTTCACAAGAGCCGTTTCACTTAACATATCACCTGCTTCGATGACCCCCGCCTTCAAAAGGTCACGCCCCGTGTCATATACTCTGTCATTGACTCTGCCAAAAATGCATTGTGAGGTCATAACAACAGGCATTTCCTTATTTGCCTTTTCGATCCTAGGTATCCAATCACTTGAAACGTGGCCCAATCCTGTCCCCTCGATGACGAGTCCTTTGTAACCTAGTGACAAAAAGTGGTCGATTATATAGGGCTTGGCTCCAGGATAAAATTTTATGAGGGCACACCTCGGCTCCATAGTTGACTTGATAGATAGTTCACAACCACCTCTAGGCGCGAATTCATCGAGCAATTGAAGTGCTCTGCTGGGATACTGGACCCTAGCTACTGGTGTGGCATTAACCGATGTGAAAGCATCTCGTCTTGATGTGTGCAGTTTTTTCATCCTTGTGCCTCTATGAACGAGGCAGAAATCATCGGACATATTTTCGTGCATGACTGCTGTTACTTCAGCGATGTCACTCGTCGCAACGACTGCGGCACTTACTGCATTCATTACATTATCACTGCTTGGTCTATCTGCAGATCGTTGAGAACCAACAAATACAACTGGAACGGGAACGTTTAACATAAAAGATAGCGCCGCAGCGCTATACCCCATTGTGTCCGTTCCGTGCGTAATTATTACTCCGTCCATCCCTCGCGTAATCTCACTAAAGGCACATTGGGCGAGCTCCGACCAGAGCTCAGGCGTCATATTCTCACTTAGCATGTTATAGAGCAGTTTTCCTTCAATGTTTGCCACGTCAGCTAATTCAGGTATTGCATCAATTATGTCATCGGCATCAAACTGGCTCGTTACTGCGCCCGTTCGGTAGTCAATTTTACTTGCAATAGTCCCACCTGTGGAGATCACGGAAATATTGGGCAGCCCATCTCTGCTAGGTCTGAGCCTAGCTGTCTGTTGAATCATTGTTCGTTGTTGTAAAAGCTTTAAGTTAATATTATCAGGAGAAAATCCCACGTTATAACCGCTATCAAGCTTAATAACGACAAAATCACTCGTGCTTGGCATTAAAACCCCAATAAAGTGTCTTCCATTTTGCTCAACTAAAACTTTGTCGCCCTGTTCGATTTCCATTTTAGTCCTCTGTGAGATTCTCTAGATTGGCATAAACTTTATCCAGCCTTTCAACGAGCATGCGTACTTTGTTATTTTCTTTATTTATTTCTAAGCGCCTGGAGTTAATCATTCTTGATACCTCGTCCGGTGATGGGCCCCCTCTTGCATTCCGATGCTTAACGCTTATGTAAGGGTCTAGTGCACTCGTAACATCTTTTCGGGTCAAGCCGAGACTGGAAAGTGTTTTACCAGTGCGCTCTTTGGATATCGCATTTAACGTTTTTAAGTCAACAGTGCCCTGTCGCGCCAGCTCGCCAACAATGGCGTGTGCTGTTCTGAATGGCATCTTCGTTTTTCTTACAATTGTATCAGCTAGCTCAGTCGCGGTTGTAAATGTAGCTGAGCTCTCGATATTAAGGTGGTCTATGTCAAATTTAATGGTCTTAAGAACGCCCGTGGTGATGGTGATCGAATCAATAGTATTCTCTATTGCAGCTTTCAAGTGGATGGTGACTTCCTGCAGATCAAGATTGTAGCTATAAGGAAGCGCTTTGCAGATTGTTAGCACAGAGGTTAGGGCCCCGATCACAGAACCAGTCTTAGCACGAACAAGTTCTAGAGAATCAGGATTCTTCTTTTGAGGCATAATGGAACTTGTGGATGCATATTTGTCGCTAATTTCAACATACCCAAACTCTGAAGTGCTCCACAGAATGAATTCCTCTGCTATACAACTGATATTTGTCATTAAATTTGAAAGGACTGCGAGGCATTCGACAGCATAATCTCGCGTGCTCACCGCGTCCATTGAATTTTCGACAATTCCATCAAACCCGAGCATTACCGCTGCAAAGTCCCGATCTATTGCGAATCCAGTCGAAGCAAATGCTGCAGCCCCCAGTGGGCAAGCATTTGTCCGGTTAAAGCAGTCACCTAATCTTGTAAGGTCTCTTCCTAAGGCATCGTAATGAGCGAGGAGATGATGTGCTAACGTTGTTGGCTGAGCGTGTTGGAGATGTGTGAACCCTGGAATAAGCGTTTCAACGTTTTTCGACGCCCTATCGAGCAAGGCCATTTTCAAGTGTACCAACTTCATCATAAGTCGCACTATTTGCTCTCGGACCGCCATTCTAATACACGTTGCAACTTCGTCATTTCTCGAACGCCCCACATGTAGCATTCCTCCGTATTCTTCACCTATCATGTCTATGAGGGCGCTCTCTATTGCCACGTGGATATCTTCTGCATCTTTGTTTAATGAATCGTACCCCTTCGTTCGAATGGTGCCAATACCTCCGAGTAGTGAATTTGCTGTGTCGTTTGAAATTATACCCTGCTTTTTAAGCATAACAACGTGCACAATATCCACCATGATATCATACTCAAAAAGCCATTCATCTGTCACTATGGAAGATATAAAGCGCTGTGCAAGTTCGTCCATATTGGTTAGACGTCCTCTTCGTAGGATATTCTCCCGCAAGATATTTTCTTTCATTTGCACCCAGATAGCTTAGAGATTATCGAGTGATTCTCTTTTCTTTGCGCGTTGTGAACGTTAAACGCTTTTAACTGATACATAACATGTCGTACAAAGCTCTTAAATATGTTGAGCAGGGAAGCTATAAAATGATTAATCTTGGATAAAATTAATTTTTGTATAAATTACACATACACATACGTATTGATTAAATGAGGCACTTAGAAGGTAAAACTGTTGTAGTTGGAGTTACCGGTAGCATAGCAGCCGTTGAAGTCATTAAACTAGTAAGGTCGCTTCGACGTAGCGGTGCAGATGTTCATGCAGTTATGTCCCGCGCTGCCTGCCATATTGTACATCCCCGTGCCCTTGAATATGCCACGCAGAATCCTGTTATAACTAAAATAACGGGAATGGTTGAACATGTAAAATTTTGTGGCATAGGGGGTTGTGCTAATGCGTTACTAGTCGCTCCTTGCACAGCAAATACCATAAGCAAAATTGCGAATGGCATTGATGATACGCCTGTCACAACTTTTGCGATTACTGCCATTGGTTCAGGAACACCCGTACTAGTGGCGCCCGCAATGCATGAGGCGATGTTTAATCACCCAATTATAAGCCAAAACTTGGCAAAACTGAGAGAGTTGACGCATATTGTAGAGCCTTGCGTCGAAGAAGACAGAGCTAAGATTGCTGAAACCGAGGAGATAGTTGCAGCAGTGGAGCTCGTGCTATCACAAAAGGATCTAGCAGGCAAGAAAATTCTTGTCACTAGTGGCGCTACAGTCGAATCGATAGATCCTATAAGAATACTTACTAACAGAAGTTCTGGCAGGACGGGGAGAGCTATTGCTTTTGAAGCACAAAGACGAGGCGCACAGGTCACGATAGTACACAATTATGACGTAAAAGGTCTCTCACAAATAAAGATCGAGAGCGCAGGCGACATGATCGATGTGGTATTAGGGGAACTCGCCAAGGGTTATGACATATTTGTAAACTCAGCTGCTATTTCAGATTTCACTGTTAATCGGGCTCCTGCGAAGATTAAATCTGGCAACGATGCTATTCTTGCGTTACGAACTGTACCGAAGCTTACTAAGTTAGTACAGGAAAGGTACCCAAACTTATTTATCGTGTGCTTTAAAGCTGAAACGAACACAACGAATGATGAATTGATTAGATGTGCGCAATCGATTGACGTAGATATTGTGGTTGCAAATGACGTCACTAGTGGTGGCATGGGTACTGATGACAATGAGATATTCATCATCAATCAACACGTTGAGAAATACTGTGGAAGAAAAGAACTTCTTGCTGTAAAGATCGTCGACGCAATTGTAAAAGCTTTGAATAAGTGAAAGACGTATGAGAGCAACTTGCCCTCTCCATATCACTGGTTTTTTTGCGATTCACAAAGGAGATCATGGAAATACTGAAGAGGTAAGTGAATCTGTGGGTTGTGGCGTCGTCTTAGATGATAAAGTAGTAACTGACGTTGAATTAGGCTCAGGCACCATTTACATTAACGAAGAGATCGAATCAGCGCTAACCACGAAATCTGTCGTTGAATCTCTTACGGACGTTCGAGTTGACGTAAAAACACGCTTTGGGGTTCCAATGAGCTGTGGATTTGGTACGAGCGGAGCTGGAGCGTTCAGCACAGCACTTGCTCTCAATGAATTGCTTTCCCTTGGACTTACGTACGGTGATCTTTGCAAAGTAGCTACACGTGCTGAAATTAAACATAAGACAGGAGTAGGGGACGTCATTGCACAATCTATTGGGGGAGTGGTGATGCGGGGGTTTACGCACATAGATAAGATTTCCATAGGGGCTCAGAATATCTCGTACGTCATATTTGGACCACTTTCAACGTCCGAGATTTTGAAAGATGCCAAATTAATGAAGATTGTAGGCTTTTATGGAAATAAGTGTCTTAAAACGTTGTTGAAAAGGCCGGTGTTTGCAGAGTTTATGAAACTTTCAAGAGAGTTCGCGTTTAACACAGGGCTTATGACCGACAAAGTTAAAGATGCAGTTGAAGCCGTTGAGGCAAGTGGCGGGCTTGCGTCAATGGTGATGCTGGGTGATGCAATATTTGCGGTTGATTCCTCAGAGGCTCTACGTGAATTCGGAGAAGTGCAGTATACTAGAATTAACAACTGCGGAGCAAATTTAGTACTCTGATGTGCCTGCTCAGATCGTTTTCGCATAACGCTTTTAATTCATCGTTTAAAATGTGCTCTTGAATGTGATGAAGATATTTAAAAAAAGCGACGGTAGCGCGTCGAACGCCTTTTTTAAGTAATTTGGGAGACTAGCGATAATATGCAGCTACAAATTTTGCGACATAAAATTGCTTAAGTCGTGATAGACGCAGTAAAGGAGAGCTTGAACAAAAGCGATAAGCGTTTTTGACGGTAGTTAAAGATTAAAACAGTTGTTTAAGAAATAGATACATTAAAAAACGAATTTGTGACTGGTTGGAAGTACGAAGAACAAAAGAAAAATAACGATGTAATGAATGAATTAACGGACGCGCCGATATCCTTGTGGATTTAATTAAATATATAAATGATGCTTTACTGACGCTATTTTGGACGTATGGCATACCAACGAAAGGTTCTTGAGTACAGTAGCGGTTTAAAAGAGAGCAAATCAAACTAATTTTCTATCTAAATGTGCCGGATGTAATAAAATTTGTTAAGATGGAAAAGAGGTCGACACAGATGGAATTTATGAACAGGTTTTTAACGTTGAATCTAGAGTCGAATAGCTGTTGCATGCACAATTATCAAGTTTGAGTACAATGGTTACAGTATCTAAAGACCATCCACGTTATAACTCACTTATCTTAAGAGACAAGCTTGTTGATGGGTGTAAGAAAGGCATAACTAATTTCCATGGCCTTATAGCACATGGGAGAGGTGAAGCGTTTGATTACCTTATCGGAGAGAGTAGCACAACCAACGCACTTGCGGCGACTGAAGTGGCAAGTGCGTATATGCTTACAGCCCAACGTCCTATTCTTTCAGTTAATGGTAATGTAGCGGCATTGGTTCCAGCAGAACTCGTAGAACTCAGCGAGATGATAGGAGCCCCGCTGGAAATTAACCTTTACCATCGTTCAAGGCAGCGCATTGAAAAGATCGAGCAACACCTTAGAGATTTCGGAGCAAGGCGTATACTAACAGGCCGAGACTATGTACGGCTTCCCGAAATTGCTAGTGAGAGAGCAAAGGTTGACGAAAGGGGTATTCTCCTTTCCGATGTTGTTTTCGTGCCGCTCGAAGACGGAGATAGATCTGAAGCTCTGAAGAAGAGTGGAAAGACGGTGTTAGCAGTAGACTTAAATCCACTCTCGAGGACGGCGTTAGCTGCTTCTGTAACTGTAGTTGATGAGCTCACAAGAACGATGGGTAATGTAATAGAGTTCACAAAAAGGATGCAGAACGCGGAGGATAAAGAGGTTCTGGAGGTCTTGAAGTCAAAGTTTGACAATGTTCAAAACTTAAAAACGTCGTATTCCATCATTTTAAGTCGCCTTCAAAATTTAAGTGAATCTGATGGGCCTTTGAACATTACTTGACAGGATTTCTAATACATTACACGACTATGCATGTCACATAATTGTGTCTATATCATACTCTATACTATTCGGAACCTTCACTTTAAAGAGGTACAGCATATATCCGTGTTCTTTTGCGATGTCTGTTGCCTCTCTGGATTCTTTGCTGTCGTTGGTCACAACTTTACAAAAAGAGATTCGATTGTCTGATGCTATAATAAAATTAAATAGTTGTCTATCACCGTAGTCGTTTAGAAAATCAACCAATCTTTTTAGATCCTTCCACGTTTTAGCAATATAGGTGCCCTTATCGACTGAGTTTGACACATACCAATCGCGGCTCATATACGGGTAGGCGTTATACTGATCCTCAAGTTCGTTGTACGCCCTGAATATCTTCCGTATGTCTCTTAAATTTGTGTATTTCCATCCGCTTTTTTTGAAATAACGACCTGCAACGATCTCTCCTATCGCAGTACAATCATCTTGTTCAAGCCTCATTTAAAACACCCTTTTCATATTACATATACAATCGATTACAGATATATAACGTTACGTGAGCAGTCTAATCTCCGACCCCGTCTTGAAATAGATAGAGATAAATATTATCCTTATTCGATTTCTGTTATATGCCTTTGCCAGAAAAGTTTAAATGTGCTATCACAAATTGGAATTACATTTACGATCTTTGTAGAGACCTTGCCTATAGTGTTGTAGAGTCCGGTTACGTGCCTGATGCTATAGTAGCGCTCGCCCGAGGAGGATGGTTTGCTGGTCGCATTATGTGCGATTTTCTTTGCATAAGCGACTTAATCAGCTTAAAGGTTGAGCATTATGTGGGAACGGCCTGTGTCGGAAACGAATGTCGTATCAAGTATCCGATAATTGATGAGATGATTCGCGGAAAACGGGTATTAATTGTCGATGACATATCTGATACGGGAAAAAGCCTACAATACTCAATGAACTACGTAAATGAGTTTGAGCCAACCGAGGTAAAAACTGGAGCTCTTCAACTTCTATTTACATCAGAGTTTACACCCGACTACTATGCGGAATATCTTGAAGACTGGGTATGGGTCGTATATCCATGGAACTTCATAGAAGACATGACAGATTTAATTACTAAGATGATGTCGAAGGAGCGGAGACCTAATTGGGATCTTAAAACGATTAAAATGGGGCTGAAGCACTGGTACTCGATAGAACCGATGTACTTCGATATCGCGCAACCAGGTAGGCTCGCCGAGGTACTTCGAGAGATGGAGCGACGAGAAATTGTGCAGTTTGATGGGATATGGTGGACGTTAAAATGAGCGTTGAGATTGCATTTATAGGTGGAACTGGGATGTATAGTTCAGAAGAGATGGCAAACGCGTCTACGGTATCTATACAAACCCCTTTTGGAAACTCTTCCCGTGAAATGATAGTTGGGGAGATTTCGGGCAAAATGTGTGCATTTTTGCCAAGACACGGGATCGGACATACAATCTGCCCAACAAACGTAAACTCACGTGCAGATATATATGCGCTTAAGACTCTGGGGGTCACTAACATAGTTTCAATTTCGGCTGTAGGAAGTTTGCAAGAGGATATTAAGCCGCTTGATATTGTTATACCCAGCCAGATTTATGACAGAACTAAATTTCGGCCAAACACGTTTTTTGATAACATTGTGGTGCACGTGAATTTTGCCGATCCTTTTTGCAAAAGCATATCTGAAGCGTTGAATGAAGTTGTACTTGACCTTGGTTGCAACGTAAGAATGGGTGGCACGTATATCTGTATAGAAGGGCCACAGTTCTCAACTCGTGCTGAGTCTGG